>Ga0075012_10001950_pt1 | contig 20524 bp, 19 predicted proteins | sample All_14_2_FD_71474 | JGI IMG/M metagenome (GOLD analysis project Ga0075012, IMG submission 71474) | Freshwater microbial communities in response to fracking from Pennsylvania, USA - Allegheny Zone_MetaG_DW_15 | ecosystem: Environmental > Aquatic > Deep subsurface > Groundwater > Drilled... | reverse complement strand
ACCCCGCTCCATACGCCCCCGCCGCAACAAGATCGCAAGGCCTTGCGCCCTTCCCCGCGACGGGACACCCGGAGCATAGGCGCGGTTTCGATGCAGGCGCGCAAATCGCGTCGAGAATCGACCAGTCCCTTGCAGGACAAGGGATTGGCGCGCGCTGTTTGGATAACAGAGGGGGGCCGGCGCGCGTATCGTCGCGGATCAGTCGGGCCGGGAGATCGTTTCCAGGGCCTCGCCCGCATACTTTTCTTTCACGCGCGTGGAGAGGTCGCCCAGCGAGACGACGCCGACCAGACGCTCGTGTTTGTCCACCACGGGCAATCGGCGGATCTTGCCGTTCGCCATGGCGTCGAGCCCAGCCTGCAACGGGTCGGAATCCAGCACGGTGGTCACGGTTCCGGTCATGGCCTGAGATACAGGGGTCGTGGGTCCCAGACCCGTACCGACCGCGCGCACGGCGATGTCGCGATCAGTGATCGTGCCGACCAGCCGGTCACCATCGGCCACCGGGATGAAGCCGAAATCGCCGGCGGCCATGCGGGCGGCGACATCCTGAACCGTGTCGGTCGGACGGGCGACCTGGACATCCTTGCTCATCACGTCGCGGATCTTCATGGGGCGGCTCCTTCAAAGGGGGTGTGCGACAGAACCCGGGGGGACAGGAGCGGTTCCGTCGGGACGACCGGGGAGCTAGAGGCAGGAGGGACAACGACAGAGGCCCGCCATGATCGACCGACCCGCAGCCGCCACCCAGGCCCGCGCCATCCTGACCCGCCTCGGCGTGGCCGACGAAGTCTGGCATGACGGGAGCGTGCAGGCCCGCTCGCCCATCGACGGGTCGGGAGCCGGAGCGCTTCGGGCTGCGACGACGAACGAGGTTCAGGCCGCCGTCGGTCGTTCGGCAACGGCATTGTCGGCCTGGCGGCGGGTCCCGGCACCCCGACGTGGTGAACTGGTCCGGCTGCTGGGCGAGGAACTGCGCATGGCCAAGGCCGACCTCGGCCTGCTGGTCACCCTGGAGGCCGGAAAGGTGCTGTCGGAGGGGTTGGGCGAGGTGCAGGAGATGATCGACATCTGCGACTTCGCCGTCGGTCTGTCGCGACAGCTGTACGGACTGACGATGCCGTCGGAGCGGCCAGGGCACCATATGCGCGAGACCTGGCAGCCACTGGGACCCGTGGCCATCATCACCGCTTTCAATTTTCCGGTCGCCGTCTGGGCCTGGAATGCGGCGCTGGCCCTGGTGTGCGGCGATCCGGTGATCTGGAAGCCGTCGGAGAAGACGCCGATGACGGCCCTGGCGGTGCATGCGGTGTTCGAGCGGGCGGTGGCGCGGTTCGGTGACGCGCCGGATGAACTGGCGCAACTGCTGATCGGGGAGAGAGATGTCGGTGAAGCCCTGGCGGCCGATCCGCGCGTGGCCCTGGTTTCGGCCACAGGATCCACGCGGATGGGTCGGGCGGTGGCCCAGATCGTGGCCGGACGATTGGGGCGGTCGTTGCTGGAACTGGGCGGCAACAATGCGATGATCGTGACGCCTAGCGCTGACATGGACATGGCGGTGCGGGCCATCGCCTTTTCGGCCGTGGGAACGGCGGGCCAGCGGTGCACCACGCTGAGGCGGCTGCTGGTCCATGAGGATGTGGTCGAGGCCCTGCTGGGGCGGCTGGTCCAGGCCTATGGAACATTGCCGGTCGGGGATCCGCGCGAGGGAGGCGTCCTGGTCGGCCCCTTGATCGACGCAGAGGCCGGGGCCGGGTTCGAGGCGGCGCTGACGCAGGCGGTCGAACAGGGCGGTCAGGTTCTGGTCGGCGGTGATCGGGTCGAGCGGGATGGCGTCTATATGCGGCCAGCCATCGTGCGGATGCCGTCCCAGACCGAGGTGGTGCGTCTCGAGACGTTCGCACCGATCCTCTATGTCATGACGTACCAGACCTTCGACGAGGCGGTAGCGATGCAGAATGATGTGCCGCAGGGACTGTCGAGTTGCGTCTTCACCGACTCGGTGCGCGAGGCCGAGGCCTTCCTGTCGGCCTGGGGCTCGGACTGCGGCATTGCCAACGTCAATATCGGACCGTCCGGTGCCGAGATAGGCGGAGCCTTCGGCGGCGAGAAGGACACCGGCGGCGGGCGTGAAAGCGGCTCGGATGCCTGGAAGGCCTATATGCGGCGACAGACCCAGACGGTAAATTTTTCGGCCGATCTGCCGCTGGCGCAAGGGGTCAGGTTCGAGGTTTGAGGACCAGGGGCGTTCGCCTTACACAGAAGCGTTCACCTTCTTACTTGACGTTGACGTAAACGTAGGGTTTGTGGCGCGCACGCTAGAACCCGTCCTGTCCCTCACGCAGCGCGGCTCCGCGAGCCAAGCGGTAGGGACCAACAAGGAGACGCACCCACATGGCCGACGCCTATATCTTCGACGCCGTTCGCACGCCGCGTGGCAAGGGCAAGAAGGACGGGTCCCTGCACGAGATCACCGGGCTGAGCCTGGCGGTTCAGGTGCTGGAAGCCCTGCGCGATCGCAATGATCTGGATACCTCCAGGGTCGATGACGTCATTCTGGGCTGCGTCACTCCGATTGGCGAACTCGGTGCCGACGTGGCCCGCACGGCCGTTCTGGCGGCGGGCTGGGCCCAGTCGACGGCGGGCGTGCAGGTCAATCGATTCTGCGCCTCGGGCCTGGAAGCCGTGAACATGGCGACGGCCAAGGTGAAGTCCGGCGAGGCCGATTTCGCGGTCGGCGGCGGCGTCGAGGCCATGAGCCGGGTGCCGATGGGGTCGGACGGCGGGGCCTGGCCGGTCGATCCGTCCAGCGCCTTTCCGCTCTATTTCGTGCCTCAGGGCGTCTCTGCCGACATGATCGCGTCGAAATACGGGTTCAGCCGCGACGACGTCGACGCCTATTCGGTCGAGAGCCACAAGCGCGCTGCGGCCGCCTGGGCCGACGGCCGGTTCTCGAAGTCTGTGGTGCCGGTCAAGGATCAGCTGGGCCTGGTGCGTCTGGCCCATGACGAGACCATTCGTCCGACCACGGACATGCAGTCGTTGGGTGGACTGAACCCGTCGTTCGCCATGATGGGCGAAATGGCCTTCGATGCCGTGATCGGACAGCGTTACCCCGAGGTCGAGCGCATCACCCATGTCCATACCCCCGGCAACTCGTCGGGTATCGTGGACGGGGCGGCGGGTGTCCTGATCGGATCGCTCGAAGCCGGCAAGGCCCTGGGCCTGAAACCGCGCGCCAAGATCCTGGGCGGTGCCTCGATCGGCTCGGAGCCATCGATCATGTTGACCGGGCCGGAATATGTGACCCGCAAACTGCTGGGCAAGCTGGGCATGGAGCCCGGCGACATTGACCTGTACGAGTTGAACGAGGCGTTTGCCGCCGTGGTTCTGCGCTACATGCAGGCGCTGAACATCGACCATTCCAAGATGAACGTGAACGGCGGCGGCATCTCGATGGGCCATCCTCTGGGTGCCACCGGGGCCATGATCACCGGGATCGCCCTGGATGAACTGGAACGGTCCAACAAGTCCACCGCCCTGATCACCCTGTGCATCGGCGGCGGCATGGGCACCGCCACCGTCATCGAACGCGTCTGAGGAACAGGACCATGGAAAACTTCAAGATCGACGTCGATGCCGACGGTATCGCGCTCGTCACCTTCGACGTGCCGGGCCAGTCGATGAACACCCTGACCAATGGCGTGATGGCCGAGCTGCCGCAGCTGGTCGAACGTCTGAAGACCGACGACGCCATCAAGGGCGCGGTCATCACATCGGGCAAGGCGTCGGGCTTCTGCGCAGGCGCGGACCTGGGCGATATCTCCGGCGGGATGCTGGCGGGCGAAGGGGGTCTGCAAGGGGCCTATGACGCCGGCTGGCGGTTCAATGGAGCCCTGCGCGCGCTGGAGACATGTGCCAAGCCAGTGGCGGCGGCGATCAATGGCCTGGCGCTCGGCGGCGGTCTGGAACTGACCCTGGCCTGTCATTATCGGGTCGTGGGGGACAGCACCAAGATCCAGCTGGGCCTGCCGGAGATCAAGGTCGGGCTGTTCCCCGGCGGTGGCGGGACGCAACGCCTGCCGCGCCTGATCGGCGTTCAGGCGGCGATGATGGCCATGACAGCGGGCTCGTCATGGAGGCCGAACGACGCCAAGGCCGCGGGCGTCGTCCATGAGGTCGTCCCCGCCGGCACCGAGGTTGAGGCAGCCAAGGCCTGGATCAAGGGCGGCGGCAAGGCCGTTCAGCCGTGGGACGCCAAGGATTTCAAACTGCCCGGCGGAGGTCCCTATCACCCGGCGGGGATCCAGAACTTCCTGGTCGGCAATGCGATGATCAGGAAGCAGTCGTTCGGCAACTATCCGGCGGCGATGAACCTGATGAAGGCCGTCTATGAAGGGGTTCAGGTCCCGATGGACGCGGCCCTGCGCATCGAGACCCGCTATTTCATCAAGACCCTGATGACGCCCCAGGCCCAGGCCATGATCCGGTCGCTGTTCCTGTCCAAGCAGGAACTGGACAAGGGGGCGGTGCGTCCGGCGGGGATACCCAAGTCCGATCCGAAGAAGGTCACGGTCATCGGCGCGGGCATGATGGGCGCGGGCATCGCCTATGTGCAGGCCCTGGCCGGGATCGAGACCATACTGATCGACCGCGACCAGGAGGCCGCCGACAAGGGCAAGGCCCACGTCGCCGAACTGCTGGGCAAACGTCTCAAGCGCGGCCAGATCGACCAGGCGAAATACGATGCCCTGCTGGGTTCGGTCACCGCCACGACCGACTATGACCTGATCAAGGGCTCGGACCTGGTGGTCGAGGCCGTGTTCGAGAACCGCGAGATCAAGGCCGACGTCACCAAACGTGCCGAGGCCCAGCTGAGCGAAGGAGCCATCTTTGGTTCCAACACCTCGACCCTGCCGATCACCGGCCTGGCCGAGGCCTCGGTTCGCCCCGAGGACTTCATTGGCATCCACTTCTTCTCGCCGGTCGACAAGATGATGCTGGTCGAGATCATCTTGGGCGATAAGACCGGTCAGGCGGCGATTGCCAAGACGCTGGACTATGTCCTGAAGATCAAGAAGACGCCGATCGTCGTCAACGACAGTCGCGGGTTCTACACCTCGCGCTGCTTCTCCACCTTCCTGATGGAAGGGATGGCGATGCTGGAGGAAGGCTATGCGCCCGCCCTGATCGACAATGTCGGGCGGATGACGGGGATGCCGCGCGGCCCGCTGGAGATGCATGACGACGTGGCGCTGGACCTGTCCTACAAGATCGCAAAGCAGACGAAGATCGATCTCGGCGACGCCTACAAGGCCAACGAGGGTGAGCAGATCGTCGCCACCATGGTCGAGGGCGGGCGGTTCGGGCGCAAGAACGGCAAGGGCTTCTACGATTATCCTGCCGAGAAGGGGTCGCCCAAGACCCTGTGGCCCGGTCTGGCCGAACTCGCTCCCACGACCAAGGCCAATGCCCAGGCCGAGGAGCCGTCGGGCCTGGACTATATCGAGGAACTGAAGACCCGTCTTTTGTACCGCCAGGCCGTCGAGGTCGCGCGGTGCTGGGAAGAGGGCGTGATCGACGATCCGCGCGAGGCCGATCTGGGGGCCATCCTCGGCTGGGGTTTCGCGCCCTGGACCGGCGGGCCGATTACCCTGATCGATCAGACGGGCCTGACCAAGTTTGTCGAGACCGCCGACCGACTGGCCGTCACCTATGGCGACCGGTTCAAGGTGCCGCAGTTGCTTCGAGACATGGCGGCCCAGGGACGCACCTTCTATGGCGATTTCGAGGGCGCACAGAAGGCGGCGGCGTAGACGACCTCTCTCCCCGATCAGAGAGGCATCATTTCATGGCCGTGACGGAGGGGATATAACCTCTGGCGCGTTCAGATGATATCCAGCGGTACAGCGGATTCGGGCGGCGGAAAGGCGCGGTCCAGAGCCGCTATATCCTCGTCGTCGAGATGGATCTCCAGGGCCGCGGCATTGTCCTCGACATGGGCAAGGCTGGAGGCCTTGGGGATCAGGACCACACCCTCGCGCCGCATCAGCGCGGCCAGGGCGATCTGGGCCGGGGTCGCGTCGTGCCGGTCCGCCACGGCGATCAGGGCGGGGTGTTCGAGCAGTTCGCCTCGTCCCAAAGGGGAATAGGCCATCAGCGGCAGGGCGTGTTCCTGCATCCATGGCAGAAGATCGAACTCCACTCCGCGTGAGCCGAGATGATAGAGGACCTGGTTGGTCTGGCAGTGTTCGGCACCGTCGATCGCCTGCATGGCCTGCATGGCGTCCAGATCAAAGTTCGAGACTCCCCAGCGGGCGATAAGGCCCTCGTCGACCAATTCCTCGAACCCTGCGATGACCTCCTCCATCGGGTGACGGCTTTCCCAGTGGAGCAGGTACAGGTCCAGTCGATCCACGCCAAGCCGTTCCAGACTCCGCTCACAGGCCAGCAGCATCGACATCTCGCCGGCATTCTCGGGACGGACCTTAGAGACCAGAAAGACCTCATTGCGGCGGCCGGCGATAACCTCGCCCACCAGACGTTCAGAGGCACCCTCACCATACAGTTCTGCGGTGTCTATCAGGGTCAGGCCGAGGTCGATGCCGCGCGACAGGGCCGCCTGTTCGGCATCGGCCCCCCGCAGACTGTCGCCGATCTCCCATGTCCCCTGGCCGAGCACCGGGATCAGTGTTCCGTCGGGAAGGGAGGTCATGCGGCTCATGGGGTTCCTAATGCACGAAGCCGCGATCGGCGCCATCGGGTTTGCTGCGGGGCGGGTTTGCGCCCGGTGCCTGGCGTGCGACACCGCGCGGAGATCAGGTCGGGAGGCTGTCGATGAGCGCACTGGGTCATATCACGGTACTGGATCTGTCACGCGTCCTGGCCGGTCCATGGGCATCCCAGACGCTGGGGGATCTGGGGGCCGAGATTATCAAGGTCGAACGGCCCGGCGAGGGGGACGACACCCGTCATTGGGGGCCGCCCTGGCTGGCGGATGGCGAGGGGCAGCCGACCGGAGATGCAGCTTATTTCCTGGCCACCAACCGCAACAAGAAGTCGGTCACGGTCGATTTCACCAAGGCCGAGGGTCAGGCCATCGTCCGTCAGATGGCGGCCCGGGCCGACATCCTGATCGAGAACTACAAGGTGGGTGGGCTGGCCCGATATGGGCTCGACTACGACAGCCTGAAGGAGGTCAATCCTCGGTTGATCTATTGCTCGATCACGGGGTTCGGCCAGACCGGGCCCTATGCAGCCCGTCCGGGTTACGACCTTCTGCTGCAAGGCATGGGCGGGCTGATGAGCATCACCGGCGGCAAGGCGGGAACGCCGGGCGGCGGCCCCCAGAAGGTTGGCGTGGCCGTTGTCGATCTGCTGACGGGCCTTTATGGGGCTGTGGGGATTCTTGCAGCCCTGGCGGCGCGCGAGCGGACGGGTCGGGGCCAGCACATCGACCTGGCCCTGCTGGACGTGGAGACCGCCTGTCTGGCCAACCAGGCGTCGAATTTCCTCGTCTCCGGCGTCTCGCCGACGCGGATGGGGAATGCCCATCCCAATATCGTTCCGTACCAGGATTTCCAGACGCAGGACGGTTTCATGATCGTCGCAGTGGGCAACGACAGCCAGTTCCGTAGCCTGTGTCAGGTGCTGGAGCGGCCCGAGTGGGGCAACGATCCCGACTATGCGACCAATGCCGCGCGGGTAGCACGGCGCGAGGTGCTGATTCCCCTGATCGAGGCGATCACCCTGACCCGTCCGACTGCGGTCTGGATCGCAGCCCTGGAGGCCGCCAATGTCCCGGGAGGGCCGATCAATACGATCGCCCAGGTATTCGACGACCCACAGGTCCGGGCACGTGGCCTGCACCAGGACCTGGACCATGCTGCGGGCGGAACCGCCCCGACCGTGGCCAGCCCCCTGCGGCTGTCCGATACGCCGGTACAGTATCGCCATGGCCCGCCAACCCTGGGTCAGCACACCGAGGAGGTGCTCGGCGAGACGCTGGGACTTTCCGGCGACGACATCGCCGGGTTGAGGGCACAAGGCGTGATCTAGACCCCGCCGCCCGCATCGAAACTGGGATCGGCGCGCAAATAGCCCCCGAGGCGCAGCCGTTCGACGATCATCTCGGCGGCGGCCTCGGCGTTCATGGAGGCGGTATCAACGACGATTTCGGGATGTTCCGGCGCTTCATAAGGGCTGTCGATACCGGTGAAATTCTTCAGCATCCCGGCCCGCGCCTTGGCATAGAGCCCCTTGACGTCGCGTCGTTCGGCCTCAGCCAGGGGGGTATCGACGTACACTTCAAAGAACTCGCCGTGTCCCAGCAGATCGCGGGCCACGCGGCGCTCGGAGCGGAACGGGGAGATGAAGGCGGTCAGGACGATCAGGCCCGCATCCAGCATCAGTTTGGCCACCTCGGCGACACGACGGATGTTCTCGACCCGGTCGGCGTCGGTGAAGCCCAGGTCACGGTTCAGGCCATGGCGGACGTTGTCACCATCCAGCAGATAGGTGTGCTTGCCCTCGGCCCGCAGGCGTTTCTCGACCAGATTGGCGATAGTGGACTTGCCCGCGCCAGACAGGCCGGTCAGCCAGATCACGGCCGGCTTCTGTCCCAGATCTGAGGCGCGTGAGGCCTTGGACACATCCAGGGCCTGCCAGTGCAGGTTCTGGGAGCGGCGAAGCGCGAAGCGAATCATGCCCGCCCCGACCGTCGCATTGGTCATCCGGTCGATCAGGATGAAACCGCCGGTGTCGGGAATATCAGTGTACGGATCGAACGCGATCGGACGATCCAGCGACAGGTTGGCGACGGCGATCTCGTTCAGCGCCAGCTCACGGGCGGCGAGATGTTCCAGGCTGTCGGGATGGATGCGGTGTTTGATCTCGGTGACCTGTGCCGCGACCCGTTGGGCCCCGATCTTGAGCCAGTAGGATCGGCCGGACAGGAGCGGTTCGTCGGCCATCCAGACGACGGTGGTCTCGAACTGGTCGGCGACCTGGGGCGGAGAGATCGCGCCAGCAATCACATCGCCGCGCGAGCAGTCGACCTCGTCGGCCAGTGTCAGGGTCACGGACTGGCCCGCGACCGCGATGTCCAGGTCGCCGCCCTGGGTGACGATGCGGGCGATGGTCGAGGTCCGGCCCGAGGGTTCGACCCGGATCGCGTCGCCAGGCCGCACAGACCCTGCGGCGATCAGGCCGGCGAAGCCCCGAAAGTCCAGGTCCGGGCGGTTGACCCACTGAACCGGCATCCGGAAGGGCTGGGTCTGAAGTCGGTCGGCATCGACCTCGACCGTCTCCAGATGCTCCATCAGGGTCGGGCCGGAGTACCAGGGCGTGTTTGAGCTGGCCGCGGCGATATTGTCGCCGGCCACGCCGGAGATCGGAATGGCCACGACGTCGCTCATCCCCAGCCGGTCGGCAAAGGCGGCATAGTCGGCGACGATCGCGTCGAACCGGGCCTGATCGTAGCCGACCAGATCCATCTTGTTGACCGCCAGGACGACGTGGCGGATGCCCATCAGATTGACGAGGAAACTGTGCCTTCGCGTCTGGGTCAGGACGCCTTTCCTGGCGTCTATCAGGATGACGGCGAGGTCGGCGGTCGAGGCCCCTGTGACCATGTTTCGGGTATACTGTTCATGGCCCGGCGTGTCGGCGACGATGAACTTTCGCCGGTCGGTCGAGAAGAACCGGTAGGCCACGTCGATGGTGATGCCCTGTTCGCGCTCGGCGGCCAGACCATCGACCAGAAGGGCAAAGTCGATGTTCGACCCCTGTGTACCGACCCGTTTCGAATCTGCCTCCAGTTGAGCCAGTTGATCCTCGAAGATCATCTTGGAATCGTACAGCAGCCGCCCGATCAGGGTGGACTTGCCGTCGTCGACCGAGCCGCAGGTGATGAAGCGCAGCAGGGACTTGTTCTGATGTGCCGTCAGATAGGCGTCGATGTCTGCCGAAATCAGGTCGGACGGGCGGTAGGCGGCGTCCTTCAGGGGAGAGACGTCGAGGGTCATCAGAAATAGCCCTCCTGCTTCTTCTTCTCCATCGAGGCGGCCTGGTCGTGATCGATGGCCCGGCCCTGGCGCTCCGAGGTGGTGGTCAGCAGCATTTCCTGGATGATGGCCGGAAGGGTATCGGCCGCGCTCTCGACCGCGCCGGTCAGGGGATAGCAGCCCAAGGTCCTGAACCGCACCGATCGCATCTGCGGCGTCTCGCCGGGCCGCAACGGCATCCGGTCGTCGTCGACCATGATCAGCATGCCGTCGCGCTCCACCACCGGCCTCGGCGCGGCATAGTACAGGGGCACGATCGGGATGTTTTCCAGGTGGATGTATTGCCAGACGTCCAGCTCGGTCCAGTTGGAGATCGGGAAAACCCGCATGGATTCGCCGGGATTTTTCCGGGCGTTATAGAGTTTCCACAGCTCGGGACGCTGCTGCTTGGGGTCCCAGCGGTGCTGGGCCGACCGGAAGGAGAAAATGCGTTCCTTGGCACGGGACTTCTCCTCGTCGCGCCGGGCCCCACCGAAGGCCGCATCGAAACCGTACAGGTCCAGCGCCTGTTTCAGCCCCTCGGTCTTCCACAGGTCGGTGTGCATGGCCGAGCCGTGATCGAAGGGGTTGATGTTCCGGGCCACCGCCTCGGGGTTTTTGTGGACCAGCAGCTCAAAGCCGTAGCGAGCGGCCGAGGCCTCGCGCATGGCGTACATGTCCAGGAACTTCCAGGTCGTGTCGACATGCAGCAGGGGAAAGGGAGGCGGGGCCGGATAGAAGGCCTTGGCCGCCAGATGCAGCATGACGGCCGAATCCTTGCCGATCGAATACAGCATGACCGGCCGCTCCGCCTCGGCGACGACCTCGCGCAGGATATGGAGGCTCTCGGCCTCCAGGCGTTGAAGATGAGTCAGGCTGGGCACGGCGGGTTCTCGGCAAGCGGACACGGGTCGCGACATAGTCATGACAAAGCCGAGGCCCGTCACGAAATCTGCTCAAGGCAAGGGATAGCGGGGCTCATGAAGGGACGGTGACATGCGACCAAGAGGCCGACTTTGCGCTCTCCGATCAGTGGAGGCCTGGCTTCCGAGTCGAACGGAAGGTTTTCGGGGTTGCATCCCCGAAGCGTAGCCACTCCGCCACCAGGCCGCACTGAACGGAAATCACATCTGGCAGGTTACGGGCGGGTGCGGAGTAACAAACATTCCTGACGCTTAAATTTACCACCATGGGTCGCCCGTGACGAGACAAGGTCATGCCCTCGGCCTGAGTCCCAATAGCCCCGACCACCCCCCGCTCGTCAGCAGCGCCACATCCAGCAGGGCCAACGCCAGCGGGGTCGAAGCCGGTGCCGCGATGAAGCGGGGGCGCCATTCCGGGAAGAATTTGGACTTGTAGGCGCGCAGGCCCTGGAAGCCATACAGAGCCCCGCCCTCCTCGAACACCAGGGCACCAACGCGGCCGAACACCGGGGCCAGCCGCCGGTCGTCGAGACCGGCCAGAGGGGCCATGCCTAGGTCGAAGCGGGCGTATCCTTCTGCGCCTGCCCACTGTATGGCGCGGATGAACAGATAGTCCATGATACCCGGCGGGGCTTCGGGCACATACCGCATCAGGTCGATGGCGAACTCTCGCGCCTCGCCCGCGCCCGGCAGCAGGTTGGCGAAGGCGACGATGCGGCTGGTTCCATCCACAGTCTGGCGCACGACGGCTATCGGAGTCAGGTCGAGGTAGGCGGGGTCGAACCGGCCCAGCGAAAAGGCCTTCTCCTCGCCGTTGTGCTCGGCCAGCCAGGCCGCGGACACGGCGTGCAGCTCCTCGGCGATCGCTGACGCCGACCCGGGCGGCAGGACGGCGAAGGACGCCCCCTCCCGTTCTGCGCGGTTGACGGCTGTCCTCAGGTTCTGGCGTGGCTTGCCCTCGAGGGTGAAGGCAGCGACATCGACCACGGCGGTCTCTCCCACCTTGCGCACGGCCAGCCCCATCGTCGCCAGATCGGCCAGCAAACCCTCGCCCACCGAATAGAAGACCGGTGCCCCGCCATAGCTGTCGGCCAGTTCTGCAAAGGCCCACAGCAGGTCCAGCTGCTCGGCCTTCAAGCCCGCTGGTTCGCCCATGGCGATCCAGCGCCGACCACGCACGCGGTAACTCAGGAAACTATGCCCCGAGGGGCTGAACAAAAGGGTCTTGTCGCCCAGGGCCGCCAGCCAGGCCTCGGGCATCGCGCGCTCGGCGCCGGCGAGGACCGCCAGGGCCCGGGCCCTGTCCTCGATATTGCCCAGACGCCGCCGACCCGACCCCGGCGAGGACAGAAGCGAAACCGCCGCGATCGCCAGCGTCAGGATCGACAGGACGGCAGCGGCGCGCAGGAACCCCGAGGCCTGGCTGTCGCTGAGGAAGGTCCACCACAGTTCATCGGTATAGGCCACGTCGCGATAGGCAAAGAAGCCCAGCCACACCAAGGCGGCTACTGCGGTGACCACGAGCAGAAGCCAGGCGGGCCGAAGCGGTTCGACCAGCCGCGAACGTCGGTCGAAGGCGGGCTTGCACGGGATCAGAAGGGCGGCAACGGCCAGAAGCTCCAGCGCTTCCTCCCAGTCCAGACCTTTCAGCAGCGAAAAGGCCGCCCCCGCAAGCAAGGCGACAAAGGCCGTCCAGTAGGCCCCGCGCCGCCGTCGCCACAGCCCGGCGGCCAGCAACAGCAACAGGAAGCCGATCACGCTGGCGACAAAATGCGACAGGTCGATCAGCAGCGGCGAGACCGTGTCGCGCAGGATCGTCAACCGGTCTGCAAAGGCCGGGGTCACCGCCGAAATCAGCGTCAGGGCCCCGGCCACGAACACCGCGACGGCAAACATCTGGGGCGAGGCCTCGCGCAGCAGGGCGAGAAGACGCCAGATCATCCGGCCATTCTGTCGGGTGGGTCGGCTCATGGTCGCCTGATAGCGAATATCTGGCGGTCCGGGCGCCCCATCATGAAAAAGGGGCGGCCCCTGCGGACCGCCCCTCTCGCTTCAATACTACAGCCTGAGATCAGGCGCGACGCCGGACCAGACCCAGCAGGAACAGCAGCAGGCACGCCCCGCCGAAAGCCACCAGCAAGGTGATCAGGTTGAAGCCACCGACGGGAACGCCCAGCAGGTTCTGGGCAATAAAGCCGCCGATCAGGGCCCCGATGACCCCGACGATGAGATTGGTGATCAGGCCGTGACTGCGACCCATGACCTTTTCGGCAAGCCAGCCGGCCACGATGCCGATGACAAGCCAACCGATGATTCCGAGACCCATGATGATAGCCCTTCCAAGCTAAGCTGCGATGAGGCTGTAATGCGTCGGGGGTCGCGGGGTTGCGCACCTCCCGGCTGAATTTGCCGCTCTTTCAGCCTCCGTCGGCCGTTCGGCGAACACCGACACTCCCTCGTCACGCGAACGCGGCATGGTGTTTGCGGCTGTTCCGGCGAGCCGTTCCGTTTTGGGACACTCCATCAGAATGGGGAAATGGGGCCATGGCCACCGATATCGATCTTCACCTGGGCCGCCGCCTGCGTCGTCGCCGCCGTCTCCTGGGCCTGACCCAGCAGCAATTGGCGCTTCAGGTCGGCATCCGGTTTCAGCAGATCCAGAAGTACGAATGCGGGGCCAACCGCATCTCGGCCGCCCGCCTGTGGCAGCTGGCCGAGGCGCTGGAGTCGCCCGTCAATTATTTCTATGATGGCCTGACCGAGGCAATGGAACGCAAGGAGGCCGCCGGTGCCAATGGCGGCGAGATGTTTTCCAGGAAGGAAACCCTCGATCTGATCCAGGCCTACTATCAGCTTGGCGAGCGTCCGCGCCGTCGGCTGCTAGACTTGGCCAAGTCACTTCATGCCGAAGAACCGGTCGCCTGAAGCCAGGGGGCCACAGCGCGCATCCGCCGGCCCGATCCTTGATCAGCCGGAAGACAGGCCCTGCGATCGCCCGTGCTTGACGACATGTAACCGTTAGGTGATATGTAACCCATGGGTTACTGAAAGGGGCAGGCGTGACCGATTGTGACAGCGAGGCGGTTGTGCGCGAAAAGGCGCGACAGAAACGCATGTTCTGGTGGTTGATGATGTTCGTGTGCGGCATCTGCCTGATTGCTGCCGGTGTCGTGATTCTGGACGAAGGCGATGAGGCATTCTGGCGCTGGAGTTGGGCCGCGATCTGTGTCGGTGTTCTGATGGGTCCGGTTGGACTGGTGATGGCCTTGCGGAACGGTCCAAACGCCGACACCGACCGGGTCCGCCGGATCGGCGGCTATCGCGATATCGCCCAGAGGCAGAAGGTGCAGTCTATCCTGATCATGCCGATAACCACCCTGTTCCTGTCGTTCCGGCACAAGGCGCTGGGGCTGGGCCTGCTGGTTCTGGTCCTCGGTATGGTCAGTGCATTCGGCCTGGCGATGTGGCGACCGTTCGTCGGCATCGCCGCCATGCCGCTGGTTCTGGCCGTCGCGTCGGCCTCGGCGGCGATCCGGTACTGGATGCTGAATCGACAGGCCGATCCGAATGGCTGAGCCTCGGCTTGAGGTGCGGCTGAAGGCGGTGCGGATCGAGGCCGGGTTGACACAGGCCGAACTGGCCGAGCGGGCCGGAGTGTCGAGGAAGACCGTCAATACGGTCGAGAACGGCGTCTTCACCCCTTCGGTGCTTGTGGCTCTGTCGCTGGCCCGAGCGCTGGACACGACCGTCGAGGGGCTGTTCGGGCTGAGGGTCGAGCAGCGGGGCTGGCGATAGAATCGCACGCTTCTGCTCTTGCGTTCACCGGAGACGGGACTACATTGTTCCCACTTATGCTAATATTGAGCATAAGTCGTGAGGGCGACGCAGGGCGCCGGAGGAATGTCAGATGGCTGACGGCATGTCGGGATTGTCAGAACGCACGGCGCGCGAGACCGCGCCGGTCTGGGAAAAGGTCAAGGGCCATGTCACGCCGATGGAATGGCCCGAACAGGCCGAGCTGATCGTCGAGATCAACCGGCTCAAGGCCGAACGCAATGCCGTCATCCTGGCCCACAACTATATGACACCCGAGATCTTCCACGGGGTCGGCGACTATGTCGGTGACAGCCTTGGGCTGGCGAAAGAGGCCGCGCGGTCTAACGCCAAGGTCATCGTCCAGGCGGGCGTCCACTTCATGGCCGAGACGTCCAAGATCCTGAGCCCCGAAAAGACCGTGTTGATCCCCGACCTGAAAGCAGGATGCTCGCTGGCCGAGGCGATCACGGGGGCCGATGTGCGGCTGATCAAGCAGCGCTATCCGGGCCTGCCGGTCGTCACCTATGTGAACACCACGGCCGATGTGAAGGCCGAGACCGACATCTGCTGCACCTCGGCCAATGCCGTTCAGGTGGTCGAGTGGGCGGCCAGGGAATGGGGCGTGGACCGCGTCATCCTGATCCCTGACGAGTTCCTGGCGCGCAATGTCGCGGCCCAGACGAACATCGGCATCATCGCCTGGAAGGGCCGCTGCATCGTGCACGAACGGTTCACCGGGGCCGACATCGCCGAGATGCGCGCCGCCTATCCGGGCGCGGAAATCCTGGCCCACCCCGAATGCCCCGAAGACGTCCTGTCGGCCGCCGACTTTGCCGGGTCGACGGCGGCCATGACCGACTATGTGATGGCGAAAAAGCCGAAGCAGGTGGTGCTGATCACCGAATGTTCGATGGCCTCCAACATCAAGGGCGACGTGCCCGAGGTCGACTTCATCGGACCGTGCAACATGTGCCCCTATATGAAGCGGATCACGCTGGAGAACATCCGCGACTGCCTGTTGCACATGCAGTTCGAGGTGACGGTGCCCGAGGACATGATCGCGAAGGCGGCCCTGGCCGTGCAGCGGATGATCGACCTGCCGCCGCCTGCGGTTCCGGCGCGCTATGACCTGGTGAAGGCCAGGCACCACGTCGCCGTGGAGCTGATCTGATGACCGCGGACAGGGGCCCCTGGGGCGCGCGGGATGGGTCGGACCCGGTGCAGACACCGGTCTCGGTCAGGGAACACCGGCTGGGTCCGGTCTCGGTGCGGATCGAGACGACGCAAGGCCACGAGGGAGAGGCCGCGCCGCTCGACAAGGGGCAGAACCCGGTCTGGGCCATCGTGTCCACCGCCCTGCTGGCCGGCTTCATCTGGTACGTCAGCGGATCGGTCGTGGTGGCGGGGGCGGCCATATTCGGCCTGTTCGTGCACGAATACGGTCATGTTCTGGCGATGAACCGGCTGGGGATGGGACCCGCGCGCATCTATATCGTGCCCTTCCTGGGCGGGGTGGCGCGCAGCCAGCGCCTGCCCCAGAGCGAATGGCACGGGGTGCTGGTGTCCCTGGCCGGGCCGTTGTTCGGCATCCTGGCGACCCTGCCGTTCTTTGCGGGCTGGTTTTTGACGGGACAGCAGGCCTGGCTGGTCGGGGCGTTTGCCATCGCCATGATCAATCTGGTCAACCTGGCCCCCGCACCGCCTCTGGACGGATCAAGGGCGATCGGGCCGGTCCTGGCCCGGATCCATCCGATGCTTGAAAAGGGTGCCATGGTCCTGATCGGGGTGGTGGTCGTGGTCTGGGGCATCACCAATGGCAGCTATATCTTTGCCGCCTTTCTGGCCTTTGCCCTGATCGGACATCTCCGGCGCGGCGCCTGGCGGCCCGAGGGGCGGGCCCTGACCGGAGAAGAATCCGGCCGCAGCGTCGGGCTGTTCGTCGTGACCGTGCTGATCTGTGGCGGGGCGGCTCTGGCGGCCCTGATCCCCCTGGCCGGGTCGGTCGAGGGCGCGGTCGGGACGGGCCTGCGCTATCTGGAGTTCGGCCGTTGAAGCGTATTCGCCATGACGGCCTCCTGGTCATCGGCGGGGGGCTGGCCGGTCTGTCGGCCGCGCTGGAGGCGGCCCCCGCGCGTGTTCTGGTCGTCAGCCCCGCACCCCTGCTGCAATCGGCCTCAAGCGCCTGGGCCCAGGGCGGGGTGGCGGCGGCCCTGTCGCCCGCAGACGCACCGGCCCTGCATCTGCAGGACACCGAGGCGGCCGGGGCCGGGCTGGTGGACCATCAGGCCGCCGAGATCCTGACCGACGAGGGCCGGGGAACGGTGGAGTGGCTGGCCGCGCTGGGGGCCCCGTTCGACCGGGAGGCCGATGGCGCGTTTTCCGTGTCGCGCGAGGCGGCGCATTCGATGGCGCGGGTGGCCCGGGTCGGCGGCGACGGGGCAGGACGGGCGATCCTGTCGGCCCTGGTCGCGGCGGCGCGGGCGGCGGATCACGTCGAGGTCTGGGAAGACGGGCGGCTGTGCGGCCTGTTGCAGGACGCCTCGGGCCGGGTCGTCGGGGCCGTGATCGAGCGCGGCGAAGAGACCCTGGAGGTTCTGGCCCATGCCGTGGTTCTGGCTACCGGCGGGGCGGGCGGGCTTTACGGAGCGACGACGACGCCCGCCGCCCTGCTGGGCGAGGGCCTGGCCCTGGCCTGGCTGGCGGGGGCCGAGGTGCTGGATCCGGAGTTCGTGCAGTTCCACCCGACGGCCATCGACGTCGGCCTGGACCCCATGCCGCTGGCCACCGAGGCCCTGCGTGGCGACGGGGCGCGGCTGATCGACCGGGACGGGGTCTTCATCCTGGGCCCGGCAGCGGATGCCGATCTGGCTCCCCGCGACGTGGTGGCCCGGGCGGTCCATGCGGCGCGGGTTCAGGGTCGCGGGGCGTTTCTGGATGCGCGCACGGCGATCGGCGAGCATTTCCCGCAAGCCTTTCCGGCGGTGTTCGCATCGTGCATGGCGGCGGGTCTGGACCCCCGGATCCAGCCCATCCCCGTGGCCCCGGCGGCCCACTATCATATGGGTGGGATCACCGCCGACCCGGACGGGCGCACGACACTGAGAGGATTGTTCGCGGTCGGCGAATGCGCGGCGACCGGGGTGCATGGCGCAAACCGGCTGGCCTCGAACTCGCTGCTGGAGGCCGCGGCCTTCGGGCGGCGGACGGGACGGACGGCGGGGGCCCAGGCCCGGGGCGGCGACCCCGTCAGCGCGACCCCGTCCGTGGCGCATCTGCCGGCCGACGTCCTGCTGGCTCTGCGAACGGCGATGAGTGCGGAGGCGGGCGTGGTGCGCGATGCGGCCGGACTGAGCCGCCTGATCGCCCTGATCGACCGGCTGGAAGCGGCCCACGGGGCGGCCCTGCCTCTGGTGGTCGCACGGCTGATCGCCGAGGGCGCGCTGGCGCGGCGCGAGAGCCGGGGCGGGCACTATCGCTCGGACTATTCGCAGACCAATGCCGTCGCCCTGCATACGCACAGCCTGAAACCCCAGGTTGAAATCGCCTTGCCTCGCGCGGCGGGCTGGGCATAGTCGGGTGACGGGCCGAAAGCCATACCATGAGGCCGCCGATGCCGTTCTGGTGGTCGAGGTCTCGACCGCAGACGCCGACAAGACGGTCAAGGTCCCGCTCTATGCCCGCGCGGGCATTGCCGAACTGTGGATCGTCGAGCCGGAAAAGGGCAGCGTGACCCGGTATCGCGCGCCTTGTCCGGACGGGACCCGGGACGAGGTCCGGACGGTGACCGAGGGCCATGCCAGCCCCCTGTTCGCGCCGCAGATCCAGATTTCCCTGACTGAACTGTTTGCCACATGATCCGCCACCTGCCCGACATCATGATCGACCCCATCGTGCGCATGGGGCTGGCCGAGGACCTGGGACGGGCCGGCGACGTGACGGCCCAGGCCTGTATTCCGCACGGTGCCCGGATGCGGGCCGTCGTCGGGGCGCGCAAGGCCGGGGTTCTGGCGGGCATGGGCTGTATGCGGCTGGCGGTGCTGGCGATGGATCCTGAGGCGCGGGTGTCGATCCATGTCGCGGACGGAGACGGCTTCGAGGCCGGGACCGCCCTGGCCGAGATCGAGGGCGATGCACGGGCCCTGCTGTCGGCCGAGCGCACGGGGCTGAACCTGCTGGGGCGGCTGTCGGGCATCGCCACCCTGACGCGGGATTACGTTCAGGCCGTCGACGGCGCCGGACGTCCAGGTCGCGGGGCCCGGATCGCGGACACCCGCAAGACCACGCCCGGCCTGAGAGCCCTGGAGAAACATGCCGTGGCCTGTGGCGGTGGGATCAACCATCGCTTTGGCCTGGATGACGCCATCCTGATCAAGGACAACCATGTGCTGGTCTGTGGCGGGGTCGAGGCGGCGGTCACGCGGGCGCGGGCCATGGCCGGGCACCTGATGAAGATCGAGCTCGAGGTCGATGGTCTGGCCCAGCTGGATCAGGCCCTGGCCCTGATCGATCAGGGACGGGGTCCCGATGTCGTGATGCTGGACAATTTCAGTCTGGACATGCTGCGCGAGGCGGTGGCGCGGGTCGCGGGGCGGGTGACGCTGGAGGCCTCGGGCGGGGTCAATCTGACGACCGTGCGCGGCATCGCCGAGACGGGCGTGGACGTCATCTCGGTCGGGGGGCTGACCCACTCGGCCACGGTGCTGGATATCGGGCTGGACGCCTTCTGAAGATCGGGCTGAGGGACGGAGTCGTCGGAACACGGACGATGCGGGCGCGTTTGTCCTGGACAGACAGGAGACCGGCATGACCTCGTCACCGACGATTCCCAGGGAACAGCGCGCTTTTGCCGGTCGAGGCGGAGGGCCGGGCGAAGATCCCGCGCTGTCAAACGACAGGCGCGATACCCTGACCGGGGTGCAGTCCCCCGATCCCGGCGATGCCGACGTGAATCTGGATCAGCAGGGGCGCTTTGGCAATCTCAAGCAGAACCTGACCGCCCGGCACAGGGTTCAGGACCGTTGACCGGTCATGGCGGTCAGGCGGCGGGGACGTTGACCGAACCGGACTCGATCGCGGCAGACGTCGAGGCGGCCGGGGTCGTCACGGCGGTCGATGCTGCGTTCGGACGCAGTTCGGTGCCGACGATGGCAGAGGCGTCCGATGGCGAACCGCCGACGGCAGCCAGACCTTCCTGGGCCAGGACCATCTGATAGGCGACGGCCTGACCGGCCTGGCGCACCGACTGGGAGGGATCAAGCCCGGCCTGCATCAGGGGCGGGCGATCCCCGGCCACGGACGGGCGGGCCGCATAGGTGAAGGCCGCACTGGAGCCCGAGCGGCCCCCGAAACGATAGAACAGGTGATGGCCGACCTGGCCAACCTGGATCAGGGCATTGCGCCAGCCGGGCGAGACCCCGGTGGTGTGGAAATGGGTAGCATTGCCGACGGCGGCATAGACGCCGCCCGACAGGGCCTTTGACGCCACGTCGCGCGCGCGGTTCCAGGCCCCGGGATTGACCCGGCCGCGCATGGAGCCGTCGCAGGTAAAGCTGAACTGACAGCCGATGCGCCGACCCGCGCCCTGGAACACGACGCCGCAGACGCTTTTGGGGAAGGCGGGATGGCGAACGCGGTTCAGGACGACCTGGGCCACGGCCTGCATGCCATCGCGGCCCTCGCCACGCGCCTCGTAATAGGCGGCCTGGGTCAGGCATTCGAGATCGCGCGAGGCGTCCAGCGCAT
>Ga0075012_10001942_pt1 | contig 20588 bp, 17 predicted proteins | sample All_14_2_FD_71474 | JGI IMG/M metagenome (GOLD analysis project Ga0075012, IMG submission 71474) | Freshwater microbial communities in response to fracking from Pennsylvania, USA - Allegheny Zone_MetaG_DW_15 | ecosystem: Environmental > Aquatic > Deep subsurface > Groundwater > Drilled... | reverse complement strand
ACGGCGGCGAGGTCGGGCATGCGGTGGGCGATGCCGACGTGGCAGTCGATGCAGGTGCGCTCGCCCTTCGCCAGCGAGGTGGAGTGGGCGCGCGCGGCGCGTGGGCTCTGGCGCGTGAAGTCCATGTATTCGAACTGGTGGCAATTGCGGCATTCGAGCGAATCGTTGGCCTTGAGCCGGCGCCATTCGTTCATGGCGAGGTAGGGTCGCGCCGCCTCGAACTTCTCGCGCGTGTCGATGGAGCCGAAGAGCTTGCCCCACACTTCCTTCGAGGCCTGCATCTTGCGCGCCATCTTCGAGGTCCAGTCGTGCGGCACGTGGCAGTCCGAGCACTTGGCGCGCACGCCGCTGCGGTTGGTGAAATGGATCGTGCCCTGCAGTTCCTGGTAGACGTTGTCCCGCATCTCGTGGCAACCGATGCAGAAGGGCTCCGTGTTCGTCGCCTCCAGCGCGGTGTTGAAGCCGCCCCAGAACAGGATGCCGCCGAGGAAGCCGCCGAGGGTGAGAACGCCGAGGCTGTAGTAGGCGCTCGGCCGCCGGATCACCACCCAGTAGCGCTTGAGCAGGCGGATCACTTGCGCTCTGCGGGGCGGTTGCCGCGCCGAAGCATCGCTTCGACGTCGGTGAAGCGGTTTTTCACCAGCGGGTTCATCGGCATCTGCGGTACGTGGCACTGCAGGCAGAAGTACCGCCGCGGCGAGATGTCGGCGAGGTGGTTGCCGCTGCGGTCGACGTAGTGGGTAACGCTCACCATCGGCGCCTGGCTCTCCTCGGTGCGCGCACGCGCATGGCACATCAGGCAGCGATTGGCGTTCAGGTCCACCTGATAGCCATCGATCTTGTGCGGGATCACCGGCGGCTGCATGGCGTAGCTGCGCATGCGCCGGATGTCGCTGTTGTCGGCATTGACCAGCGGCGGCGGCGTTTTCTCGTCGAGGATCGGCAGGTCGCCGCGCAAGCCGTCCACCGCGCCGGGCGGAGCGGCGAGCGCCGCGGCGGATACAAGGGCAAGCAGCGCAGGCAGGCGTCGCATCGGCGTCAAACCTTGTGGATGCGGACGGCGCACTTCTTGAAGTCCGTCTGCAGCGATATGGGATCGGTGGCGTCCAGCGTCAGCTTGTTGATCAACTGGCTGGCGTCGAAGAACGGGACATAGACGAGACCGGGCGGCGGCTTGACGCGGCCGCGCGTCTCGACGCGCGTGCGGATTGCCCCGCGGCGCGAAGCGACCTCGATCTGGTCGCCGCGCCGCACGCCGAGCCGGCGTGCGTCGTCCGGATGCATGAAGCAGACCGCGTTGGGGAAGGCCCGGTAAAGCTCCGGCACGCGCCGCGTCATGGTGCCGGTGTGCCAGTGCTCGAGCACGCGGCCGGTCGACAGCCAGAACGGGAAGTCCTTGTCGGGTTCCTCGGCGGCCTTCTCGTACGGCAGGGCGTAGATCACCGCCTTGCCGTCGGGCATGCCGTAGAAACTCACGCCCTGGCCGGGCTTCACGTACGGATCGTAGCCCTCGCGATAGCGCCACAGCGTCTCCTTGCCGTTCACCACCGGCCAGCGCAGCCCGCGCGTGGCGTGATAGACGTCGAAGCCCGCGAGGTCGTGGCCGTGGCCGCGGCCGAACTCCGCGTACTCCTCGAACAGTCCCTTCTGGAGGTAGAAGCCGAACGCCTTCGCCTCGTCGTTCGCGTAGCCCTGCGCGATGTCGGAGAGCGGAAACTTGTCGACCGCGCCGTTGCGATAGAGCACGTCGTAGAGCGTCTTGCCCTTGTAGGCGGGCATCTTGTCGAGCAACTCCGCCGGCCACACTTCTTCCATGCGGAAGCGCTTCGAGAACTCGACGATCTGCCACAGGTCGGAGCGCGCCTGGCCGGGCGCGGCGACGAGCTGGTGCCAGAACTGCGTGCGCCGCTCGGCGTTGCCGTAGGCGCCTTCCTTCTCGACCCACATGGCGGTCGGCAGCACCAGGTCGGCGGCCACGGTGGACACCGTCGGATAGGGGTCGGAGACGACGACGAAGTTCGCCGGGTTGCGCCAGCCGGGATACATCTCCTCGACGATGTTCGGCCCCGCCTGCATGTTGTTGTTGCACATCACCCAGTAGGCGTTGAGCTTGCCGTCCTTCAGCATCCGGCTCTGCAGCACTGCGTGGTAGCCGGGCTTGTCGCCGATCGTTCCCGGAGGCAGCTTCCAGATGCGCTCGGCCGTCTCGCGGTGCTTCGGGTTCATGACGACGAGGTCAGCCGGCAGGCGGTGGGCGAAGGTGCCGACCTCGCGCGCCGTGCCGCAGGCAGAAGGCTGCCCGGTGAGCGAGAACGGGCCCATGCCCGGCGCCGAGATCTTGCCGGTCAGCAGGTGCAGGTTGTAGACGAGGTGGCTGCACCAGGTGCCGCGCGTGTGCTGGTTGAAGCCCATGGTCCAGAACGACACCACCTTGGTCTTCGGGTCGGCATAGAGGCGGGCGAGCTGCTCGAGCTGCGCTTTGGGCACGCGCGTCAGCTTCGACACGCTGTCGACGTCGTAGGCGCTGACGAAGCGCGCGTATTCGTCGAAGGTGGCCGGCTTGGCGCCGCCGGCGTCCTTGGCGTTGGTCGCCGCCTTCTGCAGCGCATGCTCGGGGCGCAAGCCGTAGCCAATATTCGTGTTGCCGATGACGAAGCGCGTGTGCCGGTTCACGAACTCGCGGTCGACGCGGCCGCTCCTGATGATGTAGTTGGCGATGTAGTTGAGGATCGCCAGGTCGGTCTGCGGCCGGAAGGTCATCGCCATGTCGGCCAGCTCGTAGGAGCGATGCTCGAATGTCGACAGCACGGCCACGCGCACGTGCGGCGCCGAGAGCCGCCGGTCGGCGACGCGCGTCCACAGGATCGGGTGCATCTCGGCCATGTTCGAGCCCCACAGCACGAAGGCGTCGGCGTGCTCGATGTCGTCGTAGCAGCCCATCGGCTCGTCCATGCCGAAGGTGCGCATGAAGCCCGCCACGGCCGAGGCCATGCAGTGCCGCGCGTTCGGGTCGAGGTTGTTCGAGCGGAAGCCGGCCTTGAACAGCTTGGCCGCCGCGTAGCCTTCCCAGATCGTCCATTGCCCCGAGCCGAACATGCCGACGCCCGACGGCCCCTGCGCGCGCAGCGCCTTCTTGAACTGCTCGGCCATGACGTCGAAGGCCTTGTCCCACGACACCGGCTGCAACTCGCCGTTCTTGTCGTAGCGGCCGTCGGTCTGGCGCAGCAACGGCTGCGTCAGGCGGTCGGCGCCGTACATGATCTTCGACAGGAAGTAGCCCTTGACGCAATTGATGCCGCGGTTGACCTCCGCCTGCGGGTCGCCCTGCGTGGCGACGACCTTGCCTTCCTTGACACCCACGCTGACGCCGCAGCCCACGCCGCAGAAGCGGCAGGGCGCCTTGTCCCACTTCAACTGGGTCAGCGACGCGTCGCCGATCAGGCTCTGCGCCGCGGCATCGAGCGGGATGCCGACGGCGGCTGCGGTCGTCGCCGCCGCCGTCTGCTTGATGAATTCACGACGGGTGAGCTTCATTCCCCGATCTCCTCTTCCATGGCGTCCGCAGGTTCGGCGTGCTGGTACACCAGGGCAACGTTCAAGACCCCCGCGAGGTCGCGCATGCGCCCGATTGCGGCCACCAGCGCGTCTTCGTCTGCGCCTTCGCAGACCACCACTAGCTTCCCGGCCGGATCGATGGCGCGCACCTCCACGTTCTCCAGCGCCTCAAGGGCACCGGCCACCGTAAGCACTTGTGCGGGGCGCGTCATCACGGCCAGCCCGGCGACGTGACGGTCTCGCGGGACTTGGGGCCGGGCCAGGCTGTCGGTATCCATTCGGGCGGCCTCAGGCGGTGGGCAAGCGTCCGCTGAGCAGCTGGAAGATCCAGACCGCGAAGCCGTAGCCGCCGACGACCATCACGGCCAGCACCGGCGCCATCACGACGGCGAGGAACAGGAACGAGCGCCACTCTTCCTGACGTGTGGAGGGGGCAGAACGTTCATCGACAGGCATCGCACTTCTCCGGACAGCGAGTTCGGCGCTGCGACATGCGGCGCCGACTTTGCGAGCGTGCGGCAAGCCGCGTGCCGCAGGCGGCCGAAACGGCCGCCTGCGCGGGACTATCGAACTCCGGAACGGTGCGGATGCCGCGCGTCGGCGGACGGACGCGCGGCGTGACGGGAACGCCCCGTCCGGGGCGCTCCCGCGTCTGGCTTAGACGGCGGCGAGCGCCTGCTCGAGGTCGGCCTTGATGTCGTCGATGTGCTCGAGGCCGATCGACAGCCGCACCATGTCTTCCGAGACGCCCGCCTTCTTCATTTCCTCGGCTGAGAGCTGGCGGTGCGTGGTGCTCGCCGGGTGGCAGGCCAGCGACTTGGCGTCGCCGATGTTGACCAGGCGCGTGACGAGCTTCAGCGCGTCCTGGAAGCGGCCGCCGCCCTCGAAGCCGCCCTTGACGCCGAACGAGAGGATGCCGGAGGCGCGGCCGCCCATGTACTTCTGCGCCAGCGCATGCTCGGGATGGTCGGGCAGGCCGGCGTACTTGACCCAGCCGACCTTCGCATGCGTCTTCAGGTAGTTCGCCACCGCCAGCGTGTTGTCGCAGATGCGGTCCATGCGCACGGCCAGCGTCTCGATGCCCTGCAGGATCAGGAAGCTGTTGAACGGCGAGATCGCGGCGCCCATGTTGCGCAGCGGCACGACGCGCGCGCGGCCGATGTAGGCGGCGGCGCCGAGCGCCTCGGTGTAGACGACGCCGTGGTACGAGACGTCGGGCGTGTTCAGGCGCTTGAAGCGCTCCTTGTGCTCGGCCCAGGGGAACTTGCCCGAGTCGACGATGACGCCGCCGAGGCTGGTGCCGTGACCGCCGAGATACTTGGTCAGCGAATGCACGACGATGTCGGCGCCGTGCTCGATCGGGCGGCAGAGATAGGGCGTCGATACCGTGTTGTCGACGATCAGCGGCACGCCGGCGTCGTGGGCGATCTTGGCCAGAGCGGCGATGTCCACCACGTTGCCGAGCGGGTTGCCGACGGACTCGCAGAACACGGCCTTGGTGCGGTCGTCGATCAACGGCTTGAACGAGGCCGGATCGCGGTAGTCGGCGAAGCGCACCTCGATGCCGAGTTGCGGCAGGGTGTGGGCGAACAGGTTGTAGGTGCCGCCGTAGAGGGTGCCGACCGAGACGATGTTGTCGCCGGCCTCCGCGATCGTCTGGATGGCGTAGGTGATTGCCGCCGAACCGGAGGCGACGCCGAGGCCGCCGATGCCGCCTTCCATTGCTGCAACGCGCTGCTCCAGCACCGCCGTCGTCGGGTTCATGATGCGGGTGTAGATGTTGCCCTGGACCTTGAGGTCGAAGAGGTCGGCGCCGTGCTGGGTGTCGTCGAAGGCGTAGGACGTCGTCTGGTAGATCGGCACGGCGACGGCCTTGGTCGTCGGGTCTGGACTGTAGCCGCCGTGGACGGCGAGGGTTTCGATCTTCATGGAAACGGCTCCGGGTGACGGTGTAGAGTGGCGCAGTATAGCCTCGGCATTCGGGGCGTTCGGGACGCTGGAGCGAACAAGAAATGGGCATGATCGCGGGCACTCGCCGCAACGCGGCGGCGTCGACAAGCGGCCTGAGGCCGGCATGAAGCACCTGCTCGTACTGCTGCTGTCGCTTGTCGCCTGGGTGGTCCACGCCCAGCAGCTCGAGATCCTCACGCTGCATTACCGCAACGCCGAGCAGGTGGTGCCGCAACTGCAGCCGCTGGTGGCGCCGGGCGGCGCTCTGACCGGCTCGGGCAGCAAGCTCTTCGTGCGCACGACGCCGAACAACCTCGCCGACCTCAAGCGCGTGCTGGCCGAGATCGACCGCGCGCCGCGCCGGCTGCAGATATCGGTCCGCCGCGGCGGCGATCTGTCGCGCGCCGCGAGCAGCGCCGGCATCGGCGGCGGGGCGGGGGACAAGGTGCGCGTCTACTCGTCGGGCGGCGACGCCGGCCGCGGGGCCGGCATCGAGATCCGCAACGGCGAGACGGTGGTCCGCGGCAACGCCTACGAAGCCCGCACGCGCGGCAGCGAGGACGTCGCCCAGACGGTGCAGACGATCGAGGGCGGTCGCGCCTACATCAGCGTCGGCCAGTCGGTGCCGCTGCCGGTGCGCCGGCGCGTCGTCACGCCCTCGGGCCGCGTCGTCGACAGCGACGCCGTCGAATACCGCGAGGTCGACAGCGGCTTCTATGCTGAGCCGCGCGTCTCGGGTGACCGCGTCACCATCGACATCGCCGCGGCCGACGACCGCGCCGGCAGACGGCCCGGCGTTGCCGAGACGCAGCGGTTGTCGACCACCGTCAGCGGCCGCCTCGGCGAGTGGATCGAACTTGGCGGCGTGCGTCGCGAAAGCGCCGAAGAACGCCGGGAGATCACGCGCTATTCGACGCGCGACGCGCAGGACGAACGGCGCGTCTGGCTGAAGGTCGAAGAACTGCCTCAATGAGCTTCGGCTGCTGAATGCTTCGTCTGCGCTCCCGCTTTGAAGCCAGTGGGCGCTCTGGCCGCCGGGGGCTCTGCTGCGCTCCGTGTCACCCGGATCGGGCTGGCGCCCGCTCCTCCTTCTTTACCTACGCACAGCAGAGCCCCCGCCGTCCCGAGCGGTGACGCCGTGCCTCTTTGGAGGTTCGGAACCACCGCCGTATCCGGCCAAGGATGCTGGGTGTCCGGCTCCCGTAAGTAGAGGGGGAGCGGCGGGCGCTGCCCGACGCGGAGGACATGGAGGGAGCCGGATACCCAGTAGCCTTGGCGCGCGCCGAGCCCCGTCGAACCGCGTGTTAACATCGCTCGCCCATGTCAGAACCATCGCCGTTCCTCCGCCGACTCAGCGAAATCTTCGCCGCCGACGGCCCGCTGGCGCAGGCGATCCCCGGCTACCGCAGCCGTCCCCAGCAGACCGACATGGCGACGCGCATCCTCGCCGCGGTGGAGGCCAACCGCGTGCTGATCGCCGAGGCCGGCACCGGTACCGGCAAGACCTTCGCCTACCTGGTTCCCGCGTTGCTGGCCGGCGGCAAGGTCATCGTCTCCACGGGTACCAAGACGCTGCAGGACCAACTGTTCCAGCGCGACCTGCCGACCGTGCGCGATGCGCTCGGCGCCCCGGTGACGATCGCGCTGCTCAAGGGGCGTGCCAACTACGTTTGCCATTACCACCTCGCGCGCGCCGTCGAGTCGGGCCACTTCGCCACGCGCGAGGAAGCCGGCCACATCCGCACCATCGCGCGCTTCGCCAAGTCGACGAAGAGCGGCGACAAGGCCGAACTCTCCGCCGTGCCCGAGGACTCCGGCGCCTGGCAGCAGGCGACGTCGACGCGCGACAACTGCCTCGGACAGGAGTGCCCGCACGCCAAGGAATGCTTCGTCACCGCTGCGCGACGCGCGGCGATGGAGGCCGACGTCGTCGTCGTCAACCACCACCTGTTCTTCGCCGACCTGATGCTGCGCGACGAAGGCATGGCCGAGCTGCTGCCGGCCTGCAACACCGTGGTCTTCGACGAGGCGCACCAGCTGCCCGAAGTCGCCGGCCTGTTCTTCGGCGAGGCCGTCGGCACGGCGCAGGCGATGGACCTCGCGCGCGACGCGAAGAACGAGGCGATCGCCGCCGCCAAGGACTACGCGCCGCTGCAGGACGCCTGCCGCAGCGTCGAGAAGGCGGCGAAGGACCTGCGCCTCGCCTTCCACCGCGACGGCTCGCGCCTCGCGGATGCGCAGTGGCGCGACCATCCGCATGCCGGCGAGGCGCTCGCCGAACTCGAGCGTCAGCTCGGCCTGCTCGGCAAGCACCTCGAACTGCAGGCCGAACGCTCCGAAGGCCTCGCCAACTGCCTGCGCCGCTGCACCGAGGTGATGCTGGCAGTGAAGCGCTGGCAAAAGGCAGGAAGCGCCGAGCCCGCCGAGGGCGAGGAAGTGTTCGTGCGCTGGGCCGAGGTCACGCATTACCACGTGACGCTCAACCTCACGCCGCTGTCCGTCGCCAACATCTTCCAGCGCCAGTTGGAAGGCCATCCGCGCGCCTGGATCTTCACCTCTGCGACCCTGGCGGTGGCCGGCAACTTCGCCCACTACCAGGCCGAACTGGGCCTTGGCATGGCCGAGACCGGCTGCTGGGGCAGCCCCTTCGACTACGCTGCCTGCGCGCTGCTCTACTGCCCGCAGCGCATGCCGGACCCGAACAGCCCCGACTACAACCTTGCCGTCGTCGAAGCGGCGTGGCCGGCGATCGTCGCCGCCGGCGGGCGCGCCTTCGTGCTGTGCACTTCCTTGCGCGCGATGCGCCGCATCCACGAACTGCTGGCCGAGCGCATCGAGCGCGCCGGCATCGAGATGCCGCTGCTGCTGCAGGGGGAGGGGGCGAAGTCGGAGCTGCTCGAACGCTTCCGCCGGCTGGGCAACGCCGTGCTGGTCGCAAGCCAGAGTTTCTGGGAAGGCGTCGACGTGCGCGGCGAGGCGCTGTCGCTGGTGGTCATCGACAAGCTGCCATTCGCGCCGCCCGACGATCCGGTGCTGTCGGCGCGCATCGAGCACCTGAAGAAGCAGGGCCGCAACGCCTTCTTCGAGTACCAGCTGCCGCGCGCCGTCATCAGCATGAAGCAGGGCGCCGGCCGCCTGATCCGCGACGAGACCGATCGCGGCGTGCTGATGGTCTGCGATCCGCGCATGGTCGACAAGCCATACGGCCGCCGCGTCTGGCAATCGCTGCCGCCGATGCGGCGCACGCGCGAAGTCGCCGAGGTCGAAGCCTTCTTCCAGCCGGTAGAATCGGCGGCATGAACGCCCCCGACTGCGCCCGGCTCGCCGAGCGCCTCAACACCGGCTGCCAGTGCCGCTCGCTCGACCGCGAGCGGCTGCGCGCCGAGCTCGAACACGAGAGCCCCGGCTTCTTCGCCGAGGTGATGGAAGGGCGGCCGCACATGTTCGCCGAGTCGATGGTCTTCGTCGGCGGCCGGCACGCGCAGCAGATGGCCGACATCGTCGCCGCGGTCGAGCGCGTCGTTGCGCTGCCCGCCTACCGCGAGCGCGTGCTGTCCTGGGGGCCGGTGACGGCGCGCGTCGAGTCCCCGGTGCGCGGCGTGTTCTTCGGTTACGACTTCCACATCGACGCCGACGGTCCCAAGCTGATCGAGATCAACACCAACGCCGGCGGCGGCCTGCTCAACGCCATTCTCTGCCGCGCCCAGATCGCCTGCTGCGAGGACGTGCGGGCGGCGGTGAGCGCGGTGCTTCCCGGCAGCCTCGGCAGCGATACGCCCGAGCACCTGTTCATGGAGATGTTCCGCGCCGAATGGCGTGCGGCGCGCGGCGATGCGCCGCTCTCCACCGTCGCGATCGTCGACGACGCGCCGCAAACGCAATACATGCATCCCGAGTTCGTGCTGTTCCAGCGCCTGTTCGCGCGCCACGGCATCGAGGCGGTGATCTGCGATCCGCAGGACCTGATGATCTGCCACGGCGGCCTCTGGCACGAGCAGACCAAGATAGACCTCGTCTACAACCGGCTCACCGATTTCGGCTTCGACCAGCCGGCGCACACCGCCATGCGCCAAGCCTGGCTCGACGACGCGGCCGTCGTCACGCCGAATCCGCGCGGCCATGCGCTCTACGCCGACAAACGCAACCTCGTCCTCCTCAGCGACGATGCGCTGCTGGCGAGCTGGGGCGTCGACGCGCAGACGCGCGCGGTGCTCGCCGCCGGCGTGCCGAAGACGGAACTCGTCGATGCGGCCCGCGCCGACGACTTCTGGGCGCGCCGCAAGAAGCTGTTCTTCAAGCCGGCGGCCGGCTATGCCTCGAAGGCCGCCTATCGCGGCGAGAGCATCACCAAGCGAGTGTTTGCCGAAGTCATGGCGGGCAACTACATCGCACAGGGGCTGGTGCCGCCGTCGTCGCGCTACGTGGAGGTCGGCGGCAAATCCGTCGAACTCAAGATCGACCTGCGCAACTACACCTACGACGGTCGTGTGCAGCTCGTCGCCGCGCGGTTGTGGCAGGGCCAGACGACCAACTTCCGCACGCCCGGCGGCGGCTTCGCGCCGGTGGTGTCCATTCCCGCGAAGGATTTGCCGTGAAGGTCTTCGGTCTCGCCGGCTACTCCGGCGCCGGCAAGACGACGCTGCTCGAGGCGCTGATTCCGCGCTTCACCGCGCGCGGCTTGTCCGTCTCGTTGATCAAGCACACGCACCACAACTTCGACGTCGACCGGCCGGGCAAGGATTCCTACCGCCATCGCGAGGCCGGCGCCAGCGAGGTGATGCTCGTTTGCGACCAGCGCTGGGCGATCATGCACGAGCTGCGCGGCAAGCCCGAGCCGGGCTTCGCGGAGCAGCTGGCGCGGCTGTCGCCCTGCGATCTCGTGCTCGTCGAAGGCTTCAAGTACACGCCGATCCCGAAGCTGGAGGTTCATCGTCCGGCCAACGGCAAGCCGTTCATCTGGCCGGAGAACCCGGACGTGATCGCCGTCGCCAGCGACGCCGCGCTCGAACTGCCGCTGCACCTGCGGTTTCTCGACCTCAACGACCGCGACGCGATCGCGGCCTTCATCCTCGAACAAGTGGGCCTATGACCATGCTCAGCGTCGACGAAGCGATCGACAGACTTCTCGCCGCCGCACGCCGCGTCAAGGGTGTGGACACCGTCTCCTTGCGCGAGGCGCAGGGGCGCATCCTCGCTGAAGCGGTCGTTTCGGCCATCGACGTGCCGCCGCACGACAACAGCGCGATGGACGGCTATGCGGTGCGCTGCGCGGACGTGGCGGCGCCTGGTGCACGCCTACCGGTCGCGCAGCGGATTCCGGCCGGCAGCGTCGGCCATACGCTGGTCCCGGGAACGGCGGCGCGGATTTTCACCGGTGCGCCGGTACCGCCGGGCGCCGACGCCGTGGTGATGCAGGAGCGTTGCCGCCACGAGGGCGACGAGGTCGTGATCGACCACGTGCCGAAGTCCGGCGAACACGTCCGCCGCAAGGCCGAGGACATCGCCGTCGGCGCCGAGGTGCTGGCGGCCGGCACGCGCCTGACGCCGCAGGCGATCGGCATGGCGGCCTCGGTCGGCGCGGCGCAGCTCAAGGTGTACCGCCGCCTGTCGGTCGGGCTCTTGTCGACGGGAGACGAACTGACGTCGCCCGGCGAGCCGCTGCCGCCCGGCGGCATCTACAACTCGAACCGCGCGATGATTTGCGCTTTGCTCGAACGCCTGGGTTGCACGGTCGAGGACCTCGGCAACGTCGAGGACACGCTCGACGCCACGCGCCGCGCCCTGCGCAAGGCCGGCGCGCTGCACGACTTGGTCGTCACCACCGGCGGCGTCTCGGTCGGCGAGGAGGACCACGTCAAGCCGGCCGTCGAGGCCGAGGGCGAGCTGTCGCTGTGGAAGATATCGCTCAAGCCGGGCAAGCCGCTGGCCTTCGGCAAGGTCGGCAACGCCGACTTCGTCGGCCTGCCGGGCAACCCGGTCTCGGCCTTCGTCACCTTCCTGCTCTTCGTCCGCCCCTTCATCCGCAAGTGCCAGGGGGCGGCCGTGCCGACGCCGCGCGCGCTGCCGCTGCGCGCAAACTTCACCTGGTCGAAGGCCGGGCCGCGGCAGGAATTCCTGCGTGCGCGCGTCGGCGCCGACGGCGGGGTCGACCTGTTCCCCAACCAGGGCTCGGGCGTGCTGACGTCGACGGTGTGGGCCGACGGCCTGGTCGACAATCCGGCGGGGCAGACCGTGCAGCCGGGCGACACCGTGCGTTTCATCCCCTTCTCGGAGCTTCTGGACTGATGATCAAGCTGCTCTACTTCGCCAGCCTGCGCGAGAACCTCGGCAGCGCCGGCGAGTCGCTGGAACTGCCGTCCGACCCGTGCAGCGTCGGCGCGCTGCGCGCGCACCTCGCGGCGCGCGGCGATGCCTGGCAGGTGTTCGCGACCTCGAAGAGCCTGCGCGCGGCGGTCAATCAGAAGATGGTCGGCGCCGAAGCGCCGGTGAAGGCCGGTGACGAGGTGGCGTTCTTCCCGCCGGTGACGGGCGGCTGAGATGGCCGAAGTCGCGGTCCAGGAAGCCGACTTCGACACGGGCGCCGAGATCGCGGCGCTCTCGGCCGGCGACGAGGGCGCGGGCGCCGTTGCCAGCTTCGTCGGCCTGGTGCGCGGCAGGGGCGAGGGCGTCGACGCGATGACGCTGGAACACTATCCCGGCATGACCGAGCAGGCGCTCGCCGACATCGTCGCCGAGGCGCGCGGCCGCTGGGACCTGCGGCGCGTGCGCGTGATCCATCGCGTCGGCCGGCTGCTGCCGGGGGCGCAGATCGTCTTCGTCGGCGTGTCGTCGGCGCATCGCGGCGAAGCCTTCGCCGCCTGCGAATTCGTCATGGATTACCTGAAGACGCGGGCGCCGTTCTGGAAGAAGGAAGAAACCGCGGACGGCGCGCGCTGGGTGGACGCGCGCGAGTCGGACGACGGCGCGGCGGCGCGCTGGCAGGGACGCTGAGTTCCCTGCCGGCGGCCGCCGCCGGTCAGAAGCTGAAGCGGGCCACCGACGAGTGCAGGGTCTGCGACATTTCCTGCAGTTCGCGCGCCGCGTCGAGGGTTCGCGTCGCTTCGTCCGCGCCTTCCTCGGTCATCTGCGCGATGCGTTCGACGCGGGCCGATATTTCGGCGCTGGCGGCGCTTTGCTGGCGGATCGACTCGCTGATCGCGGTCACCACGCCGGTCACGCGCTGGGCGCTGTCGCGGATGTGGTCGATGGACTTGCCGGCGCGCGTTGCCAGCGCCGCACCCTGGGTGGCCTGCGCCTCACCCTCGGTCATGCGCGCGACGGCGTCGTGAGTACCCGCCTGGATGCGCGCGATCATGCTGGCGATCTCGGTCGTCGAGGCGCTGGTGCGCTCCGAGAGCTTGCGCACCTCGTCGGCGACGACGGCGAAGCCGCGCCCCTGCTCCCCGGCCCGCGCCGCCTCGATGGCGGCGTTGAGCGCCAGCAGGTTGGTCTGGTCGGCGATCTCCTTGATGGTGTTGACGATCGAGGTGATGTCGTTGGCGTGGCGCTCGAGTTCCTGGATCTGCGCCGATGAACTCTGCACTGCGGTCGACAGGCGATGGATCTCGCCGCTCGCCTCCTGGATCACGGCGCCGCCCTCGTCGGCCAGCGAGCCGGCGCCGGCGGCGATGCCGTGGGCGTCGCCCGCGTTCTGTGCGATCTGGTCGATGCTCGCGGTCATTTCCTCGACGGCGGCGGCGATGTCCTGCGCTGCCTCGCTCTGGGATTGCGAGCGGCTGGAGACGGTCTCGGCCGCGTACATCATCAGTTCGGCGTTGCCCGAGAGCTGCGCGGCCTGGCTGGTCACCTCGGAGATCATCGAGCGCAGGCTGTCCTGCATGTGGCCCATCGCGGCCATCAGGCTGTCCTCGTTGCCGTCGGACGGAATCTCGCCGCCCAGTTCGCCCGCGGCGATGCGTCGCGCCGCCTCGACCGCGGCCTGCGGCTCGCCGCCGAGCAGCCGCGAGAGGTAGCGGTGGAGCAGCAGCGACGGCACGATGATGATGGCGCCGAGCACGAGGCCCCAGATCAGGAAGTTGATCGCGCCCTGCTTGAACGCCCGGTCGACGTCGTCGATGTACACGCCGGAGCCGATCACCCACCCCCAGGCGTCGAATTTCTTGACGTAGGAAAGCTTCGGGAACAGTTCTTCGGTGACGCCGCCGCCGGCCTTGGGCTTGGGCCACAGGTACTCGACGTATCCATGGCCGGCCCGGTCGACGACCTCGTTGAAGGCGATGAAGAGGTTCTTGCGATCGAGCGCGACCTTCTTGCCGTCCGTGCCTTCCTGCGCCGATATCGCCTTGTTGAAGCGTTCGGCGTCGAGCACCTTGCCGTCGAGTGCGGGTACGGTCGGGTGCATGACCATCTTCGGCACCGGCTTGCCGAGGTCGTTGATCCAGAAGTACTCGGTCTTCTCGTAGCGCATGGCGCGGATCGCGGTCATGGCGGCGGCTTGCGCGTCGGCGCGCGACAGGCGTCCGGCACGCTCGACGCCTTCGAAGAAGGCGACGACGCCGTGGGCGGATTCGACGAGGTTGCGGATTTTTTCCTGTTTGGCGTGCATCAATTCGCTGCGGTTGCCGAACAGGACGACGGCAAACAGAACCAGCAGTGCACCCATGACCAGCAGGGTCATGGCGACGAGCCGGCCTTTCAGCGACAGTCGGGGCTTCTCCATAGTCTCCTCCACGTTACGGTCGGCCCGACGTCCCCGTCTACCGCGAGGATCGCTTCAGTGGACCTGCGCGTGGAATATAGTACGAACGTGCCATGCCGGGCGACTTTCCCGACGGCCTGCGGGACTGACGTCCGGCTCGAGCGACCGACGGTCGCCAGGCCCGGTGCCGGCGCTTCCGCCGCCGATTGGCCGCCCTCAGAGGCGGAAGCGGTCGACCGACGAGTGCAGGGTCTGCGACATCTCCTGCAGTTCGCGCGCGGCAGCGAGGGTCCGCATCGCTTCTTCGGCACCATCCTCGGTCATCTGCGCGATACGCGACACGCGGCTGGAAATCTCGTTGCTGGCGGCGCTCTGCTGACTGATCGATCCGCTGATTGCCGTGACGACGTCGGTCACGCGCTGCGCGCTGTCGCGGATCTGGGCGATCGAGTCGCCTGCGCGCGTTGCCAGCGCCACGCCTTCCTGGGCCTGCGCCTCGCCCTCGGTCATGCTGGCGACCGCCTCGTGGGTGCCGGACTGGATGCGCGCGATCATGCTGGCGATCTCGCTGGTCGAGGCGCTGGTGCGCTCCGAGAGCTTGCGCACCTCGTCGGCGACGACGGCGAAGCCGCGCCCCTGCTCGCCGGCCCGTGCCGCCTCGATGGCGGCGTTGAGCGCCAGGAGGTTGGTCTGGTCGGCGATCTCCTTGATGGTGTTGACGATCGAGGTGATGTCGTTGGCGTGGCGCTCGAGCTCCTGGATCTGTGCCGACGAGGCATGCACGGCCTCGGACAGGCGATGGATCTCGCCGCTGGCCTCCTGGATCACGCTGCCGCCCGCGTCGGCGAGCGCTCCGGCGCCGCTGGCGATGCGATGAGCGTCGGCTGTGTTCTGCGCGATCTGCTCGATGCTCGCCGTCATTTCCTCGACCGCGGCGGCGATGTCCTGCGATGCGTCGCTCTGGGCCTTGCTGCGCGTCGAAATGGTCTCGGCTGCGTCCATCATCGATTGGGCGCTGCCGGCGAGCTGCGACGCCCTGCCATTGACTTCGGCGATCATGGTGCGCAGGCCCTGCTGCATGTCCGCCATGACCGACATGAGGCTCTCGGGGTTGCTGCCGGGCTCGATCGTGCCGGCGAGGTCGCCGCCGGCGATGCGGCATGCTGCATCGACGGCTTCCTGCGGCTCCCCGCCGAGCAGCCTGGAGAGGCTGCGGCCGAGCAGAAGCAGCGGCACGGCGATGAGGCCGCCAATCGCCAGGCCCCAGGCGAGGAACTCGAGCGCCGTCTGCTTGAAGGCGCGCTCGACGTCGTCGATGTAGATCCCCGAACCGATCACCCAGCCCCAGGCGTCGAACTTCTTCACGTATGAAAGCTTGAGGAACAGTTCGTCGGTGACGCCGCCGCCGACCTTCGGCTTCGGCCACAGGTACTCGACATAGCCATGGCCGGCGCGCTCGACGACGTCGTTGAAGGCGACGAACAGGTTCTTGTGGTCCAGCGACCGCCTTGCGCCGTCAGTGCCTTCCTGGGCCAGGGTCGCCTTGTTGAACCGCTCGGCGTCGAGCGTCTTGCCGTCGAGGGCCGGTACGGTCGGATGCATGACCATCTTCGGTACCGGTTTGCCGAAGTCGTTGATCCAGAAGTACTCCGTCTTGTCGTAGCGCATCGCCTTGATCGCCGCAACTGCCGCTTTCTGCGCATCGGCGCGCGCCAGCAGCCCGCTTCGCTCGGCTTCCTCGAAGTGGGCGAGAACCCCATGGGCGGACTCCACGAGGTTGCGCAACTTCTCCTGCTTGCTGTTCATCAGGTCCGCGCGGCTGTCGAACAGGACGACGGCGAAAAGGACCAGAAGCGCGCTCATCGCCAGAACGGTGACGGCGACGAGCCTTGCTCTAAGCGGGACCCTGGGCTTGGGCATTGCCTTCTCCTTGGTACGGGGGCCGCGGGACGCCGCTGATACAGCAGCCGGCCAACAACCGTACGAGGGCAAGATAATTCCTTTGAAGAGATGCCGTCAGTAGGGAAATTCGGGTTTTGCGGAAGTCATTTCCCTACAGCGCCGCGGTCGCGTCTGGTCGGCCCCGGTCCCGCCAGCGCCGGCTGCCAGCAGCGCCGGAGGCCGACATATACTAGTGCGATGTTCGCCTACATCGTCCGCCGCCTGCTCTACGCGGTCCCGATCCTGATCGGCGTCAACCTGATCACCTTCGCCCTGTTCTTCGTCGTCAACACGCCCGACGACATGGCGCGCATGCAGCTCGGCGTCAAGCGCGTGACGCCCGAGGCCATCGAGAAATGGAAGGCCGAGCGCGGCTACGACAAGCCGCTGCTGTGGAACGCGCAGGCGCCGGGCGTCGCTGCCGCGACCGATACGATCTTCTTCGAGAAATCGGTGCGCATGTTCGCCTTCGACTTCGGTCGCGCCGACGACGGCCGCGACATCGCCCGCGAGATTCGCCTGCGCATGGGGCCCTCGCTGGCCGTGGCGCTGCCGGTGTTCGTGCTCGGTCTCTTCGTCACGGTGTCGTTCGCGCTGCTGCTGGTGTATTTCCGCGCCACCTATCTCGACTTCGCTGGCGTCGTGCTGTCCGTCGCCATGATGTCGATTTCCGGCCTGTTCTACATCATCGGCGGCCAGTGGCTGGTGGCGAAGATCTGGCACCTGGTGCCGATCTCGGGCTATGCGGAGGGTCTCGACGCGGCGAAATTCGTCATCCTGCCGGTGATCGTCAGCATCGTCGGCGGCATCGGTTCCTCGGCGCGCTGGTACCGCACGATCTTCCTCGAAGAAACGGGCAAGGACTACGTGCGTACGGCGCGCGCCAAGGGGCTCTCGGAGCGTGCGGTGCTGTTCGGCCACGTGCTGCGCAACGCGCTGATCCCGATCCTCACCGGCGTCGTCGTGGTGATCCCGACGCTGTTCATGGGCAGCCTGGTGATCGAGGCCTTCTTCGGCATTCCGGGACTCGGCAGCTACACGATCGATGCCATCAACGCGCAGGACTTCGCCGTGGTGCGCGCGATGGTGTTCATCGGCTCCGCGCTCTACATCCTCGGCCTGCTGCTGACCGACTTGTCCTACACGCTGGTGGACCCGCGCGTGAGGCTCGGCTGATGCCCGATTTCAGACCCGTCATGCTCTGGTCGGATGCGCTGTTCTTCGCGCTGATCCTCGTCAGCGCGGGCGGCATCTGGTGGGCGCGCACGCAGGACCACCTGCGCTCGGCCTGGCAGCGCGTCGCGTCGAGCCGCGTCGGCATGGCATCCGCGACCGTCCTCGCCGTCTTCCTGCTCGTCGCCGTGCTCGATTCGCTGCACTACCGGCCGCGCCTGCCCGGCGCGCACGACAAGTATGCGGTCGAGGTGCTGTCCGCCTTCGACGCGCTGCTGATGCCGCTGAAGGCGAATACCGAGAAGACGTACTCGGCACCGCTGGCGACGCATTCCTTCGCCAAGGAAACCCTCGAGGGTGCCGACGGCGCCGCGCTCGGGCGTGACTTCCCGCGCCTGCGCTACGGTGGCGCCCACCTGGAGGACGAGACGAACCGGCGCGACGCCGACGTCGCCTGGACGGCCTTGCGCGGCGCGGGCCTCGGGCTCGCCGCTTGGGCGCTGCTGCTGTTGGCGGCGCGGCCGTTGCGCCGGCGTCATCCGGGCGTGGCCTGGGACGCCGCGCTCGCGACGCTGCTCGTTGTGTTCCTGCTGGCCGGCCCAACCGTACTGCTGGCGCAGGGCTATCACGTCTTCGGCACCGACAAGGTCGGGCAGGACGTGCTCTACCTGGCGCTTAAGAGCATCCGCACCGGGATACTCATCGGCACGCTGACGACGCTGATCATGCTGCCGGCGGCCGTGTTGCTGGGCATCCTCGCCGGCTACGTCGGCGGCTGGGTGGACGACGCCATCCAGTACCTCTACACGACGCTCAACTCGATCCCCGGGGTGCTGCTGATCGCCGCCGCCGTGCTGATGATGCAGGTGATCATCGACACCCACCCCGAATGGTTCGCCACCTCCGCCGAGCGCGCCGACGCGCGCCTGTTGGCGCTGTGCGCGATCCTCGGCGTCACCAGCTGGACCGGGCTCTGCCGCCTGCTGCGCGGCGAGACGCTCAAGCTGCGCGAGATGGAGTACGTGCAGGCGGCGCAGGCCTTCGGCGTCTCGCGCCTGTCAATCATGCTGCGCCACATCCTGCCGAACGTGATGCACATCGTGATGATCGCGCTGGTGATGGACTTCTCGGGCCTGGTGCTCGCCGAGGCCGTGCTGTCCTACGTCGGCATCGGCGTCGATCCGAACACCATCAGCTTCGGCACCATGATCAACGCCGCGCGCCTCGAGCTGGCGCGCGAGCCGATGGTCTGGTGGTCGCTGGCGGCGGCGTTCTGCTTCATGTTCGTGCTGGTGCTGGCGGCCAACCTGTTCGCCGACGTCGTGCGCGACGCCTTCGATCCGCGGGGTGCGCGATGAGTCTGCTGTCGGTGCGCGACCTCGCCGTGACGATCGGTTCGTCGCGACCCGTCGACGGCATTTCCTTCGACATCGCGCCGGGCGAGACCTTCGCGCTGCTCGGCGAGTCGGGCTGTGGCAAGTCGATGACGGCGCTGGCGCTGATGCGCCTGCTGCCGAACGTGGCGCGCATCGCAGGCGGCAGCGTGGCGCTCGGCGAACGCGACCTGCTGGCGTTGCCTGAAACCGCGATGCGCGACGTTCGCGGCGGTGGTATGTCGATGATCTTTCAGGAACCGGCGACGAGCCTGAACCCGGTGATGACGGTCGGCCGCCAGATCGAGGAGGCGCTGTCGATGCACGGCAGCGGCGGGCCGGAGCGCGCGCTCGAACTGCTGAAGAGCGTCGGCATCCCCGATCCGGCGCGGCGCCTCACCGAGTATCCGTTCCAGATGTCCGGCGGCATGAAGCAGCGCGTGATGATCGCCATGGCGCTGGCCGGTGATCCGCAGCTCCTGATCGCCGACGAACCGACGACGGCGCTCGACGTCACGATCCAGGCCCAGGTGCTCGACCTCCTCAAGGAACTGCAGCAGCGCCGCGGCATGGCGATGCTGCTGATCACCCACGACCTCGGCGTCGCCGCGCGCATGGCGGACCACGTTGCGGTGATGAACGCGGGCAGGATCGTCGAGGTCGCCGCATGCACCGAATTCTTTCGCGCGCCGCAGCATCCGTATTCCCGGCGCTTGTTCGACGCGCTTCCCGAGAACCTGCCCCGGCCCGAGCCCAAGGTGGCATCCGCCAAGCCGCTGCTCGAGGTCGCCGACCTCAAGGTGCACTTTCCGATCCGTCGCGGCCTGCTGCAGCGAACCGTCGGCCTTGTCCGCGCCGTCGACGGCGTGTCGCTCGCGTTGCCGGCCGGCCACACGCTGGCGCTGGTAGGCGAGTCGGGCTGCGGCAAGACGACGGCGGGCAAGGCGATGCTGCGGCTCGTCGCACCGACCGGCGGCAGCGTCGGGCTCGACGGCCGCGTGCTCGACGATGCGGAGATGGCGGCGGCGCGCTCGAAGATGCAGATGGTGTTCCAGGACCCGTTCGGCTCGCTCAACCCGCGGCTGCGCATCGGCGAGATCATCGCCGAAGGCATGCGCGCGCTGGCGATCCCGGGCGACCACGCGGCGCGAATTGCCGAGCTGATGGGCCAGGTCGGCCTCGCGTCCGACATGGCCGGCCGCTATCCACACGAGTTCTCCGGCGGCCAGCGCCAGCGCATCGCCATCGCGCGTGCGCTCGCCGTGTCGCCGCAGGTGCTGATCCTCGACGAGCCGACGAGCGCGCTCGACGTCTCGGTGCAGGCGCAGATCCTCAAGCTGCTGACCGACCTGCAGGAGAGCTTCGGCCTCGCCTACCTGTTCATCACGCACAACATCGCCGTGGTCGACTTCCTCGCCGACGAGGTGGCCGTCATGTACCTCGGGCGCATCGTCGAGCGCGGCACGGCGGAAGAGGTCCTGCGCGGCGCGCGCCATCCCTACACGCAAGCCTTGCTGGCAGCGGTGCCGCGCATCGACGGCGCGGCGAGCGAGCGACTGCTGGTGGCCGGCGATCCGCCGTCGCCGGCGAATCCGCCCTCAGGCTGCCACTTCCATCCGCGCTGTCCGCGCGCGACGGACCTGTGCCGCAAGACCTATCCGGGAGAGTCGGCGACGAGCGCGACGCACGTGCTGCACTGCTGGCATGCGGATGAGTTGTCGGCGGCGCGGGTTGCGCCGGCTGCACAGGCGGCGATCGAGACGCAATGATTGCGGTGCGCGGTAACGGCGGCGGCACGGTATTCCGTCCCCGCTCCCGCTGCTGAGAGGCGCAGATATCGCGGGGCCGGAACACCGCGCCACCGCTCGGTGACGGTGTCTCGGGTTTGCGCAAACCCG
>Ga0075012_10001940_pt1 | contig 20598 bp, 15 predicted proteins | sample All_14_2_FD_71474 | JGI IMG/M metagenome (GOLD analysis project Ga0075012, IMG submission 71474) | Freshwater microbial communities in response to fracking from Pennsylvania, USA - Allegheny Zone_MetaG_DW_15 | ecosystem: Environmental > Aquatic > Deep subsurface > Groundwater > Drilled... | reverse complement strand
CCGATGGCGCTGGGATGGTTCGATTGCACCAGCATGGGCACGGCGAAACCGCCGATCAGGCCCAGCAGGGCGACAAAGGGGCCGTGACCCAACGACAGCAGCACGGTGGCGCCGCCATGGTCTTCGCCAGCATTTACGCCGCCTATGGCCTGTACGACCTGCTGTCGCCCATGGCCGCCTTCGCCGGCCTTGCCGCCACCGCCGCCGCCACCGTGCTGCTGTCGTTGGGTCACGGCCCCTTTGTCGCCCTGCTGGGCCTGATCGGCGGTTTCGCCGTGCCCATGCTGGTGCAATCGAACCATCCCAGCGCCATCGGTCTGTTCACCTATCTGCTGGTGCTGTCGGCGGGCGCTCTGGCCTTGTTGCGCTGGCGCGGCTGGTGGTGGCTGGCCTGGGCGGTTCTGGCCGGAAGTGCCGGCTGGAGCCTGATATGGCTGGTATTCTCGTGGCGCGACGGCGATGCCGTGGTCCTGGGGGCTTTCCTCTGCGCCCTGGCCGGTCTGTTCGCCGCCTTCCGCTTGGGGGTGCCGGCCCTCCCCCATCTGGCCGGAACCGCCGAGCACCCCATGGTCCGCCGGGTGGTGTTCATCGCTGCCACGACCATCTCGGTCCTCACCGTGGCCTTGGCCCATGGCGACGACTTCTCACCCCATTCCATGGCCCTGCCGGTCATCCTGTCCGGGCTGTTCCTGGCCTTCGGCTGGCGCGATCAGGTCTTTGACCGGGTGCCGTGGATCGCCGCAACCCTGGCAGTGCTGATCCTGGCCGGCTGGGATGCCGGCCTGCGCGAGATCGATGCCATCGGCGACATCCTGTCGCCGCCGCTGCCGGGCGAGGCCGGGCGCTTCGCCTGGGTGGCGCTGATCCTGGCCGCGCTGTTCGGCATGGGCGGTTTCATGGCCATCGGGCGGGCGGAACGGCCCTGGCGCTGGGCGGCACTGTCGGCAGCGGCGCCCTTGGCCCTGCTGGCGGTGTCCTATTGGCGGCTGGTGCCGCTGGGCCATGTCTGGGCCTGGGTGGCCGGAGCCCTGGTCGTGGGCACCCTTTTGCTGCTGGCGGGCGAACGCATGGCCCGACGGCGCGGCGAAACCGGAATGGACGGCGCTCTGGCCGCCTATGCGGTGGGGACCATCGGCGCCGTCGCCCTGGCCGCCACCTTCGCCCTGGAACAGGCTTGGCTGACCGTCGCCCTGGCGGTATTGCCGGCGGCCATCGCCTGGGTCGAACGGCGCCTGCGCCTTGACGGCCTGCGCAATGTCGCCCTGCTGCTGGCCGCGATCACCCTGATCCGGCTTGGGCTCAACCCCTATGTGCTGGATTATCCCATCACCGAGGGCAGCGCCTTCAACTGGCTGCTGTACGGCTATGGCGTCCCCATGCTGGCTTTTGCCGGGGCCGCCCGCCTGTTCCGCCAGCGTGCCGACGACCTGCTGGTCGCCGTGCTGGAAGCCGGTGCCATCGCCCTGGCGGTGCTGCTGGTCAGTCTGGAAATCCGCCACCTCACCGCCGACGGCCTGAGCGCGGGGACGTATTCCCTAGCCGAACGCGGCTTGCATACCATCGCCTGGCTCTCTGGCTCGGCCCTGCTGTTCCTGGCCCACCGGCGCAGCGGGCGGTTGGTGCCGCTACGTGCTGCCCAGGCCTTGCTGCTGCTGGCCACCGCCCAGGCGGTGTGGTTGCAGGCGGTTTTCGGCAATCCGCTGATCAGCCGCGAAACCGTGGGGGAGACCTTGGTCTTCAATCCACTGCTCTTGGTTTTCGCCGCCCCCGCCCTGCTTTATGCCGTTCATGTCCGCTTGGCCCCATCCCAACCGTCATGGCAACGCCCGGCCTGCGCCGTGCTCGGGCTGGTCTTCGCCTTTTTGTGGGCGACCTTGGAAATCCGCCACGTCTTCGCCGGTGCCAGATTGTGGGTTGGTCCTGTGGTCCAGACCGAATTGTGGGCCTATTCGGTGCTGTATTTGCTGGGCGGGGTGGCGGTGCTGCTGGGCGGCGTGCGGGCGGGTTCCACCGCTTTCCGCCGTGGCGGGTTGGCCATCATCTTGCTGGTGGTGGCCAAGGTCTTCCTGATCGACCTGTCGCAGACCACCGGCATCTGGCGGGCCCTGTCGTTCCTGGGCTTGGGCCTGGGCCTGGTGGGGACGGGCTGGTTTTACCGCCGCTTCGTCCGGCTGGCGGATGAAGTGCGCTGACCCGGCGGGGCAGGAAAAGAGTGCCGCGCCACAAGCGCAGAACAGAAGGCAAATGTCGATAAAACGCGGCAGGTGGGAATGAAAACCCAGCGTTTAATGACTCTTGATTGATAAATTAGGGTGTTCTTCAAAGGGGCTGTGTAATTGGCTTTTGACCACCCCCCATACCATCGCTATGATTGAAACGGCATGGTGGATGGGGGGGTAAATGGGCGACAGTCTTACGCTGGCTATGACCCAGTCACGACAGGACATCAGGCCCAAGCTTGTCGTGCTGGATGACGACCCGGTTACCCGGTCGATGATCGCCCGCTATTTCTCGGATGAAGGTTTTCATGTCCGCGAAGCGCCGTCGGCGGCAGAATGTCGCACGCTGTTGAAAGCCGCTCCCCCCGATCTGCTGTTTGTCGATATCCACCTGCCTGATGCCAACGGCATCACCTTTGCCCAGGAAATCCGGGCCAACAGTCAAGTCGGCATCATCTTCGTCACCCAGCGTGACAGCGAGATCGACCGTGTCGTCGGGCTTGAATCGGCAGGCGACGATTATGTCACCAAACCCATCAACCTGCGTGAACTGATGGCGCGGACACGGTCTCTGCTGCGTCGCAGCAAGCAGAGTTCGGGGCAGTCCAGCCATCGTTCCGTCATCACCTTCGGTGCCTATGTCATGGATATGACGCGGCGGGAACTGTCGAGCAAAGGCGGCAAGCTGATCCCGTTGACGCGCGGCGAGTTCGATCTGCTGGCCGCGCTGGTCGAAGCCAACGGACGCCCGCTTTATCGCGACTTCCTGGCCGAGGTGGTGAACAACCGCACCGGCGGCGGCGAAGGCGCCCTGCGCACGGTGGATACCTTGGTGGCGCGGCTGCGCCGCAAGCTGAAGCAGGCTGAAGGCGACGAGACACTCATCATCACCATGCCGGGCATCGGCTATCGTTTCGGTCGCGTCGTCGGACTTACCTGAGCGACCGGGCATAAACCGCCAAGGCCTTCAGCCCCGCCAACCGACCGGCACGCAACTGCCCGAGCATGCCGGCCAATTCTGCCGACGCCACCTTGGCGGCGGCCTCGACCTCGGACGTCATCGCCCCCAATTCCATCATTCCCAACGAGCCCGAGGCGCTGCGCAGCCGGTGCGCCAAGGCCTGAACACCAGCCCTGTCACCTGATTGGGCGGCTTTTTCCATGCTGGCGATCATATCGCGCGATACCTTTTGGAACAGACGGACGAGCCGGATCATTTCGCGCGGCCCCAAGATGTCCACTTGCTGGGCCAAAAACCCCAAATCCAGCCCCCTCGAACTCGGCACCACCGGTCGGGCGGTCGCCGCCAGACGTTGCAGGTCCTCGATCCTGACCGGCTTGGCCAAGGTTTCGTCCATGCCCGCGTCCAGACACTGACGGCGCACCTCGTCATTGAGATCGGCGGTCATGGCGATGATGACGGCCCGGCCCCGGCCCAACGCCGTTTCCTGAGTCCTGATCCGCAGGGCGGCTTCCATGCCGTCCATATCCGGCATGCGCACATCCATCAGCACGACGTCGAAAGCGGATTGAACCATGGCCGCCACCGCATCCTGACCGCAGGTGGCCACGCTGACGTGATGGCCCATATGGGCCAGCATGCGTTCGGCTACTCTTAGATTGATTTCCTCGTCATCGACCACCAGCACCCGCAAACCGCCGGCCCCGGTGGGATCGGGCAAGGCTTCCACCGTCGGTGCCGGCGGCGGCGCCCCCCATTCGGCCCGGAAATCCAGACGGAACCGGCTGCCGTTCGCCACCGTGCCGTCATGGACCAGTTCACCGCCCAGATGGGTGGCCATGCGCCGCGACAGGGCCAGTCCCAAACCGACACCGCCGAACCGGCGGGTGATGGAATCATCGGCCTGGATGAATTCACTGAAAATGGCTTGGCTCATGTCCGCCGGCACACCGATACCGGTATCGGTGACGGTGACGACCACATGGCGGCCGGTATCGTCGTCAGTGACCGCCACGGTGATGGTGACCGATCCGTGATCGGTGAATTTGACCGCGTTACCGATCAGGTTGAGCAGAATGCGCGACAATTTGACCCGATGGGACCGAATCCACATTTCTTCGTCCGGCAGAACCTCAAGAATCAGGGCCAGTCCCTTGGCCTCGGCATGGGGGCGCAGCATGGCGGCGATTTCCTGAGCCAGGGCCCGCATATCCATGTCGTCCATGGTGATTTCAGCGGCTTGCGAGCCTTCGCGGCCATATTCAAGCACGCTTTCCACCAACAAACGCAAATTGTCGCCGGCCTGTTTGGCCCGCAACAGCGACTGGCGTTGATCCTCGTCCAGCCGGCCCAGATCAAGGATCTGCAACATTCCCAGCAGACCGTTCAGCGGCGTCCGGATTTCATGACCGATGATCGCCAGAAACCGGGATTTCATGGCATCGGCGGCTTCCGCCACCTCCTTGGCCCGGCGGGCGTGCTCTTCTCCGGCCAAGGCCCATTGCCGTGCGGCCTCGGCTTCGGCGGTTTTGGCGATCACCTGTTGGTTCAGTTCCGTCTCGCGCCGCTGGTGATAGGCCTTGCGCATCAGGATAAGGCCGATACCCCCGCCCAGGATCGACAACCACAGTATGGAGCGGAACCACGCCGTCTGATACCAGGCCGGCAGAACGTGGATGCTCAGTTCCAGCGGTTCGCCCCATTTACCGATGCTGCTTGATCCCATCAGCTCCAGTTTATGCACGCCCGGCGGCAGATTGGTGTAGCTGGCGGTGCGGTGATAGGCATCGGTATAAACCCAATCGGATTTGTCCAGGCGATAGGCATAGCGATTGCGTTCCGGAGCGGAATAATCGAGGGCGGAATAATCCACCTGGATGCTGTCTTCGCCGGAGGGAATCTCGATTTTTTCAGCCAGCAGCACCGGCTGGCCGCCAACCCGTATATCCGTCACCACCACCGGTGGACGGAAATCCCAACTGGGCAAGACGGTGGGGCGGACCACGGCCATGCCGCCGAAACCGCCCAAAACCAGGGTTCCATCCTTCATCCTTGTGGCCGATCCGGCCCAAAAGGTCTTGATCTCAAGCCCCTCGGGCGGGCCCAGGGTGCGCACTTTCAAGGTTTCCGGATCAAGCACCGACAGGCCGTCGCCGGTGCCCGCGACCATCAGGCCGCCTTCCCCTTCGATGACCGACAAGACGGTGCCGCTGCCCAATCCCTGGGCCCGGCCCACCCGCGTAAACCGCAACCGGCCTTCCTGTTCGGGATCGAAGATGCCGATGCCGTTGCCGGTGGCCAGCCACAAGCGGCCGAACCGATCCTCGGCGATACGGTTGATGATGTCGCTGGGCAGACTGGCAGAATCACCGGGATCGTTGAAAATGCGCCTGAACCGACCGGATTGCGCGTCTTCCAGCAGATCGAAGCCGCGTTGGGTTCCGACCCATAAACGCTGGGCGCGGTCACGGTGGATGGCCTGTACGCTGTTGTCGCTCAGCGTCGTCGCGTCATCGCGCACCGACCGGTAGAACCGCGGTATCCCGCCATCGAGGGGAATGTTGACCAACCCCATGGAGCCCCCGGCCCACAGCGAATCATGGTCGCGGTACAAGGTCTGGATGTTGCTATCCTTCAACGGCGCATAAGGCGTGACCCTGCCGGTTTTGATATCGATCTCGAACAATCCCGAAGGCAAACCGGCCCAAACCCGGCCATCGGCGGTATCGGCCACCGCCTGAACCGGGCCGCCGGGCAGCTCTTCGGGCCATGGTCCGGTGGCGGGCATGTCCGCCGACAACCTGGCGCCGGGCTCCACCAGAGCCAGACCGGAGACGCGGAAGCCCAGCCAGACGCCGCCATCATCGGCGGCGGCCACACTACGGACATCGTGGCCGGTCAGACCGCCGTCACGGTGGGTCACCACCGTGACGACGCGCTGATTGGTGGGAATATGACGGTCGATGCCGCGTAGCGTCCCGGCCCACACCAACCCCGAGCGGTCCACCAGCAAATCGGTCACCGTGTCGTCGCCAAGACTGGTGGCGGCGGTGGGATCGCGTCTCAGCCCGCGAACACGCTTGGACTCCAGGTGGAACTCACGGATGCCGCCACCATATTCGGCCACCCACAGCACCCCCGGCCTGGGCTCGGCAAAGGCGGTGACGCGATAATGCGACCGCTCCAGCACTGTTTCCAGCACGGCCTTGCCACCGTCGGCGGAGATGTAGCCGACGGCGCCGTGGCGGGTGCCGAACCAGATCTTGCCGTTGACGTCCTCGTATAAAGCCGTGGCGGCGTCGATTCCCAGATCGACCGGCATGGTGACCGGCACGAAAGTACCGCCGGGTTGGCGCTTCCAGATACCGCCGCCGGCCGTCCCCACCCAGATTCGCCCCCCCCGGTCGATCAATATGCTGGTGGCCTCGCCCTTGGGAATGCCTTCCTCGCGCTGCCAGGTCCGGGTCGCCACGTCCAGGCGGAAGGCCCCCTGACGGCTGGCGGTCCACACGCCCCCCTTGCCATCCCCGCAAATGCCGTTCAACCGACCGAAATCACCTTGCGGATGGCGATAGGTGACGAAACCCTGGCTGGCTTCGTCAAACCGAACCACCACCCCCGACACGGTACTGAACCAGGGGCGGCCATATTCGTCGGCAAAGGCCTTGGTGATGATGTTGTCGGGCAACGAATTGGGATCGTCGTCATCATGGCGGAACACCGTCATGCGATAACCGTCCCAACGGGCGACGCCGCCGGGCGTCGCCGCCCAGATGAACCCCTTGCCGTCCTGAGCCAGCCCCAAGGCCACCGGATAGGGCAATCCCTCGGCCGGGGTCAGATGGCTGAACACCGGGGGCACATTGTCATCCCAGGCATCCTGATTGGCGCGATCATCCCTGGCCAATGCCTGACCAACGGATAAAACGACGCACAGCCACAATGCCAGGAAGTTGCGCACATCGCCTCCCACGGTTTTTGCCCTGCCCGGAGCCTATCCCCCAAGCACCCCAGGAAACAACCGCGGCCACGGCCCCTGTGAACGTTTATCGACACCTCGTCCATATCGCATCGACCGGATGATCAAGTCGATGATTTATCGGCAAAATCCTGTAAACATCGGTGGATGACCGTCCACAACAGGTCGACAGCACGTTCACAACGATCCTCTAGCGTGCCGAAAGTTTGTGGACGATGTCATCTTGATCCCATAGCCGCCCCGCATCGCACGGGGGGCTTTCTCTTGGCATCAAGTCACATCGAATGGAAGGGGCGATCACATGAATTTCATTAAAAGCATTGTGGAAAATAAGATTTTCCAATGGTTTATCATTGGCGTCATCCTGGTCAACGCTGGCATCCTCGGCCTGCTGACCATGGAGCATACGCCCGAGACCTTGCACGCTCTCGAAGTGCTCGACCAGATTTGCCTGGTCATCTTCTGCATTGAAATCGCCATGAAGCTGATCGTCATGCGTGGCGCCTTCTTCAAGGACGGCTGGAACGTGTTCGACGTCATCGTCGTCGGCATCGCCCTGGCTCCGGCCACCGGCGAATTGTCGGTACTGCGTGCCCTGCGCGTGCTGCGACTGATGCGCCTGGCCTCGGCCATTCCGTCCATGCGCCGGGTCATCAACGGCATGTTCGCCGCCATCCCCGGCGGTGGTTCGGTCGCCGCCGTGCTGTTCGTCATGTATTATGTCGCCGCCATCATGGGCACCAACTTCTTCGGCAAGACGGTTCCCGCCCATTTCGGCGACCTGGGCACCACCTTCTTCACCTTGTTCAAGATGATGACGCTGGAAGGCTGGCCGGACATCGCCTCCGATGTGCTGGAGCACCATCCCAGGGCCTGGATCTTCTTCGTCATCTTCATCGTCTTCACCACCTTCACCACCTTGAACCTGCTGTTCGGCATCATCGTCGACGCCATGGAGCAGGCCAAGGAAGCCGACGCCCGCCAGCAGATGGCCGAACAGGGCGTGGAAGTGACCGAGCAATCCAACGAAATGCGCCTGGCGATCATCGAAGACGACGTCAAGCACATCAGGGCCTTGCTGACCAACATGTCGGCCAAGCCGGCTGGGGAATAACCAAAATGGCTTTCTGGCGCGGGCTGCTGTCCACATCGGCAAGTGTATTGACAGTGATGGTGGCCAGTGCGGCGGCGACTTCCGCCGCCGAGCCGGGGCGCGGGCAGGTGTTTCACAGCATCTTGCAACGCTACCTGGACCAGGAAGATTTGAATGGCGGGGTGCTGCTGGTGTCGGCACCCCACCACCGCGAGGTCGCAGCCTTGGGCTTCGCCGACGACCGGACCAATACCCGCATCACCGCCGACAGCCGCTTTTACGTGGCTTCGGTGGGCAAGATGGTGACCGCTACCACCGCCCTGCAATTGGTGGAAGAAGGCGCCCTGTCGCTTGACGCCCCGGTGCTGGGGCTGGTGGGCAGCGTGCCCGACATCGCCAAACTGCCCAATGTCGGCAAGGCCAATGTCGAGCAATTGCTCAACCATTCCTCGGGTATCGCCGATTACCTGACCGACAAGTTTTCCGAGGATTTTCACGCCAACCCGACGCGCCTGACCGCGGCCAGGGTGCTGCCTTATGCCTATAAGGAAAAGCCGCCCGGCCAGACCGGCAAGGTCCATGAATACAGCAACAGCAATTATGTGCTGTTGGGCGACATCATCGCCAAGGCCGATGGTGGTTCGTTCGAGGAGTCCATCCGCCGCCGCGTGCTCAAGCGGGCCGGTATGGACAACACCACCGTGGGGGCCGATCCCAAGGACCGCACTCTGGCCCATGGCTACGCCGATTTGGAAGAAACCGGCGAAAACCAGGATGTCAGCCGTTATGCCTGGAACAGCCCGCTGGGCGACGGGCCGCTGGTGACCACCGCCGACGATCTGGAACGCTTTCTGTTCGCCCTGTTCCGCGACGGCAAGCTGCTGAAGCCGGCCACCTTGGCACGCATGACCGCGCCGTCCAAGCTGGAGGCGGAATACGGCCTGGGCGTCGAACTGGGCCACGACCGTTGGGGCGATTGGTACGGCCATTCCGGCCTGGAAGACGGCTTCGAGGCCGAAACCCGCTATTACCCCAGTCGCAAGGCCGTGCTGGTGGTCATGGTCAACGGCAACACCGAATCGGAAAAATCCGTCCTGGACCGGGCGGCGGCGGCACTGTTCCGCGCCACATCGGGCGACACGAGGGAATAAGGCCATGGCCGACGACGACAGCTTCACCGTCACCCAACACCGCAACTGGTTTTCGCGCTTCGGCGATTCCATCGCCGGGGTGATCGTCGGCCTGCTGCTGTTCGCCGTCAGCTTCGTCGTGTTGTTCTGGAACGAATCACGGGCGGTCGACGCCATCACCGCCCTTGACCTGGGGGCGAAGACGGTGGTGTCGGTCAGCACCGAGCGCGTCGATCCCGCCAATCAGGGCCGCCTGATCCACCTGTCGGGACCGGTGACGGTGCCCGCCGCCTTGGAAGACAAGCAATTCCGCGTCAGCGCCGCCAACGCCCTGCGCCTGTCCCGTCAGGTCGAGATGTACCAGTGGGTCGAGACCGAGGAACAAAAGACCGAGAAATCCGTGGGCGGCGGCGAGACCACCACCACCACCTACCGCTATTCCCGCCAATGGCGTGAAGGTGCGGTGGAGTCCAGCCGGTTCAAGCGGCCCGAGGGGCACCACAACCCGGCCATGCACCATACCTCGCGCCGGATCGACGTCCAGGGGGCCAAGATCGGTGCCTTCACCCTGGACCACAGCCAGATCACCCAGCTGGATGCCTTCGAGCCGCTGCCGGTGACCGGCGACACCCCCGCCCCGCCAGGATTCCGGTGGGTGGGCGAGCAGCTTTATCGCGGCACCTCACCCCAGGATCCGCAGGTGGGCGACCTGCGCGTCAGCTTTTCCATGGTGCCGGCCACAAGCCTGAGCGTGGTGGCGGCGCAATCGGGCAGCACCTTGGCCGAATACACCACCAATCAGGGCTATGGCATCAATCTGTCCGCTATCGGCACCCACACCGCCGCCGCCATGTTCACCCAGGCGAAACGGGACGAGGCGACACTGACCTGGATTTTGCGCGGCGCCGGCTTTTTGCTGATGCTGTTCGGGCTGATGCTGATGAGCAGCCCGCTGCATTGGCTGGCCAGCCTGCTGCCCTTGCTGGAATCCCTGGTGTCGGCGGCCACCTTCGTCATGGCCCTGGCCGTCGCCATCCCTTTGACCCTGGTCACCATCGCCCTGGCCTGGCTGACCTATCGTCCCTTGCTGGCGGGGGGGCTGATCCTGGGCGGATTGGCCGGCGCCTTCATCATCAAACGCATGGCCGGCAAGAAAGTCGCCACCTGAGCAGAGAAAGGATAAAGGGAGCAAAATGGTTAAAATTTTAAATTAATGCGATTGTTATGGTTGAGCCATTTCGGCATATGACTTATTATTGTGCGATTTTAGACGACACACAAAAACAGCAAACGATTTGCTTTGATACTTTTGCCTTGCAACTTAGAGGGTGGCCTCATCGTGGACAGGAAATTTGTCCCGATTGGGTTTGAAGGAGGGGTGAATGAAAAACTTGCTACTCAGTCTGAACGGACGCATTCCGCGCAAGACATATTGGATGTTTTTCCTGGCGATCATCGTCTTGAACGTGGTGGCGCTGACCTTGGACAGCCTCATCGCCGGCGACGATATCGAAGCGTTTCCGCTGTTCAGCCTGATCATTTCCCTGGCCATGATCTGGCCGTCCATCGCCGTGAGCGCCAAGCGCTGGCATGACCGCGACAAGTCCGGCTGGTGGATGCTGATCACCCTGATCCCGCTGGTCGGCCCGATCTGGGCGCTGGTGGAAAACGGCTTCCTGGCTGGTACCGAGGGCGATAATCGCTTCGGCCCGGCTTGTGTTTGATCAACCTGTTTACCTGTGCAACTGAAAACGAGGGGATTACCATGAAGAAATTGGCTTTCGCTGTTCTGGCCGCCGCCATGTTCACTTCCGCCGCCGCCCAGGCTGGCGATCAGGATTTCACCCTGGTCAACAAGACCGGCTACCAGATCGACGAAGTTTACGTCGCCACCCCGAGCTCGAAGAGCTGGGGCAAGGACATCATGGGCGACGGTGTCCTGTCCAACGGCGCCAAGAAGAATGTCGTTTTCCGTAACTCCACCACCGCCTGCAAGTGGCAGCTGGCCGTGAAGTTCGAAGATGGCAGCGACGTTGAATGGGACGAGCCCTTCGACCTGTGCACCGTCGAAGTGATCACCTTGAAGTACAATAAGGGCACCGGCGTCACCAGCGCCGAAACCAAGTAATCATAGCTGTAGTGCCCGGAGACCCAGGTCTCCGGGCATTTTACCGCCGCCATCGGTAACACTGAAAAAACCCGAACATCACCGGTCCAGACAACCAGACCGCAAGGTCTGAACCCTTACTCATGGGAGAAGGCCATGCGCCTGACGACTATTGCAAAAATGTTGACGGTGGTCATGGCCACCTGTTTCGCCGGTACAGCCCTGGCAGCGGAACCGGCGGCAAAAAAGGAAGCCCCCAAGGCGGAACCCGCCAAGGTGGAGGAAGAGGCCAAGCCCGACCAGATCCGCCTGGGTCTTTTCATCACCAATATCTATAATATCGACTTCGCCAACAACCAGTTCAGCACCCAATTCTGGGCTTGGTTCAACCATGACCGCAAGTCCTTCACGGCGCAGTCTGGCATCGAATTCCCCAGCGCCAAGAACTCCCGCATCCTGAACACGGTCAAGGAAGAGCGCGACGGCAAGATTTGGGCGCAAGCCAAGTACGATGTCCAGTTCAACCAGTATTGGGACATCCGCAACTATCCCTTTGACCGTCAGGTTCTGACCTATATCCTGGAATGCGCCGACGCCGATTCCTCCGGCGTGCAGTTCGTCGCCGACCAGGGCAGCAAGCTGAGCGACGAGTTGACGCTGGATGGCTGGGATATCTCGAACTTCCGCGTCAAGAACGTGGATCACGAGTACAACACCTCGTACGGCGATCCCGATCTGGGCGCCGATGGCCCCTCGGCCTACAGCCGGGTCATCGCCGAGCTGGAATTGAAGCGCAACGGCTGGCGTCTGCTGTTCTACAACTTCCTGGGTTTTGTCTTCGGCATCAGCCTTTCCGGCGTCGTGCTCTACGTCAACGCGGTGCCGCGCCTGTCGGAAACCATCGTCCTGGCCACCAAGGTCGCCATGGGCACCGGCGCTCTGTTCGCCTCGGTCGGTGCGGCCTACGTGTTGCAGGCCCGCCTGCCCTCGACCACCGCCTTCACGGTCGCCGACGCCATTCAGGGTACCGCCTTCCTGGCGACGCTCTTGGCCGTCATATCGTCCCTGGCGGCGGAAGCGCTGACCAAGGCCAAGCGGACCGAGGCGGCAACCCTGATGGGGCGGCTTCTGTTCGCATCCTTCCTGCTGATGCTGGCGGTCGACGCCTATCTTCTGACCATGGCAGTCAAGTCCTGATCCTGGTCGCCACCGCGAAAAGCCCTCGCCCTTGGCGGGGGCTTTTTTGTTGCGCACCGTCGCCAAGGCGGGTACCTACTCCGCTCCCAATTTCCAAGAGGCGCGGCAGATGTTCGTAGGCATGGATTTCGGCACCTCCAACAGTGCCGTCGGCATCGTTGACGCCAGCGGCGCCGCCCGCATCGTCAGCCACGACAATGCCGGCCTGTCCGAGCGGGCCACTGCCGACACCCTGCGCTCGATGATCGCCTTCGACCGCGCCCATCGCGATGGCGACGGCTGGCCTCTGCCCCTGGTCGGCCAGGCCGGCATCGCCGCCTATCTCAACAGCGGCGACGAGTGCCGGTTGCTGCAATCGTTCAAAAGCCACCTGACCAGCCGGCTGTTCACCAGCGCCACCATCTTCAACCGCCCTTACAGTTTGGAACGGCTGATCGCCATCGTCGTCGAGCGGTTGCGCCTGAGCGCCGAGGGCCAACGCGGCGCCCCGCTGACCCAGGTGGTGGCGGGACGCCCGGTGCGCTTTGTCGCCGAGGACGGCAAGGATGCCGACGATTACGCGGTGGAGCGGCTGACGGAGGCCTTCTGTCAGGCCGGCATCGCCGAAGTCGCCTTTGAATTCGAGCCCATCGCCGCCGCTTATTATTATGAACGCACGCTCGACCACGATGAAACCGTGCTGGTCGCCGATTTCGGCGGCGGCACCAGCGATTTCTGTCTGGTGCGGCTGGGGCCGGGACGGGCGGGCATGGCCGATCCGCGCGACGCCATCATCGGCACCGGCGGCGTCGGCATCGCCGGCGACACCTTCGACCGCCGCATCGTCGAACGCGGCATCGCCCCGTTCTTCGGCAAGAACACCACCTATCACAGCAACAAGAAGGATTTGCCGGTTCCCGACTGGATCTATGGCAAGTTCGCCCGCTGGCACCATATCGGCTTTCTCGGCACCGGCTCGACCCTGCGCATGCTGCGCGACATCCAGCGCCACGCCAGCCACCCCGAGCGCATCGAGGACCTGCTGACCCTGATCGAATACAATCTGGGCTATCACCTGTATCGGTCGGTGGAACAGGCCAAGGTCGCCTTGTCGCAAGGGACGGAAACCACCTTCGTCTTCGATCATGATCCGGTGCGGGTGGAACGCCCGATCACCCGGGCCGAGTTTGAGGACTGGATATCGCCGGAACTGACCGAGATCGAAACCTGCGTCGAGACCCTGCTGACCAGCACCGGCACGCCGGCGGGTAAGGTCGATCGGGTGTTCATGACCGGCGGCTCGTCGCTGGTGCCGGCGGTGCGCGCCATCTTCGACCGCCGCTTCGGCGCCGACCGGGTCCGCGCCGGCGGCGAGTTCGTCTCGGTGGCCAGCGGTCTGGCCTATCGCGCCGCCGAACTGTTCGGGCGCGGCTGAGCTTTCAACCCGGACCTCCCCGATGCCGAGCCTTTCGCGACCGCGAAAAAAACTCATTCAGTTGTTGCATGAATATAAATAACATCTTTTGGTCGCTGACGGGGCGATCAGACTGTGATGACGCACCATTCCGCCTTTCGGTTGAGCCGGAATCTGGCTATTCTGACGCTAATCAGTGGTGAATGCACTGCTCATACAGGAAATTTTGACTAAGGTTTGAACTCATGCGGCGGGCAATACTGGGATTGGGTGTGACGGCGCTGTGCCTGTGCGTATCGGCAGCCGAGGCGGTCGAACGGCTGCGTGTCGCCGGCACCGGCGTTGGTGTGGCACTGATGCGCCAATTAGGCCAGGCCTATCAGGCGGCCAATCCCGGGGCGTCGTTGTGGGTGCCCGACAGCGTCGGCACCATCGGCGCGATTCGTGGTCTGGCGGCCGGTAAGCTGGATGTCGGTTTCGTGCTGCGCACACCGACCGCGGATGAACTGCCCGGCGGGCAGGCCATCGAGATCTGCCGGACTCCGTTGGTTTTTTTCGCCGCTGCCGACCGCAAAGACGTCACGCTGACCCGCGCCGACCTGCCTGCACTTTATAACAGCTCGCTTTCCGGCTTTGCCGGCGGCGCGGTGCGACCGTTACTGCGTCCGCCCACCGATACCGGCACCATGCTGCAGGTCGGCTTTTTTCCTGAATTGGCCAAGATCCTGCCAGCGGCGCGCGAAAGACGCGGCGCAATCATGGCGCTAAACGACCAGGACGCCATGGACGCGGTCGAAGGATCACGCACCCTGGTGGCGTTTGGCGCGCTGGCGCCGATCATCGCCGAACAGCGCAAGATCACGGTGGTTCCATTGGACGGTTTGGCCGGCACGGTCGATGAGATGGCCGCCGGTCGTTATCCCTATGACACGCCGCTTTTGCTGCTGTTGGGGGCCAATCCGTCCGACGAGGCTTCGCGTTTCGTCGCTTTCGCCCGCTCTCCCCAGGCCGCCCAGATCCTGCGCGCGCAGGCCTGCCTGCCGTCGTCCGGAGGCTAGGACGTGAGGTTTTCGGGAGAAACGGAGTTTCATCGGTCGGTCTTACGGGTACGTTGGCTGTTCTCGGTGGTGCTGTGGGCGATGGGAGCCTTGTGGCTGGTGGTGGTTCCCGCTCTGGAGCTGGAACGCTCCTATCAGCGCATCCGTACCGAGGCCGGCATTCGCTTGGCGCTGGCGGCCGATCTGGTGTCGTCGCACATCGCCAACAATCTGGAAACCTGGGAGTTCGAAGGCGTCCGCCTGCCATCGCTGGTAACCAGCGTCACCCGCGGCAGCCAGATCAGCATCAGTCACCTGGAGCTGCTGAACGGCCAGAACCGATCAATCATGGCCATCGAAGCCGGCCCGGTTCCGACCTTGCCGCTGGTATTGCGCGAGCCGGTGACCGATGGCGTGGTACCGGTCGGTGAGGTGGTCATGACGGTCGCCCTCGACCCGGCTTTCACCGCAGCCGCTCGCTCCGGCGGGATTGGCCTGGTGTCGGTGCTGGTGTTGCTCACTTTGGCTCGCGTGGTCGGGCGCCGGATGCTCGACCATGCCATGGCGGTGGTGGGCGATACCACCCTGCGATTGGCCCAACAATTGGAACAGCGCGACCGCGACCAGCGCCTGCTGGCCCGGCAGGCCCTGCATCTGCGCCAGGCCGGCGAGGATTTTGCGCATGTGGCGCGCATGGCCGCGCATCACCTGCAGGAGCCACTGCGCACCGTACTGGCCTACGCGCAATTATTGTTGCGCTGGCATCGCGAAGGCGGCGGGGGTATCGAACGGGCCGACGGCTATGTCGAGTTCGTCCGCGCCGGTATCGAACAGATGCGCGGTCAATTGTCGGCCCTGGCCGCATACATGGACCTGCGCACCAAGGATTTTTCACCGCAGCCGGTCGAACTTGAGGCGGTGGTGGCCAAGGCGGCGGCGGCCATGGCCGCCTTGGATGTGCGGTTGAACTGGCAAGACTTGCCGGTAGTGGCGGCGCAACCCGATCGCCTGTACGATCTGTTCTTCGATATTTTCGGCTGGTCCAAGCGGTATCGTCTGCCGGGCCAACCGCTGGAGGTGCGCATCTCGGCCGAGCCCAGCCCCGAAGGTTGGGTCATCGCCATCGCCGACAACGGTCGGTCTCTAGGCGACCGCGATCCCGAGCGAATGTTCGGCCTGTTGGTGCATGACGGTGATGGACGTATGGTCCTCGGGTTGGCAGCCGCCCGCCTGACCGTCTTCATGATGGGTGGTCGGCTGTGGGCGGAGCCGACGGATACCGGTGCGCGGCTATCTCTGGAAATACCGAATGCAGACGCGTGCACGAATCCGTAGCCGCTAGGATGTCTTTTCAATAATGCGGTGGCGGACGGTCGTCCTGGGGCGAGCGTTCGCCGCCGGCCTCGACATTTTGCAGGCGATCGACCAGACGGCGGACCATCAGGTTCAGGCGGGTGATCTCGTCTTGCTGCTGCGCCATCACCTCGGACATGTCCTCGGCCATCCGTTCGTGATGGGCTAGGCGGATTTCCAGATCGGTCAGACGGGATCGGGTGTCGTCGGTCATGAATACTCCTGGACGGCCATGGGTGGATTGAATTGAAGCCGTTAGCGGCATTCTTATAACCATTCACCGAACCGCGCTTTACATTTTGCCGGAGGATGAGAAAATCGGCCCGGTATTCTACCGCGCCTTCGGAGAGCCATATGCCTGTACCACGCCTGCAACCACGGTACCGCGCCAGCGGAAAATTCCGCGCAATGCTGGTACTGGCGGCCATCGGCCTGATAGCGGCCCATACCGCCAGGGCCGCTGAAAGCACCGTGCATCTGCGCGGCACCTCGGCCCTGGTCCCGATCGCGCAAAAAATCGCCGAGGCCCATATGGCCCAAACCGCCGATGCCATCATCGTCATCCGCACAGCCGACAGCGAGCCGGGACTGAAATCCCTGCTCGACGGCACCACCGACATCGCCATGGTGTCGGGCGACATCCCGGCCGAGATGGAAAAGCGGGCCAAGGCCATGGGCCTGAAGCTCGAGGTGCAGCCGGTGGCCCAGGATGCCATCGTCCCGGTCGTCCACCCGACCAATCCGATTTCGTCACTGTCCATGGACCAGTTGACGGCCATTTACGGCGGTTCCACCACCGATTGGGCCGAGGTTGGCGGGAAAGAACACGAAATGGCGGTACTGGTGCTGCCGGCCATCTCGGGCACCGCCTCGGGTTGGAAGCACGCGGTTTTGGGGGACCGCATCCAGACCGCCAAGGCCGAGCCGCTGGCGCTGAAGGCGCTGAAAGCCAAGGTCGCCGCCACCCCGGATGCCATCGGCTATATGGGCTTGAGTGCCGTTGACGGCACGGTCAAGCCGGTTTCCGTCGATGGCATCGCCGCCAATACCGACACCATCCGCAAGGGCAGCTATCCCATCCGGCGCCAATTGTCCCTGGTGACCAGTTCAGCCAGTTCCGCTGCCGCCCGCCAGTTCGTTTCCCGGTTCCTGAGCAGCGAGGCCCAGGCGGCCATGGCCGCCAGCGGCCTGGTTCCGGTTCAGTAAGGATAAAGTCCATGACACTCAAGCGGCGTGCTTTCGTCCTTGGCGCCGGCGCCTTGTCGGTCACCGCCCTGGGGGCGGCCACCTCCAGCATCGATTGGGGCGGGGTCGAGCAGGAATCCCTGCTGGTCGCCGGCTCCGAGGAATTCCACCCCTATGCCGTCAAGCTGGTGGACGGCTTCGCCCAGACCCGGCCCAAACTGGACGTGGTGGTCGAGGCCGGCGGCACCGCCGGTGGTCTGCTGGCGCTCAAGCGCGGTGCCATCGACGTCGCCCTGACCTCGCGCGAGTTGACCGCCACCGAGGACGAGAAATTGACCCGCGCCTATCTGGTCGCCCGCGACGCCATCGCCTTGGTGGTGCATCCTGGCAATCCCGTCGGCAACCTGGACCGCAAGCAGGCGGCGGCAATCCTGCGCGGCGAGGTGCGCGACTGGGGCAAGCTGCCCGGCGGCAGCGCCGGCCCCATCCGGCTTTATCGCCGCAAGGCCGATGCCGGGACGCAAAAGGCGCTGGACAAGATGGTGCTGGCCAATGCCGAGATGGCCACCTCGGCCATTGTGATGGAAAGCGGCCACGCCATGCACGACCGCTTGGCCGCCGATGTCCAGGGCTTCGGCTTTCTGTCGCTGCACGACGTCACCCCGGCGGTCAAGGTTCTGGCCATCGACGGCGTGGGCATGAGCCGGGCCAGCATCCTGGGCGGCTCTTATCCCTTCACCCGGTCGTTTTTCTGTGTCACGCACGGCGCCGAAAAGAATGTCGTGCGTGCGTTCTTGTCTTTCGCCCAGGGGCCGCAAGGCCAAAACATCCTGAAGGGCGCCGGACTGATCTCGGTCCGATAGGGGGAAGCAATGTCCGAGGAGATTGATTTCAACCAGCATCTGCAAACCGTCCTGGCGCGTTTCCAGAACAATGATCTGGTGCGCAAGGTCGTGGGCGTGGTCCTGATCGCCGCCTTCGTCGCTGGTGCCGGCTATTTCATCTATGACCTGCTGCCGCGCCGCCACAACCTGACCATCACCGGCGGCGAAATCACCGGCAACCGCCATTTCATCGCCAAGGTGCTTCAGGACGAGGCCAAGGAACAGGGCGTGGCGCTGAAGATCGTCCCCACCCGCGGCAGCCTTGAGGCGCTGGAAAAGCTGGAATCGGGCGAGTTGGACCTGGCGCTGTCGCAAGGCGGGCTGGAACCCAGCTTCGACAATATCGTCCACGTGGCGACCCTGGCGCCCGAATACATCCACTTCATCGTCAAGCCCGAGATCAAGTCCCTGGCCGATCTGCGCGGCAAGGTGATCAATCTGGGCGGCAAATCGGGTGGCACCCGCGTGGTCGCGCAAAACATCCTGCGCACTTCGGGTCTGGTCGAGGGCATCGATTACGCCGAGGCCAATTACGGCAACGACAAGCTGATCGCCATGTCCACCGGCAAACTGCCCGACGCCATCGTCAACGTCTCTTTCGTCCCGTCGCTGCTGGCCGATTATCTGGTCAAGGAGCACGGCTACACCATCTTGGAAATCCCCTTCCCCGGCTCGTTGGCCCTGCGCATGGGCTGGGTCGCCGACGCCACCATCTTGGGCTACACCTATGGTGTCGAGCCCCCCGTCCCCGAAACCGATATCAAGACGGTGGGCGTCAACCTGCATCTGCTGGCCAATGCCGACGTGCCGCCGCGCGCCATCCAGGCGGTGCTGGAGGCGCTTTACAGCCCAAGCGTGGCCAGCCGCACCCGCCAGACCTTCGACGAGGCGGATATCCTGCGCCCGTCCGGGTTCCCGCTGTCGGCGGGCACCTTGGCCTTCACCACCCGCAATGAACCCTTGCTGTCCGCCGAAATGCTGGAAGACCTGAAGGCGGCGGCGGGTCTGGCGTTCTCGCTGCTGTCAGGCGGGATGATCGCGTTGCGCTGGTTCCGCGGCAAGCCGGTGACCGAGCAATTCGACGACGCTGAACTCAAGGCGGCCATCGCCGAGGTCGCCACCATCCAGCGCCGCCTGATGCAGGACCAGGATGCCGCCGCCCTGGCGGAAATGGACCGTCGCCTGGACGAGTTGAAAACCGGAATCCTGGAGCGCATGGCTCAATTGCGGCTGACCGACACCTCGTTGCTGACCACCTTGCTGGCCGCCGAAAGCGGCGCCCGTGCCCGCTTGCAGCAGGTGCAGGCGGCGTAGGGCTTGAACCCATGGGCCATCGGTTCAATAATGGACCCGGTGGCTCCGTGGGGACGGGCAAGCGGCCAAAGGTGACGGCATGACCGGTACGGAACAAACCCTGGCGGGCATTGCCCTGTTTGCCGACCTGTCGCGGGAACAGCTTGCCGAGATCGAAACGCGGTGCCGGTGGTATCATCTGGCCGAGGGCGCCCAGGTCTTCGACAAGGACAGCGACAGCCTGGACGTCTATTTCATCGTCGCCGGCGCGGTCCGCATCCTCAGTCAGGCGCTGGAACGCGAAGTGGCCCTGGCCGATCTGCAAGCCGGGCGTTATTTCGGCGAATTGGCGGCCATCGACGGCCTGCCCCGCTCGGCCCGGGTCATCGCCCTGACCGATTGCCTGCTGGCCTCGCTCGATGGTCCGGGTTTCCGGGCGCTGCTGCTGCATTATCCCGAAGTGGGGTTGCGAGTGATGGGCCGCATGACCGGAGTGATCCGCGATCTCGACCGCCGGGTGATGGAATTGTCCACCACCAGCGAAGCCCAGCGCATCTGCGGCGAGCTGTTGCGTCTGGCCCAGCCCATGGTCGACCGGCCCGAGCTGTGGCACGTGGCCGACATGCCCAATCACAAGGATATCGCCGCCTGGATCGGTACCTCGCGCGAGGTGGTGGCCCAGGTCATCGGCGAACTGGCCCGCGACGGCGTGGTCAAACGCCGCGGCATGGGCCTGTCCATCACTGATCTGCCACGTCTAAGGCTTT
>Ga0075012_10001939_pt1 | contig 20599 bp, 18 predicted proteins | sample All_14_2_FD_71474 | JGI IMG/M metagenome (GOLD analysis project Ga0075012, IMG submission 71474) | Freshwater microbial communities in response to fracking from Pennsylvania, USA - Allegheny Zone_MetaG_DW_15 | ecosystem: Environmental > Aquatic > Deep subsurface > Groundwater > Drilled... | reverse complement strand
CGATCGACCTCGGTACGGAGGTCCTGGGATACCGGCTGAAGGCTCCGCTGCTGATCAGTTCGATGACCGGCGGGCCCGCGCGGGCCGAGGCGATCAATGCGCGCCTGGCCGAGGCGGCCCAGGCCCTGGGCATCGCCCTGGCCGTCGGCTCGCAGCGCGGCGCTCTGGAAACGGGAGGAGCCGACGGCCTGGACCCGGGTCTGAGGCGGCGCGCGCCCGACGTCCCGATCCTGGCCAATATCGGCGCGGCCCAGCTGGTGCACGGGTTCGGAGTGGACGAGGCCCGGCGGGCGATGGCGATGATCGGGGCCGATGCCCTGATCGTGCATCTCAACCCCTTGCAGGAGGCCTGTCAGCCCGAGGGGGATCGCGACTGGAGGGGCGTGGGGGCAGCGCTGGAGGCCCTGATCCGGCGGCTGGAGGCTCCGGTGGTGGTCAAGGAGACCGGGGCTGGCATTTCGGCGGCCACAGCCCGAAGACTGGTCGAGATGGGCGTCGCCGCCATCGATGTGGCCGGTGCCGGTGGCGCGAATTGGGGCCTGATCGAGGGCGAACGGGCCACAGGACCCGCCGACAAGGCCCATGCCCTGGCCTTTGCCGACTGGGGTGCACCGACCGCGCGCGCCATCGCCGAGGTCCGCGCCGCCTGTCCCGACATCCTCCTGATCGGCTCGGGCGGGGTTCGCGACGGCGTGGATGCGGCCAGGGCGATCCGCCTCGGGGCCGATCTGGTGGGACAGGCCTCTGGGGTTCTGGACGCCGCGACCCGGTCCGCGGAGGCCGTGGTCGAGCATTTCGAACTGATGATCCGTCAGTTGCGAACCACCTGTTTCTGTACGGGCTCGGCCAGCCTGGCCGGTCTGAAGCGTGCGGCTCTGCAAGAGTGGCCGCGACAATGACCGACATCGTCATCCTGGGCGGCGGTCACAATGGCCTGGTCTGCGCCTTCTATCTGGCGCGGGCCGGGCTGAAGGTCACGGTGCTGGAGCGGCGCGGCGTGGTCGGCGGGGCGGCGGTGACGGAGGCGTTCCATCCCGGATTCCGAAACTCGACCGCCAGCTATACCGTCAGCCTGCTGAACCCCAGGATCATTGCCGACCTGGAGCTGGCACGGCACGGCCTGCGGGTGGTCGAGCGGCGGATGTCGAACTTCCTGCCTCTGCCGGACGACCGGTATCTGGCGGCCGGGGAGGGGCGCACGGCCGGTGAGGTGGCGAAATTTTCGATACGGGATGCCGGGCGTTTGCCGGACTATGAGGCGCGACTGGAGGCGGTGGCGGCGGTGTTGCGGGCGCTGGTGCTGGAAATCCCGCCCAATTTGCCAGGCGGAGGCTGGTTGGAGGCGATCCCCGAAATCCTGAAGTCGGCCTCGGTGGCGCGTCGGCTGGGCGGGCTGGATCTGACGGCGCGTCGCGATGTGCTGGACCTGTTCGCCAAGTCGGCGGGCGACTGGCTGGACGGCTGGTTCGAGAGCGATCCGATCAAGGCCCTGTTCGGATTCGATAGCGTGGTGGGCAACTATGCCAGCCCCTATACGCCGGGGTCGGCCTATGTGCTGCTGCATCATGTGTTCGGAGAGGTGAACGGGCGAAAGGGCGTCTGGGGACACGCCATCGGCGGGATGGGAGCGATCACCCAGGCGATGGCAGCGGCCTGTGCCGAACAGGGGGTGGATATCCGGCTGGATACGGCCGTTGCCTCGGTGCTGACCGAAAAGGGCCGGGCGGTCGGGGCAGTGACCGAGGGGGGCGAGGTGGTGCGGGCCAGGGCCGTGGTGTCGAACCTGCATCCCCGGCTGCTGTTCGATCGGCTGGTCGATCCGGCGGTCGTGCCGACCGATTTCACCGAACGGATGAGCCGCTATGCGTCCGGCTCTGGCACGTTCAGGATGAATGTGGCGCTGAGCGAACTGCCGAGTTTCACGGCACTGCCGGGCGGGGGCGATCATCTGACGGCGGGGATCATCATCGCCCCCGACCTCGACTATATGGACCGGGCCCACGCCGAGGCACGGCTGAACGGCTGGTCGTCGCAGCCGATCGTGGAGATGCTGATCCCCTCGACCCTGGACGACAGCCTGGCCCCGGCGGGTCAGCATGTCGCCAGCCTGTTCTGTCAGCACGTTTCGCCCGACCTGGCCGACGATCATCGCGACACGGTGGCGGACCTGATGATCGAGACCGTGGACCGCGCCGCGCCGGGGTTCAAGGCCTCGGTGATCGGTCGGCTGGCGCTGGGGCCGCGTGACCTGGAGCGGCGGTTCGGCCTGGTCGGGGGCGACATCTTCCATGGCCGACTGACGCTGGACCAGTTGTTCAGCGCCCGGCCTGTCCTGGGCCATGCCGACCACCGGATGGCGGTGCCGGGGCTGTATCTGTGCGGCTCGGGCAGTCATCCCGGCGGCGGTGTGACCGGGGCGCCGGGGCACAATGCGGCGCGGTCGATCCTGAAGGATCTGGGGCGCAGGACCTGATCGGCAAACCGGTCGGACGCCTGTTCCCCCTGGACGCGAGCGCCCGAAGAAAAAGCACCCTGCAAACCCTGCAGACCCTGCAATCAGGGCCGGTTGCGACCGCCACGCCCGAGCGTTCAGGCCGCTTGGTGTCGCTGTATGGACCAGACGTTTCAAAGACCGCAGGGCCCATCATAACCGACCGCAGAACGGCGCCAGGTCGATGACCCGAAATAAATTTAAAGTCGTTTCAGAACAATCCTGTACGCTCGGGGCGGGTGCGACCCTGGACGTCGTATGTGATGCGGCGTTCAGATCAGGATGTCGGCATGGCCCGCAGTGGGTTCCTTGCGGTCGCGGGTCAGTCGTGCAACCCGCTTGAGGAAGATGTGATCCTCGAATGGTTTGGAGACGTAGTCGCTGGCCCCCAGCGAAATGCAGCGGCGCACATCATCCACGCTGCGGCGGGCGCTAACCACCATCACTGGCGTCTGACGGCGATCGGGACGGTCCTGAAGGTAGCGCAACACGTCAAAACCGTCGGTGCCGGGCATGTTGAGATCCAGGATCACCGCTGTCGGTGCCTCGGTGCCGAGCATGGATATGGCGGCCACCCCGTCGCGGGCCAAGGCTGTACGATAGCCGGCGATCTCCAGGCGAGTCACCAGCAGGTCGGCCACCATGGGGTCGTCTTCGACGACGAGGATTCGCCTGGAGGAAAGATAGCTAGCCATGGTAGGCGATTTCCCTGATGCCGGGGCCATCCAGGGCCGTGCGCAAGCCCTGTAGCAAGGCGGCAGGAAGGATAGGCTTGGCGATACTGCCGGCGAATGGGCCCACTGTTCCAGCCGCACCAGCGGCGGTCGTGACATCGGCGCTGAAGGCCAGGATCGGTGTCCCTGTGTTCGGGCCCGGTCCACCGACGATGACGCGTGCTGCGGTTGCCCCATCCATGCCCGGCATCCGCATATCCATCAGGATCAGATCGACGGGGTGGTCGCGAGCCAGGCCAATGGCGGCTTCTCCGCTGTCAGCCTCCATGACCTCCATCCCGACGGCACCGCAGATCAGCCGCACGAGTTCGCGGTTTGCCGGGTTATCGTCCACGACGAGCAGACGCAGGCCGTCGAGCATTCCGCCATATCCGGTGTCAAGATCACACGCCAAAAGCACTGGTGCGTGGGCCTCCACCAGAGGCACCTCAAAGAAGAAGACACTGCCCTGGCCCAGAACGCTGTTCACGCCGATTACACCGTCCATGGCCTCGACCAGCCCCTTGCAGATGGCTAGGCCGAGTCCGGTGCCTCCATGCAGGCGGGTGGTCGAGCCGTCCACCTGCGAGAAGCGTTTGAACAGCCTGTCCTGACGTTCAACGGGAATACCGCTTCCGGTATCGCGAACCTCAAAACGCAGGCGTCCTCCGGCGACGGCGGCCACAGAGGCTGTGACCGAGCCTGCACCAGTGAATTTCAACGCATTGCTGAGCAGGTTCAGGAGGATCTGTCGTACGCGCGTATCGTCCAGCATCACCTCCCGGTGCGGCGCGCCGGTGACGTCACAAATCAGGGAAAGGTCCTTGGCCGAGGCCTGGGGGCTCATCAATCCGACCGCATCGTCAAGGACTCGGGCGACCTCAACGGGGCGAGGTTCGACCTCGACCTGTCCGGCTTCAAGCTTGGAGAAGTCCAGGATGTCGTTCACCGTCGTCAGCAGGACGTCGGCGGCATGACGGATGCGGGTGGCGTAGTGCAGACTTTGCATGTCGTCAGTGAGGCGAGGCTTCAACAGGTCGGAAAAGCCGAGGATGCTGGTCAGGGGCGTGCGTAGTTCGTGGCTCATGTTGGCCAGGAACTCAGACTTCACCGCACAGGCAGTTTCGGCCTGATCGCGCGCCGCCGTCAGAAGGGTGTTGGCGTCCTGAAGCGCGTCCTGCGCGTTCTTGAGCTCTGTGACGTCATTTACCAGGACATAGAAGCCCTGTGTCCGGCCTGTCGCATCGATGTCTGGAATGTAGTGGGTCCAGATATGGCCGACGTCACCGGAAGGCTTGATCAGGGTGCTGGAGAAGGACTGCCGCTCACCACTGAGGACGGCGCGAACATGACCCTCTTTCATGGCGAAGAGGTTCGGGCCCAGAAGTTCGGGAAGCGTTATGCCAGTCAGGGACGCGGGTGAACGATCAAACCATTCGCCGAAGGTTGTGTTCGCGAACCGGCAATGCAGCGCCTTATCCCAATAGCTAACCATGCTGGGAAGGTTATCCGTCAATGTACGGATGAAACGTTCCTCGGCCACATGTTCGGTAACGTCCTGGAATGTGCCGACGAGGGATGAAACCGCGCCTGTGGCGTCGTAGCGGCAAGCGCCCCGCGCGAGGACGTGCCGCTCCTCGCCATCATGACGGTAGATCCGCGCCTCAAGCGCATAGTCACGCCCCTCGGTGACGGCACGCTGGACATAGTCGCCCAGCGTCGTTGCGTCATCGGGATGGTATCGTTCAAGGACGCCGGACAGCGGCGGTGGAGCGACATCAGGTTGAAAGCCGTGGATGCGATAAACCTGTTCAGACCAGGTCGTGCGATCAGTGGCGACATCCCAGGACCAGGTCCCGACCCCGGCCATTTCCTCGGCCAGCATCAAGAGTTTTGCCTGCTCGGCGACGACGACTGCGATGCGTTCACGCCCGAGGGCCTCGAGCCGCAGGATCAGGGCGTGAACGACGCCTTTGGCGATCGCCCGAAGCTGGGAGACTTCGGCCTCTGAAAACGTACGGGCCACAACATCGATCACGCAGAGCGTACCGAGGCGATGCCCCTCGGGGGTGATCAAAGGAGCCCCGGCGTAGAAGCGAATGTCCGGCGGTCCGGTAACGAGCGGGTTGTCGCAGAAGCGCGGATCGCCGAGGGCGTCGTTCACGACGAACACCTCGTCCGACGCGATGGCATGCTGACAGAATGAGATGTCGCGTGACGTATGGTCGACATCGAGGCCGATGCAGGATTTGAACCACTGGCGTTTTTCGTCAACCAGCGAAACCAATGCGATAGGCGTTCTGAATATCTGGGCCGCAAGTTCCGTCAGACTGTCGAAGATCGGTTCCGGTGGCGTGTCGAGCACATCGAGCCGTTCGAGCGCAGCCAGTCGTTCAAATTCGAAAGTATCTCCCACCGGCCGTCTTTCCCCTGTTTTTTGCCAGCCTGTATGAGCCCGCATGGTTAAGGGGGCGTTGATGCGGTCGGACGGCGGGCGCTGTCCCTCTAGCCGAGGACGGGTGCCGGTCGGCCCACGGTCCAGTTGGCCTGGACCCGCACTGCCGGGTTGGGCGCACACCAGATCTCGCCGGTCTCGCTGATGGCCGTGACCCAGATCAGATTATGCTCCTGGCCATAGTCGATCATGCCCAGAGCAAAACCCTTGCCCTTGCCCTCCACGATCAGGGGAATCGGCGGGTTCAACTGGGTGAATGACATGGTTCGTCCTCGATCTGGCAGGCGAAACGCAAGCGATCATCGAGGGTTGCGTCGATTACCGGACATAGATGTCATCTATTTTCGGGCATCGCCCGTCCGGTCAGACGGTGGCGACACCGAGGGCGGAGAACAGCGCCTGCTGGACGGCGGCCTCGGTAAAGGGCTTCTGGATCGTGGCATGGGTGCGCCACTCGTCGGGCAGGCCGCCCTGGCCGTAGCCGGTGGAGAAGACGAAGGGGACATTTCGGGCCTTGAGCACAACGGCGACCGGAAAGACCTCGCGGCCCGCCACATTGACGTCCAGCAGGGCCCCGTCGAGGGTGGCCGCCTCATCACCGGCCAGCAGGGCCAGGGCGTCCTCGATGTTCGAGATCGGGCCGACGGTGACGCATCCCATATCCTCAAGAATGGTCTCGAGCAGCATGGCGACCAGACTTTCATCCTCGACGATCAGGATGCGGCGATTGCTGAGGGGCAGGGTCATCGGCAGGTACCTCGGTCCAGCGGAGCGGTGATCGTCGCGCGGAACCCGTCGGGGGCGTAGCGGAGTTCGACATCGCCCGCCAGATCGTGGCGGACATTGCGTTCGACCATGCGGGTCCCGAAACCGCGCCGGGTCGGTTCGCCGACTTCGGGGCCGCCGACCTCGATCCACTCGACGACCAGACGACGGTCGGTCTGGTCGGCGATGGTCCAGTCAACGATGACCCGGCCGCCTGGCACGGACAGGGAGCCGTATTTGGCGGCATTGGTCGCCAGCTCGTGGAAGATCATCCCCAGCGACAGGGCAAAGGCGGGCCCGAGCGGGACAGGCGGCCCGTTGGCGGAAATGCGATGGGCCTCGTGTGCCTCGGTCTCATGGCGCAGGATATCGCCCAGGTCGGCACCTTCCCAATGGCTGCGGGTCAACAGGTCATGGGTATGGGACAGCGACATCAGTCGCGCCTGGAAGCTCTCGGCGAAGGCCCGGGGTTCGGTATTGGAGCGGGCCGTCTGCATGGCAATCGACTGGACGGTGGCCAGGGTGTTCTTCACCCGGTGATTGAGTTCGTCGATCATCAGCTTCTGGCGCTGGGCGGCCAGGACGTTGTCGGTGACGTCGTGGCCCTGGACAAAGATGCCGACCACCTTGCCACCGTCGTCGCGGATCGGCTGGTAGATGAAATCGACATAGGTGTTTTCCAGAGGGCCGTCGGGCACGGTCTGGAGCTGGAGCAGGCTGCCGCGTCCCTCGATGGGCTCGCCGGTCTCGAACACGCTGTCGAGCCTGTCGATATAACCCTGGGGTACCATTTCGGGCAGGGCCTCGGCCACCGTCTTGCCGGCCAGGTCGCGATGGTCGGTCAGACGGCGATAGGCCTCGTTGAACAGCTGGAACCTGTGCTCCGGACCGGACAGGACGGCGATGAAGCCCGGAGCCTGCATGAACATGTCGGTCAGCTGATTGCGTTCTGTCTCCAGCCGTCGATTGTCCTCCTGTACCGACCGGGCGCGCATGAGCACGCTGCCACCGACCATGGCATCCAGGGCACTGACAGCCTCGGCCCCATCTTCGGTGGCCCCATCATCCTTGGCCCTGTGGCGCAGACGTTCCAGCTCGGTGATGTCGGTGGTGTGCTGAAGCACATAGACGACGTCGCCCGCACCATTCAGGACCGGGGTATGGGTCGCGCTCCAGTACCGTTCCTCGAACTGTTTTTCGCCGGTTTCGAGGACGCGGGGCATGGAGAATCGAACGACGGCCAGATGATCACGCGCGCGCGTCGTGATGGCCTTCTGGATCGAGGCGCGGACCTGGCGCACGTTTTCCGGCGCGTCTTCGCCCGGACCGGAATCGAAGGCGCTGAACATCGGCTGGCCGATGATGTCTTCCCGCCGACTGTGGGTGACGTCGAGATAGGCCTGATTCATACCCGCGATGCGAAGATCGGGATGAACCAGCACATAGGGGTTTGGCGAAGCGTCGAATGCTGTCGCGAGATCGACCGCCAGGTCGCCCGATTTAACCAGTTCTTTCAACGTCATCCCCGCAGAACGTTCAGGTGAACGCCCAAAGTCGCGTTCGGTTCAACACAATTTCGTCGATTGTGCCATTCCCGATGTTTTGGCGTAGCCACGGACCCTGTCTAAGGTAGGCCGATGGTTCTTGCTTCTCTGTTCGGCTCAGCGCTTCTGATGACGACACCCGCTCCGCCCCTCTACCAGACGCCGACCGCCGAAACGACGGGTGGACTGCTGGTCGGGCGCACGGTCGATGGCGTCGACAGCTTCAAGGGGGTGCGTTATGCCGCGCCGCCGGTCGGGCCCCTGCGCTGGCGTCCACCGCAGCCGGAACCGGCATGGACCGGCCCGCGCGACGCCGGACAGGTCGGGGCGATCTGTATCCAGCCCCCGGCCAACGGCGACAATGGCGTGGGCCCATTGCCGATGAGCGAGGACTGCCTGACGCTGAATGTCTGGTCGCCGGTCGAACGCGAGGTCCCCCTGCCGGTCATGGTGTGGATCCATGGCGGGGGTTTCATCAACGGCTCGGGCACGGCGGCCCTGTACGACGGGACCCGCCTGGCCCGACGTGGCGTGGTGGTGGTGACGATCAACTACCGCCTGGGGCGGCTCGGGTTCTTTGCCCATCCGGCGCTGACGGCCGAGGCGGTCGCTGAGGGCGGGGTCGTCTCCAACCAGGGCCTGGCCGACATGGTGGCCGCGCTGGAATGGGTGCGCGACAATATCGCAGCCTTCGGAGGCGATCCGGCCCAGGTGACGATCTTTGGCGAGTCGGCGGGCGGGGCTGCGGTGACCCGGCTGATGATCGCCCCGCGTGCACGGGGCCTGTTCCACCGGGCGGTCGTGCAGTCCGGCTTTGGCCGCGACACGGGGACTCCGACATTTCAGGGGCGGGCGGGTCGCCCCTCGCTGGAGGACCGGGGCCTGGCCTGGGTGGCCGGTCAGGGGCTGGGGCCGGGTGCGACCCCGGCGCAGTTGCGGGCGATCCCGGCCGAGGCCTTGCTGATGCCGCCGCCCAGCTTCTATGGCGGCGATCTGATGGCCCTCGACGGGCCGGAGTTCGGGCTGCTCGACGAGGATGTCGAACCCGCCTTTGCCGCAGGGCTGGAAGCGCCCGTTCCCCTGATCATCGGGACCAACTCGGCCGAATTCTGGTGGATGAAGCCGTCGGATCTGACGCCCTATGGCGAGATCGATGACGCCCTGACTCCGTCGCAGCGGGCGGGCTTTCTGGCGGCCTATGGCGGACAGGGGGGCTATGATGCCCATGTGTTGAGCGACATCGTGTTCAACGAACCGGCACGGCACCTGGCGCGGCTGCACGCCCGCAACGGCCATCCGACATGGCTCTACCGGTTCGATGTGGTCTCGGCGGCGATGAGCGAGCCGCATTCGGGCGCGACCCATGCCTCGGAGCGTCAGTATGTGTTCGACACCCTGACCGCCTCGCCCTGGCCGACCGATGCGCGCGACCAGAGGGCGGCCGATGCCATGGCGGGATACTGGACCGGCCTTGCCAGGACGGGGGATCCGAACGGAGACGGGCGGCCCCCCTGGCCCGATGTCCGCTACGCGCCTGACCGGTTGCTGATGTTCACCAACGACGGCCCGGTGGCCGGGCCGGTCCCGGTGCCCGAGCGGCTGGATCTGATCGAGGCGCTGTATCCTTTGCGCTGACCCCTATCCGTTACGCTGAGCGCCCACGGCCTCGGGCGTGTCGATCGGGGTTTCCTCGGCGAGGCGGGCAATGGCCTTGCGTTTGCGGATCGTGCCGATGGGACCATCCAGCGCCGCAATGACAGCCGCGGCAGCCCTGTGTCCGGCCGCCACGACGGGATCGTAGATCTTCCAGTCGCGTATGTCGGTGCCGGTCGGCTTGGGCAGGATCAGGACGTCGGTCTCGGTGCGCGACCGCTCCAGTTCGGACTCGGTGGTGATGGTCGCTGACCGCATCAGGATGGCGACGATCGGCGGCCCGGCCTTCCAGGCCCCCGACAGCAGCCAGCGCCACCAGGACGGCGGATTTTCGAGGGCTCCGGGATCGACGCCTCGGACCTGGGACATGTCCGACCCCACGACCGGGCCGGCGTTCAGTTGTCGCATCACGTCGGTGGGGAAGTTCTTGATGACCGCTCCGTCGACCAGGACCTGGCCGTTGATGACCACGGGCGGCATGACCCCCGGAATGGAAATCGAGGCCCGCATGGCCCGACGTAGCAGGCCCCGGCGGTGGACCTCGATCCGTCCGGTAGTCAGGTTGGAGGAGACCGCAAAGAAGGGCAGGGGCAGGTCGGCGATGTCGATGTCGCCATAGGCCTCCTGAAGCAGGCGGGCGACCTTGCTGGCACGGGTCATGGCCACGATCGGAAAGGCCAGGTCCGACAGCGGATCGGAGACGACGAAGGCCTTGCGGATCCGGGCCTCCAGTTCCTCGTCGGACCAGCCCATGGCGGGACCGGCGGCGATCACCGCCCCCATGGAGGACCCGCCGAACGTGTCCAGGGTCACGCCCGCCTCGTGCAGGGCGCGCACCACCCCGATATGGGCGTAGGCCCTGGCCCCTCCGCCCGACAGGACCAGGCCGATCGAGGTGCCGGTGATGGTGCGTGCGATGCGGGCAGCGTCGTCGGCGTGACCCTCGCGGACATGGAACCAGCGGCCGGGGTCCAGCGCATCCAGCCAGGTGGCGGTATTGGCCGGCCGGGTCATGCGCGGATCGCGCAGCAGGATCAGGTCGGTGAACTGGGCTCCGCGCCAGGTCGGGCCACTCCCCAGGGCCGGACGGGGCGGGGCCATCAGGGCATTGCCGACGATGAACAGCCGGTCGACCTGACGCGCGCAAAGGGCGGCCCATGAGGGTTCGTCCTGTTCGGCGACATACAGGACGTAGTCGTGGCTGTCCTCGACCCGGGAGAACCATTCCGACACCGAGCTGAGGGCGGTCTGGTCGATGACCTGACAGCTGTAGCCCTGTGCCACGATCGAGGCCGCGACGCGTTCGACGAAGGCCCGGATCGGGCCCGGGCGGGCGGACACGAAGCCGAACACGCTGGGCTCGGCACCCGCCGAGGTCTGTTCGCGGGCGCGATGCAGCATCAGGCGCGACAGTTCGATCATCACCTCGGGGTGGCTGCGGATCGCCTCGAAGAAGACGTCGCGCGGCAGGGCGAGGATCTCGGAATCACGCAGGGCAACGACGTCGGCCGTATGGGCGGTGCCCGCGATCAGGGCCATCTCGCCGACCGGTTCGCCGGGGCGCACGACCCCCAGGACCCGCGGTGGCTGACCCTCCTCGCGCCGGAATACGCCCAGCCGCCCGGATCGCAGCAGATACAGGCTGTCGGCCTCTTCGCCTGCCGAGAACAGGGGCTCTCCGCCGGTCAGGGCGAACCAGCTGGCCTTGGTGTCACGTGCGGCGAACACCTGGGCCAGGGCGGCTTCCAGGGTGTCTGGACGAGGCGGTGCGCGGCGAGCCATGGATGCGTCAATGATTCCCGACAGAGCCTGTGGACCATGCAGACATAGACCCTAACGTGGCGCTTGTCGTCAGGTCCGGGCCCCGTCTGGCAAGCGTCTGCGCGCGTCTGGTATCAGAGCCGTGAGCCCAGAAAAGCGGTGAATCCAGCCTGGTCCTCGAACCGGGCGACGACGGGCCAGCTAACTACCCGCGTTCGCCATTCCGGCGGCAGACGGACCCAGTCCTTTTCGGTCGTGACCAGGCCGGCACCCAGCAGGGCGGCACGCTCGGCCAGGAACCGCAGGTCTTCCTCGCGATAGGCGGCGTGGTCGGGGAAGGGGGCGAAGTCCACCAGATCGCATCCGGCTGCGATCAGCGAGCGTTCGACCTTCCAGGGCTTGGCGATGCCGGCAAACCCCAGCTGTGGCCCCGACGGTGGAGGGCCGGCTGGCATCAGGCGGGCGATGAAGGTCGGCAGGGCGAGATCCCGCGCAGGGTGGCCGAAAACCGCCAGCAGGTCCGGATCGACCTCGGACACATCGGTGGGCAGAAGCACGATCACCGCATCGGCACGGGCGAGGCCGGCGCGCAGGGGTTCGCGCAGTGGCCCCGAGGGGAAGACGCCACCATCGCCGAACGGCCATTCGTCGCCGCGCGTCTCGCCGTCAACGACGACCAGGCTGAGCGTCTTCTTGAGGGTCGGGTTCTGGTGAGCGTCGTCCAGCACCAGGACGGTGGCCCCCGAGACCACGGCCGCCCGGGCCCCGGCCAACCGGTCGCGCGCGATCCAGGCGGGGCTGTCCAGGGCCAGCATCAGGGGTTCGTCGCCGACGTCGGCGGCGGTATGGTGGGCCGGATCGACGCGAAGCGGGCCGTCATGACGGCCGCCATAGCCGCGCGACAGGGCGTGGGCCTCGACCCCTGTGGCCCGCAGCAGGCGAAGGGTTTCGCGGGCGATCGGGGTCTTGCCCGATCCGCCGACGGTCAGGTTGCCAATGGAGATGACGACCGCTCCGGGGTCGACCGGGACCGTGCGCGCAATCCGTCTGGCCGTGACGGCGGCCCATAGCCACGAGACCGGCCTGAGCAGGGTGCGGGTCACCCGCGCATGGCCACTGTCGCGGACATACCACCAGCGAGGGGTGTTCAGCTTCACGACCGGCCTCGACGGGCGGGTGCGGCAGGCAGCAGGGCCTGCAGGCTGTCCCACAGTCGATCCAGACCCGATCCGGCATCGGCGGCGGCGCGACGGGCCCGTTCGCCCATGGCGCTGGCGGCACCAGGGTTGGCGAGCAGGGGGGCGATGACCCGGGGCAGGTCGACCGTGTCCGCGATGATGCCGAGACCCCCGGCCTGAAACAGGGCCCGGGTGACCGCAGCCCAGTTGGAGGCGTCCGGTCCGGCGATCGCGGGCTTGCCCAGACGAGCCGGCTCGAGCGGATTGTGGCCCCCGACCAGAGGCAGGCCGAGCGCCGGGGCGAAACTGCCCCCCATGATGACGACATCGGCCAGGCGCAGGAACAGGCCCAGTTCGCCCAGGGTGTCGGCGACATACAGGCCTGTATCGGGGTCGAGCGTTCCGCCGCGAGAGCGAAGGACGAACAGACGGGACTCGCGGGTCAGGGTGGTGGCGATCTCGGAGCCACGCTCGGGATGGCGCGGTACCAGGATCAGGCAGACCGGCGGGTCCAGGCTGTCCAGGTCGTCCAGGGCTCGGACAATGGCGATCTCCTCACCCTCATGGGTGCTGGCGGCGACCACGACCGGACGGTCTCCGATAGCGGCGCTGAGCCGGCTGAAGTCGGCGGCGTCGTGGGGCAGGGGGGAGCCGGACAGTTTGAGGTTTACCAGGCCGTCGATGCGGGCCCCCAACGTCTGCAACGTCGCGGCCGAGGCCTCGTCCTGGGGAAGGACCCGGTCGAAGGCGGTCAGGATCGCATGGGCTGCCCCGGGAAAGCGTTTCCAGCCTGTCGCCGTCCTGTCGGTGATCCGGGCACTGACCAGGGCCAGTTTCACCCCGCGTCTATGGGCCGTGAGGATCAGGTTGGGCCACAGTTCACTCTCGACAAAGAGACCCAGCGAAGGCCGCCAGTGGTCAAGGAAGGCCCTTACCGCCCCCGGGCCATCCACGGGCGCGAACTGATGGATCACCCCGTCAGGAAGACGTCGGGCCAGAAGGGTCGCCGAGGTCACCGTGCCCGAGGTGACCAGCAGGTTGAGGTCCGGTCGGGCCTGGCGGAACCGCTCGACCAGGGGCAGTAACGACAGGGTCTCGCCGACGCTGACGCCATGCAGCCAGACGAGGTCGCCTTCGGGGCGGGCGAGAGCCGAGATGCCCAGACGCTCATCGACCCGTGCTGCGTCTTCCTTGCCCTGTCTGACGCGCGCGTCCAGCAGGCGCGGAGCCAGGGGCTCCAGCAGGCGGGTCAGCAGGCGATAGGCGATCAGGGCTGGGCTCATCTCAGACCCGTTCAAGGCCGGTGATCGCATCGGCACGGGCCTCGACGGCGGTCAGGCGGTCGGTCCAGTCCCGGGCGACGTCGGCCAGCTCCGCCCCCTCGGGATACCGGTCGATGTCCCAGACGATGGCCCCCCGGCCGAACGGGAGGGGCAGCAGGGCATTGTCCCAGCTGTTCAGCCGGATCGCCGGCCTGCAACTCATGCCGATGAACAGGACGGGTGCGGCCGACAGCCGGGCCATCAGGGGCAGGCCCTCGGCCATCTGGCGGACCGGTCCGCGCGGTCCATCGGGGGTGATGGCGAGGGCCCCGACCTTGAGCTGTTTCAGGCCGTCGCGCAGCGCCTGGGTCCCGCCCTTGGCCCTATCCGCCTTGTCCTTGTTGGCCGAGGAGCCGCGCACGGCGGGAAACCCCTGGAGCGCCACGGCCTTGGCGATGAACTGGCCGTCCGGCGACAGGGAGATCAGGGCCTTGGCCGGTTGCGCCCGGTCCAGGGGCCAGCAGACCGGGCTGAGGCCGATGCGCGAATGCCAGAAGGTGCACAGGACCCCGCCGCCCGCTGTCCAGACCTGTTCGGCGACGCCCCGGTTTTCGTGGGTCCAGCGGATCGTGGCAAAACAGAAGGACATCCAGGCGGCCAGCAGGTGCGACAGGATCGACTGGATGGCCGGATTGCGAAGGGGCCTCATGACAGGACACGCCCTTCTCCCCTCGGGAGAGAAGGTGGCTCGCGGCGCGAGACGGATGAAGGGGATGCCAGACCCGAATTTCCGGCTCGACGATCGGGAACTGCTGAAACCGCCCCCCCGTCCGAGCGGCTCGGCCGCCCACCTTCTCCCGCGAGGGGAGAAGGAAGATCGCCCAGGGTCATCATACCCCCGCAGCCAGAGCCGGCGCGCCATCCAGCGACTGCTGTTTGGCCAGGCGGCTGTACAGGCCGCCTTTTGCGATCAGGGCAGGGTGGGTGCCGGTCTCGACGATCCGGCCCGCCTCGATCACATGGATGCGGTCGGCGTTCATTACGGTGGACAGGCGGTGGGCGATCATCAGGGTGGCGCGGCCCTGCATCAGACGCTCCAGGGCGGCCTGGACCAGGGCCTCGCTCTCGGTGTCCAGCGCCGAGGTGGCCTCGTCGAGCAACAGGATCGGGGCATCCTTCAGAAAGGCCCGTGCGATGGCGATCCTCTGGCGCTGACCGCCCGACAGCCGCATCCCGCCTTCGCCTGCGCGGCTGGCATAGCCCTGGGGCAGGGCGGTGATGAAGTCGTGGGCGGCGGCGGCGGCGGCGGCGGCCTCGATTTGATCCTGCGTCGCGCCGGGCCGACCATAGGCGATGTTGGCGGCGATGGTGTCGTCGAACAGGAAGGGCTCCTGGGTCACCAGGGCGATGTGATCGCGCAGGTCGGCGAGATTGAGGTGACGCAGGTCCAGGCCATTGATCGTGATGGCCCCGGCGGTCACGTCATAGAAGCGTGGCAGCAGGCTGAGCAGGGTGCTCTTGCCTCCGCCCGACGGACCGACCAGGGCGACGGTCTCGCCCGGCGCGACGGTCAGGCTGACATCCGAGATCGTCGGTGCCGTATCCGAATAGGCAAAGGACACCCGGTCAAACACCACCGTCGCGGACCCGACCGGCAAGGCAACGGGGTCGGCTGCCTGACGAATCTCGGGTTCGATATCCAGCGACTGGAACAGCCTCCGGGCCGCCGTGAGACCCTCGGTCATCACGGTCTGGAGGTTGACGACCTGTCTCAGCGACTGGCCGGCCAGCATCAGCAGGCCGATGAAGGCGGCGAAGGCCCCCACACTCATGTTGCCGCCCTGCGACTTCCAGCCAGCATAGGCCATGACGGCCGCAACGACGACCATGGCCACCAGATTGCTGAACGGACCGGCGAAGGCACGGCTGTCGGCGCTCTTGATCACATGACGCTGTCGCCGGGCGATCACATCGCCAACCCGTGACTGCTCCGCCGCCTCGCGGTTCTCGATCTTGATCAGGCGGACGCCGTCGAGATTTTCCATCAGGGCGGTCGACAGGGTCTCGGTTTCCTTCATCGCCCCGACCGTGGCCTTGCGGGTGCGTCGGGAAAACCGTCGCAGCACGACGCTGATGAGAGGGACGCCCAGCAAGACGATCAGCGTCAGTTGCCAGTCGATGAAGGCCATGGCGACGATGACCGAAACCAGGGTGATGGCGTTCTGGGTATAGGCCACGACCCCATTGGTGAAGGCCTCACGGACCAGGTTCGCATCGAACAGGACGCTGGAGACGAAGGCCCCCGAATGCTGGCTCCGCAGGCGAGAGAGGTCGGCGCGGATCATGGCCCCGAACAGCCGCACCTGGATGTCGCCGACGATGCCATGGCCGAGGCGATTGACGAGGGCCGCCTGGCCCAGGGACGCCGCTGTCCAGATCAGGGCCGTCGCAATGATCGCACCGGGGATCCAGACAAGCGCCTGTCCGGGCGGCACGGGAATGACACCCCAGAGGGATATCGGGCTGTTGATATCCACGAACAGGCCATTGATGGCCGGCTCCAGCAGTTTCAGCGTCGCGGCATTCAGCGCTCCGGCCAGGGCGGCGCACAGGATCGAGGTGAACAGCGCACCCTTGTGATGCGAGAGATAGTCGCGCCAGATTCGCGCCAGCAAGGGGCGCAGGCGTTCCTTCTCGTCTTGGATCGGGACAGGTGCGGTCATCGGGCCTTCGGTCGGACGGGACGGGGTACAAGTCAACCCGGCGCTCGGGTGACGGGAACGACGGCAGGCTGTATGTGGCGACCATGTCGAAATTCGACCTGACCACACGCATTGGCCGATTCCGGACGCACCTGGATTATTTCTGGAGCGACCATGCCTTCCTGCGGCTTGCGTTCTCCAACGCCCACTGGCTGGGACCCGATCTGGTGCGGACCAACCAGCCGTCGCCGGGGCAGCTGGCGGGCTGGGCGCGGCGGGGCGTGAAGACGGTCATCAACCTGCGCGGCGTGCGCGACGAGAGCTATTATGCCCTGGAAAAGGACGCCTGCGCCCGGCTGGGGCTGACCCTGATCGACGCCCCGCTGGATTCGCGCGACGTGCCGACGCCCGACCGCGTGCATCGGGCGAAACGGTTGTTCGAAACGATCGAATATCCGGTGCTGATCCACTGCAAGTCCGGGGCGGACCGGGCCGGGCTGATGGCAGTCTTCTATCGCCATTTCCATCTGGGGGAGCCGATCTCCCTGGCCATAAAACAGCTGTCAAAACGCTATCTGCACAGTCGGGAGGGTCTGACCGGTGTGCTGGACCACTTTCTGGAGATGTACGTCCGCGAGATTGAGCCGGGCGGTACCGGCTTCCTGGAGTGGATCGACGGGCCGACCTATGATCCCGGGGCGATCCGGGCCGAGTTCAAGGCGCGGTGGTGGGGGACCCTGCTGACCGACCGGCTGCTGCGCCGCGAATAGCTGTCATCCCCTGTAAAGGTCGGTTGAGGATCAGCCCCACGGGCCCCGGGGCGGTCCGTCGACCGGGGGTGGAGCCTCACCGCGTTCGCGGGCCAGTTCGGCGTCACGGCGGGCCTTGCGGTCGGCCTCCCACTGCCTGAACCAGCGTCCGTAGCCGATCTCGCTCTTCAGCGACATGACCCAGAGGACGAGCGCCAGAAGCATGCCGATGACGGCAGCCACGGCCGGTCCGTCCAGGGTTGTGCCGAAAAGGGTCACGGGCGGTGTTCCATATCGAGCCTGGGGGCGTGGGCGAACGGATCGTCGGCGCGGGCCGACGGCGGCGAAAACGGATCGGACGCGGGGGCGAAGATCGGCTCGGTCGCGGCGGCTGCCGGGGCGTCCGCGTCGCGCGGGGTATCGGTGGCCATGGGGCGTCTGCCCCCGGGGACGTGCGGATAGCCGAGCGTGTGCCAGGCCACGATGCCCGCCCCCAGGGCGAGCAGCAGCAGGATCACCAGAAATGGGGCCATCGAACGCTCCTTTGCGTGCGCCGGACCTTCATGAAGCGTGCCAGATTCGGATCCGGGTCGCGCTCAGTGGCCGTGATCGTCGCCGCGCGGGTCGATCATCTTGTGCGCGTGCAGGATGAAATAGCGCATATGGGCGTTGTCGACCGTGGCCTGGGCCCGCGCCTTCCAGGCCTGACGCGCCTCGGTATAGTTGGGATAGGCCCCGACAAACTCGACCTTGGTCAGGTCGCGGAACACCGGCGCGTCGAGGTGGCGTAGCTCGCCGCCGATCACGATGTGAAGCAGTTGCGGGGATTCGACTTCGGTCGGTTGTGGCATGGCAATGTCCTGGGGAAAGCTGGGGAGGCTTATTTTGTCAGGGGGATAGGCGCTGTTTCGGGCGCGATCAACGAATTTGGCGGATTCGCCAGAGTGAGACATGATCACGTGATGGCCGCTGATCCGGAAAATCTTGTGCTGGTTTATCTCCGTCGCATCGATGGGAAGGTTGACGTCGTCCAGCGTGATTTGACTGAGGTTAAGCAGCGCCTCGAAGCGGTTGAAATCGGGCTGGCCAGTGTCCGACGCGATATCGCATTTCTCGCTGAGACCGATGCACGGATGCAGGATTCAATGGACAGGATTCTCGAAGACGTGGATTGAATTCAGCGTCGTCTCGACCTGACGGATCAGCCTGCCGCCTAACGCCCTTGAGGAATCGCTCGCGTCCGCTCCAGGATCAAGGGGTGCAGGGCCGGGGCTGAACAGACCAGGCTGGCCTGGCGGGGGTCGGCCTGGTTGAAGACCCAGGCGTTGCCGTGGTGATCGGTGACCCGCGCCCCGGCCTCGCGCGCGATCAGGTCGCCCGCAGCGATGTCCCAGTCCCATTTCGCGCCCATGGCGACGGCGGCATCAAAGGCCCCGGCCGCGACCAGGGCCATGCGATAAGCGATGGCATTTCGCTTCTCCAGACGCATCGGCGGCCAGGGCTCGGCCCAGCGTGGGCTCTGGATCAGGATGGCATCGGCCAACATGGAGGCGTCCTCCAGCGTGTCGGTGTCGGAGGCCGTGATCGGCCGGCCGTTCAGCCGCGCACCGCCACCCCGTGTGGCCTCGAAGGTCTCGTTCAGCGACGGGGCGTGAATGACGGCGGCGACGGGACGTCCGTTCTCGATGACCGCGATCGGCACGCACCACCAGGGCTTGTTCCTCATGAAGGCGACGGTCCCGTCGATCGGGTCGACCACGAAGATGCGTTCGCGGTCCAGGCGGTCAGGTGTGTCGGGGGTTTCCTCGGACAGCCAGCCATAGTCGGGACGGGCCGACAGGAGGCGGTCCTTCAGCAGGTTGTCCACTGCAATATCGGCCGAGGTGACCGGAGAGCCACCCGCCTTGGCCCAGGTCTTCACGCCACGCTCGCGTTCGGACAGGGCCAGCGCCCCCGCCTCCAGAACGGCCGAGCGGATCAGGTCGAGGTCGGCGTCAAGGCTGTTGAGGACGGCGTCGTTCATTTGCCTGCGATGGCAACGGCATCGAACAGCAGCGACGGGCTGTTGAACGATCCCCGGAACTCCAGATCGGATCCCGCCACCATCCGCGCCCACAGGGCCTTCAGGTTCCCGGCGACCGTGACCTCAGAGACAGGATAGGCGAGCGCGCCGTCCTCGAACCAGAAGCCCGAGACCCCCGCCGACCAGTCGCCGGTATTGGCGTTCAGAGACGGGCCGAACATGGAGGTCACCAGCAGGCCGGAGCCCGCGTCGGCGCGCAGGCCCGCGGGATCGCGGTCGCCTTGAGTCAGGTGCAGGTTGTGGGTCGACACGCCGGGAGGGCCCGCCAGGCCGCGCGAGGCATGGCCGGTCGAGCGTTCGCCCAGCTGGCCCGCCGAGGCCGAGTTGTGCAGCCAGGTGGTCAGGACGCCTTCGTCGACCAGACGGCGCTTTTCGACCTCTACCCCCTCGTCGTCGAACGGGGCCGAGCCCAGGCCGCGCGGGCGGAAGGGGTCATCGATCAGGCTGAGATGGGTCGGCAGGACGGCCTTGCCCATGTCCTCCTTGAGGAAGGAGGTGCCGCGCGCGATGGAGGGCCCAGAGATGGCCCCCAGCAGGGGCGACAGGATCTGGGTGGCGACGCGGTTCTCGAAGATCACGGGAGCGGTGGTGGAGGCGATCTTGCGTGGCCCGGTGCGGGCGACGGCGCGGCGGCCGGCCTCCTGGCCGATAGACCAGGCGTCGGGCAGGTCGGCGAGGAAGCGGGTGGCGCGGTTCTCGCCGCCGCGCTCCATGGCCCCGTCCTTCTCGGCGATGACGCCGACGCCGAGCGAGAAGACCGAACCGGCATAGTGCCCCTCGAACCCGTGCGAGGTGACCATTCGCCACTCGGTGGTCGAGGTCGAGGCGTGACCGCCCTCTGACCGCACGACGCCCTCGACGGCCAGCGCAACCGCCTCGGCTTCGGAGGCGACGGCCTCCAGCTCTGCGGCGCTGCGTTCGGACCGGTCCATCAGGTCGAGGTCGCGGTGAGGGCCCTTGCTTAGGCGATCCTGTGCAGCGAGCCCGGCCCAGGGGTCTTCGGGGGCCAGTTTCGCCATGGCGACGACGCGTTCAACCAGACGGGTGCGGGTCGCCTCCGACAGGTCCGAGGCCGACACCGAGGCCTGGCGCTTGCCGACGAAGACGCGCAGGCCCAGGTCACGCGATTCCTCGCGCTCGACATCTTCCAGCGCGCCGTTGCGGACGCCGACGGACAGGGCGGCCCGTTCGGCCGTGACGACCTCTGCGGCATCGGCCCCGGCCTTGAGCGCGGCGGCGACGA
>Ga0075012_10001938_pt1 | contig 20605 bp, 24 predicted proteins | sample All_14_2_FD_71474 | JGI IMG/M metagenome (GOLD analysis project Ga0075012, IMG submission 71474) | Freshwater microbial communities in response to fracking from Pennsylvania, USA - Allegheny Zone_MetaG_DW_15 | ecosystem: Environmental > Aquatic > Deep subsurface > Groundwater > Drilled... | reverse complement strand
CAAATCCTCTCATCCCGACCAGACACAAGCCCACATAGCTCAGTTGGCAGAGCGCGTCCTTGGTAAGGACGAGGTCAGCAGTTCAATCCTGCTTGTGGGCTCCAGACATTAAGCCGGTCTTAGGACCGGCTTTTTTGTGCCACTTCTGTGCCACTTTTTTGAGTGAAGCATTAGGAAGCAATAGGAAAACAGGATCTTCGCTCGGAACGATTCCTGCTAGAGAATTTCCCCTTTTTTTAGGTCTCCAAAAAATTTCTTTTCTCAAAAAAAATTGACAGAATTGACAGAATTCCCGTCTTCTCCTCTCAATAGCCTTATTTTCCGAGCTGACCCTTTGATCATGACTCTCTTCGGAAAAGACAAACTCAATCCTTTTTGATCCCCCTATTCGATCAACGCCGACGCCAAGACCCGTTCAACAAGTTGCTTTTCCTATGTCCTGGGCAGCTTCGCGGAATTCGAGCGCACTACCCAGCGGGAGCGTCAGCGTTGTGAATCAGCATTGAAAAAGCCAAGGCGGCAGAAAGAAAAGCGTGGATCGGGCCAAAGTGCACACCCTGAGAGAGCAAGGTGTTTCTTTCAGCAAGATCGCTGAGCAACTCGGGTGTAGCCTATCCAGTGTTCAACGTGTCATTTACGGCGAAACGCAACAACCAACAATGAGTCCGAAGGCATAACAGATATGCCATCCATACATTCCTTGTGAAAAATTATTTTTCTTGCGCGACAATTGACATAGGTACGATTTATGCTTGAGTATCACCAACGTCATTATCCCAAATTATCAGGAGACACCATGGAAGATTATCTCAAGCAAGCAATCGATATCGTTAAGGCCCAGGCATCAGTTCGTAAAATGAACGAGGAAGAGATCACGTCCATGATCAAAGCCTTGACTGGAAGCATTCGTGGAGTAGCGGAAGGCGTTGCACCTGTCGTCGAAACTGAAGCTGCTGTCGATCCCAAAAACGCCATCCGGGAAAAAAGCGTTATTTGCTGTGAGTGCGGAAAGTCATTCAAAGTTTTGACGAAGCGTCACTTGGCGACACACGATCTAACGCCGGAGCAGTACAAAGAAAAGTATGGCTATAAAAAAGGAACGTCCTTGGTGGCAAAATCTCTTGCCCGTGAACGCCGCAAGACCATGCAGGGTATGAAGCTCTGGGAGAAACGCAAGAAGGCGCCCAAGGCCGAATAAATTTTATCATCAGGCCGGCATCCCCTCGCCAAGGGAGCCGGCATCTTCTTCAAATCATCGGCGAACACAGTCTCAGCTGAACCCAAGCGCACGAAACATCCATGTGCGGACGATTCTCCCTTCCAGACGAAACAGCGGTTGCCAATATCCTGAATATTGACCGCTGGAACTGGCATTGGCCGGAGCCACGATTCAACGTGGCTCCGACAACCCGTGTGCCCATGGTCTTCAAGGCAGATGACGCGCTGTTGGAACTGAACGGCGCGCGTTGGGGGCTCACACCCCATTGGTGGAAGAAGGATGCGCCGCCATCCCTGACCTTCAATGCCAGGTCCGAAGAGGCGGCGGAGAAGCCGACATGGCGCCAGAGCCTGCGCAAGTTGCGCTGCCTGATGCCTGCGCGTGGGTGGTACGAGTGGAATGAAAAAGAACAGGTCAGGAGCGACTCGGGCCAACTGGTAAAGCAGCCTTACTTCATATCTGCCCCGGAATCAGAAGCTATCGCCTTCGCCGGGCTTTGGTCCATCTGGATAGGACAGGACGGCACCGAGGTGCTTTCCTGCGCATTACTCTCCAAGGCGGCATCGCCGGCCATCGTTCATATCCATGACCGCATGCCTGTCGTCCTCAAACCGGAACACTTCGATGCCTGGATGGACCCGAACACACCCGGACCGGCCGTCCAGGAGATCATCACCGACTCGCTGAACGAGTTCGCCAGCTACCCCGTGAGCACCATGGTCAACAACACCCGCAACGACTTCCCGGAACTGCTCGTGCCCCTCAAAGCCTGATTTTTATGCGCCACGCAAACGTCTCCAGAAGGTATCGGGTTGCCCGGCTCGATGGCCTTCAGAACAGCAGCCGAACCGCTTTGCGCAGAAATTTCTCGGCCCACGACGTCGATGATTCTTTTTCATAGCGGCGCCACTGCCAGGGGGGCGTCGGATCCTTGTCGGCCCACAGCCCTGCCCCGGTCGACCTCGCTTCGGCTTCGAGCCCAGCCCATTCGCCGCACACCCAGCCCTTGCAGTACTGCCTGTACAGCCAGGCGTGGCCGGATCGCAGCTGCGCGGCATTGACGTCCTCGCCGTCCACGAAGATCCGCGCCACGGTGCGTCCGTACCTGTCCGTATCCATGGCTTCGACCTGCACCGATTGCCCGTGCACCATGGATGACAGATTTTGCTTCGAGGCCTTGCCGAACGACTGGCCGGACTCGGGGGCGTCAATGCCGTAAAGCCGGATTTTCACCTGGCCGTGCCCGTCACGCAGAACGGTGATCGTGTCGCCGTCGGCAATACCGATAACCTTGCCGGTCCATGCCCACCCTGCCCCGGCCTGGAGCAGGACGAGCTGAAGAAAAAGCGCCGCCCCGGCCGCGATTTTGCCTATCCACCTCTGACACTTCATTTCGGATCCGCCGTCCTTGGTTGCGGTTATTTCACCAGCGGCAATTCGGCCCAGCACGTCGTGTACCGGGGCGATTTCCGCTCCTGCCTCATGTGCCACGGCTTGCGCCCGACTCCCGACGAGGCCAGGGTCAGAATCCTGTGGCCGTACTTGTCGTTGACCTTGTCCAGCATGGTCATCAGGGCCTGCTGTTTCCTGCGGTCATCCCCACTTGGCTCCATGAAGGATAGCTGGCGGTTGTTCTCCGGCACGAGTTCAAGAAACATGACCCCGACTTTTTGGTACCTAAACCCCTCGCGGTAGATGCGCCGCAAGATGCGCATAGCCTGGGCATGCAGGATCGGCGTGTAAGAGGTGGGCACGGCCAGCGCCTGACTACCGCTGCCGTTGTACTGAGGATCGGGATGGAAGCGGCTGGTCTCAACAAATACCTGCACCACCCCGGCCAACAGCTTCTTGGCACGCAGCTTTTCGGCGGCGCGTTGTACATACGCGGACAAGGCTTCCTCCAGGCTATCCAACTCGGCAATCCGGGTCCCGAAGGATCGTGAACAGACAAGGCTTTTTGCCGGGGGCGGAGCCTCCTCGAAGGCGATGCACGGTATCTGCCCCAGCTCCAGGACCGTATGCAGCCCGGCGATGGTCAGATGCTTTTTCACCCAATCCCGTGAAGCCCGCTCAAGCTTGTCGGCGGTATCGATGCCCGAAGCCTTCAGAAACCGCGAATAGCGGCGCCCAATCCCCCACACGTCGCCCACATCGATCTTCGCCAGCTGCAGCTCTATGTCCTGCGCCTCATCGAGCAGCCAGACCCCATTACTGGCAGGGGTCTTCTTTGCCAACCTGTTCGCGACCTTGGCCAGAGTTTTCGTCCTGGCAATCCCCACGCAGGCCGGAATCCCCGTCCATTTATGGACCGTCCGCCTGATGTCGTCGGCGATCTGAACGAGCTTGCCGGGATTCATGGCCCTGAACAGCAGGAAGGACTCATCGATGGAATAGATTTCAACCTCAGGGGAAAACCCGGCCAGCACCTGCATGACCCGTGCGGACATGTCCCCATAGAGTGCGTAATTCGATGAGAATATCCGCACGCCATTGCCCTCGAAGAAGGACTTGCGCTTAAAGGCCGGCTCTCCCATGGCGATGCCCAGAGCCTTGGCCTCGTTGGACCGGGCAATGACGCAGCCGTCGTTGTTGGAGAACACGACTACCGGCTTGCCTTCGAGCGCAGGTTGGAACACCCGCTCGCAGGAGACGTAGAAATTGTTGCAATCCACCATCGCAAAAAAATCCCGGCTTTGGGCGGCAAGCATCAGATACTCCGGACCACGCCCCATACCTGAAGATCCTGCTCCCGTGCCAACCTGGATGGCTGGAAAGCCTTGTTCTCGGGCACCAAACGGCACCGCCCTCCTTTCAGGTGAAGGCGCTTGACAGTCATTTCTCCATCCAGGGCCACGACAACAATCTTACCATGAGCCGCCGTCTCAGAGCGGTCGCCCACCAGAATGTTGCCATCGTGAATACCCACGCCGATCATGGATTCGCCGCTAAGCTTTTTTTCCAGGCGGTGCCGCACAAGGAGCTCCAAGAAGAGATTCGACTCGCACTGCTTAGTGTCAATGGGATCAACGAGGTTCATCACCAGCATCTGTGGTCCCTGGACGGTGAAAATCATGTTTTGACGGCCCACGTTGTTGTTGATGGCGGTTTTAGCCTTGACGAATCACCCCCCTAAAGCAGACTATCTCCGAAATGCTCAAACAATACCGACTTGCCCACACCACCATCGAAATTGAATTGAAACAAAAATTCTGTCGTGACCTGGCCGAACATCATTAAAGCCAACAGCCTGCTTTATTATCAGCGCTGAAAGAAAAACCATGCCAGCTATTGCCACCTTGAGCCTATTCGTCGTCACCGCCATTGCTGAAATCACTGGCTGTTATCTGCCATATCTGTGGTTGAAGAAATCGGCCTCGCCGTGGGTCTTGTTGCCAGCCGCAGCAAGCCTCGCACTTTTCGCATGGCTGCTCTCCCTGCACCCGACAGCAGCGGGGCGGATTTATGCGGCCTACGGCGGTGTATATGTCTCCGTCGCTCTGGTGTGGCTGTGGCTGGTGGACGGGGTTCGTCCACACGTTTGGGACTTTGTTGGCGTGGCGGTGACACTACTCGGCATGGGAATCATTATGTTCGCACCCCGGGGAGGATGACAGATTCCGAAATGACACCCAGTTCAATTCCAGGTTTGGGGACGGCACCGACGTCCGAAACCGGAATTGATATAGAGCCTGTTTGAATTCATCCAGGGCCATGGCTGCGACCAAGAGCGAGGTCTTTATCTTCGGACCCGGTGATAGAGCAAATCGTAAAAAAGGATATGAGAACGCTCAAGATCAAGAAGCCACCAAGCAGGATAAGTATATATATTTCCGCAGCGCTGGCCTGCTTGTCGGTATGAACAGAAGCAGCCAGAGATCTCTCTTCCATGACCGTGACCAAGTCGTCCAATGATTGCAGATATGCGCTTTGGGCTTGGCGCAGTTCCCCAAACATCAATTGGAGGGCATCTTGAATCTGCCCTCCCGTCACCAACCCTATGAATTTATCCGAAACTTGGACGTATGTGTTTCTCAATTCCGCAGCGGCTTTGACTAGCGCCATGCCCTTTTCATCTGAAACTTTTTTTATCAGTATCTCAAAAAGTTTATTTTCTTTCTGCCGATAGGCAGATATACGCTGTAATTCATTTTTTCTTTGTTTATTATCAGTGTCAATAACGATATTTATGAACTCACTAGAGACAATACTAACATTATTCATTATGCTATTTATTTGTGTAATTTGAAAAATAAGATTAGTGCTAATATCATTAATGTTATTTTTTACTGCATGTAGAGATAGTGAACTGTAAAGTCCAATACCAATCATAAGGATGATTATCACTCCATAACTTAAAATCATCCGCGTACTAATTTTTATATTTTTAAGCATTATTGTAATTATCTTTTAAGCAAAACCATGCAGTTAGAAAATGTCACATTTTCTCTCTGGAAGACTCGGAGACATTCCATGGAGTAGTCATGCCTTGCGTACATCAAGGATACCGGGATCATGGCCTATGATCCCGGTATGTATATATAAACCCCGCTCGAAGGCGTGGACGATTTCCGCGCACTGTTTTTTGGAGCATTTCATAACTGTGGATTTTTAGACAAGAGCATATATTTTGTCAGTTCTGAAAAACTCTAAAACCGGCCCGCCACACAACCCATAGACCGGCCGAACTTTGAGTTGAAAAACGTGCCCAAACAATTTGAGGCATAAAAAAAACGGTGTCCTGATGAGCTTCCGGATGAAGTTGAACGCTGCGCAGGCCATAAGACTTCGAAAATTTTGCGCACGCCATCTTCACCGATGCGCCGCCGAGTAGGTCAGGTCCGAGAAGCGGAGCCAGAAATTGGCCGATCTACCTCCCTAGGAGCGGGTCTTCCTGGCCAATTTCTGGGTATTTTTTTTTATTTCAGATAGATTTCTGTTTTAGCGACTGTAAAAACAACTCTGAAAGTCGAGATCCCTTAGTCAAAATCAAATATTTCCGACAAAAAACCTTCGCGCTTCTTTTTGTGACGACCGTCGTGGCTATGCGGTTGATGACCATAAGTAGGCATGGCTTGATATGCTAGCGATGGTTTTTCATTTTTTTGCGTAGGCACTACCACTGATCTTTCAATAATTTTGTCCAGTTCCCCTCTATCCAACCAAACTCCTCGACATTGTGGACAATAATCAATTTCAATTCCTTGCCGTTCGGACATAATTAAGTTGACATTATTGCAAATTGGACAATTCATACTTTGCTCTCCTATGAATGTTGAATGGATTTTTTAACTTCAGTATTGTTTTGACAAAGTCTGGAAAAACATCCCTGCAAGAATAGGAGATGTCTGGCCCGCATCGCATCTAATATCACTCTGTTTGAGGCAACATAAGATCAGTCTGATCTCGGCGGATTATAACTCTTTAGCCTGCAACAATTTTTGACGTGTCGGAGATTATTTTTGTTGGGTCAGATAATTTGCCCTTCACCCTGATTTCAAAGTGAAGGTTAGCCCCAGTGGTGCGCCCTGTTCGCCCCACTTGACCTAGAACCAGTCCTCCACGAATTTGTTGCCCCTTGCGGACGAAAATAGTTCGAAGGTGGGCATAGCGGCTTTTCACGCCATTTGCGTGGAGAATGTCTACCGTTTGTCCGTAATCCTCCACCCAACTCGCCTTGACCACCACTCCGTCTGACCAGGCCAGTACCTCTGTACCAGCCGGGCGAGAAATATCGATACCTTTGTGAAAAGTCTGTCGCTTGTTGATTGGATCGCGCCGGATTCCAAATTTAGAAGAGGGCGCGAGTTTGCGTTTAGGTTTTACCGGTTTGTGAAGCCGTCCGTCAGTCATGGGAATTCCCGTGTCTGCGTTGCCAGGGATGGCTTCCAAAGTCAGAACGCTAACAATCAGAAACAAAATTGAATAGAACACAATCCGTTTTAAACGGTTCTGAGCAACGAGGCGTGTGGGGCCTTGATTCACCACGAATTCTCCTTCAGCTACTATAATCGGTGTGTTGATTTGCTATCGCTTGATTTGTAACAGACGCAAACCATTGAAGATAACTAAAAGTGACGATCCCAGGTCCGCCAGGATCGCGGTCCATAGCGTGGCCATTTGAAAAACCGCCAACAGGAGAAATACGGCCTTGACGCCCAGCGCGAACCAGATGTTCGCCTTGATTGTCCCCATCGTCCGGCGCGAATGCCGGATGAGCCAGGGCAGCTTGGAAAGATCGTCGGACATGAGTGCCACGTCGGCGGTTTCAATGGCTACATCTGTGCCGATGGACCCCATGGCGATGCCCAGATGCGAGGCCGCCAGCGCCGGAGCGTCGTTGACGCCATCGCCGACCATCCCTACCAGTTTGCCGGACGCCACCAACTCCGTCACCACCCGGGTCTTGTCCTCCGGCATAAGATCGGACCTGTACTGCGTCACCCCAGTTTCAGTGGCGATCTTTGCCGCAGTCTTGGCGTTGTCGCCGGTGAGCATGACAATCGTATCCACGCCGAGCAGGGCGAGTTCTTTCAGGGCGTCCCTGGATTGGGGCCGCACCCTATCCTCTACTGTGAGACAGCCCAGCACCTTCTCTTCAGTCCAGACCAGTACGAATGTTCCAGCAGACTGGGCATGGCGGTCGATGGCCTGCTCAAGCTCGTCTGTTCTGGCAACGCTCCCTGTCTCGGCCAGAAAACGCGGATTGCCGATAAAATACGTGGCCTCCCGGATGCGCCCCTGCGCTCCCAAGCCAGGTCTGGCCTGCGCATCTTCAACATGCACCAGAGGAGCTTCAATGGAAGAGGCATGCCGCATGATGGCCTGGCCCACGGGGTGGCTGCTGCGTGATTCCAGGGCTGCGGCCACGCCCAGCAGTTCTGATTCGGAAATGCCGCTGAATGCCGTCACCTCGGTCACGGAAGGCCTGCCGTGGGTGAGCGTACCGGTTTTGTCCAGGGCGATGGCGTTCAGGGTGGCGGGCACCTCCAGAAATACTCCTCCCTTGACCAGCACGCCGTTTCGGGCCGCCGAAGCTAGCGCTGCAACGATGCTCACCGGTGTAGAGATCACCAGGGCGCACGGACAGGAGATCACCAAAATGACCAGAGCTTCATAAAACCATTTGTCCCAGGCTCCGCCAAAAAAAATGGGGGGGACCACCGCGAACAGGATGGCCACTGCGACCATCATCGGCGTGTACACGGCTGCGAATTTTTCCACCCACTGCACGGCCTTGGCGCGCCGGGACTGAGCTTGCTCCACCATGCGCATGATCCTAGCCAGGGTGGATTCGGACGACAGTTTGGTGGTCTCCACCTCCAGCGCGCCGTCGGCGTTGATGGTGCCCGCGTAGACCACGTCACCAAGCGTTTTCGTCACCGGCATGGATTCGCCCGTTATGGGTGACTGGTCCACGGCCGATATGCCGGAGAGCACGACGCCATCCAAAGGGACACGGTCGCCGGGCCGAATCAGGACGCGTGAACCGGTGGGGACATCCTGCACCGGGGTTTCAACCGGAGAAGGAGACAACGGAGTAAAAACAAGTGCCTTGTCCGGGGCCAGACTCATGAGGGCCTGGATGGCATTTCGTGCTCGCCCGATGCTCCAGGCTTCGAGTTGATTGGCCAGGGCGAAGAGGAAGGCCACGGAGGCACCTTCGGAGTACTCGCCGATAGCCATGGCTCCACTCACAGCCAAAACCATGAGCAAATTCATATCCGGGCGCAGCGCCCGAAGCGAACGGATCGCCTTGGGCAACACGTGCCATACGCCGCCGAGCGCCGCCAAAACCCAGAGCAGCTTAGCGGCGAAGGGTGCTGCGCCGCTTTCCTTGAAGGCAGCAAGGATGGAACCGTGCTCGGTCATCATAAGGGCCAGACCGCCCGCCCAGAGCAACCCGCTGACCACGCAGAGCACCTCACGCCCACGGCGCTCCCAAAGGCTTCCCTTGACGGGGCACGTGCCGCCGCAGCACGCGCAGGAGGGCAGGGCGTCCAAAAAGGGTTCGGCCTTCATTCCCGTCGAGTTGATGACCTCCGCCACGTTCTCTGCGTTGACGAGCAGGCCGGAGAGGTCCACGTGCAGTTTGCGGCTGAGCAGATCGAATTCCAGCCGGGAATCCTGGCCCACGATGGGCAGCAGCACCCTTTTAAGGACCGCAACCTCTTCGGAGCAGTCCATGTCCTTGATGATAAACGTTATTTTTTGCATTTCAAAACTCCTGCTTTCGACCGTTAGTTCCCGACACGCACTGAGGCAAGCAGGTTGTCCATAGTAAGATCAACGGGTATCTTTTCGTCTAGAATGACGACGTCGAAACGTACATTCGGCTCATGCTTTCTGAATGATTCCGACTGCCGACTCATGATATTTTCCAGTCGGACCAAACTCAAATACTTGCCCTTGGGGAAGGGGCGCACCCACGCAGTGGCGCTGTTAGGTTCCAGGATTCCTCGATTTCCAGGTCCCAATCCACCTCCGAGTAAAACATCCAGAGGCTCCGAAGTTCCATTGAACTTGTCCAAAAACGCTTGCTCAGCCTGTGCACCCCATGGACTTATACCAATAATCACGTCCACGGCAGAGCGCATCGTGAGAGTCTCTTTTCTGACTGCCTCCATGTCAGCAACGGAAGGCACCGCTTCAGGAGTCGTGAGTACTGGGAAATACACCAGTCCAATGCGCATGTTCTTGCGCTCGATGATTTTGCTCACCACCTTGCCGGGTGGTACCATCCAGGTTTTGAGTGCTACGGGCATATCCTGCCCCAACACAGCAACGTCCGCAGGCGTGAGCATCATTGCGTCGTATTCCAGCACGCCATAGGCTTGCCCAATAACTCCGGGGGCATTGGCAGCAGGGCTCAATTTTTGGTCGATGCTGGCTATCTCATAAGGACCAGCCAGAAAAAGTCGAACCGTCTGGGTTTCGCTTTCTTTTTTCTTCGAGGCGATGAGGGTGGCCCGCCGGGCCAACCCGCCGATGAGTTTACCGCCTCAGTCGGGGCATGGGTCAAAATACCCAGAGGTGTTGGCTGTGTAATATATTTCAAGAGCCTGTCCGTCGGCATAGGCCTTTGCAGGAAGCAGAGTGCATAACATAAATAAAAGATAGAGGATACGAATCATGGGCGTAGTCCTTATTTACCTGTCTCTGCAAGTTCTTTTTCAATATCCATAACCAATTCCCGATTTTCTGATTTTAGGGTCAAGGCCTGCTGAAAGAATTTTTTCGCAACGTCAGGTTTTTCAAGTCCGTACTTGTTAATGACACCGAGGTAATAGAGAGCATGGAGCGAATCAGGCTCGGCCTGTAGAACAAACTCATACTCGGCTATCGCCTCATCGTATCGTTTGAGCTGCACCAGGGTAAACCCTCGGTGGTAATGTGCTCCAATATTTTTCGGATCAAGTTCGACCACCTTTGACCAGAAATGTTCGGATTTCTGCCAATCCTTCGAACGAGAAAAAACTTCGGCCAAAGAGATAAGGGCGTCCACGTCTTGGGGATTCGTCTTGATTCTGGCCATGAGCGGGCCCAGTTCTGCCATATTGTCAGATTGGTCGGTTTTCTTCTGCCCTGCCGGGTGCTCAAAAGGAGCGTTTGCACCTGTAATGAATGCGGTCAAAAAAATCGCAGTGATAGCTGTGCCCATCATCGCCACGATTATTTTTCGTATTGGAAATTCAGCATGTGTAGACATGTTATTCATCGGAATGCCCCCCCTGTGTTCTGCGAGTGCGCCACGCCAGCAGCGGTAAAAGAGTAATACCCAAGCTGCCGATCCATACCCAGTTCACCATGGGGTTGATGCTCACTTTGAGTGGTTGTACTCGATCGCCTTCGATATCGTGGATTGTGGCGTAAAGTTCATCTCCCAAACTGAAAAGGGTAGAGACCTCGCTGTTGGGATGATCGTAGTTGCGATACAATCGTCGTTGTGGGGTGAGTTCACCTAAGCGTTTTCCATCTTTGCTGACTGTGATTACCGCTTCTTCGATAGCCAGTTCGGGTTTTTTCTCTGTTCGGAGTTTTGTGTATTCGAACAAGTACCCGCCGAATAAGAAATTTTCGCCTGGTGAGAGGGCCGCTTCGTGGGTTTTCTGGAATGGCCCCGAGACAGCCACGCCCAGCACGAGCACAGCAAAAAACACGTGAGATCCGTGGCAGGCCATGAACGCACGTGAGCGAGCGGCCTTGGGCTGAAGGAAGGCCAACAAGGCCACGGATACGATCACGGCCACGGCCGCTCCGACCGCCGCTACAGCCAGTAACGGCCTGACTCCCAGCCAGAGTCCTATGACGAAGACGCATATCCAGGCAGCAACCGGGATCATGGCGACCGTTGGTTTCCAAAAGCCACCCTTCCAGCCAAGCCAGGGGGCAAGGGCTAGAATCATGGCCATGGCTGTGAACAACGGCAAGCAAATAGTGTTATAAAAACCTTGGTTAACACCCATGGGGTTGGTTTCCCACAATTGGCTGATCACTGGCCAAAGGGTACCCATAAGCACAATGGCACCTAAGGCGATCAGAAGCCACACCAACATCACAACCATTCCTTGCTTGCTATCCAGACCGGGAAGAGAAGGAACTATCCCTGCCGGTCGCACCAAAGCTACGGCTACGCTCACGATCATCCCGAAAGAAATGGCCAAAATAAGGGGCAGCGCCACTCCTCCCTCGCCAAAGGCATGCAGGGATTCGACCACGCCGCTACGAACCAGATATGTGGCGAAAATACAGAGGAGCAGGGTCAGGCAAGCAAGAAATACATTCGTGCGTGGCAAGGCTCCGAAACGCCGTTCAATGATGGACGTGTGAAGAAAAGCCGTGGCCGAAAACCAAGGGATCAGAGACGCGTTTTCAACCGGATCCCAGGCCCAGTAGCCGCCCCAACCCAGCTCCATATATGCCCACCAGCCACCCAGAAGGATGCCGGAGGTAAGCAGCGCCCAGGAAGCGATATTCCAGTTATGAGCCCCTTCCACCCATAATCTTCGCTCGCCGGTCATGGTGGAGGCTAGTGCTAAGCAGGCAGGGATGGTGAATCCCGCATACCCTATGAAAAGCAGCGGAGGATGGAGCACCATGCCGAAATTTCGCAGCAGCGGGTTGAGGCCTTGGCCGTCGACTGGTGGCGTGACAAGCGTGACAAAAGGGCTGCTCGGACCGGTGAGAAGCAAAAGAAAAAACGCCTGCACCGGCAGGAAAAACATCCAGAAGTACAGTTTTGTCTTGGGATTAAGTTTTTCGTACGTGGTGGAGAAAAAGAAAATTATGCTTGCCGCACCCATCGCCAACGCCCAGAAGAGCAGCGACCCAGCTTGGCCCGCCCAAAAAGCAGTGACGGTGTAAAATAGCGGCAGGGTGCTGTCCGTGTATTTTGCGACGTAAGATAAGGTGAAGTCTCTGCTCACCAGCGCTCGGAGAAGAGTAGCGGACGCGAAAGTCACCAAGATGACTGACGACATATTCAGCCGCTCCAGCCAGGGCAACACCTTGCCACGCTCAGTCCATGCCTCGATACAAGCGAGTCCGGCAGCCAAAATCGAAAGAAGCAATGCGAAGAGCATCGCTCCGTGAGCAAAGAGATACATCTAACCTCCGTGAAACGAAGCCGAAGCCTCGGATAGAATGATGGCGAACGCTATGTGTTTCGCTTTTGTGAATAGAGCCGCCGTCATGGAATTCAGTTGCCTACTTTGTTTTTTCTTCCATTGACTGCACGGCAGGCTTAAGGGGGGAACCGATGATTGCCCCCATCATGAGAATAATGGTCTCGCATACTGTTGATATATTTGCCTGCTCCTGATTCATTCAGACTTCAGCTATCAACTTCGATTTTGTCCTATTCATTTACAGGGGACGGACAGAGGTACGACAAAAGCAAATCTCGGACCAGGAAAAATACTCTAAAATTATTGAGAAAATTGTGAATAATAAAAAAAACAGCGACGTGGTGTTGCACAATAATTCCCTAAATCTGCACAAACCTAGACTGATTTATCCCCCTCACACTTAAATGTCAGAAGCTCATGTTGTAACCCGCTGAGTCATTTTATGTTGAGCAGTTTGCTTTGGGCATTCTGACTGCCTTTGAAAAAAAACATCCCCGCACGAACTCGTGTCCATGCGGGGAAAGCGATTGCTGGTTTCAATGCGCCGATATCGGTCTGAGAAGGTTACTGATTGGCAGGGGCGTTGCCTCCGTGGCCGGTGGGAGTCTGGTTCATAGTGCCGTTTCCAGGCTGCATTCCGCCACCCATCATACCCATTCCACCTTGCTGCATTCCGCCACCCATCATACCCATTCCACCTTGCTGCATTCCGCCACCCATCATACCCATTCCGCCTTGCTGCATTCCGCCACCCATCATCGGACAGCTACCCATGGGCATAATACCCTCCTTGGCCATCTGCTTGTTCAGTTTGACTTGTTCTGTGTACAAATTGGCCCGTAAGGCATTGATTTCCGTGGTCAGGGCTTCGACCTTTTTGTCATCGGTCTTTTCGCTGAAAAGTTGGGCATTGAGTTCGGATTCCTTGGCTAAAATTTTCTTGTTCAGGTCCGCTGTCGCGGCTGAGAAGTTTGCGTGCATCTTTTGCATGGAAGCTTGTTGTTCCGGGCTCCTTCCCATCATTCCTCCACCCATCATCCCATGTCCCTGCGCACTTGCAAGGCCTGTGAAGATCGTTACAAAAGCCAAGGTCAAAGTCAGGGCAATGGCGTTACGATACGTTTTCATGATTCGTCTCCTTTTGAGGTTATTTGATTTTGTCGCCTTGGCCGCAGTCGGTTAAGGCGAAGTTGGCTTTGATGAGCGTACAAAGCAGCCTGCGCTTTGTGTGGTCGAAGCTTAGATCTCAAGTCGCTGTATTTTTCATGGCAATTTCGTCCCTTGCACTCGGATGTTCAAAATTGCCCGGAGTCTGATCTGTCATCTGAAGGTGTTCCTCTCCGTCGCTTCCATAATTTTGCACATATGATTCCCAAGCCCTACCAGAAGTAAGATTCCCAATAGCGGGGGTGCCTATAGCCAGTGTCCCTCAATTCCACATGGTGTGTACCCTCCGATGTGTGTCTCGCGGCCAGTTGGATCTCAATTGGCAAGGGGCGTGCCAAGAATATTCTTGGGTGTAATAATTTAAGATAATGTGTTTATTTTATTGTACTGCAATCCAGGCAAAACGTTGTTCATCGGAACGAATAATTTGACGGAAATCTGGTATATATGACGGAAGCCATCTAACGGGTGGGTATTGTCCCAGGCTTGAAACGGTGCTATACTCTTCAGCATCCATTACCAACCGCCACCATTACTGCCTCCACCTTCGTGGCCACCGCCACCATTGCCGCCTCCGCCTTCGTGGCCACCGCCACCGCCATTACTGCCGCCGCCATTGTGGCCACCGCCACCGTCATTGCCGCCTCTTCCACCCTGACCACCACGATCGTTTTCACCGTCGCCATTCTTACTTCTGTCACTGTAACCACCTGCACCGCTCATTTCGTTACTGTGGCTTCCTATGCCGCCCACAGAACCGCTTTTGCCTGTGTGGGTAGTTTTGGAAGCTTCCTTGCCCAGTCCGGCGGTATGCTGAGATTCGATCTCATTATGTTCCACAACTCCGTCTTTGTCGGCATCTACGTGGCCATATCCATTGCCGATTCCGTGGTCAGCATGGACAGTTTCCATCTCAGCATGATCAACGACTCCGTCCATATTGATATCCGAGTTTTCATACCCTGGATAAGCTGAGCCAAACTCTTTTGTGGACACAATACCATCCTGGTTTGTATCTAAGGAACCTTTGAATTCGGCTGTTTCTCCAGATTTTACCCCATTTAGAGAGAAAAAGAGCAATGCCCCAAATGCAAAAATTGCAATACTGTGTTTTTTCGACATACATTCTCCATTTTATAGGTTAAATTAAATCACGGTTTGTGCTTAATTTTTCGTGCATATATTTTAAATAATTTAGCATAATCTCTCTATTAAATTTTATACTTAATAGAGAGATTATATATTTCATAATTCAAATATTACCAATGTCCTGGCGCTCTCTAATTTAGACATGAGCCTATCGACTAGCTTAGCAATATCATGAATGCATTCCGTTGCTCATGCCCATGCAACCATTCATCATTCCACCATGCTGCATTCCGCCACTCATCATGCCCATTCCATCGTGCATCATAGGGCAGCCCATCGGCATGCCAGGCCCCCCACCATGGCCTGTTGTGCCAGTCGTCATAGGGCAGACGAAACCAGCAGAGGCAGGCAAGCCTTCCTTGGCAAGCTTTTTTTGCAAGCTGATACGTGCATCAAGAATCTTGCCGTTGAGCTCGGTGATTTCTTTTGTCAGGGTCTGAGTTTGTTTTTCATCGGTATTTGGACTTGCAAGCTGGGCGTTCAGTTCATACTGCTTGTTCATGAGTTGCTGACTCAGATTAGAGATGGTTTGCCCTTGTTCCTGGTAGATTTTCTGCAAAACGGCCTGCTGTTCTACCGAGAGTTGCGCATTACCCATGCCCATCCCCATATGGCCCATGCCTTGGGCGAACGCGCCCGTGGAAAGTACGGAAGCCAAAAAAGCAGTCATCAGCGCGATAATTAAGGTGCGTTTCATTGTCGTACTCCTTTCATTGCCCCTATGTCGGCTGATTGGGGACATAGGGGATTATAAATTCAGATTGCGAATTCACTTTAGAAAGCGGGATGACCTCTTAACGGTTCCAACCACCCATCATGCCACCACCGTGGTTCATGTTGCCCATCATGCCTCCACCGTGGTTCATGTTGCCCGTCATACTGCCACCATGGTTCATGCCTCCCATAACGGGGCAAGACATCCCATTTCCTCCACCGTGACCATAGCCATGCGGGGCTGTCTGTGTGTGCCCCGCACCCGTCATGGGGCAAGGGTAGTAGTTATTGCCAGGCTGACCATACGCTACCTGACTAGTCACTACATTCGCGGCTTGGTTATTTACTGAATCCTGTGCGCGAGCTGTGTCGGCATTTGTAACAACCATAGCTCCCACGACAAGCACAGCAGCCAAACTGACAGAAATACGGTTAACGATCTTACTAAACATAATAACCTCCAAGTTGATGTTGATTTTTTTATTTTAAAACGATTATGATTGGTTAATAATTTTTTTCATTTCCAGATATGTCTCGTGCGTAATATCTCCATTGGCAAAACGATGTTTTATGATCTGCAAAGAGTCGTCCCTATCGTTGAATCGAGTTCTGCTTGCTTTTAAAAATCCTCGTAGAAAGATACCCAGTAGCAACAATACAATTACCATTAAAAACACACCAAATATCCAGTGAGCACTGAAGCTGCCCCATTGAGAAGAATAAAAATTTTCGCAACCCCACATAAATTGATCTCCTTTATTAATGGGCTTTAGCCACCGCCAGACTCGCCCTCGTTATCTTGCTATAGGCAACAGGCGTGCCAAGATGGCAGACTTTCCAACAACATATTGAAATAATAACTATTTTTGTTCAATTTAGCACAATGAATGAAGCCCCCCAATGCCAAACTGGAGTAAATATTACTCGCAAAGCGGGGGTATTGCGTGTACTTTTTACGCGTAGGCATTTGTTTCAAACGCTAACCAACACTGGCCCTTCAATTAAAGAGGTTGGAAATGATGATGAAATCGCTGGATAAACGACGTTCCTGGATGAAAATCCCCCCCTGGCTTATCATCGGAGCGGCAGGAATCATGACCGCAATTGTCGTTGTCATGGCCGTTCGGAACACCCACCGGGAAAAGGCTTTGACTTCCCAGACGTTAATGGAAAAGGGAGCGACCATAATAAGAGCCTTTGAATCGGCAGCTAGGACTGGCATGGGTATGCACTGGAGTGGACGCCAACTTCAAATTCTCCTCCACGAGACCGCAGGCCAAGCCGGTATCCTTTACATGGCAGTGACCGACGAGAATGGGATGATCCTTGCTCACAGCGATCAGACCAAGATTGGGGAAAAATTGTATGATCGGCAGAAGATTCAGTCCCTAGAAGTGAACACCGTTGAAAAATGGCGGATTGAGGACGGTTCCAACAAACAGCGAGTCTTTGAAGTCTATCGCAACTTTGCGCCTATGGCTGGGCGACCTGTGCTTGACCATAGCGGTGGAATGGGCGGACAAGATTGGTGCGATTGGGGGCAAGGAGGAGGTACACCCAGTCCGGCCCGACAAATCATCTTCGCCGGCTTCGATGTTACACCATTCGAGGAGGCCCAAGCCGAGGACTTCCGTAATACGGTAGTTCTTTCCTCCGTTCTTCTCCTACTTGGAATCGGTGGCGTCATGATGCTTTTCGGGGCACAAAGCTACCGCCTATCCAGGAGACAACTCCAAAACACTCAAGCATTCTCATCAGAGATTATCAAAAATCTCCCCGTCGGTCTCATCACTACTGGAAGCGATGGACGCGTGGCAGTCGTGAATGGGGCAGCAGAAAAAATATTCGGGCTTGAAGCGTCCCTCGTGTCGGGCAAACTGCCTGATGACATACTGCCGGCGAACTTGTGCAATCTGAATGATGTCATCGATAGCGGAGAAGCGATCATTGAGCGTGAAATCGAGTGCGCCGTTGACAGCAAGGCCATACCATTGAGTGTGAGCGCCGCAAAGATCACCAACGAAATGGGAGACTTTCTCGGAAACATCTTGATCCTCAGAGATCTTGGAGAAGTTAAACGGCTCCAGGAGGAGGTGCGCCGCAAGGAGAAACTTGCTGCATTGGGCAGTCTCGCGGCAGGCATTGCTCACGAAATCAGGAATCCGCTATCATCAATCAAGGGATTCGCTAAATATTTTGAAGGTCACTGCGAAGAAGGCAGCGAAGGACGGAAACTTGTTGCAGTCATGACCAAGGAAGTGGACCGTTTGAACAGAGTCATCACTGAGCTGCTGGAGTTCGCCAAGCCTTCCGACCTGAAGACCCGCCCGACAAATGTAAATGACATCATTGAACACTCACTTCGCCTCATCCGCCAAGATGCTAATGCCAAAAGAATTCGAGTAGAATTTACCCGGGACGAACAACTCCCCAACGCTGAGATTGATCCTGATCGTTTCACGCAGGCATTGCTCAATCTCTACCTGAACGCAGTCCAAGCTATGGAAAACGGTGGAATACTTGCTGTTCGAGCATCCACTGCTGGCGTGAACGAAATCCGCATCGAAATAGAGGACTCAGGTAAGGGCATCCCGTCAGAAAGCCTTGGAAGCATATTCAACCCATATTTCACCACGAAATCCTCGGGCACCGGCCTTGGCCTTGCCATAGTCCACAAGGTAATTGAGTCGCACCAGGGAGAGATCAAAGTCAGGAGCGCTGCTGGCAAGGGCACTGCGTTCAGCATCTTGATACCTACTCAGAGAAGAAAAGGAGAAATACATGGCCGCCAGACATGAAACGACCGTTCTCGTCGTAGATGATGATGAGAGCCACCGAACCATCCTTCAGGCTCTCATCAAAGGTTGGGGGTATAAATTGGAGGGGGTCGATGACGGATCAAGAGCCGTGGAACTAGCGAAGGAAAAACCCTTTGACCTGATCCTCATGGATGTCCGTATGGCCGTAATGGGCGGAATCGAAGCCCTCAAGGAGATCAAATCGTACAATCCTTCCATCCCAATCATCATCATGACGGCCTACTCAAACGTGGAGTCGGCAGTCGAGGCGATCAAAGCTGGGGCCTATGACTATCTGACCAAGCCTCTGGACTTTGACATGCTCCGATTGACCATGGAACGGGCCTTGGAGCATGTCTCCCTGAAGGCCGAGAACCAAGAACTCAAGGAGCGCTTGGTTTCTTCTTTCGACCCTGGGAATATCGTCGGCCGGAGTGAGGCCATACGACGACTCATGGATATGGTGGCCATGATCGCGCCAAGTGAAGCTACAGTTCTCATTAACGGCGAGTCCGGTACGGGCAAGGAACTTATCGCCAAATCCATCCATTTCAACAGTTCTCGAAAAAACGGTCCTCTCGTGACCGTCAATTGCGCGGCCCTAAGCGAAACACTCTTGGAATCAGAGTTGTTTGGGCATGAGAAGGGGGCCTTCACCGGTGCCGATAAGCGGCGGGAGGGGCGCTTTATGCATGCCAACAAGGGAACCATCTTTCTCGATGAGATCGGTGAGATCTCCCCTGCCATGCAGGTCAAGCTCCTGCGGGCGATACAGTCCCGGGAAATCCAGCGCGTGGGTAACGATCAGACCATCCAGGTGGACGTACGGATTGTGGCGGCGACGAACCGGGATCTAAAGGCGGAGGTCGATGCGGGCAATTTTAGACAAGACCTTTACTACCGACTGAACGTGATGACGGTCGTCGTCCCACCACTTCGAGATCGAAGAGAGGACATCCCGCTCCTGGCCATGCATTTCCTGCACAAGTTTGCGGATACCAACAGAAAAATTGTCAAGGGCTTCACGCCTCAGGCCATGGACATGCTCCTCAAGTACGACTGGCCCGGCAATATCCGAGAACTGGAGAACGCTGTGGAGCGAGCTGTTGTGCTCATGCCGGGTGATTATGTGACTGAGCGGGAACTACCGTTGAGCATAGATCAATCCTTTGAAAGTCATGACAATGCAACATCCAAGATTGTCCAAAGTGAAGATATTCTTCCTTTGAATGCAGTTGAGAGAGAGGCTATTCTGGCTGCCTTAGAAATCACGAAAGGAAATAAAACTGAGGCAGCAAAAAAACTTGGAATAACCAGGAAGACTCTCTTGGCAAAGCTGCAACGTTAAGTAGAAAACTACACCTCCATTCGTTTATTATTTGCTGTGACCCTCAGAATACGCAAAAAAATGTTGGTAAGTGTCTTTTCTGTTGCTCTCCTCCAGAGGAGACTATGCAGGAAGTTCCCCTTCGCCTAAGCCCCACAGCTTTCGCTTGCTCCAGACGATGTCGCAGACACGGGCAGTCTGTTGATAAAGGCAGAAGATCATCTTGAGTCACAGTCGTTGCCCAGACTAACGTCCTGCACCCGCAGGACACCGCAAATATCGACGTAACCCAAATTATTGTTGAGCCGCTTCTCTTGGCGCAATAGGCCATAGTTGAAAATCCACTTTACACAACGCTCCTGAATAGGGATGGAGGCTTAGCCGTCCATCCCCATCATAACCGCTACTTCATATCAACCTCTACATCATGAACGGCGGCTGCAGGGTTGTCATCTTGAGCACCACCATGCTCTGAATCATCGGACGACGTTGCGTTTGACGACATTTCCGACATCACCGCCACCGCAAACACGCCGAGAACTCCGGTCAAGCATCCGCCAATAAATGTCAGTATCTTCCCCATTCTGTCCTCCCTGGGCATGATTTC
>Ga0075012_10001935_pt1 | contig 20613 bp, 14 predicted proteins | sample All_14_2_FD_71474 | JGI IMG/M metagenome (GOLD analysis project Ga0075012, IMG submission 71474) | Freshwater microbial communities in response to fracking from Pennsylvania, USA - Allegheny Zone_MetaG_DW_15 | ecosystem: Environmental > Aquatic > Deep subsurface > Groundwater > Drilled... | reverse complement strand
GATAGAACTGAGCCGTCGCCTTTCTGGCGCGACCGTAGAAGGCAGCAACAAGTAAGATCTCGCGCCGGCTATCTGGGCGAGCTTGGCGTAGGATTCCGCCCCCTCCCGCAAACGCCCCCTGTCGCACCAGCGCGCCGGTGCTGCGCGACAGTGTGGAGGCGGGGAGTTTCGAGGAGGCTTTCTTTGCGGTTCCGGCCAAAGGGGAGACCGACCGGCTGTTGCGGGCGGCGCGGCGGATGCTGGACGCAGGGCGGCAGCTACGGCGCGAGGCGCGGCGGGGCGAACGGGTGCTGACCCCGGCCGAACAGGCGCTGACCATGCTGACGGCGGGCAGCGTGCGGGTGTTCGAGGAGATTTTGACGCTGGCCCGGCTCAACAAGGGGCGGGTGTTCCCCAGCTATGACTATCTGGCACGGGCAACGAGCCTGGGCCGCGCGACAGTGGCACGGGCGTTGCGGATATTGGAGGGGGCAGGTTTTTTGCGGCGCCAGCGCCGCTTCAGGCGGGTCGCGAACGAAGGACCGGGGCCGCGCTATGCCCAGACGTCGAACGTCTATCGCGCGCTGCTGCCCGGCATCGTCCAGCGCTACCTGCCGCGCTGGATGCGCCCTGCCCCCGCACCCGACGATGCGCTGCACCGGGCGGCGGAACAGGTGGCAGAGCGCGAAACGATGCTGGCCAGCCTGCCGCAGCGCGAGCAGATCTCAGCGACGACCGACGGAGCGCTGGCCAGCATATTGGCGCGGATCAGCGCGGCGCTGGATCGGCAGGAGCGCGAGTCTCATGATGATATGCTATCGCTAAGGAATATACATGTAAGAGGCGGAAACAGCGGGAGAAACACAGGAAAAGGCGACAGCGAGATGGACGGTGGGTCACGATAAGCGTGCGCCATCCCCCTTCCCCCTTGAACGCGCGGTCAGGAACGCACCGCTTACGCGGCGCGGGGGCTTTCCAGGCAGATGCAGGAGGCATGGTGAGTGCGTCAGAGGATAGCTGGTAGCTATCGGATAGCTACCAGCTTAATCCCCGGATGCTTCGAGCGCCGCCAACGCCTGTTCCAGAACCGCGCCCAGCGGCACGCCCCGTTCGTCGGCGATGCGGTAGAGCGTGGCGATAGTGTCTTCGGTCGCCTTGATATTGATCTGGCGATTGCGCCCGGTGGTGTGGCGCCGTTGCGGGCGAGCGACAGGCGAGGCGGACGCTGCGTCGGGAGGCAGGCTGGCCTGCGCCTTGCGACTGGGGAAACCGCTGGCCTTGGCGAGCTGGTCGATCGCATCGGCGGCAACCGGACGCGCGACAGGCTGGGGCGCGAAATCATCCAGATCGCCGAAGGGATTGGCGCGGCTCATGATGCCGTCTCCGCTATGACGGGCGTGGGCGATGGCGTCTGGCCGCGCAGCCGTTCGATCACCTCGACGGTGAACTGTTCGGCATTGGTGATCGCCTTGTCGAGATTGGAGACGTCGCGCGGGTCGAGATTTTCGAGCGTCTGGCGGTAGGAGAAGATGGCGCGAAAGGCTTCGCGTTCATGCAGTTGGGTGGCGAACATCGGCACGCCTGCGTCCACCAGCCCGCTTTGGATATGCCCCATCGTGCGGGTGCGGATGATCGGGCTGGTCCGGGTCAGCAGCACGCCATAGGGCACCGCCCTGCCCGTCATCTTTTCATGCTGGCGCAAGACCCGGATCGCCCGGCTCGCCTGTTCCGCGTCCAGTTGCGACCCCTGCATCGGGATGACCACCAGATCGGCCTGGCTGACGGCGAGCAGCACGATCTTGGCCGCCGTTCCTTCCAGATCGACGATGACGAAGGGCGTTCTGGCGGCAGCTTCCTCGATCTTGTCGAGGATATTATCCTCATCGACATCGGCGAGGATCGAGAGATTTGCAGGCAGGTCCGCCCCCTTCCCCCAGGCCGCGATCGGATGATTGGGATCAGCGTCGACCACGCACACCTGCGCGCCGCGGGCCAGTTGCGAGGCGAGCAGCAGGGCGGCGGTCGTCTTGCCGACGCCCCCTTTGGGACTGATGAAGGCAATGGTGGGCATGGGCACACTCCTTTTGCGGATATCCTGTAGCTATCTGGTAGCTATCGGGCAATCCGATAGCTATCGGATATCCTTTTGGTATCCAATCTTAATGGGCTATCGGATAGCTATCTGGTAGCCTTGCCGCTTTCCCTTTGTGGTTGCGGCCAAATCCGCTATCGCCACCAGCCCATGCGATCGAACCGAACAGAGAAATTCAGCGCCAATATGGTCGCGGCATGGCTGACATTGCGGGTCCATATCGATGCCTTTCGGTTCGATCCCGCCGCCTATGTGACTGCTGCCAAATGGTGGTTCAAACGCAAGCGGTTGCGCGCGCGCGGCCAGTTTGCGCCGCTGCTGGGCCAGTCGCCAAAAGCCTATCGGCTATGGGCGTTGCGACAGGACCGTGCAGGTCGGGCGCACAGCCCGCACGATGCCGCGCCCTCGATTGTCGCGCTGGTCGATGGCGTGATCGACGGGCAGGCAGGGGCAGCGCGGATCAGGGCGGGCAGGGGCGGGGCGGGTCTGGCCAGGATCGAGCAAAGAGCGCTGGCAGCGACCTTGCGCAGCCTGGAAGCCGAAGGCGTGCCTTGGCTGCTGATCGGGGCGGGGCATGAGAGCCTGACCCTTGCTGCCACGCATATCCCATGGGACGCCCAGCCCTGGCTGATGCCGCTTGGCGCGGGCGACCGGCTCGCGCCCGGCGCGGCGGCGGCCTATCGCGTGGCCATTGCGGAGGCGCGGGCGCAGGCAGGTGCGCCGGACGCAGGGGAGGGGGGCGATGCGCGGCTATCTGTATCCGGGCTGCCGCCCATCCTGTTTGCCGATGATGATCAGCTCGACCGGCGCAATCGCCGTGCCGATCCGCATTTCAAGCCGGACTGGAACAGCGAATTGTTCGCCCATCATGACTATCTGACCGGCGCGTGCATCGTGCAGGCGACGCGCGCCGATCTGGCGGCGGTGGCGAGCGTGGTGGCGACAGGTGCGGACGGAATCGGTCGGGATGGCACGGGCTGGGCGCAGAGGCTGGTCGCGCGAGTCGCGATGACGCAACAGGCTGGGGGGCAAGAAGGGGGGCAGGGGGCCGCTGCGCCGGTCCATGTCCGCGCGATGCTGCACCATCGCCGCGCCCGCATCGCCCCGCGCCTGCCCGCCGCGCCGGTCATCGTCGCGCGCGACCTGCCGCCGGTCACCATCATCGTGCCGACCCGCAACCGGGTCGATTTGCTGCGCACCTGTCTGGAGGGGGTGGCAGCGACCGATTATCCGCAGGTCGATGTGATCGTGGTCGACAATGACAGCGACGATGCGGCGACTTTGGCTTATCTGGCCGCGCTCGATCCGGCGCGGCATCAGGTGCTGCGCCATAGCGGGCCGTTCAACTATTCGGCGATCAACAATCGCGCGGCGGCACAGGCGCAGGGGCGGCTGCTCTGCCTGCTCAACAATGATATCGAGATGATCGCGCCCGACTGGCTGGCGATCATGGCGATACAGGCGCTGCGCGCGGATGTCGGCGCGGTGGGGGCGCGGCTGCTCTATCCCGACGGGCGTATCCAACATGCCGGCGTCGTGATTGGCGTGGGCAATGCGGCGGGCCATGCCCATCGCTTCCTTCACCCCGACGAGGAAGGCTATTTCCGCCGCCATGCGTTGCCGCAATTCACCGCTGCCGTGACCGCCGCCTGCCTGCTGGTACAGCGCGAACGGTTCGAAGCGGTGGGCGGACTGGACGAGGGTAATTTTGCCGTCGCCTTCAACGATGTCGATCTGTGTTTGCGGCTCAATCAACGGGGCTGGCAGTCCTTCTATGAACCGCGCGCCACGCTGATCCACCATGAATCGGTGTCGCGCGGACTGGATCAGGATGTAGTGGGGGCGGCGCGCTTTGCCGGAGAACTGGCCGCGCTCCAGCGGATATGGAAGACGGACCAGATCACCGATCCCTTCCACCATCCGCAACTCAGCCGCGCGGCCGAGCGTTTTGCGGTGGCGCTGTGAGCAAAACGGGCAATCGGCTTGCCTTGCCGCAGTTGACGCTGTGCGCGGCGAGCAGCGTCAATGTCGCAGCGACCCTGCGCGCGCTGGAAACCAGTATGGCGCAGGTCGATTTTGCCGCCTGCCTGTTCTTCACCGATGCGCCCGTGGTGCCGACGCATCCGGGCATTCGCATCGTGCCGATCGCGCCGCTGACATCGGCGGCGGCCTATTCCGATTTCCTGCTGACGCGCATGGTCGATCATGTCGCCACGTCGCATTGCCTGGTCGCGCAATGGGACGGGCATGTGATCGACGCCGGGCAGTGGCGCGCGGAGTTTCTGGACCATGACTATATCGGCGCCAGCTGGCCGCAATTTGCCGATGGCCATGATGTCGGCAATGGCGGCTTTTCGCTGCGTAGCGTGCGGTTGATGGCGCTTTGCCGGGACAAGGGCTTTACCGGTTTCCACCCGGAGGATGTGGCGATCGGCCGGGACAACCGGGCCTGGCTGGAAGGGCAGGGGATGCGCTTTGCCCCGCGCGCGCTGGCCGACCGTTTTTCGGCCGAGCGGGCAGGCGATGTGGCGGCCAGTTTTGGCTATCATGGGGTGTGGCATATGCCGCGCGCGATCGGCGTGGCCGCGTTCTGGGACATATATTGCGCGCTGGACGACCGCGGCACGGTGCGCCATGACTTTGCTACCCTCCTCAAACATATGGCGCAGGGACCGGGGGGGCTGCCCCGCGCGTTGCGCATGATCGCCGATCATGTTCGCGCCGCCCTGAAACGATGATGTCCGCAACAAAGGACCAGACTGTCTTGACCAACATCTTTCCCGGCCTGCCCCTCATCGAATCCCCGCTCTTTCCCGCGATCGTCGACGCGCAGGGTTTTAGCGACGAGGAAAAGCGGATCGCCACCGACCTGCATGACAAAGGCTATGCAGTGCTCGATTTCCCCGACGCCGACATCGATGCGCGGATCGACCGGATCAAGGCGGCGCTGGGGCCGTGCTATGGCATGGACCTGAACGATCCCCAAAGCGACAAGACGGTGGGCGAACGGCGCGTGCAGGACGCCTGGCAGGATAATGCGGATGTGCGCGCGATCGCCGCGAACCGGGCGGTCATCGCCCTGCTGGGCAAGCTTTATGGCCGGGCGGCCTTTCCGTTCCAGACGCTCAATTTCCCGGTCGGCACGCAGCAGGACGCCCATGCCGATTCAGTCCATTTTTCCAGCCTGCCCGAACGGTTCATGTGCGGGGTGTGGCTGGCGATGGAGGATGTGGGACCGGACGCGGGGCCGCTCTTCTACTATCCCGGATCGCATCGCTGGCCGATCATGACCAATGCGCTGATCGGGCGGCGGGGCTTTGGCAGCGATCTGGCGTCGGCGCAGGATCCTTACGGCCCGGCCTGGCGCGCCCTGTGCGAGGTGCATGGCGCACGCGAAGACGTGTTTCTGGCGCGCAAGGGGCAGGCGCTGATCTGGTGCGCGAACCTGCTGCATGGCGGCAGCCGCCAGAACGACCCCACCCTGACCCGCTGGTCGCAGGTGACGCATTATTATTTCGACGACTGCATCTATTATACCCCCGCCTTTTCCGACGAGGCGGTGGGGCAGCTGGATTTGCGCAATATCAGGGCGATCAGCGACGGGGAACGGCGCGAGAACCGCTATCTGGGGGAGGAGGTCAAAGCCCCGGTCGCGCCGGTGGCAGGGGCGCGAAAACCCTCGTTGCGGCGCAGGCTCAAGCGGCTGTTGGGTTGAGAGGAAATGGGCAGGATGATGGTGTCACCATGTATTTTGCCAGAAAGGCTTGAGCCTGAGAATGGCGCCGATTAGGGATATGTAATCTGGAAGCGCATTCGCATCCTGCGGCCAACGTGCAAATAATAGGCAGAGCAAAATCATTGACGCAGTTAGAACAGAGCGAACCAGCCAGCGGAAAGGTGCAGCGCCAACGTGTAGGGGTTCTGGTCCTTGGTATGCACCGATCAGGGACGAGTCTGCTTTCTCGTCTTTTAAGCCTTTATGGCTGCGATCTGCCGAGCAATCTTCTTCCTGCCAATGAAGCCAATAGTGAAGGCTATTGGGAATCCGCTGCGGTCGTTGCGTTCAATGACGCGCTCCTGACATCGGGCGGTTCCAAATGGCATGACTGGCTCGGCTTCAATCCTGGATGGTATGGCAGTCCTAAAAAAGATGAATATCTCTATCGGGCGCGGGATATACTCAAGGCAGAATTTGGTGGTTCGGGTCTGTTCGTTCTGAAGGATCCGCGCATCTGTCGTCTGGTGCCATTCTGGTTGGAAGTATTGGAGCAGGAGGGGATTGAGCCCGCCATCGTGCTGCCGATACGGCACCCGGCCATGGTCGCGCGATCCCTGGCGATGCGAGACAGTATTGCGCCGGCTATCGGTCAATTGCTCTGGCTGCGCCATGTCCTAGAAGCGGAAGCGGCAACGCGCGGACGTCGCCGGACGATTTTGACATTTACCCAGCTGCTTGAGGACTGGCCGACCCTGCCGGAACGCATGAGTTCGGCCCTGGGCGTGCAGTGGCCCCGGATCGGACAGGTCAGCCGCGCGGAACAGGCTGGTTTCATCAACCCGGCCATGGCCCATTCCGAAGCCGCGTTGCAAAACCACCCGCAGAGTCAAAATCTGTCGGCAGGCGTCGTGCAGACGTGGGCAATATTGGCGGATTGGGCGGAAACTGGAGAGAAAACATCCGATCATGCCGCATTGGACGTTCTGCGCGAACAGCTTGATCGTGCAGGCGAGATTACAGGCGAAGCTATCATATCGAGCATGAACGCGCATTGGCTTTCGCTGGAGAAAGAACAGCAAGTCGATGCACTGAATGGGCAATTGACCCAGCTTACAACACAGCTTGATAGCCAGCGCGCCGAACATGAGAGGCTGCACCATTTTCTGGAACAGGCGCGTGAAGACGACCGCGCCGATAGTGAAGCGCTGCGTCAGACCCTGCGTCAGGAGGAAGATCAATTGGCGCAGGCCAGGGCCAGGATTGCAGAGGCGCGCGACAAAGCCGCAGCTATGGAAGCCGATGTCCGGCAACTGACCGAGCAGCTGGATGAAACATCCGCCAGTCATGAAGATGAGCGCCGTCATATGGCGGACGAAATGCAATTGGCGCACCTTGCCATTACCGAAAAAGAGCAGGCGCTGATGGCTGCTCATGCCAGGATTGAGGAGTCCGAGCAAAAACTGGCCCTTATGGAGGGCCAGGTCAGCCTTCTTGCGACAGAGATGGACGCCACGCGCGCTGCCATCGCCCAAAAGGAGGAGGCCTTGCGCCTTGCCCAGGCCCAGCTGGAACAGGCCGATGAAAAATCCGTTTCGCTGGAAAGTGAGATCAGCGCGCTGAGCGCCAATCTTGAGAAGGCGCAAGCGGCCATTACCGACAAGGATCATGTGCTGAACGCGGCCAGGTCCCAGTTTGAAGAAAAGGCCGCTATTTTCGCGACGCAACTGGAAGAGGCACAGGCCGTTGCAAAAATTGCCGATGAAGAGAAGCGGCAACTCAGGCAGAATGTGGATGCGCTGTCTGAAGAGCTTGTAAAGACCCAGGCTTCAGCACAGCGCGTCGAGGCAGACAGAAACAGGCTGGCGGAACGTTCCGACCAATTGCAGGCCAAATTGTCCGTCACGCAAAGTAATTTGCAGCAGCGTTATGCCGAACTGGATCAGTTGCGTCACGATCTGGAGCAGATGCAGGATGCCGAAAGGCGGCAGAGTGAGCAAAACGCCCTGCTGCAAACGGAAATCACAGGCGCGCGTGAGCGGATTGCCGCGTCCGAACAATATGTCGTTGCAATAAGAGAAGAACTGGAAGCCACGCGCACCCGCCTGGACGCTATGATCGCACGCAATATCAGGCTTGAGCAGGATGCTGCATCCTTGCGTGGCCAGATCGATATTGTCGAGGCGGCGCGTGATGACGCCAACCAGCGTAACCGGAAGCTGGAAAATGCAGTCGACACTTTACGTATGCAGGATCTTCGTGTCGCCCGCCTGACCGAAGAAGTCCAAAATGCCCGTGCACTGGCTGATCAGGCCCGGCGGGAGGCCAGGGACTATGCGCAGGCAGCAGAATATTCCTCGTCCCATGCCAGACAATATGAAGAAGAAATTGCCCGCCTTCGCGACGACGCGGCGGAAGCACATGCGCGATCGCTGGGCATGACCGATCAGGTCAGGATGCTGGCGAGCGAACTGGAAGAGACGCGGCATCGGGCCGAGGCCGATCATGCGGCCCATGCGCGCCTCAACCATGATCTTGTCCAGCAGCGCGATGACCATGAATCGGCGTTGCGCGACATGCGTGCGCAAGCCGATATATTGCAGCGGAAAATAGAAAGGCAGGCGCAGGAGCATCACCTGGCCAACCAGCAACTGTTCGATGAAAAACGTTTTGCGCAGGCGACTTTCGAGCAGCAGCAATGGTTGCTGGCTGTCAATCAGGCGATGATCGAACCTGGACGCTGGTGGGTGCAGTTCCTGCCACCATCCTATCGCGAGCGGATGGTTCGTCGGCGGCTTGCCCGCAGAGATCTTTTTGACAGCGATGCCTATCTGGCGCGCTATGACGATGTCGCCCGGTCAGGCATGGACCCGCTGCAACATTATATGCGTCATGGTATATATGAAGGCCGCATACGCAATTAGGGCAATGGAACGATCCCGGCGTCCATCTGCAATCGCGCGCGATCCGGGCCTGCCAAAGCAAGGGGTCGGAAAATTGGCCATATTCGTTCTTGCGAAGTCACAGGGGCTGCATTTTTTAGGGGCCGCGCAGCTACATATATAGCCAATTGATGCCGTCGCACGTCACGTTGACACGGGTGGCACCGCCGCCCCTGGCCACATCCCGATAGGCAGGTGCCCCCTGAGCATCGACAACGAAGAACATCAGGCCGGCCCTGTCGCCGTCACATGATGGCAGTTGCCCTACCTTTGTCGCGGGCAGGCGAACGCCTTTTGAAGCATGAACCGATCCGGCAGTCGTGAGATCGCCCTTGCCTGTGACCTGCATGACGGCTTCGTAAGTCGAAGCGCCTGTCTTTTGCAGAAGGGATAAGTTCAGAGGGGCATTTTCATAGCTGTTGACCAGGTTTATTTCTGCCGATCCACCGCTCATATTCCCCTGAATGGCAAAGCCGGGTTGCGTGGTGCTGGGCGCGATCCCCTGGGTCGTATTCACCTGTGCAGCCAGGGCGCTGCCAGTGATTTCCACCCCCGTCATGTCGATGCCCTGCGCGACCTTGTAGAGGGTGCCCTGCGCCCCCGAATAGGCCCCCAGCAACGTGCCCGCGGGTTCCACGGGAAAATAACCGCCATAGGGGGAGAATAATATGCCTGTTCGGCTATGGGTCGTCGGGGATGATGAGGAGAGCCCTATTGCGGCATCCCATTGCAGTCCCGTTTCCCGGTCGGTCGCATTGTTGACATTGCTATTCCATATTTTGATACGCGGGGCGGCACCCTGTTCAACCGTGATGTTCGATTCAAACCCCACTACCGCGTCGAGGTAGGGGCTGGCCGACCGGTTGACAGCCTGGGCAATCGCCCCCTGTAATTCGCCCTTGCTGACGATTACATCGGCCCCACGGCTGATTGCCCGCGTCAGGGCGGGAGAAATCGGGACGATAGTGCCGGCAGGCGTCCCGGCCACCACCTGCTGATAGGCGGTTCCGCGCAAGCCGCCCGAAAGCGCCAGGGTCAAGATGTCACCCTTCATTATCCTGGCGGCCGAAGTGACATGAATGTCCGTTGCGCCGGAGCGGGAAGGCACCGCGATTGTCGTTGCAAAGCCCCCATCGCCAGCCTGCGCTTCGGCCGTGAATGACCCGCCGACATAATAGCGTAAACGATTTGAGGGCGCGGTCGGGCTGCGCAGGATGGAATAGCCCTCAATGGCCTGGCGAATGCCCGCAGTCGATGCGCTGCCATAGACCTGGCGCACCTTCAGGCAGTTTTTGATCGGAAAATCTGCAACGACAGCCTGCGTATCGGCGCATTCCACGCTATGATCGACGACTGCATTGCGGGCAGATCCGCTCGATATATGCGACGCATTGAGGCGCGGCGAGATTGCGTGATCGACACGGGTTTCGGGTGTGACCTGTGGACGGGCTGTTTCGCCAGACTTTGGCTGGACAGCATCCTGGGCGTTGGCATTGAACCGGGCAGATGGCGCCAGCATTCCGGCCATGGCGACAACTGCGCCTGTAAGCAGGCATTTACGCATCCGGTCCTCTTCGATCAGGCCTTGCCTGCGCGTGTGTTTCTACATGCGCGAAAGCGCGCATGGCGGGTTGGGCGTGGCCATGGGTTGCAGGGCGTTGTCGAAACAGAGGCTAACCGCCGACCAGCGCCTGCAACACTTCGTCCATGCTTCCGGTGACGACGAGATAATGGCCTTTTTCAAAATTCAGAGCGCAGGCATCGTCGCCACCGCGATATTTGCGGACAAAGCTGACGCGGTCCACATTGACGATGACCGTGTCACCCTCCAGGGTTTTGAGTTCGATATAACCATTCATAAATATTGCTCACTGAAAAATATAATATATCAAATATGATAGATAAATATCCATTCAATGGATCATGAATAATATTGATATTAAGTCATGCCCTTACGAGTCCATTGACCAAAAATCTTTCTGCCGATTGTATAATCACAAGCTTTGGCTGCACTTGATCGACAAATGTCCAGTCGATCGAACGACTCCAGATAAAATGCAATTTCTTGAAGCGATATAAAAGATAACGGCTTATCCCGGCATCCGGGTTCCATGAATAGGAATCACCAAAAATAATTGCCGTGTCATCATTTTCAGAAAGATCAGAATTAAAAAGAATATGAGTTCCAGTTAAAGGATTTCCCTGCGCAATCGATGTTTCTTGATATTTTTCAAGAATAGTTCTTCTATTAAAACTATTTTTGTACCATTTTACAGACAGGTCGTCATTCCATTGACGATGAACGAAACTGATATCATCCCATTGAATTGGATTTATTTTTACATTGTTAAAAATAGAATTTGCGATAACAAAACCACCAAACGCATTAAAATGGCTATCAAACTTATGATATAATCCACAGATATGCTTGTGATTTATCAGCTCTTTCCAAGGATATATTACAGAAGGTCTTTCGGAAATCAGTTTATGAACGGAGCGATCACCCAAGGCTATCCCATCGCAATTGGGACTAAATTCCGGGTAGATAACATCCTTTTCCGGTATGACGATGGTGCAAAGCGCAATGCCGCGCTTACGACACTCCAGTTCGGCTTGATCGACCGCTGCGCAGGTTCTTTCAAAGTCCATGTCAGAAATACTGACATAGCCGGGTATTTGCTGGCTCCGTCTGTTTGAGCCATCCCGAATGAAAATATAATTGTCTTTACCGACGATGGCGCTGCCATCCTGGCTACAGTCTCCATAGCGTATGGAAGATAATATATTCCTGGCCTCTCCTTGAAGATTTTTCATTTCTTCGTTGAAAAGGTCTTCATCGAATTTGCTGTCCGTTGCAATCGACACGATTAAGCCCTCTAAGCAATGATATTATATTATGATTGTGAGGTATATTGTCTGCACCGATGCGGTTTGCATCCTGCTTTCAGTTTCCACAATAGACATTCCACCATCGGCCATGATCGGGACTATGGGCTTGCAGCCAGGGGTGGGGCGGGCGCCCCATGCTGGGCCTGGGGTTTGAAAGCGCCGCTTCCTGTACGAGCGACACATAGGTTTCCTGCATGGCGGTTACGGTCGGGAAACGTCCAAGCGAAATACGGGCATTGTGAGACAGTTTCTGCCGCAATTTCAGATCGCTGGCGACGCGACCGATCGCGGCGGCCAGGGCCGGGATGTCGCCCGGTTCGAAGAACAAGGCGCTTTGCTGATCCCGCAACTGTTCGGATATGCCAAATACAGGCGTCGTCACAATCGCCAGGCCGGCATACATGGCCTCCTGGATCACGCGGGGAAAGCTTTCCAGGCGGGAGGTAAAGACCATTCCATCGGCTGCGCCATAATAGCGCCAGACTTCGGGCGTTTCGGCAACGATGGTCAAGCGTTCGCGCAGATGATCGGGCAGACGCGCGACCATGGCATGAAGTTCGCGGCTATATGCGCCGTCGCGGTCGCCGACGATGACGAAACGGCATCGCGCAGCGGAGGATGGCAGCAGCGGCAGAGCGGCGACAAGATCCTGCTGTGCCTTACGTTCGCAAACGGTGCCGGGCAATATGAACAGCATGTCCCCTGGACCCGCTCCCAGCCTGGCCCGCTCTTCATTGCGATCATAGCGGCGCAATTCATCGGCCGCATGGGCTGCGTTGAAGCCATTGTATATAACGGAAAGATTGTCGCGTGCGCCAAAAGGCACATAGAGATCCTTGGTCGAGCGTGCGACGAAGATATTGCGATAGCCATTGGCAAATGCCTGGCGGGCAAGGGCGACATGGATGTCGCCATATCCTTCGAGATGCGAAAAAGGCGGTTCGCTTTCGTGGATGATCCAGAGCGTCGGCAGGTCAAGCATTTGCCCGGCGATGATGCCCCAATGGGCAACAACGGTGTTGGCGATAACGACATCGACGCCCAAGCGTCGCATGTCGTCTGCAATCGGTTCAAGGACCGCGTGGAGTTCGCCTTGGCTGCGTGAACCGAAAACGCCAACCCCAGTGTTTACGATGACCTGGCAACCGGCTGCTTCAAATTCCGCCCTTAACGGGCCTTCCACCAGGCTGAAGACGACGACATGGATCATGCTGTTGCGCGCAAGGCCGCGTGCGACATCCAGCAACACCAGGGGCGCGCCTTCATAATTCAGATTGTGGCTGAAAAGCGCGACCGTCAACGGCGTCCTTGGAGCAACCGATGGCAAAACCCCGTGCCGGACAGGCTGGAATTCGAAGCTTTCCTGCGAAAGGTTCCGATTGAAATAGGGGTCGGTCCAGTCGGCGTAGCGGCGGATGAAAGAGACTTCTTCCGATATCTTGTCGTTGCCACGGCCACGACCGCGGGTAATGCCTTCATAATGATAAAGTTCGGCTGTCGGCACGCACACATGCCTCATGCCGCGCCGGCTCAGCCGGAAACCATAGTCGCAATCATTATAGGCAACGGAAAAATCGACATCGTCAAATCCCCCATCGCTCAGAAACAGCTCTCTGGGGGTCAGCATACATGCTGCGGTAACGGCCGCATAGTTGCGGACGATATGATCCTGCGCATGGGCACCGATGGATGTCCGGCCCGTCAGCTTGAACGCCGGCGCAGGCAATACCCCGTCAAGCAGGTTGTGGATCAAGCCGCTATGCTGCACCTGGTCATTGGCAAAATACAGTTTGGCTCCGACCGATCCGACCCCCGGAATCTGGCCCCAACCCACCATTTTCGACAGCCATTGCGGTGCGATCACTTCGGTATCGTCGTTCAGGAATAACAGATATTCACCATCGGCATCCTTGGCGGCGACATTATTCACATAGGAATAGCTGAAACCGGCTAATGGCGAAGGCACGCGCAATATACGAATGTCGTTTCGATCACGTAATTCATCGAGATAGGAAAGCGTGTCGGGATCGTCACTTGCATTATCAATTATGATGACTTCGTAATTTTTGTAGCTTGTGAGCGGCAGGGATTCGATACACCGACGAAACACCGCATAATTATTCTTGGTTGGTATCAGGATGGATATTTTGGGGCCATCGTCCGAAAAATCGATGTCGAATGCGAGGATGCCCAACCGGCGCGCCCAGTCCGGCCACAGGGCACGGCCTTCTATCCCAAGCGCAGCAAGATGCGCCTGAACCATGGTGGATGCGCGCGGTACATGATCGGCGACCGCCCGGGGATCGACCGGAGGCAGGCGGTAGAGCACCCGTTCGCACCGTCCAGCGCTTAGACGGGGATCGCGCGCAAGGCGCAGCCACAATGCCCACAGGTCGACCGCATCGAAGGTCCGGGGCAGTGCCCCATCGGGCAGGCGGGTCATCCTGACGGCCGCCCGCGCGATATAATCATGTGCGATCAGTGTTTCGGGCGACCAGCCTGGCTTGAAGAAGGGCGCCAGCGGATCGGCCTGGCTGAAAATTTCGGCCTGGTCAGCATAGACAAGATCGCAAAAACGATGGCTCTTGGCGGTCAGAGCCAGTTCGGCCAGCGCATCCGGCGTCAGTTCGTCACCGGGCAATAGTGGCAGGATATAGCTATCATTCTGACCGGTGAGTTGCGCCAGACCTTCTTCGTTCAACCAGAATATGGGATTGTGCCCGATCTGACGCTGAAGGGTGGCCTGCATATCAGGATCGGTGCCGTCCACCGGGATGACCACCTGCCAGCGGGGATAGATTTGCAGCCGCAGGCTGGCCAGAGTGGCGACCAGTTGGGTTGCGGAACCGGCGGGCAGGAGAATGTGGAAATAGGGCGCGCTCATGCTGCGATCTCCCCACCGGAAAAGCCGGGGAAGGTCATGCCCTGGCTATCGAAACGATCGGCCATCGCGTCATCGATGGGCCATGGCAGCGCGGAAAAACCCAATGCCGTCGCACGCCAGAGCGCCACAGTGCCCTCTGTCCAGCATCCGTCCTGCAGCGACTGCCCAAAACTGGTGTCCTGACGCCCTATCAACGGTTTTACCGCACCGCCAAAAGCATCCTCGAACAGATGTTCGCGCAGGCCATCGACGACTTCGAGCCGGGGACTGCCGCAAAATTCGACGAATGTGGCGATCGCCTCCGTACTCACAGGTGGTTGCCATTCCAGCAGTTGGGGATAGCCGCTGACCATCGAACGCACGAAATCGAGCGCCCCTTCGCGCAAGGCATTGAGCGTATGGCCGGTGCGCGTGGAAATATCGCCAGGCAACATGACAGGATGGGCGCCTTCGGGACCATGTTCGAAAGCGGCTATGCTGCCATGCGTCGCGGAACAGAGAAGTTCCAGCATCTGCACATGCTTGACGAATGGGGCGTTGGGGTTGCCATCACTGGGCAGAAAGGCGTCGTAACGCAGGCCAAGGTCCAGCAGGCCGGAAATTTCGGGCCAGGTCACGAGATAGAGCCCATCGAGCGTGTTGCCGGTCATGGCACTGATCGCGCGCTGGGTCGTGCCGCGATAGCCGATGTCGACCAGCGCAGAGCCGGGCGCGGTTATGCCCGTGTCGGCAAGATAGTCGCGATAGGCGGCCGCATGTGCCGTGCATCGTGCAAGGATCGCATCAGAACAGGCTGCCAGCGCCTTGTGCATCGCCACATCGGTCCGGGCATTTGTGATGACGCGATCCAGGTCCCTGGCCGATATCGGCAGTGCGGCAGTTTCCGCATCCGACAGCAAAAACCGGGCGGACATGAACTGCCGCAGCGACATCGGGAAATGATCCACGCTTGCAACGGCAATGATATCGTCGAGACCGGTGATGCTCGCAGCCCGGCAGACACGCCGGGACGCCAGCACATAGCGCGAAGGTGGCAGATCGGCACAGGCGGGACGCAGCGCCTCATAGGCTTCCCGCAAATAGAAGCCGTCGCGGGACGCAAAATACAGGCATTCATGGCCCAGTTGGCGTGATTTCTTCGCCAGATATTGCGCAAAGGCCAGAAGGACGGGGCCGAGCGCCTGCGCGCCGGCTGTCGTTACGATATCGCGCGTTGTGGTCGTTGCCGTGTGCAGCAAAGATTCACGATGTATGAGTTCCCCCGCGACGATCGCCTGCCACAGGCCCGTCGACGTGGCGATGTCGCTGTTGAACCAGGTGCGCAGTGCGTGTGACGATGACATGGCATCGTTTTTTTCGACCTGAAGCGCCTGCATACCAAAGCTTCGCGGCATGACGACGTCGGAATGGGGGTTGTCTCCCAGATGCAGGACATCGCCCGCCGCCAGACCGTTTTCGTTCAGCAGCAGCTTGAACATGCCACCATAATGTTTGGTGCCGCCGATTTCCGACGATATATAGAGTTTACGATAGCCGGCGATGCCTGCCTTGGCCAGAATGGCTTCTACCGTGGTGCGATCGAAATAAATATCCGACAGTAGATAGATGTCGCGGCCTTCATCCAGCGCGGTCTGCATCAGGTCGATGCCGATGGGCTTTGCTTCGCAGAAAGAGATTTCCAGTTCGCATTCGCGGCGGGCAAGCGCCGTGCATTCCAGGGGCGCGATGCCCGTCAGCTGGGAAAAATGATCCCAGATTTCGACCATGGTGATTTCGCGCATCCCCGCGGCCTTGCGGGCATTGAGTTCTGCCTGTTTGCGCAACGTCACGAAATCGGAAAGCCGAGGATCGATTTTCCGGGCTATTGCGCCGAGCATGGCGAATATGGTGTCGGGCTTGCCCGAACGGCGTTCCACCAGCGTATCGAAAATGTCGAAGGTCACGACCTTGATGTTGGCCAGCGCCTTGTGGAATGCAGCTTGTGCGATTTCCGCAGGACTGGCCAGTGCAAGGGGAACCCCCAGTTCGCGCGAAAGAAGCGCAATGCGCTGCTCATTAAGGGCGTTTGCTCCAGCCCAGTCAGCCACTGCCGGATCGCTTTCCGGTTCTGCCTTGGGATGTGGTACGCGACGTTCCTGGCGACCCAGTTGCAGGAAATGCGCCAGGGGTTCGATGCCCGGTGCAATGTCGGGATATTTTTCCCTGTAGAAAGCCGGATCGAAACTCGGTCCCGGTTGCAGGCCCAGCGCCGAACCGGTTTCGATATAATGCCGCAGCGGACAGGTGCCTGCTGCGAATTTGGCGTGATGCTGCTGTCGATACCAGTCGGTTGAGAAATAGGGATTGGGATCGCGCCCATTTTCCCGAAAGCCTGACTGGCTATAGTGCATGAGGGGTTCGATGCCGGCTTCGCGCACATCTGCATTGTGCTGGATATAATGGCGGACGTCGAAATAGGCGGACGGATTGCGGCCTTCTTTCCAGCCCCAGTTCACATAATGGTCGAGCGGCTCGACGCCCGCTTCCTTGACGTCGAGATAAGTCGTCAGATACCAAGCCGGATCGAAATAGGGATTAGGCTTGAAGCCCTGCTTCCATCCGCCTGCAACATAATGCGACACCGGATCGATGCCCTCATCGTCCTTCAGATAGGTTTGCGCATACCATAGCGCATCGAAATAGGCCGAGCCCCAGCGACCTTCGCGCCAACCATGCCGGGCAAAATGACCAAAAGCATCTATCCCGGCCGATGCTACATCCGGATAGCGGCGAACATATTCAGCGGAGTCGAAATAAGGCCACTTCATCGACGGTTGTACCTCTGAAAATGATTTTGTGCGAAAACCCGGCAGTCTGGCCAGGAAGGTGTTTTTCTGTCGCTGTTTGCGAATGTAGCGCTTGAAACGAGATCGCAGCATGGGACGCATATTTTTCATCTATCAGGCCCGCGACGACCGATTTTGACAAACGGTCAGCGACGCAAAAGGCTGTTTGAAGCAAGAAACAGACAAGCAATTCGGTTCTGTCGAAAGAAAGATATGCCTATTGCTCACTGAGGAGTCCGCGCCTCAAAAACCCCTGCTCTCCCGTAAAGATGTGCGGCTTGCCTATCAATCCCTTGACCTCTCACTATTTTATAATGACCAACCATCAGGCCAATCCACAAGCTGTCGGCGAACGGATCATACTGCTATCGGCTCGCGCTCCAGGCAAGATCGCAGGCTGGTGCGGGAAATATTTTAAAGATTGGAGGGCACCTCGAACAATGCGGCTTCGGACTGGCGTTGACCGCCTGAGAGGTATCCGGCGAGCGCTTGCGCCGATTTCGTCTCTCTCAGTAGTCTGATTGGGCGCTATTCGCTCGGTGATCCGGCCAATTTCGGCACGGATCACGGATCTCGGGCGCTATGGTGCCATCATGCCACGCTCGAGCACGACCAGGCGGCGCATGTTATAGACAAGGTTCTGCATGCCGATCTTCGTCGTCGCGCGTATGATGCCGATGGTGCGCACCAGTTTCCCGCCCATACTGATGTGCTGGCTGCCGAACACATGCTCGACGCGCGCCCGCACCGATGAGCGCGTCTTGTTCGCTTCCTCCTGCCGCGCCGTGAGCGGTTTGCCGCGGCAGCCGCGACGGTGGATCCTGCTCTTGAACCCACGCGCGGCGAGTTTCTCCTCGGCCTCCTGGCTACGATAAGCGCTGTCGGCCCACACGGTGCTGGCGGTGTTGGCGCCATCGAGCAGGTCATCAAGCTTCTGACTGTCGTGCACCGATGCACTGGTCACGCCATAGCGCCGCACCAGCTTATGCCTCCGGTCGATACACACGTGGTTTTTGTAGCCAAAGTGAGAGCGCCCGTGCTTCTTTGTCCAGCGGGCATCCTTGTCCTTCTGGCGGTTCCTGGCCGGCTTCTTTTCCCACTCTTCAGGGGTTTTGCCCGACTTCACCGTCGCATTGTCGTCGCGCGAGTTGCGCTGGCGCGGTGCGGGAACGATGGTGGCATCGATGATCTGACCGCCCATCGCCAGATAGCCCTTGTCCTTGAGGTAGCCGTCGAACAGGTCGAACAACTTCTCCACTGCGCCCGCCTTTGCCAGTGCCTCGCGGTATAGCCACAGCGTCTTGGCATCGGGCACCGCGTCCTCCAATCCCAGCCCGACGAAGCGCATGAACGAAAGCCGGTCACGCAATTGGTATTCCATCGCATCGTCCGACAGGTTGTACAGCGCCTGCAGCACCAGCACCTTGAAGATCAGTACCTCGTCCCAAGGTTTGCGGCCTGCAACGCTCTTGCGATCCGCCTCGGACCGACGCAGCCCGCCCTTGATCAGCGCCGTCTTCAGCTTCAATCGGAACATCTCAAAAGGCACCGCCGCATTGATCGCCACCAGCGGATCGCCATGCGCATCCAAGCCCGCGTAACGGTTCTCAAGATCGAAAAATCCAGGCTGACCCATCTCGAAATCCCCACGTCACCGAACTACCCGCGCGTCAAACGCTGAATCCGATTTCAGGCCATCAGGAAAGCCCTATTTTTCGAGGTGCCCTGGAGTAAGTCTCCAATGCAAGATGGACATCTTCATAATCGGTTGCCTCGCCCTTGTGGATAAGAACGGCCCGGTTGCACAGGCTCTGGATGACTTCGGGGCTATGGGAGGCAAGGATCATCGTTCGGTCGGCCCGCTTTTCGAACAGTTCATGATGACATTTTCGCTGAAAATTCTGGTCGCCGACCAGAATGATTTCATCGATCAGATAACAGTCAAACTCGATGGCCAGTGAAAGGGCGAAAGCGAGGCGCGCGCGCATACCGGAGGAGTAGGTCTTGACCGGCATTTTGAGTTGTCGGCCAAGTTCGGTGAAGTCCTCCACAAATTCACGAATATCAGCATATGTAGATTTCCGCTGAGAAGTGACCCGGTAAGGGCATAAATTTCCATTGAGAATTGACCCATGTTTGAACCCGCCCCTGGCTGACCAGTCAGGGGTATCGGGAGTGATCGACATGGATTTATTGAGTGTAATTCGTCGGTGGCGTCTTCGTGATAAGATTTCGCTTCGTGAGATTGAACGGCGCACAGGACTGTCGCGCAACACGATCCGCAAATACTTGCGCGCAGATACGGTTTTGCCGGAGTTCAAGGTGCCCAAGCGTTCGAGCAAGCTGGACCCGTTTGCCCAGAAACTGACAGGTTGGCTGCAAGTCGAGGCTGGTAAGTCGCGTAAGCAGAAGCGCACGGCGAAGCAGATGCATGCTGATCTGGCCGCATTGGGTTACGAAGGATCCTATAATCGGGTCGCTGCCTATGTGCGGGATTGGAAGGCTGGCCGTCTCTTGGCACAGCAGGCCAGCGGGCGCGGCACGTACGTGCCTTTGGTTTTCCAGCCAGGTGAGGCGTTCCAATTCGACTGGAGCGAAGATTGGGCCATTCTGGGTGGCGAACGGGTCAAGCTGCAGGCGGCCCACACCAAGCTATCGCACAGCAAGGCGTTTATCGTACGCGCCTATCCGCTTCAGACGCATGAGATGCTGTTTGATGCGCTGACGCAGGCATTCCGCGTGCTGGGCGGGGTGCCGCAGCGCGGCATCTTCGATAATATGAGAACCGCAGTCGACAAGATCGGCAAGGGCAAAGCCCGACAGGTCAACGCCCGCTTCACCGCAATGGCCAGCCACTACTTGTTCGAGCCCGCGTTCTGCAATCCGGCCTCGGGGTGGGAGAAGGGCCAAATCGAGAAGAACGTGCAAGATGCACGGCGGCGGCTGTGGCAGAAGTTGCCGAGCTTCCCGGATATTCATGCGCTCAATGCCTGGCTCGAGGAACAATGCATCGCGCAATGGGGCGAGATCCAACATGGCAACTTGCCCGGCACCGTAGCCGATGTGCATGCCGCTGAGGTTGGCAGTCTGATGCCGCTGGGGCGGACCTTCGATGGTTTTGTCGAACACACCAAGCGGGTGTCGCCGATCTGCCTCATCAGCTTTGAACGCAATCGGTACAGCGTCCCGGCATCCTTTGCCAACCGCCCGGTCAGCATCAGGATCTACCCCGAGCGGATCGTGGTGGCGGCCGAGGGGCAGATCCTTTGCGAACATGCCAGAATCAT
>Ga0075012_10001931_pt1 | contig 20638 bp, 15 predicted proteins | sample All_14_2_FD_71474 | JGI IMG/M metagenome (GOLD analysis project Ga0075012, IMG submission 71474) | Freshwater microbial communities in response to fracking from Pennsylvania, USA - Allegheny Zone_MetaG_DW_15 | ecosystem: Environmental > Aquatic > Deep subsurface > Groundwater > Drilled... | reverse complement strand
CACGGTGCTGGTGTTCGCCCGCCGGCCGAACCCGACGCGGCGCGACCCGAGCTTCATGAAGTCGTTCCGGCTCATGGGCAAGTACATGGTACCTTCCAGCTACATGCGCGACGACGGCCGTGTCGAGGTCGCGAAGTTCGACTGGAGCGAGGACGTGCGCGTCACGAACTCGGCGGCAATCAAGCGTCTCAACGTCAGCGCGACGTAACCGGGGGTACGGAAATGGCCGACTGGGTGGTTTACGATACGGGGGCGGCAGCCGAGACGCTGCCGCCCTCTCTTGCGACGGCGTACGCCGCCTGGCTGACTGCTGAGGTGCGTGCTCAGCGGCTCGGTCTCATCGTGTCCGGCGTCGTGGCCGACTTCCGCAAGGCGGTCGCGGCCGATGCCGATGCGACCGGCAAGTTGGACGAGGACAGTGTGCCAGTGGCTTGCCTACGGCACGTCGCGGCGGTGGTTTGGTACACGCTGGCGCAGGAGATGGGGTCTGACCCCGAGCCGTACCGCTCGGCTTGGCAGGATTCTGAAATCTATTTGCGGCGGCTGTATCAGGATCTGGAGTCGGGCGGTGGCGCTTCCGGAGCCACGGGCACGCCGCTGTATGTGCCGGGCAGCGCGTCGGCGGGCGGCGGTTCCGGCGGCTCGGTCTCGGGTTTCCTGTATGTGCCCGTCTACTCGCCGATCAATTACGCTCCGCCGCCGATAACGTGAGGGGTGAAAGATGGACTGTCATGTGACCAAAGAGGACTGCCTGAAAAGGCATGAGGAGCTGATTGAAAAGCTCGACGGCATCGAGCGCCGGCTGTTTGTTGACAACGGCACGCCGTCGATCCAGACGCGGCTGGAGCGGCACGATCTGGTGATCCGTGCGTTGCTGTGGGTGGTCTCGGTGGTCGCCGGAACCGCGATCGCGGGTGCCGTGTCGGCCTGCGTGATGATGATCAAGTTTCTGTCGAAGGTTTGAGGAAATGGATTTCCGGCCCCGCCGGTGCGGGAGTCCGGATGTTAAAAACGAAAGAGAGGGAGTCATGCTCACATCGGTACTGATCAAACTGGGCCTCGCCGTATTCAGCGCGTTGCCCATCGAGCGCATCATCGCCGCGCTGCTCAACAAGTGGATCGGCAAGATCGACACGGGGAATATCGACAAGGCTCGCAAGACGGCGGAACACCTTGCCGAACTGTCGGCGCTCTTCAACGACATCTTGTCTGACAAGCAGGTGTCGCCGGACGAGCTCGGGAAAGTGAGGGAGTCTGTTATCCGTGCCCGCGAGCGGCTGCTGGCGGCATGGGCTGTCGGCGCCGATGCGAAGGCCACGCAGGTCGAGCTTGGGAAAGCTGGGCTTGTGGCCGGGTACGTGGAGCCGCTGCTGAAGGGTACGGGCTGTGTCCTGCTATGCGCTCTGATGTTGGGTTCATCCGGGTGCATGACTCGTACGCGCTGCCAGGCGCTGACGTTTGATGGCTGCACGTTTAACGTCAACGAGCCTGTCGGCACGGATGATCCGAAATACCCGCGCAGTCTCCAGATCGGCGTCAACGATCAGCAGATCGAGGGCGGTACGGATACGATTGCCAGCGGCAACAAGACCGACCCGAGTGTGACCGTGCCGATGGGCGACTCGGCCTTGGGCGCACTCGGCACGTTCTTCTCCGGTCTGATCAAAGGCGGGGGAACGTCCACAACCAAAGCTTCCACGGCGGCACCAGTCGCTGCGGCAGCGGGAGGCACGGCATGTTCAGACGGCTCGTGTAGTGTGCAATAGACGTGATCCTATCATGATCGGAGCGTTATCGAACGGACGGCGGGATTAATTCCTGCCGTCCGTTTGTTTTACCGCACCAGTGTTGGCAGTTGTTTTTGCTACGGCCACTGTTCCTCCTTGTTTCGTGTTTTGGCCGCTTGTCTGAACAGCTGTTTCAGTTTGTTGAGTTGTCTTTTTGGATCTGATGAACTTCTTAAGCATCTTGAGCAACTTTTCAATCTGAGGGACTTCGAGTTTCTCTGCTTGCTCCTTAACAGAGGCCAGTCTTGCCGCTGCAATGTCTGCGGCAGAAGTGGATGTGAGGGCGGGCAATGCTTCTACGGCGGCACGGGCGGACTCGGCATTCTGGTGGACATAGGCGCGAGTCATGTTGTCTCCCCCGTGACCGACGAGGCCGCGCACTGTTTCAAGGGGAACGCCTCTGCTGGCCAGTTGCGATACGATCGTATGACGCAAGGCGTGGAAACCAGCGACAGGCACCTTTCGGCCAACTCCGTCACGGTCAACAGTGGTTATGATTCCGCATTCTGTGAAGTGCTTTTGAAGCCTGTAGTTGATGCCATCAGGATTCACTTCCCGCATTTTTGCGAGTTGGGGAAGTACCGGGCCGGTCCGTTTACTGGGCGGTGTCTGCTCCAGGGCCACCTTCAAGGTTGGGTGTATGGGAATGGCAACGATCTTTCCGGTGCTCTTTGCGGTCTTCTTAGGGCGTAAGGTTATGATGCCTAGGTCGAGGTCAACCGAGGACCAGTTGAGCGTCACCGCATCGCCTAATCTCAACCCTGAATACGAGCCGATGATGAGGAGTGTCTTTAACTCGCCCGTCGCTTTCTCCAGGACCGTTTGAAGTTCTGCGACGGTCAGGACTCGTCTTCCCTGTGTGCACAGGCGCTTACGTTTGATCTTTGCCCATGGGTTCAACCCGATACGCGCCGTGTCGGTCAGAACACGAAAAATCATTTCGAGAAGGACGATATGCTTGTTGAAGGTATTGGGCGTGACTGGTTTAATTTTGTTGTCTTTAACCTGGTCAGCAGCAACCCGGTTAGCGGCAACCAGGTCTGCTGCATAATCGAACGCGTCTTGCACGGTGACATCACGAAGCTCCCGTTCTTTACGGCGTTCCTCAGGGCCTTCATCACGACGCTTCTCGATCCACCTCTCAAATCTTTTCCACTGGCATAAGTAGCCGGCAATCGTTCGTTCGCTGGCGTCTGATCTCTCTGGGGACTTCAGAAAGGCCGCCCACGTATCCACGACAGTCAAGGCCGGCAGGGCGTCGACGGCTTTTGCGTGTTGTTGATCAACCGTCTGGACGCGGGCGAAAACCGCTTCTGCGCGTTCAACATCATCCCGCAGATTGACGGGGTTTAAGACGCTGTCGCGCACCTTACGCGCCTCAATGATATTGGTCTCGTGCGTGCTTTGGAAGATGACTCTTCCGTTGACCATGCGCTTGATGTACCACATGTTGCCGCGCTTCATCAGGTTCCTGTTGTCCGAGTCATCTTTGAGTATTCTTGCCATAAGAAAACCGCCTTTCATCAGAGTTCTTTTAAACGGCGTCATTATAGCATTCAAACTTCAAAATTGGTATCACTTTGGTATCACATGTTAAAAAAACCCTGTGTTTCATTGGGTTGCCTTCGGAATCATAATCCGCAGGTCGGGGGATCGTGACCCTCACCCGCCACCATCTTAAAGGCCAATAAAACCTCGGTTTTATTGGCCTTTTTTCGTTTTCTGGCCTAAATAGACTCTTAGGCCGTTTCCTGCGTTAGCATCCAAATACCCTCAATTGCGTGCACGAATTATAATCAAATTATAACCATGTCGCGGACCGCTAAAATCACGTCGGGGACCGCATAAATAAAGGGCGGGAAGCGCAAATATCCGCAGCAGATACGAAAACAACCACGCCTGCTGTGGAAAACAGTCATAATTCGTAAAGTAATCACTGAGCCGAAGAGCAGGGTAAGGATGTGGGACTAAACAGTGATGCCGGCAATTGGCGGAAATGGGTGTTGGATCAAGCCGACCGGCTTGACCCGCTTGAGAAGAGACCCCGTCGATTCTGGATAACGTCGATATCGACTGACCAAAGGCGAATGGGTAGGTGGCTGGTGGTCTGTCCAATAAAACGGCTTGTCCAATGAGATTGGATGGGCTACAGTATTGGACATCAACAGCTATGAAAAGAGAATCCGACATCTTCAATTTGACTGCGCGGTCCGTAAAGGATTGGGCTGTCTTGTCGTGCGCAAAGTCCGGCAAGCCGGCAGCGGCCGCCATGGCTGGTCGGTTTGACGGAGTCGCCGATATCCGGGTTGGCGGACAGTGCATCCGGGAGCCCTATGTCGTGCGTTCGACGGTCGGGGCTGATACGGTGCATCTGTTGTCGCTGCTGAGGCGTGACAGCGCGGCTGGGCTGCTGCTTGTGGCCAAAAATGTGGGCGACAGGTCGGCGGATATGCTCCGGTCGGCGGACGTGCATTTCATGGATACGGACGGGAATGTGTTTCTGGCCGGCAACGGCATCCATGTGCTGGTCACCGGTCGGCGGAACCGCGGCGCGGCAGCCAAGGCCGACGGCGCTTCGGCTGGCCGAGCGTTTTATCCCAGCGGGTTGCGCCTTCTCTTCCATCTGCTGACCGATCCTGCTTTGAATTCAGGAACGCCGGGGGCGGCTCTGGTCGACAAGACCTATCGCGAGATCAGCGCGGCGACCGGAATCGCGCACAGCACGGTCGGGTGGGTCATGGCGGACCTGATCCGCCAGAAGTATGTCATTCAGGTGTCGCCGGGGCACCGGATGCTGGCTGACAGGTTCCGTATCCTGGAGCGTTGGGTGCAGGGGTATATCGGGCGGTTGCGCCCCGGTCTCGTGATCGAGCGCTATCGGCCGGCGCGTGCGGACTGGTGGCAGGGCGCCGCGCTGGTTGACGGCTTATGGTCGGGTGAGACGGCGGCGGCGCTTCTGACGCAGTCGCTCAAACCGCAGACGGCCACGGTTTTCGGCGGTAGCCCCCCGCATGATTTTGTGCTGAAGCACTTGCTGCAAAAGGACACGGAGGGGACAGTGGAGTTCCTGAAGCCGTTTTGGCGCACGCCGCCGGCGCGGGCCGGCGGCAAGCCGTGCGTCCATCCGTTATTGGTCTACGCCGATCTGTTGTCGATCGACGACGACCGCACACGCGAGGTTGCCCAAATCATTTATGACCGCTATCTCCGTACCATCATTGAGACCGCTTGAAGCCCGCAAGGCGGACGCGGGGATAACTTCTCATGGCGGTGTTGTTTTCTTCTCTAGTGACTGGCGCTCGGCTTCGCGCTTGCGTGCGTCCGCGACCGGAACGAGGGTGCGCTGCCATTCGGTCTGCAGAAGGTCGGTGAGGCGCCCGATGGCGGGGTGGGGCGGCACGAGCGGCGAATCGCGCCGGATCTTCCCTGCCGCGTTCTGATACTGCCACAGCAGGTCGATGTAGTCGCCGCGCCTTTCTTTAGGGACGATGACGGGCGGGTGGCCGCCCCGTAGCACGGGCAGGTTTGAGACGAGCCTCGCGACGCGGCCGTTGCCGTCGAAGAACGGGTGGATCCGCACGAACCCCATGTGTGCCTGGACATACGCGCCGATGGCGTTGTCGGGTCGCCGCGCAGCGTCGAGGGTCATGTTGAACGCCTGGAGCCAGCGCCGCATGAGGTGCGGCACGTCCAGCGGGTCGGCGTACTCCATGTAGGCGATCTGGCCGTCCGCCACGCCGGTGGTTCCGTTGTAAGACTGCTTCCAGTCGCCGACCGGGTTGAGCGCGTCGATCGGCGAGGACTCCATGACCGCGCGGTGCAGGGCGAAGAGGTCCGTCTCCCCGACCTCCGGCTGGCGGATCAGGCGGTAGACGAGGTCGATCGCCCGCGCGTGGCCGTAGACCTCCTGATGTTCGCGGAGCGGCTTGCCGCTGATGGTGAGGCCCAGTTCAAGCACCTTGACGGTCTCGCCCAGCGTCAGCGTGTTACCCTCGATGGCGGTGGAATCGTGCGTCCACACGGCGGCGACCTGCTTCAGGAGCTGGTCGCGGAGGTCGGGGGAGAGCCCCTCGTAAAAGAGGCGCGCGCCGCGGCGCTTGCGGCGGCTCTTGGCGAAGGAGAAAACCGCGTTGTGCGTCACCACGAGGCCGTGAATGCGTTTCAGATCCTCGGCGACCTGCCTGAAGCTCCTGCCGTTGTCCAGCAGGGCGAGGATTTCCACCTCATAGGGGGCCAGTTTCGACTGGAAGGGTATGCCGGGCATCGTAACCTCTTTCTTGCCTTCAACGCCCACACTGTAACGACTTATTGGAAACTTTGCAATTGAGAAGTCGTTACGATATTAGTCGTACTCGTCTTTGATTTCAAACACCGAGAATTCGCCACTTGCGGGTTCGGGCTGTTCGGTGACGTGTTCGACATCGGCAAAGGTCGGGCCTTTGTGGCACCAGGCGCTGAAGGCTTTCAGCGCTGCGGCAGATCCCTCCGCCACGATCTCCACGCTGTCGTTCGGAAGGTTGCGCACCCAACCGGTCAAACCCAGCGAACATGCCTGGCGGTAACAGTTGAAGCGGTAGCCCACACCCTGCACCCGACCGAACACCTGGAGATGAAGCCGTTTCATGGTTGTTGCCGGGGTTTGTAGGGCGAACACGCGGGTTCGCCCGTACGGGCGTTTGGTGTTATGACTTCGTCAGATGCCAGCCGTTGCCGTATTGGCAGGCGTAGGTTCGGAGCGACACGCCGCTCTCTTTACGGATGATAGATGCGCGGCGCTTGGCGTCAGCCTCGGTGCCGTAAGCGTCTTTCTGCTGGCCGTCGCTCCCGGCGCAGAAGGCGCATTTCTTGGAAGGCGTTTGCCGGTTGGCGGGGGACAGGTGCCACTTGTTGCAGGTCTGGCAGAGATACGGCGTGAGGTGGCGCTTGTATTCGGCGCTGGCGTATTTCGCGGCCTCGCGGGCTTCGCTCTCGGTGCCGTACTCGGTGAGCGGCTTGCCGGTCTTGTTCCCTGTGCAGGTTTTACTTTTGAGACTCATGGCATTCGTGGAAAATGATTATTACAACGTTATCTGATTTGTTGTGTGTGGGTCAAGGCTGGGGAGAACTGCCAAGTGAATATGAGCGTACTGAACCCCATGAAAAACATACAAATGGGTGTTGCGGCGAAGGGGGGCTTCTGGCAAATTGACAACATGTAACCAAGGAGACGGAATGTACCTTTTCTTTGACACAGAAACGACGGGGCTTCCCCGGAATTACAAGGCTCCCGCGACCGATCTGGCAAATTGGCCGCGCCTTGTCCAAATCGCCTGGTTGCTGGCCGATTTTGCCACATGCATCCCTAAGGCCACATGAAGATCAGGTCGGCGAGTTCGCGCGAATAGATGCTGCCGAAACGGCTGCGCATGAATGCGGCCGATCGAGCGGATCAAGGAGCGGATGGGGCGGTGAGGGAGTTTCATGAGGTTGCCTTTTGCCACAATCTGCTACGGAGTGATGCAGTCGCTCTGGTTTAGAGGCGTATTTGTTTGATCGTCACGAGATATGATGCCCGGATTTCTCCGCTCGTTTGTTCAATGTGTTTGTGGTAGACGCGTTGCGATAAATGGAATAAAATTATTAATGTTATCTCGCTTTGTCACTACTTTACCTTGCTGAATCTCGCTCGATATGAGTCAGTCTGGAGCGAAATGTTCGGTTGTCGCTTTAGCATTTTGTCCTGCTTTATTTGGGCGGGGTTGTTGTCACAATGAACAGACGCCGTTGATTCCTATGGAAAGAGGCGGCAGAAGGGCACCATCATGAAGTTCACGTTCGTTTGTGAGATCGCGGCTGTTGCTATCGTGTGCGGGAGTGGCGCACTGGCTACAAACTCTTCTGCGCTGACGGATGTGCCTTTGCTTTTTAATCCCGGTCCGAAAGTCGAGAAATTAGAAGTCGTGCGCGTCGACAAGGGTGAAGCCACGTGTGTACTCTATTTTTCAACGAATACCCTCGGAATGACTAAGTTTCGAGACGAAAATAAAAATGAAGCGGAGCATTTCCTGAATAAGCCGCTAATCGATTCGCTCGTGTGGAGTGTCCTTCTAGGCACAAACGGGGTCGCTTTGCCCAACTCAGTGAGCGAGATCCACCCATCAAAGTATGATCCGGCTACGAACAAGTATACGATCTGCTTTAAGGTTGACGCGCCGCTAAAAGAAGGCACTTTATTGACGCTTAAGATCAATACAAAATTGCGGGAACACAGATACGAGTACGCCAGAGCGAACGCGGCTTGTATGAAGAATATGCTGGTTGAATGGCTTGAGATACTGAACCCTGAGCATGAGGCTGTGAAGCCAGAAATTGTATCTAACAGCATTATATTGACCAAGAGCGGTAAAATTGACCCGGCGGCTTTAAAAAATATTCCGAAGTATGTCGAGTGGTTACTAGCTCGCGACAAGAATGTGACCTGCACTGAGTTAACGAATACTGTAAATACAAATCTAATGTGCCGTTTGTTGGCACCAACAGATGTTACGGTGCGCGACTGGTTGATTGGCGCAAAGCTAATCAATGAAACAAAGCTAATCAAAGATACAAATGTTGTCTTCACTGTGAAAGCAGGTTCTCCGATATTCACATTAGAAACTAGCGTTAAGGAATGGGAGTCAAATATTGTGCTTTTGCTGCTCTATCATCACTATCAAGGCAACTTGATAGCGATACGGAGAAACAAGGACGCGACCGCAGCGGCTGGCTTCCTGGGGTCGGCGGTGGCTCAGTTCGCCTATCGTGGCCGCATCAAAGGCTTTACGGAGGTCGTCAAAAGTATTTCAATAATGCCGCGCGAGCAGGTGAAAATAGATTATGGAATTGGTATCGACACGTATTTTTATGCAGTCAGGATTGCATTCGTGAACGAGAACGAAGATGACATTCTCGTTTACGGCAACTCGATTCGGATACCCTGTGAACTGATATGTATGGAGTTCGATTCGCCGAAGGAGTATGGAAAGTTGGCCAGCGTTGACTACAAAAAGGATTTAAGTATAGTACTAACTAATACCGGTTGTGCTTCGAAATCATGGAGTTACAGTCCTTGGTGGCCACGGTCGAGTTTTGGGGGACCGGCGACCCAAGAAATGAGGGACATGTTGCCACTGCCGAAGACGCTGGTCAGCAACGGATTTGACCAACGAGAATTCAAACGTCCCAAGAATATTCTTCTCAGATTTCTTGACGGGTCTGGAAACGTCTCGAAAGCGCTGATCCCTGTTATTGATAAAGCGGACTTCAGCACTGGCGTCGGACTCGCGTTTGGCGTGGTCGTTCCGACGATCCAGAAGATTTGGGGCGATGCCACCAGTGTGCAGAGGCAAACGTTTCTTTGGGACGCGCTCGACCCTTACACTGAGTTGAAACGGGGGGAGGAACTTAGCAAAGTGGTCTTTCTTCCCCGTTTCGGGATTGACGGTCTTGTCCGTGAGAACACGGTGGAGTACATTTCAACGATAGGAGAGATTAAGAACACGGTATATGTCCGGGTTGCACTGATCAAATCGGCGGAGTAATGATTTCGTGTGACGGTGTTATGCGGGAAGGTGCAGCCGTCATTTTGTCGACAGGGTGCTTGACGCGAGCGGGTGAGCGGCGGGTGAGAACGGGCGAAGGCTCGCCGCCTTCGCCCGTTTTTCTTGTAAGTCACGCAACGCAGCGGCCGAGGATCTCGGCAACGGTCTTGGGTGTGTGATACAAGTCCAGCTCAGCGCCGACTTCGAGCAGCTCGGGGATGCTGATGTAGCCGAGCTCCGGCTCCATGCCGAGGATCTCGGCAACGGTCTTGGGTGTGTGATACAAGTCCAGCTCAGCGCCGACTTCGAGCAGCTCGGGGATGCTGATGTAGCCGAGCTCCGGCTCCATGCCGAGGTCGGCGATTCCGAAGGCCAATGGAAACCCCGGGCATCCACAGTTTTTACGGTTGCCCGTTGCCGCTCAGCGGGTGTACCATCCCTGCAACCTAGTGTTGGTGAACCGATCCTCAGCCAACTACAAAGCTTTCTACGTTTTCTGCTCTCTCAGCAAGAGGGTTTGGGCTAAGAAAAGGAGCAATGCCATGGGCGACAAAAAGGGCAAGAAGGAGAAGGCCAAGGGCCAGAAGCAGATGGACGCCAAGCAGGCGAAGGCCGACAAGGACAAGAAAGACAGGCAGAAACCCCGCGCCGTGTAGGCGACCTCGCCTGTGATCAGTCACGGCCTCCTTGACACAGGGTCGGGAAATGTTGTGCGCGGGTGTGGCGGCGGGTGAGTGCGAACCCCAGTATCCTCCGTTTTCCAGAGGAGGTTTGGGGCGTGCCGTTGGCTTGGCACCTCCCCGCATGGGGCGTACATTCACCGTGTGCCCGGCCGATGACCGCCGCGCCGTAACCTTGAACGAAACCAAAGCCAAGAATCTGAACCTTATGAAGAGATCATTCGGAGCGAAAACACTCATCATACCCACGCCGGTCTGGTGCGTGGGCTCATACGATGCCGCCGGCAATCCCAACGTGATGACCATCGCCTGGGGCGGCATCTGCTGCTCGGTGCCGCCGTGCGTGACCATTTCCCTCCGCAAGGCCACGTACACCTACGACAACATCATGGCGAGACGGGCGTACACGCTGAGCGTGCCCAGCGAGCACCACGTCAAGGAAGCGGACTACTTCGGCATAGCCTCGGGCAGGACCGTGAACAAGTTCAACGAAACCGGCCTAACGCCTGTCAGGTCAAAATTGGTAGACGCGCCCTACGTCGCCGAGTTCCCGATGGTCCTGGAGTGCAAGGTCATCCATCACTACGAGATCGGATTGCATACGCACTTCGTGGGCGAGATCATGGACGTCAAGATCGACGAAAGCATGCTGGACTGCGATGGCAAGCCGCATATGGAGAAGTTCCGGCCCTTGGTGTTCGATCCCGGCGCCCGCCGCTATTACCGTGTGGGGGAAGCAGTGGGCAAAGCCTTTGAGGTCGGGAAGAAACGCTGGGACGGCAACTGGTCAGAAGAGGAAGCGGCTCCGGTCAGCACATGATCTGAAGATTGGAGCGAGAGGCAGGACAACGACCAACAACCCAACTGGGACCCCGCCGACAAACAGGCTTCGCTCAAAGACTACGCGGAGTGGCTGCATGGCGAAGCTGTGCGCATGTTCATGTAGGACAAGACCCACTGCCAGATCCTGTTCACTGATGACGGCCTCGCTTCCTTCAACCCCGCGCCCGCGAACACCGCTGCCGACGCGCTGAATGCGGGGGTCAGGCAGGCGGTGCTGGAAAACGGCCTGTGCGTCATGCCCCGGTGGCGCTGCTCGGGAGACATGCAATCCATAGGGATCGTCTGTTAAGTTGCTGCGGGACGTTTAGGCCATCGTGCCTGGGCGGCTTTTTGGGCGGAGGCTTTGCGCTGCGCCTTCGGTACACCTTGCCAGCGGGCTTTGCCGCCGGCGGCGCGTTTGTCGTCGGGCCACTCATGGCCGCATTTGGGGCACTTATTCATCGGCTTTGCAAACCTCGCTGATAGCAACAACCTCGGTCGGCTTGATGGCCCAATCGCAGATCAGCTCGATCAGGACGCGGTCGCCGTTGATCTCGCACAGAAAAAAGCGGACATACACTCCTAGAATTGGCCTAATCCCTTAAACCAGTATCGATAAGTACAACTTAAATTATCGGGAAGCCAATATTTTTTAGATAGTCAAAAGTTGGATCATAGAATTCGGGCACCCGCGTGCTATCCTCAGAATCCCCCGGAGGCACAACAATGACCATTCCCTGCCGCGCGCGCGTCAACAAAACACGATAGGCGTTCTTGAGATAGTTCTTTCTCTCCTCCTTCCTAACCCTATTCCAATTCTTACCGCAAAATGAATAATGGTCCCAGTTTGCCCTCCCATGGCGAAAATCAGCATCCCAAGTCACACACGCCCAGTCCAATTCCAACCCTTGAATGCTAAACTCGGTAGCTACATCTTCCAGATAGTATGACGAGCGAGCATCTCCCTTGTCATCTAAAAACCAGTGCACCGGATCCATTGGCGCCTTTACATGAATGGCATGTGGACGCAGCCGTTCAGCGCTCGAAGAAACCACAATTCCGTATCGTTCCGAGCCGCGAGCGTTGCTCTTCAACCATGCTTTCGCTTTGCTCAAATCCCGAGTAATAACGATCGGGTATTGTTTGCTAAGTTGTTGAAAGGTATGCCGAGCCGCTTCTTCGTCCAAGTCGAGCATCTGCTTGATCAACAACGAGACGTTTTCAGCCCTAAATGAACGCATGGAGACGGACAAATGCAAATCATCACTGTAAAAAACATTAGAGCGGTCCTTGATCTTTTCCAGAAAAGCACCCGCCCCATATTCGCCGTCTGTCAGACGATTCGAAATGTGGATACTCCATGCGGGAAAGGAACGATTCAAAGCCTCGATCCATTCACCAATTCCCGCTTCCCCCGTATTGATTTCTTGGCCGCCTCCGACCAGACAGACAATGACACCCCAATCTGAGTGGCGATCAATGCAGGAAATCAAAAACTCCGGTTCGGACTGATTAAAATTCGGACGATTCTTCTTCCGGCGCATGAAACTTGCGGTTTGCTCGAGGTCCCAGGCGCGCTGGGCTTCATCGAAAAGAGCAACATGGTCAACAGGTGGTCTTGAATCCTTGAGATATTCATCTCGGTAATGGTGTACATTTTGCACAAACGCTTTGACCTCGCCCAAAGCTTCCTTTTTGCTAATCCGGTTATTCGCTATTTTCTCTCGCCGAACTTTGTCCCGGGCTAAAGCCTCTTGCAGAATTTTCACCAAAGGACCATTCCCGGACAAAAAGACGCTGTACATATCGCTGTCCGCATCGAGGTGTTTGGTTGCTATGTTCAAGCCGATTAGCGTTTTTCCCGCGCCCGGAACCCCCGTTACAAAGCAAATAGCCTTTTGCCCTCGTTCTTTGGAAGAAGATATGATTCTGGAAATTAAATCGGTTGTTTGGTGAAGATTTTTTGCTCCCGCATCGCTTCGTGAGATTTCTGTCACGTCATGATTACGGTACAAAGCCATCGCCGCCTCGATAATGGTCGGTGTAGGACAATAGCGTCCCCCCTCCCACTCCTTAGCGTCAATACGATCGCCATCCGCAAAAGTTAGTACGTCATTGATTGCAGAAACTAGCAAGTCTGACGTACATCTAATTGGGAAAAGCAGTTTATCGTTTTGCGGAGTCGCACCGACGACCCACTCGACGGCTTTTGCCTTGGTTGCAATGAGAATCGGCGCGATATGGCATTGGTGACTTGTTTCGTGGAAATTTTTAAGATCCAGCGCGTAGTCGCAGACCTGATCCACTGCACTTCCTGTGAACTCTTTTTCACCAACCTTGAATTCTAGAACAAAAACAACTGGTCCGATCAGTAAAACGACATCTATACGTTCGCCCATCCGCGGGATGGAATATTCAAAATAGATTGCTCCTTCGTATTTCGAGATAATGGGCTTCAATATCTCAATTTGCCCTAACCATGCATCTCGCTGAGTGAGGTCTACGGAAAATGAGCTGTTCCGAGTCAATTCCCCGATAATTGTTGTGGGATCGCTATGCACGAAGCCTGCAATTGAATCACCATAATATGCTCTATTCATGGTCAAGAAGGTAGCAGATTATAGATATGCCCACTAGGATAATGATAACCGGGAGTGCGGTAAGCTTGCCTCACAATTCATGACGCCGAAAAATGGTTCGGGGAGCGCGACTTTTTACAACCGGCTTTGACGGCGGGCGTCAGAAGCCGTATGATTAGAACTGTTCCGGTCGGGAGAATCGTGGTCGCGACGTTTTCCGGGACTGTGAAGCTTACCGTTACCGACTGCCAGCGGTGGACCGATGCCGATGCCGGGGTGTCGCGAAGAAGGAGAACGTAAATGAAGAACGGGTTGATGTTTGTGGGTGTCTCGATGCTGGCGGTCTGCGGATCTGCCGATCCTGCGGTTCTGAGGTACAACGGAGCGAACGGCGGCGATCTGATGGCGGCGAATGTCTTTCTGGATGAGAGCGGTCAGGCGGCGAGTTGGGTGAACGGCTCCATTCTCGTGCTGACGAACCATTTGAATCTGGCGTCCGGAACGTTTGTGGTGAATACGTCCCAGGATATCGAGGTCTATCAGATCCGGGATTGCCTCAACCCCACCATCTGGCATGGAATCAGAGCAAGGAAACTCACGCTCGGCGCGGGTGGCATTGACCATCAGGGTGGCTCGGAACTGAACATCCAGGGCTCTCCGTTGGTGCTTTCGGCGTCGCAGTCGTGGTCCAGTCCGTATTTCCGCATGATTTGTCTGGATGGTATGACGGGGCTGCAGATGGCTTCCGGAGCGACGCTGACGATCAGCAACGTCAATTTCCGTGTGAATACCGACGGCTCTTCGCTGACAACGAACGAAACGATTCGGTTTATTGGCGGTGGCCAGCTCTCGCCGTCGACGGCGAACAAGCTGGGCTCGGTGAACATTCTGGTGGACGGATACAAAGACCGCGCGGGCGTGCGTGTTCAGGGCGGCGATGCGGCAACCATCGGCGTCCCTTGGTTCGGCAGCACGCTGACGCTGAAGGACGGCGGCCAGGCATTGCTGGACAACAAGATCTTCGATCTTCCTTTGGTCACCGCCACGGGAACCGGCACCGGAACGGTCGGCAGTGTGGGCACGACGTTGATGCTGCCCCGTGCGGAACTGCAGTTGGATTGCCAGGGCGATTTCCGGTTGAGCAGCACGCTGACGAACTCCCCGGTTCCATCCACGGTCCGCAAGACCGGTTCGGGACGCCTGATGGTCGGAGGATTGCAGCGGGTCACAGGCGGCTGGACGGTGGAGGTGGGCGATCTGGTGACGGAACAGGCTTTGGCTCTGAACAACGCGCCGGTGTCGCTGGCTTCCGGAGCCACATTGGAGCTGGCGGTTGACGCGCTGATCCATACGAATTCCGTCAGCGGGGCTGGTTCGGTGAAAAAAACCGGGTCAGGCACGGCGACTCTTTCGGGGCCGAATCTCTATACGGGGGCGACGCGGATCAACGGAGGCACGCTGAAGCTGTTCTCGGTTCCGAATTCCGGCGCGGGCGACATCATTCTTGGCGGCGGCCGGTTGTGCTTCGCGGCGGATTACACCCTTGCTCCGGCGCGGGTGAGCGGAAGCGGTTCCATCGGCGCGGCGTCCGGAGCGACCGTGACTTGGAACGGCGACTGGAGCACGGCTTCGGGGCTGACGGTGAATTCCGATACGGGAGGACGTCTGACCATCGCCGGAAATCTGACCGGCAGCGGTTTGGTGAAGAGCGATTCCGGCCGTCTGCGTCTGACCGGAACGGCCGGATATACCGGAGCGATTCTGGTGACCGCCGGCGTGATCGAGCTGGCTTCGACCGATGTGCTGGCTTCGGGAGTTTCGATCACCGCGAGCGGCACCGGGTCTGTTGTTCTGAACACCTACGCCGGACAGGATCTGACGAAAATCACCGGCACGGTGACGTATGCGGGAACGGTTGACTGGAATACCGACACGCAGGGCGAACCTGCCATCGCGTCCGTCGACACCCTCGCCATTGGCACCTTGAGCGGCGCGGCAAGCTTCACGAAGACTTCGGCCGGAACGATGATCATCCAGAACACATCCGGGTTCACCGGGAACGCCACCGTGAACACAGGCAAGCTGTTCATCCAAGCGGCGTTCAGCAACCAGACCTTCACGGCCACCGGCGGGGAGCTGATCGCCGAGGCGGGCGGAAGCTTCGGCAACTGCACGCTGAGTTTCGGGTCGGGCTCCGGAACCATCGCCGTCACGAACAGCGGTTCACTCGGTAGCGGGACGCTGGCGTGGAGCCAGGGAACGCTTCGTCTGGATGTCGGCGGCAGCGTCGGCACCCGCCTGATCAATCCTTCCAGCAGCGCCCAGTTGAAGGTGTACGACGGCTCAGCGTTCAACGGCGGGTCGCTGACTCTTTCCGGCGGACAGATGCTGTTTCCGGTTTCCACGACGATTTCGATTCCCGTGACCCAGGCGGCGGCCTGCACCCTTAAGGCGATCACCCAGGCCGGCCAGACGAAAACGAAGGCGACGTTCGCGGGCCTTTATACCGCCACGGGCGGCAAGTGCACTCTCCAGTCCGATGCCACGCTGGGACAGATCGTTTTCGCGGGCGGTGGCGTGTTCAACGGCGGTGAACTGTTTGTCCAGAGCTACGGCGACTGGTCCGTGATTTCGAACAAGGTGACGATGCCGGGTTACTGCGGAACAGAAAGCGGTGGACTCTTCATCCGCGTGAAGGACGGCGGCACGTTGGATTTGAAAGGATCTGCTTCGCAGCACCTCTTCGTCACGGTTGGCGGGGCGGGAACGCTTGAAGTCGGAGAGGGCGGCACGCTGAACATGGGTAACCTGATGCTGACCGGTGCCATCAACGGCGGCAACGGAACGGTTCTGCTCAGCGGCGGCACGATCAATGCGGACTCGGCGGCCGCCGTGCAGTTCGGCAACGCGGCGAACTGCAGGAGCACCTTCCAGCTGAACGGCGGCACGCTGAACATCAGCAAGCCGATCACCCAGAACGTCTCGACCGGCACCGTGAGTTTTGCGGGCGGCACGTTGAAGGTCAACGCCGCGCTGGCTTCGGGAATCGTGCCGACGACTTCGCCCATTGTGGTGAACGCGGCGGGCGGCACCGTGGACATCGGCGCGCGCGAAATGAGCCTCGGTTCGTCCGGGATTTCGGGCCCCGGCGTTCTGAGCGTCATCGGCGGCACGCTCCACTTCAACGCGGACGCTTCTTCTTGGACCGGCGGACCGACTGTGGTCTCCGGCACCGCGACGATCGACAGCGCATTCGGGGCCGGAACGGTCAATGTGGGATCGGGAACCGTCAACATCGCGGCGGGCGTGACGGTGGCCTCGCTCACCGGCACCGGTGGCACAGCGGTCTTCGCCGCAGATTCGACGGTCCAGAGGATCATCGGCAGCGTCGTGAAAAGCGGCGCAGGGGCGATGACGGTGAACGAGGTTGACCCGGATGCCGAAATCACTGTTCTCCAGGGGGATGTGAAGTACCAGAACACGCTGACGGCGGTCATTCCGGCACCGGCGGCGTGGGTTGACGGCTCGTCTGTTTCCTCCATGACCGTCGATGCGCAGGGGGCGATCACCCAGTGGCGGGATTGCCGCGGAGGCGGGTTCACCAACTTCTGGGCAGCGCCGCTTTACAATCCGCCGATTCTATCGAACAATTTCCTCAACGGCCGCGCGGCCGTGAATTTCGGCGTGGGTTCGTCGGACTGGTCAGGCGGCGGCGAGAACCGCATGCTGCAGTTTAATTCCCGCTTGACGAACATTCGAAGCGTCGCCTGGGTGGTCGGCAGCCGTAACGGCGGCGGATTCCTGCTGGGTGACAGCCTGGATGTCGCCGGAGGCCGCAGCTTCCATCGCGGAGCTGGCCTGGGAACCACCTACGGCATGGGCGTGGCGTCCGATCCGTTATGGGCCGGAAATGATCGCGACGGACTCGTCCGGACGGGTGAAGCCCGTATCAACCGTTCCGTGGTCGATCCAACCACGACCGGATTGAGCGGGAGCTGGGATCTCGTGAGCTGGCGGCTTTCCACGGCGAACAACACGGCCAATATCACCCCGGCCGCATTCTGGTTCGCCTCGTGCTACGCGGCGTCCAACGGACGTTTGAACGGCGGCCAGGATCTAGCCGAGTGCCTCATCTACACCAACCGGCTTTCGGATGCCGAACTGGCGACGGTGGAAACCTACCTGAACACCAAGTGGTTTTCAGCCCTGAGCATCCGAAAAGTCACGCTTGCCGGTGCCGGTACGCGTTTCATCAACCTGACGACCGATATGCCGGTGACGGTTGCGGAACTGGTGGTTTCGGCAGCGGATACGGCGGTTTCGGGCGAACCCTTGACGCTCGATAAGCTGACGGTCACCGGAGCCGGAACTTTTTCGGCGACCGCATTCGCGACGGCGACGGTCGGAATCTTCGAACTGCAGGAAGGCGCGCTCTTTGTCGTGGATACGGATGCGCCGCGGACGCTGGCCGCCACGCAGGCGATTTTCCCGCAGACCGTGCGGTTCTCATTCACGGGAAACGCCAGCCCGGCGAACAAGTACCTTGCCATCAAGGCGGGGACATTGACTGGCACCCCTGTCTGGGTGCCCATCGATACAGCCGTCCGAGCGGGTGCCGAGGTCGAAATGGTGACGGCCTCCGGTGAGGTCTTCATTAAACTATACAAAGGGACCCTGCTGTTTATGCGGTAGAGGATTGTTGAGCACCCAGCGAAAATAAAACGATGCGACGGCTTTCCCAATCTCTGCTTCTCTGCCTGTTGTGCCTGCCGGCCATCTCCCGGAGCGAGATGGTCACCGCGTGGGGCGATTCGATGACGGGCGGACACCCGACCGGCTGGCCGGCCCAGTTCGCGCTGCTCAGCGGCGCGACGATGAATGCGCGTGGGGTCGGCGGCCAGACGTCGACGCAGATCAAAGACCGCCTGATTGCCGAACCCGCCCGGTGGGGGGATTTCACCATTCTCTGGGCGGGCCGCAATAATTACGGCTCGCCCGACACGGTGAAGGCCGACATCGCCACCATGGTCTCGAAGCTGACCACGACCAACTTCTTTGTGATCAGCATCTGCAATGGAGACTGGGCCTCGGAATGGGTCGGGGGATCGGGCTATGCGACGATGACCGCCCTCAATGCGGACTTAAAAACGACGTATGGAGCCAAGTTTATCGATATACGAAAACTACTGGTGGATTCGTATGATCCCTCTTTGCCGCAGGACGTGATCGATCATGCGCATGATGTCGTCCCCCTTTCCCTGAGAGGAGACAGTCTGCATCTCAACGATGCCGGGAACCTGGCTGTCGCGAACGCGATCCATCAGGCGTACACCCCATTTGCACCCTACACGCCCGACACGAAGTGGACGCCCCAAGTCACGGGCATCTGGCATACGCCAGAAAACTGGACGCACGGATTGCCCGCAGGCACGGCCGTCCATAGCGCGAATGTGCAGGAGGCCGGAAACGCGGTTCTGCCCCCCGGCGCCTTCTCCTACGCGGTCACGCTCAACGCGCCGGCGACGGTGAACGACCTGACGCTTCGGAGCACCATCGGCACCATGACCACGCTCAATATCAACGCCGCGCTCACAAGCACGGGGATCAACCAATCGGGCACCCCTTTGGGACGGTTGCTGACCAGCGGGAACACGGTCATCAACGTCAGCAGCGGAGGGTCCGCGAGCCTCGGCGCCCAAGTTGCCCTCACGGGAGGCACGTTGAACGTGAATGCCGGGGCGGCGCTGGTCTGGGGGAATACCGCCGCCAATCAATCATTCCTGGGCAATGGGGCGACGGTCAACATCTATGGTTCGGTGGCGGGAACCTCGGGGACATGGAAGGGGAACCAGAGCCTGGCCATCGAGAATGGCGGCATGACATCCAACTGGAAGATCGATGGCGGCTCGGCCTCGGCGGATGCCGTGACGCTCCTTGCCAACTGCGGGAGAGGAACCTTGAACATCCTCAATGGGGGCACGCTGACGATTCGCAACAACACCAGCACGGCGGGCATAACCCTGGGCAATATCTGGAATTCCGGTGCGTCTGCCTACGCCAACGAGTCCGTCCTGAATCTTGCCGGCGGTGCCGTCACGAACGGTGCGGCGGGCATGCTCAAGATCTCCGCCAGCACGGCGGCGGCGAACGCCCATAACACGGCCGCCGTGAATATCTCCGGCGGCACTTTTCTGCAATTCGCCACCACAACGATCGGGTCCGGGCGCCGGGGGTCGCTGAATCTTTCCGGGACGGGTGTGTTCACCACCACCGGCGACATGCTGGTCGGCGGGCTGAACAATCAGATCAGCTCGGCTCCCGCAGGCGGCGCGATCACGGCTTCGGGGACCCTCGCCATCTCAGGCGGCGCGCTCACGGCCAGAAATGTCAATGTCGGCGATGGCAGTTTTGCCTTTCTCGGCGGCAGCAATCCGGCATGGAATTCGCCCGGCGTCCTCGCGCTTTTCGGCGGCACACTCACCGTCACCCGCCTCTCTTGCACGAACGTCAACGGCACAATCGACTTTTCCGGCGGCACGCTCGACACCGCCGGAACGACGCTCGCCAATGGCAGCCAGTTTGTTGTCGGCGACGGTTCCGGCCAGGCGACTTTGAGTTTAAATGGCGGCACGCATGCGTTTGCCAACGGCCTTGCGCTTGCCACGAACAGCACGTTGCGCGGCCGCGGGTCGATCACGGGTAACATCTCCTTGTCGGGAAGCTATGCCCCCCAGATTCAATCAGCGGGCACGCCCGATCTCGTCTCGGTGACGGGATCGCTGACCTTGCAGAGCGGCGCGATGCTCCAGCCCGTTGACACGGCCCCTGTGCTCCTGCCTGTTGGCGAGACGCGCACCCTGCTGAGTTGTTCGGGCGTACTCACGGGAACTTTTGCCGGATTGAATGAAGGCGCCTTGCTCATGTTGGGACCCAACACCTTTGCCGTTCATTACACCCCTGCCGCGGTCACTTTACGAAGTGTGGCGTCCTATCTCACCTGGGCGTCGGAGAACGGCATCTCGGGCGAGCCGGCCGACGGCGATTACGACGGGGACGGGCTCGACAATCTCATGGAATATGCGCTCGGCCTCGCGCAAAGCGTGCATGGCAGCGATGGGAATCTCGGCGCGGGCAGCCTCATGGAATCCGGCAACGAATACTTCAGCCTCACCTTCACCCGCCCCGAGCCTGCGCCCGGCGACATCCTCTAC
>Ga0075012_10001930_pt1 | contig 20645 bp, 15 predicted proteins | sample All_14_2_FD_71474 | JGI IMG/M metagenome (GOLD analysis project Ga0075012, IMG submission 71474) | Freshwater microbial communities in response to fracking from Pennsylvania, USA - Allegheny Zone_MetaG_DW_15 | ecosystem: Environmental > Aquatic > Deep subsurface > Groundwater > Drilled... | reverse complement strand
TTGCCGCCACCGTGACCCCCGCTATTATCGCCGCCGTTACCACCGCCATTCCCGCCTCCATCGCCGCCGCTGTTGCCGTTATCGTTGCTGTTTCCCTTGTCATTGCCACTGCCTTTATCGCTATTGCCGGTGGCGTTTGATGTTCCGGATTGTCCTTTGTCGGTATCATTCTGTGCTCTGGAGTTGCTGCTTTTACCCGTAGCGGGGTCGGTTGACGGTTCATAGCCTGTTCCCGGTTCATGGATCTGAGATCTGACGCCCTTGCTCTGGCCTTTAGTGATACCGGTTGCTGCGTTCTTAGAAGTGGACACAGTCAGGTCTTCGACTTCAATTCTTTCAAACTCAGTCCTGGTCAATTCCGCTTCGGTATATTCGTTGCGGGCATTTTTACCGTGGCCCAGTCCGAGAACCGATGGATGGACCCCCAGATCCTGGGCAATCTGACCCCATCCCTTCCCGGAAAGGCGCATGTCTTGGATTTCTGCGGCTGTCGCTCCGGTTACCTCGGCCACCAGATTGGTATAGGTTCGTTCAGCGCTATCAAGTTTTTGCTGAGCATCAGCAAGCGCTGCAACTTCCAAAGGGTGTCTGTATCCATCGGCGTCGATAACGGCCGTAAGGTCGTCGACCTCCGTCTGGGCATCCTGTACTGCCTGCTGGGCGCCCTGAACTCCAGGGTCGTCCATGGTGTACTGTTCGGCAAGCTGGGCCGCATGGGCAGCCTGGGCCGGATTGGCATAGTAGCTTTCTACGGGTTGATCGACGACGACGTCGGCCGCCAGGGCCGTTGTCGCGCCAGAGGTCAGGCCAAAGATCATGCCTGAGAACATCACCACCCGTATTGCTGATTTTCTATAAAGTTTGAGTGTGTTCATATGGTTCTCCTTTGCTGGGTTGATGGTTGGGTAAAGAGGAAGAGCCCTTTTTCCAATTCGCGTTTTCCTCCCTCGGCAGTTTGGATTGGAGCTGGCTCGTCAAACCAACTGATCCGGATCGGTAGCCCGCGATTCTTTCCGAGGATGGAGTCGATCCGCTGCTTCAGTTGTGTTGCGATGGCTCTGCTTTTTTCGAGGTCATTCTTATAAAAAACGACAAGATGCAGTTCGCCTGCCGTTGGTTGGCGCAGGTAGTTCGTCAGTCGCTCCAATTCATCTTGGCGGGCCTGCTGTTGCGACCCGAGCAGCACGGTCTGATTGACGACGACTTTGCGGCCACCGATCATGCTGACCTGATAATCGAACACGCCAAGACGCTGCAGGTAAGCGACGGCCTGGTAGGCCCATCTGCCGGATCTGTAATGATTCAAATAGCTGATGAAGGCCTGTCGTTCGCCGATTTTGTCGTTCAAATGATAATAACTCGTCGCTCGGTTGTATAAGGCCGTCTGTTCCTGCGGGTTGATGCGCAGGACTTTTTCGTACTGGTGCAGAGCTCCATGGTAATTGCCGCTATCCGCGAGATTGTGGGCAAGGTTGAGGAGGAACAGAACCGAATCGGTTCCTGTAATGGCCGTTCCAGGGGAGTTATGTGTATCCTCGGGCAGATTCTCCATATTTCGGAAAAACGTGTCCGACCACCGGTTCATCACGGTTGGCTTTTCTTCCTGAACTGTTGTTTGATACATAAAATCGCGCAGAAGATTGTTGTTTTCGTCCTCGAACAGGCTCATGTAACTCATTTGATTGGCATTGCCGTAGTCGAACGCAGCGGTAATCACTGAGTTTTCATGGAAAAATGCGATGTTTTTTATCGCTTTTTCGGACCCCACCTCTTTACCCAACCAGAAGGCAGCGGCGGTCATTGCCAGAATCGCCCCTGCTTTCATTGGCATTGGAGCAAGCAGCATCAGTCTTTCCCAACAGCTTCTCAGTTTCCAGGGGATACTCTGCCGTCTGGTGCCGGTGGGAAGGCTGTCCATTATCCGTTCATGCAGTGCAGGAGGTACCTCGCGCTCAGGGAGCCTGCGCAGCAGCATTTCAATTTTTTCTTTATCGATAGAATCATCGTTCATGATCGTTCTTCTCCTGCATAATTTTCTGCAGTTGTTCCAAGCCTCGTTTGATCCGCATTTTTACCGCGCTCTCGCTCATCCCAAAGATGGTGGCCACTTCCTTGACAGGCTGTTCATGCCGATACCGCAGGTGCAGTATTTCTCGGGTTTCGGCCGAGATCAAGGCCAGGGCTTGTTCGAGCAACTCCCCCTGTTCATGAGCTTCGAGACGTATCGCCGGATTACGATATGTCAAATGAGGGGGATGCAGCTCGTCAAGCGGTGGCAATTTGGTCTGCCGTCGTGTTCTGGCCCGGCTCCAGTCGTTAGCCACATTGATCGCCAGCGTATAGAGCCAGGAGAAAAGACTCCGTTCGGGCCGGTAGCTCGATAGCCGGCTGAAGGCCTTCAAAAACACATCCTGGGTAAGATCGGCAGCATCAAGTTCATGTCGGGTATACCGAAACATGAGATTGAAAACAGGCTTTTGATACCTGGTTACGATTTCCGCGTATTGCTGTGTTCTCCCGGCCAGGACTTCTGTGACAATCTCTTCGTCTGTGCGATGCATCCTGCCAGGGTTGACTGTTGAGATGAATGGTTGGAGTAAGCTGTTAACCGATATACGATGGGTTGGAGTGGAAGGTCACATTGGGGATTAAAAAAACCTTTGAATTCATCTTTTTTTCTTGCCCCGGTTTTTCAATTTGGGCGATTTTGCAGGTGATTGAGAAAGAAAGAAAACTGTGGAGTCATCAATAGTGGCGCGATGACCGGAGAATGTCCGTTTTTCGGAGACATTGAACCAACTGATCCGTATACGGCCACCGAGAGCCAAAGTTGGAAATTCCTTCTCGAGATAGCGTTTGATGCGGATGGCCCTGTCGCGGGCGAGATTCCCGTCGTTTTTCCGATAGACGATGATATCAAGAGGGTCTGATTTCATATTGACGACAATAGATCCGATTGTGTCGAGGTTTGCCCGGTCGGATCGAGTCAAAACGGCAGTAGATGGGGCGTACGACATGGCCGGAAGGGTGACGACACGCCGGCCGAGGTGATGGTTGCGATACGAAAAGTCATCGAGGCGGTTGAGACGCTCAACAGCCTTTATGGCAAGTGTTCCAGAGGGATGTGCTTGAAGATAGAGTTTCCATGCCTGCCTTTCCGCGGACTTGCGTTGCAGTCGCTGATAGATGATGGCCCGGTTGTAAAGGGCCTGATCATTGTCGGGCTGAAGCGCCAGGGCGCGCTGGTAGCAGTTCAGCGAAGGCTCGTATTTTTTCGACTTGAGATAACTGTTGCCAAGATACACCAGGGCCTGGATGTGTTTCGAGTCGAGTTGGAGGACCTTTAAATAGCTGTCCTGCTCCTCCGGTAATCTTCCGCTCCCCCCATAGGCGACACCGAGCCACAGCAGATAATCGATGTTGTTTCTGGTTAGGGCACTTGCCTTTTTGAGATGGGGGAGGGCCTGGCGGGGTTCATCCAGGGCGAGGAGGATTCGCCCATAGGTATACTGTGCGGAAGCGTTGGCAGGATTTTCCGCAACAACTTTTTTCAAGGTTGCCGCTTCGCGGTGGAGTTCGGCTCGTGTCAGTTGCTGCTGTTTCTGAGGCTTGGGTTGCAGGATGTTGCCGAAGGGATCTTTGGAGCAGCCTATTGAAAATATCGAAACGATAATGCAAAGAATGGCTAATCTTTTCATGGGTCGATTCCTAAATAATCTTTTGTGAATTGGTGCCGATAAATAAATTATCCTGCGAAAATGCCGCCTCTGATGGAATGTCCACCGTATGCCGTGAACCCGCGGGTTTTTCTCAGGTCGATTGCCGATTGCAAGGCGCGGCGCAAGCCAGTGATCGCCGCTTGCGATATAGTGCTTTCGCCTCAAATGCATGTGCCGGAGGACTGTCGATCATGGGGTTTGCGTCCATGATATCGATATATGGTATCGCTCTTCAGGACAAGCCCCATCAACGGTGATGATTTGGTCGTGATCTTCAAGGCATTCTTCCCGGGGGTGTTTTGCTGGATAAAAAGCTATGCAAGGAATGCGATAAAGATTTGTTAATACAATACGTTAATTATGCAAATACTCCAAGTGCCAATCACTCTTCAAACAAGTAGCTCGGGTCGTTTTGCGATAGACACAATTAATAATTATATTTTTTTTTCGACCAATTCTACACCTATCCGGCGGCCCTTTATGTTTCTGACTACGTATCTTCCCTGATCAAGCAAGCGGGAATTCCAGGTGCACTTGAGCCTTACCTCCTGACCGAGGGACACGCCCCTGCTACCGCTCGGGACCTCGAAGCCGACTCCGCCCGGCGAGATATCATTGAGGTCAATATTCACCTCGCGGCCATCACTAAAAACCATCACTGCTTTGCCGGTCTGTGATTCCCTTGGTGTCAAACGGTGGTTCAAGAAACAATGTGATAGTTCCCCACATTTATGGCAGCGGATGCTTTTTCGATGGATATCCCTGGGCAGGGAGATCATTTTCTTGGCTTGGCATGAAGCGCATTTGAACAGAAGGCGATTGTTTATAACCCGGAAGGTAATTGTTTTTGCCATAGTCCCCTCTTTATAATGCCCTCTTTATAATGGAGCGCTGGATGTACAATTGGCGACATGGTGCACAGGCATGGTGCCGGATACGGTGTGATATAATCGCTATAAGTTAATAAAAACTACTGTAAAATCAATATTAAACCGCGGATGTCATCTTACGGCAGGCCGCATACAGATCACAATCGGCACAGGTGTTATTCTGCCACGCTCTTCTTCCGTTCTCAAGTGTCGACAGCATTGACCGTCAGCGGTACAACTACCTTGGAGTGTTCTCGGGTTTCAGACTATTGGTCAGGTTCGCAGAGATACAGATCTCCGTGGGTCCCCGCTCCAATCGCCGGCAATGGTGGTCGTCCTAGAATCTCCGGGACTTTTTTTGCTGCGGATGGACCAGTGGTGGCAAGTCTTACTCTATGGCCAAGAGCGATGACGCAGTCATCGCTCTTCCCTCCGCCCGGCCGGTTTCGTCGGCCTGTATGTACCTGTCGCGGATCTGGAACAGCATTGCAAAGAGTCACAGAATCCTCCGGCGGTCAAAAGTCCGCCCCGAATTGAGGACCAAACGGATTTGAAACTCTGAATTTAAGGTAATCGACGATAACCTTTTGTTGAAGTAACTCTCTATGAGAGAAAGGCGGCAAGTTCCATACAGTTTGAGCTTTTTCTAAAAAACTGAACCGGAGGAGTCACAGAACCGCTTGCCAGCGCTAGAGAAAAAGTAGGACTTAATTTTCTTGAGCCAGCAGGAACACTGACAGGATAAATGATTGAGCAGTCTTTGACAAACGAGTGCTTATGGAAATCCAAACGGTATGAAGTCCCTATGTCCTCTGAATGAAAAAAGGGGGTTACGCAAATAATTGCGTAACCCCCTTTTTTAATTGGTGGAGCTAGTCGGGATCGAACCGACGACCTCTTGAATGCCATTCAAGCGCTCTCCCAGCTGAGCTATAACCCCATTCTTCGTTACCGAAAATGTCCGACATTAATACCAGCCATTCGTTGTTGTGTCAATTAAAATTCCAGTATACATGTTCTGAAAATGCATATGTGTTGCTAAGGCAGAGGAATCTTGGTATGCTCATGAGTCTTGTTTAGAGTATTTTTCAGTTATTCCGTGTGACTATTTCTTTTGCAGTCCGGCACTGCTTTCCTGGCCGGACAGTTACCCAATATACCACAGAAGAGCGCTCTTCATTGCGAGGAAGGATATATGTTTTCACCATTTAATTTTTTGTTCGGCTGGTTGTCCAACGATCTGGCAATCGATCTCGGCACTGCAAACACTGTCCTGTATGTCAAAGGGAAGGGGATCGTGTTGAGAGAGCCTTCCGTCGTTGCCGTCAGGCAGGATGGGAGGATAAACAAGGTCCTCGCTGTCGGCCATGAGGCCAAGATGATGCTGGGGAAAACTCCTGGAAACATCACTGCCATCCGCCCGATGAAGGATGGTGTTATCGCCGATTTCGAGGTGACCGAGGCGATGCTGCGCTATTTCATCAACAAGGTGCACAACCGTCGTACCCTTGTTCATCCGCGAATCATGATTTCCGTACCTTCAGGCATAACCCAGGTTGAAAAGCGGGCAGTCAGGGAATCCGCCGAATCAGCCGGCGCGAGAGAGGTCTACCTCATCGAGGAACCGATGGCAGCCGCGATCGGGGCGAACCTGCCGATCACCGAACCTACAGCTAACATGATCATCGATGTGGGCGGCGGGACTACGGAGGTGGCGGTGATCTCCCTGGCGGGCATAGTCTATGCCAAATCGGTCAGGGTTGCTGGGGATAAGATGGACGAGGCGATTCTGCAGTATATCAAACGCAAACATAATCTGGCCATCGGCGAGCGAACGGCCGAACTGATCAAGACGACCATCGGCAATGTCATGCCGGAGGAACCCTACGAGACGATGGATATCAAGGGACGCGATCTGGTTTCCGGAGTCCCGAAGACCTTGACCATCAACGCCGATGAGATCCGGTCGGCGATCTCCGAGCAGATCGAAGTTATTGTCGAAGCGGTTCGCATCGCCCTTGAGGTCACCCCCCCCGAACTGGCGGCCGATATCGTTGATCAGGGAATTGTCCTCACCGGCGGCGGCGCCCTGTTGAAGAACCTCGATAAACGTCTGAAGGAAGCGACAGGCATGCCGATCATTGTTGCCGACGACCCCCTGTCGTCAGTTGTGCTTGGTACCGGCAAGGCCCTTGACAATCTCGATATTCTTCGCGAAGTTACCATTGATTAGCCGGAATGCCCGGACTGCAGAGGATTGCGAATCGGCTTTTCTTTAATGGGTAATATTCACGGGGCGTAGTTGCTCCTGCTTTGTTGGGATCTGTGAGAAAGCGAGCTAACGGCAAAAAAGGCAATTCACGGACAGCGACTGTCAGGCTCCTTCTTTTGGGAGCGACTGCCTTGACGGTTGCTCTTTTGGTGTTCGCATCCATGATCGGTGACAGATTCGGTGTTGTTCACCAACTGACACTCGATGTCGTCAGCCCGTTACAGAAGGCGGTTACGAAGACGTTCGGCGGATTTTCCGATTTTTCACGGGATTATATCGACCTATGGAGCGTGAGAGCGGAAAACAAACGACTGCGACTGCTCGTTGACAAGTATATGAATGAGCTTGGCGAATACCGTGAAGCATACAGGACTTACCTGCATTTGCAGAGTCTGCTCGAGTTCAAGGAAAAACAGGAATTCAAGTTACTGGCAGCCAGAGTAATCGGCAAAGATCCAGCCTACTGGTTCCAGACAATCCTGGTGGATCGAGGAAAGGCGGATGATATTGAGCCAGGCATGGTTGTTCTGACCCCGCAGGGTGTCGTTGGCCAGGTTATCCACGTATCAGAGCACTATGCTAAGGTACTTCTTGCCAATGCCCCAAGCAGTGCCATTGATGCGATGGTGCAGAAAAGCAGGGCTCGTGGTATATTGAAAGGATCGGGAGAGAAAGGTTTTATTCTCAACTATGTGCTGAAGAAAACCGATGTCGCGGAAGGAGATCAAATCGTTACTGCCGGCATTGGAGGGGTATTCGCCGCCGGCATTCCTCTTGGGACAGTGTCGGCGGTGAGGGAGAAGGAACGTGGGATGTTTCTGGAGATCGAAGTGCAGCCTGCCGTTGACTTCCAGAAACTGGAATATGTATTCATCGATCCGACCGACAGGCAGAAAATTCTGCGTGAAATGAACTTGACGGTCGAGTGACACGGATTGCCAGTGTTGACTCTTTGTTTTTTTCTCCTCGGCATCCTGCTTATTGTCCTGGAAACCACCCTGCTGCACTCATTTCCTTCATGGTTGGGACGCCCTGATTTCATATATATTTTGGTCGCGTATACTGCGTATCGTTTTGCCTGGATACCAGGACTCCTCCTGGTTTTCTCTTTGGGTTGGATAATGGATGTGCTGACCGGGGTTGATCTTGGCATCTATCCATTGGAAGTACTTCTCGTTTTTATCAGTCTGAAGGCGATGACCACCAATAATCCCCTGCGTGAATCGACGTATCAGATTCCGCTTGTCGGACTCAGTTATTTCATTGTTCAATTGGTTCGGTATATACTGTATCTTTTCACCGAGCCTGAATTGCTGCCGGAATGGTCCTGGGGAAAATTGTTTGCCGAGACGGGCATCCTCCTGGTGGCTACGATTCCATGTTTCATCCTGCTCAATGCCCTCGGGGAATTCCTGCAGAACCGAAAGTCACAGCCTCGACCGGTTAAACGGAGGACGTGAGAGTTGATCATCACGTGAACCCAGAATGAAATTCAAAGAGCTTTTTTCAAAGGAAGTGGATGAAATCACTGAACGTGATGTAGCTTCTCTCGATAACCTGCGGCGCAGGGTAAGCGGCGCCATCGTTGTCGTGGTGGTCTTTTTTTCTCTTATCGTACTCAGACTCTGGTCGCTGCAGATCAACCATGGAGAGGAATACAAGAACCGGGCCGATTCCAACCGGGTTCGTATTCGTCAGGTTGCTGCTCCCCGCGGTCACATCCTTGACCGCAAAGGGCGGGAAATCGTCACCAATCGGCCGTCTTTCAATGTGGTGTTGATGAGAGAGGATTCCCATGACCTCGACGATGTTCTCAAACGCCTGGCCCCGATCCTGAACGACGAGCTCTCGACCCTGTGGAGCAGAGTCAGGGAAGCCGAAGGCACCCCTCGCTATCTCCCGATCCGGTTGAAGGAGGATATTGACTGGAAGACCCTGGCGTACCTGGAAAATCACAACAAGGAGTTCTCGGGGATACGGATTGAAGTCCAACCGGTCCGGATCTTTCATTACCAGGACCTGGCTGCCAATATTATCGGTTACCTTGGTGCGATCAGCAAGACCGAGTTGGAGAGTGCCGACCAGACGGTCTACCGCGGTGGTGATCTGATCGGGAAAATGGGTCTTGAAAAGCTCAGAGAGGCTGATCTGAGAGGAGAAAAGGGGAACAGCTACTCAGAGGTGGATGCGAGAGGGTTTGAACGTAAACTGTTGAAAAGTTATGAGCCGTTGCCTGGACGTGAAATCCGGTTGACACTCGATGTCGACCTGCAGCAGGCAGCCGAAAACCTGATGGAAATCGGTGAAAAAGCCGGTGCAGTGGTGGCCATGGAGGTAAAGACCGGCAGGATCCTGGCTATCGCCTCGACGCCGCATATCCGCCTCAATGATTTCGTCGGCGGCATATCGCGTGACAAATGGCAGGAACTGCTAGACAACGAGAAGCATCCCCTGATCAACAAGACGGTGCAGGCGACCTATCCACCGGGATCGACCTACAAGATGGTCACCGCCCTGGCCGGTCTTGCAACCGGTGTAATTACGCCGGACACACCGATTTATTGCCCCGGCTCTTACTTCTTCGGCAATCGTCGCTATGGGTGTTGGAAAAGAGGAGGGCATGGGACCGTCACCTTGAGACGGGCGATCGAGGAGTCCTGTGACGTCTATTTTTATCAGGTCGGACAGCGGGTCGGTGTCGACACACTGGCCGAGTACGCCGGCAAATTAGGGCTGGGGCGCAAGACCGGGGTAGAACTGGAGCATGAGAAAAGCGGCCTGACCCCGACCAAAAAATGGAAAATCTCCCGTTATCAGACAAAGTGGCAGGATGGGGAGACACTGTCGACAGCCATCGGCCAGGGCTTCAATCTCGCCAGCCCGCTCCAGATCTGCCAGATGACCGCCACCGTTGCCAATGGCGGCAAGCTGTTCCGGCCCCAGTTGATCGAACAGGTTGTCGAGCCTGACGGGAAGGTGGTGCAAACCTTCAAGCCTGAACTGCTCGAAGAGATCAAGGGGATGGATACGCACATGGCGATCATTCGCGAGGGTTTGATCGGGGTGGTCAACGGTCCGCACGGAACTGCTCGTGGTGCGAAGATCGACGGGATAACTGTTGCCGGGAAGACCGGTACGGCCCAGGTTGTCAAGGTTGCTGCCTATAGACATCTGAAAGAGGCTGATATCCCCTATAAATTTCGTGATCATGCCTGGTTTACCAGTTTTGCCCCGGCGGAGGACCCCGAGATCGCGGTGACCGTTCTCGTCGAACATGGCCTGCATGGTGGCTCCGGTGCTGCCCCAATCGCGACGGCTGTCATGAAGGAGTACTTCCGGGATCGCCTGTCCGTACCGGATGAAGGGATCGTCAAGGAAATACGGTGATTGAGATTTGCAGAGGACGCCACAAATGCAGAGAAAAATGAAGGATATGCTCCGTATTGACAGAAGATTGCTGGCAAATTTTGATTTTGTCCTGCTGATCCTGCTTCTGATTGTCTGTGCGGCGGCACTGAGCAACCTCTACAGCGCCTCCTACCCTCCCAAATCTTTGGCGACGACTCCGTATATCAAGCAGGGCGTTTTTCTGTTCATCAGCTTCGCCATATTTCTGGTGGTTCTCTGCGTTGATTACCAGGAATTGCTGTTCTGGAATTATCCGATGTATGTACTTGTTCTACTCCTTCTCATCTTTGCGTTTTTTGTCGGGTACGAGGCCAACGGCTCTCAGCGGTGGATCAACCTTGGCTTCTTCAAACTCCAGCCATCGGAACCGGCGAAAATGATAATGGTTATCACACTGGCAAGTTATTATGCCAGAAAAGAAGTGGTTGACGGATATTCTCTCAAACAGTTGATTGTCCCGATTGTCCTGACCGGCATCCCGTTTGTTCTCATCCTGCTCCAGCCCGATCTGGGCACGGCGATGATGCTGGCCATTATCGCCGTTTCGATGACGGTCTTTGTCCGTCTCAAATTCTCGACCTACATGATCCTCGGCGCCGCGGCCGTCACCATGGTCGTCTTTGCCTGGGAAAAGGTGCTCAAGCCCTATCAGAAACAGCGGATCCAGACATTTCTTCATCCGGAGGACGACCCGATGGGAAATGGCTACCAGATCCTGCAGTCCAAGATCGCGGTGGGGAGCGGCGGCAAGTTCGGCAAGGGGTATCTGGAAGGGACGCAGGGCCATCTCCACTTCCTCCCGGAACGACATACCGATTTCGCCTTTGCGGTGTGGGGAGAGGAGTGGGGCTTCGTCGGCAGCCTGATCTTTCTCGGGATCTACTTTTTCCTGCTGATCTGGGGATTGTATATCGCGATGAATGCGAGAGATCGTTTCGGGGTGCTGCTGGCCTTTGGCGTGGTCATTTTGATATTCTGGCAGGCCGTCATCAACATCCTGATGATCCTGGGTTTTTTGCCGGTCGTCGGCATCCCGCTGCCGCTGGTTTCCTATGGTGGTTCTTCCCTGCTGACCACGATGATCGGGTTCGCGATCCTGATGAATATCCGCATGCGGCGATTCCAGCTCTGACGACCTGTTGGAGCTGAGCTTCCCGTTCGGTCGGCCGATGATCACCGACTCGTCTGCAGGACAAGATCCTTGAGGCAGGCGATGAGCGACGGGTGCGAGTTCAGCGAGGGGCTCGACAGCAGTCGTATGCCGAGCTTTTCCGCCTGGGTTTTGTACAGGATATCGATTTCGTAAAGGGTTTCGATATGGTCGGAAACGAAACTGATCGGAACCATGAGAATATTCTTCACTCTTTCCCGGGCCAGTGTCTCAATCATCTCCGGGGTTGATGGCGCCAGCCATTCGACCGGGCCGCTTCGACTTTGGTAGCAGAGGCGCCCCGTCCGTCCGGTCCGTTTCTCGATCGTCCGCAGTGTTCGGAGAATGTGATCGACGTAGGGGTCTCCTTCTCGGATGAAGGAGACCGGCAGGCTGTGGGCGCTGTAGACGATCTCGACGTCCTGGCCGTCGAAGCGACTCAAGCCCTGGTTGATGCTGTCGATCAGGGCTTCGATATACAAAGGATGGTCAGGCCAGGACTCGATGGTATCGTAGGGCATGCCCGGGCAGAGGCGGTCTAGCTCCATTTTTAAATCTCTGATCGAGGAGCCGGTGGTTGCCCGGGAGTAATGGGGGTACAGGGTCAGGGCGATGATTCTCTCGATATCCCGGCTCAACAGTGTCGTGATGGCTTCGGCGGCACGCGGCTGCCAGTAGCGCATCGCTATCGTTACAGCATAGTCGCCTTCATCCTGCAGACTGGCCTGCAGACACTGGGCCTGGTGCATGGTAAGCCGTTTCAGCGGTGACCCTCCGCCGATACTGGCGTAGGCCTGACGGCTTTTGCCGGCCCTTTTTCGGGCGATATACCATGCGAGCGGCTTTTGCAGCCAGGGCGGCCCCAGCCGGATGATCTCGCGGTCTGAGAAGAGGTTGTACAGAAATGGTGCCACATCAGCCTGTTGTTCCGGCCCTCCCATATTGAGGAGGAGTACTCCAATTCGTTGTTTCTGCATTATCTCGCCATATTCAATGATTTTTCAACCCACTTTGTGCAATTGTACCGGATGTGTCCGGCGATAGCCATGTCCCACAGATTTATTTTCAATATGTGCTGGTATTGGACAATGGGGTGGGAGAAAGAGGTGTGGCTCACTTGATTATCGGGTGGGGGGGAATATAATGGAGGTAAAGGCGGATCATTGTGGGCATGCAAATGCTCCACCCCCCTCTGCTTCGGCGGGAATGGGGAGGCTCTGCCGGGAAGGTGCCTGCGGGCACGGATGTGACGGTGGTCGACGCCATCGTCGGAGCTTTTGACGGAGGAACTTTATGGAACTGAAGATCGAGGCCCGGAATGTGGAGTTGCGAAAAAGCTGGCAGGACAAGATTGAAGAAGAAAAAGAAAAGATTGTCCGACTGTATGCGAATTATGTCCTTCACCTTCGCGCCAGCATTGAGGCTACAACGCATCACAAGGAAGGAGGGTTTGAGATCAAATTGATCGCAACGGTGCCGAACGACACAGTCGTCGTGGTCCGGCGAGGGGAGGGAGTACGGCCCCTGCTGATTGAGGCCTTCGATGTGCTGACCGGCCAATTGAAGGAGATCCTGCGGAAAAAGCGAAAGACCGTCAAACAGAGTGAGGCCGATCTCGAAGGGGAGAAGGTCGGCATCATCAGGAAGATTTCACCCCATGAATCCTATGGCTTTATCACTGCCAGCGATGAACGTGAGATTTATTTTCATGAGAACGCGTTGAAAAATATTGCAATGGAAGCACTGTCCGAGGGCGACAGCGTCATCTTCGGTGAAACCATCGGCGACAAAGGGCCGCAGGCCTCGTGGGTGCGTCCGACCCGGTAATGACATACACAGCAAGTAAATAGGCAAACGTATTCTGCGACCGCAGGCATTTCGCCTGCGGTCGCTGTTTTTTGTGCATTTGCCTTGGCATATGGTATTTCACGATTCCGAATTTTTCTGTCGGGCGATTTTTGTGTCACCATCAAGGGGATGAAATCCGGTGCGCGAGCAGGGTGGATGCAGTATAGATTGAGCTTTGCCGCGGATTGAAAATGTTCATCTCACCGGAGACCTTTATTGTGCAGGAAGAAATTTATCTTATCGATGGCAGTGCTTACATCTATCGTGCCTATCATGCCCTTTCCCCTCTTTCCAACAGCCGGGGGCTGGCGACCCATGCCATCTACGGATTTATCAGTATTCTCCGCCGGCTGTTCAAGGAACGGAGTCCCCACTATGTCGCGGTCGCCTTCGACAGCCGGGGACCGGTTTTCCGACATGAGATCTACAGCAACTACAAGGCGAATCGTCCCCCGATGCCGGACGATCTCGCCGAGCAGATCCCCTATATCAGGAAATATGTTGCCGCCGCCAACCTCCCGATCCTCGAACAGGTCGGGGTCGAGGCGGATGATCTGATCGCTTCGGCGGTGCGATGCCTGATCCGGGAGGGACACCGGGTGGTCATCGTTTCCGGTGACAAGGATCTGCTGCAGCTTGTCAACGACCGGGTAACCATGTGGGACCCGATGAAGGACAAGGTGATGGATGCTGCCGAGGTGGAGAAAAAGTACAATGTCGCCCCGGCACAGCTGCTTGACTGTTTTGCCCTGATCGGCGACAGTGCCGACAATATTCCGGGTGTCCCCGGCATCGGCCCGAAGACGGCGGAAAAACTGATAAACCAGTTTGGTACGCTGGAGAAGATTTACGAAGACATCGGAGGGCTGAACCAACCGAAGCTGGTCGATAAGCTGATTCATGGCCGGGAATCGGCGTTCCTTGCCCGTGACCTCATCCGCCTGAAATCCGATGTCGCCGTGCCTGAACAGCTCTCCGCCTATACCTTCGCGGATCCAGACGCGGACCAGATCCGGGCGCTGTATTCGGAACTGGAGTTTACCAGCCTGCTGAAGGAGGTCGAGTCGTTTTCGGTGGTGCCGCGTCAAGGGTTCATCTGCGTCCGCGATGGCAACGATCTGAAGCGGATGGTTGAGGCCCTGATGTCGGCAACCATCCTCTGTGTCGATAGCGAAACCACCTCCCTCGATGCCCGGACCGCCAGGCTGGTTGGCATTTCCCTGTGCTTCGATCTCGACCGGAGCTGGTACATCCCGGTCGGACACCGGGATGCCGATGGCAGGCTGTGCAGTGGCCAACTGGAACTGGCGACGGTCGTCCAGGCCCTGCGACCTTTTCTCGAGTCTCCCACGCTGCCCAAACTCGGGCATAACCTGAAGTACGATTTTACCGTACTGCTCCAGAATTGCGGTCTGTCGTTGAATGGCCCACTCTACGATTCTCTGATCGCGGCCTATCTGATCGAGGAGACCGGACGGTCGTTCAAGCTCGACGACCTCATGCTTGGACAGGGAATTCAGATGACCTCGTTCGAGAAGGTGACCGGTGGGGATAAGCGGCCGGATTGTTTCGCCTATGTCGACATCCAGGCCGCCTGCGAGTACAGCTGCGAGGATGTCTACGCCGCCCTGTTGCTGTGGCGCCGTTATGAACCGCTCCTGCAGGAGATGGGAATGGAGCGACTTTTCTACGAAGTCGAGATGCCCCTGGTGCCGATCCTTGCGAGAATGGAGATAATTGGAATCGCCATTAATCCTGATGTCCTGGCGAGGCTCTCCGCCGAATTCTCGGCCAAGCTGGTGGTCCTCGAGCAGGAGATCTATGCCATGGCCGGCCGGGAATTCAATATCAACTCGCCGCGTCAGCTGGGCCAGATACTCTTTGACGAGCTGCACCTCCCGTATGGGCGGAAGACCAAGACCGGTTACTCGACCGATGTCAAGGTCCTCGAAAAACTGGCGTTCCGCCACGATCTTCCGGCCCGTATCCTCGATTACCGAACCCTGGCCAAACTCCAGTCGACGTATGTCGAACGATTGGCGTTGTTGCAGGACCCCGAGACCGGACGGGTGCACACCTCCTTCAACCAGGCGGTCACCGCCACCGGGCGGTTGTCGAGCAGCAACCCCAACCTGCAGAACATCCCGATCCGTTCCGAGGAGGGCAACCGTATCCGCCAGGCCTTCGTGCCGGCGAAGGGCATGGTGTTTCTTTCGGCCGACTATTCGCAGATCGATCTCCGGGTCCTGGCCCATTATTCGCAGGACAAGGCGCTGATCGGAGCCTTTCGGGCCGGCGAGGACATTCATGCCCGCACCGCCGCCGAGATCTTCGGGGTGTCGCCACTGCTGATAACGGCGGAAATGCGTCGGGTGGCGAAGAGCATCAATTTCGGTATCGTTTATGGCATGAGCAGTTTCGGTCTGTCGGAACAGCTCAACATCGGCCGCAAGGAGGCACAGACCTTTATCGACAGGTATTTTCGTCTCTATGAAGGGGTCAAGCGATTCATGGGCGATGTGGTGGCCCAGGCCCGCAAGGACGGGTATGTCACCACCCTGTTGGGGCGACGCCGCAACCTGCCGGATATTTCCAGCAGCAATCGGGTGAAACGGGAATTCGCTGAAAGGACCGCTATCAACACCCCGATCCAGGGAACGGCGGCGGATATCATCAAACTGGCGATGGTTGCCGTCGACCAGGTCCTCAGCAGGAACGGCCTGTCGGCGCGATTGCTGCTGCAGGTGCACGACGAACTGGTATTCGAACTGCCGCCGGCGGAATTGGAGACGTGCACCGGGCCGATCAAGGCGGCGATGGAAGCGGCGCTGCGGATGGATGTGCCGCTGGTGGTGCACTGCACGGTTGGGCCGGACCTGGCCAAGTGATGTTGGCCGGGGCGAGCCTGGTTGGTGGTGAATTCTGTAAAAAATAAAGGATGTGAAGTGGTATGGCGGCAGTGAAGAACAGTGGCCGGGCCCGGAAATTGACGGAGGAGATCGAGATTTTCGTGCGGTATGCGGTGGCGGAAGAGAGCTATGCAGAGGCGATGAAGGTAGTTACAAGGTACAGCGATGATGTCCCGGCGCTCCTGCTCCTCCGTGAGTTCTACCGTTCATTGCCGGAGGTGCGGGAAGAGCCGGTGGAGAAAATCGTCGAGTTGGCCTCCCATCAGGGGGTGAAACTCCTGGCCGTCATCACCCGCGGCTTTGAATATCTCTATGCGATGGATGGCGACCGGGTGGTCTTCATCAGCGAAAACGGACCGGACATTGACGAGGAGTACCTGGCCTTTTTCGGTTATCCTGCCCAGGAGGATTTCCACAACGTCTGCACTTCCTTGAGGGAGCTGTTGGATTACAGCTCGGCGGCGCCGTCGGCGAAGGAGAAGTGTCCGGTCTGTTTTACCCTGGAAGGCGAGTATCACCAGCTCGGCTGTCCGGTGGAGGTCTGTCCCTGGTGTATGGGGCAGCTCAATCGCTGCAATTGTCGTTTTGACCAGTTGGGGGTGGAACAGATCCTGGACGACGATGAACTGGCGAAATTCCAGCGCCTGCTGATCGACAAGGGGCGCATCCGTTACAGCCGGGACCAGGCCCCAGCCTACCCGGGAATGAGCGAGGGGCTTGACCAGGGGAAAATCTGATCTCCAACCACGAAGCAAACGGAAAACAAGAGATGGGGCGGGAAGAGGCATTCGCTTCTGCCTCTTCCCCTAAAGCCGCGATTACTGCCGTTGTCCGGTGATGCTCTTCAGGTACTGATACAGATCGGTATCGGAAGAGAGCACGAGAGAGGTGTTTTTGCCGACAATCTCCCGATAGCTTTCCAGTGTTTTCTGGAAGGCATAGAACTCGGGATCCTGGGTATAGGCCTGGCCGTAGATCTTGGTCGCCTCGGCATCGGCCTTGCCGCGGATGGTGGTTGCCTCCCGGTTGGCCTCCGAAATGATCTGCTTCAATTCCTTGTCAACCCGGCCGAGAATTTCAGCTTTCTGTCCTTCTCCCATCGAGCGTTTCTCCGCGGCGATACGTTTCCGCTCCGAGATCATGCGGTTGAAGACCGTGAGCTGCACGGAGTCGATATAGTTGACCCGCTTGATCATGACATCGATCAAGGTAATGCCGTATTGCGGCGTGAGCTTTGCAGCCTGCTCGAGGACGGTGATGGCGATCTTGTCGCGTCCCTGCTTCGGCTTGGTGCCGATAACGTCGGTGGTCGGCGACATCGACTCCGGCGACCAGTCGGAACTGCGGATGATCTCGATGAGATCGTTCTTATTCACCATGTCGCGCACCGTACCGCCGATGATGTCATCGAGCAGTGACTGGGCCTTGGTTTCCGTCTTCACTGCCTGCATGAACTTCAAGGCATCGGTGATCCGCCAGCGGGCGGTGACATCGAGGAAGATGTAGGTCTTGTCGTTGGTCGGGATCTGGTTGGGTTCACCGTCCCAGATCAGTATTTTCTTCTCAAAGAAATTGGCGATCTGGACGAAGGGGATCTTGAAATGCAGGCCGGCCTTGGTGACCGGCTCACCGATCGGGGCACCGAACTGGGTGACAACGACCTGTTTCCCTTCTTCGAGTACGTACACGCCGTCGTAGACGACGATGATCGCAAACACAACGAGACCGGCAAGGGCTAAACGTATTATATGTTTCATTCTGGGTTCCTCTTAATTGAGCGGCTGTTTCACTTCCGGGGCGGCTGACTTCTTTGCGCCGGAGAGATTGAGGAGAGGAAGTGGCGACTGCTGATCCTTGTCGATGATGTAGACGGACTCGACGTTGGGCAGGATCTCCTGCATGGCCTCGAGATATAACCGCTGCCTGGTGACATCGGGGGAGTTTTTGTATTCCTTGAGGATGTCGGTGAACCTCTGGGTCTCGCCTTTGGCATTGTTTACTCGGGCGGCAGCATATCCGTACGCCTCCTGGATGATCTTTTTGGCGTCGCCGCTGGCCTTCGGGATGACCCGGTTATAAGTTTCCTGCGCCTCGTTGACCAGCCGTTTCATATCCTGGTCGGCCTCATTGACCTCATTGAACGCCGGTTTGACCGGGTCGGGGGGGTTGATGTCCTGGAACTGGACGGTAACCACGCCGACCCCGGCTTCCAGTTTGTCGAGCAGGGCCTGCAGTTCCTTCCTCACCTCCGCCGCGAGCAGCTCGCGGTAGCTGAGGACGTAGTCGAAGTCCATATTGCCGACGATTCGTCGGGTCACGCTTTCGGAGGCGTCGCGGATCGCCTGTTGCACATTTCGCACCTGAAAAAGGAAGGAATAGGGATCGCTGACCTTGTACTGGACAATCCAGGCGACGTTGATGACGTTTTTATCGGCGGTCAGCATCAGCGATTCCGTTTCATATCCGGTTCGTTCGAACGATGTTTGCCCTCCCGTCCGGGTGCGGAACCCGAATTCTTCCTTCCTGATGCTTTCCGTATCGACCTTGTACAGGGTATCGACATAAGGAATCTTGAAATGCAGGCCCGGCGCGGCGCTTCGCAGGTACTGGCCCAGTCGCAGCACAACGCCGATCTCCCCCGGGGCGATCTTGAAGACCGAGAGATAAATGCCCTGCAGCACGATCAGCACCAGTATGACGGCGAAGATCTTGCCGATGTTGGCAAACGGGCTGCTGGGACCACTAGCGGGGGAACTGCCGTTGCCGCCTTCCGGCGCCGGTTTTTTCGATTCGGAGAAGAATTCCTGCAGTTTTTTGATGAGTTGTGCGACCAGTTCCTCGGGGGTCTGCGGTCTGTTCCTTCTTCCCCAGGGTGGCTGTTGATCTTGATTGGACATAAACGGTTTCTCCCGATCTGAATTCGCGGCTGAGTGCAGATGGGCACCAGCCCAGGTCTCGTCCTCAGCAACAGTTTTGCTTGGGTTATTCTTCTTCGCTGGAATTGCAGGGAATCTTCTAAAGAAGTTAGAACATAAGTATTCCTCAGCGGGATTGCAAATCAAATCGACATCGATGGATTATGCTTGCAACGTCGGAAGGAACGGGATCGCAATGGCATTTGCCGGAAAACGGCTGTAGAATCGGAGAATTCGAATCGATGGCGAACCGACCTGCACCCAACACTGTCAATGACAGAGGGAATTGTTGATCATGGATATATTCGCACTGTTGATGCTCATTCTGCTGAATGGGCTGTTTTCGATGTCGGAGATTGCCGTTATTTCCTGTCGCAAGTTCCGTTTGCAGAAACTGTCCAGTAGCGGGAATCGCCGGGCCCAGGCGGCGCTGGGGTTGAAAACGGATCCTGTCCCCTTTCTCTCCACGGTTCAGGTAGGGATAACGATGGTCGGCATCCTCAGCGGCGCGATCGGGGAAACGGCCCTGGCATCCCCTCTCGCCCAATGGCTCGAGCAATTTCCCCAGGTGCAGCCGTATGCCAGAGGCATTGCGATTTCGGCGGTCATCGTTATCCTGACCTTTTTTTCCGTCGTCATTGGCGAACTCGTCCCCAAACAGCTGGGGCTCATGGCGCCGGTAAAGATCGCCTTGATCATCGCCCTGCCGATGAAGGCATTGGCCTATGTGACCCAGCCCTTGATCTGGCTCCTCTCCGCATCGTCGAATCTGGTACTGCGCCTGTTCGGGCAGGATAGAGGCCAGGAACCGCCGGTCACCAACGCCGAGATCCGGCTGTTGATGAAACAGGGGGCGGAGGCGGGGGTGTTCCACGAGAGCGAGAGGATGCTGGTGGCTAACGTCCTCCGCCTCGATGAGCAGAGTGTGCGGGCAGTCATGACGCCTCGCCAGGAGATCTACCTGATCGACCTCGACAACCCTGAAACGGAAATCCTGCAACAACTTGCCGACTGTCCCTATGCCCAGGTGGTGGTCTGCCGCGGTGGCCTCGATCGGATCCTCGGTATCCTCAGGATCCGTGACCTTCTCAAGGCAGCTTTGGGGCAGGAGCGACTGGCGGTAGAGCGCTGGCTGCAGCCACCGCTCTATCTGTGGGAAGGGGTGACGACGACGCAGCTGATCGAAAATATGCGGAGGGCCAACTCCGAGTGCGCCCTGGTCGTTGATGAATACGGCGAAGTACAGGGCTTGGCGACGTTATCCGACGTATTGGCCTCGATCGTCGGCGATCTGGCCTCGTCCGATAATCCCGATGAAAAGGAGTTCGTGGAACGGGAGGACGGATCGTGGCTGGTCGATGGCAGTGTGCCGGTCGAGCGACTGAAACTGCAGCTGAAAATCGACGATGTCTTCCCCGGGGAGAAAAAGAACGCCTATATCACGACCGGTGGCCTGATCATTTACCTCCTGGGCAAAATCCCTTCGGAAGGTGACTTTGTGGAAAATGGAGGCTGTCGTTTTGAGGTCGTTGATATGGATCACAATCGGGTGGAC
>Ga0075012_10001924_pt1 | contig 20680 bp, 20 predicted proteins | sample All_14_2_FD_71474 | JGI IMG/M metagenome (GOLD analysis project Ga0075012, IMG submission 71474) | Freshwater microbial communities in response to fracking from Pennsylvania, USA - Allegheny Zone_MetaG_DW_15 | ecosystem: Environmental > Aquatic > Deep subsurface > Groundwater > Drilled... | reverse complement strand
ATGCGATCGAGCGCGAGGGTTCCGGCGAGGGAGGACTCGTCCACGAGCACGAGTTGCCCGGCTTCGAGGTTCCAGCGTCCGTGGTGGTGTTCGTAGAGGAACTTCGCGGTGTTCTCCGCCCGGACACCGAGCGAGTCGCCGAGCACTTCGGCGGCAGCTGCTGACGGTGCGAGGCCGATCACCGAGTCGCGCCCGTGCGCGGCCGTCCATGCACGATGCAAGGCCCGCAATGCGGTCGTCTTCCCGGAACCGGCGGGGCCGACGAGCAGGTCGAGCGTCAACCCGGAGCGGGCGATGCGGGTGATCGCGGTGGCCTGATCCGGATCGAGCCGGACGCCCCTGATCTTCCGCGAGACGTGCCGAGCCACCAACCGTGCCCTCAACGCTGGCCCGGTCTCGTCCTTGCTGTGCGCGAGGAGACGCTGCTCGGCGTCGAGGATGTCCTGGCTGGAGTAGGCGATCTGATCGACGGGCTGGAACCTGTTACCTTCGCCATCGACGTAGTGCGCGGGCACGGCACGGTCGTAGGCCGGGGTGAGGCGCAGCGACACGGCCTCGACGCGGGAGACGATCTGATCAAGCACACGGATGCGGTCGTCAGTCGTGGCGAAGCGTGCGCCCATGAGTTGCCGCGCTGCTTCGGCGTGCACGTTCCAGCGCCCCCAGGTTGCGCGCCGGTTCGCCACCGTCATCAGCACGACCGTGGCGAGGTCGTCGAGCTGCTCCAGGCCGAGGTCGTCGGCACGCAACAGGGCTTCGGTCGCACCCTGGTCGAGCAGGTGCTGCGCCCAGGTGGTGGCGTCCTCGCCCAACGTCAGAGTGGCGCGCTCGCGCCACTCTGACGTCAACTCCGCCAGCGAGTGCAGCACCTTCTCGGGGCGGGTCTCCAAGGTCGCCTGCTGCCGCAGTCTCGCCACGACCCGCGCCGAGGGCTGCCTGCCGTGCTCGGCCACGTACTGCTCGATGAGCCGGCTCTTCACCTGCTCGATCCCCTCGGCCCCGTCACGGGTGCCGGTGGTACGGCGTGAGAACTCCGCCAGCAACGTCGCGGGCACGCCCGCGATCTCCCAGCCGGTGTTGCGATCCTTGCCGCGATCCACCGGCACCCACGTCACGCCGAGCACCCGGGCGGTGTGATCGGTCAGGAAGGCGTTGTAGGTCTCTGACAGCGCGACGGCGGCCTTGTGCAGACGGCGCGAGTCCAGCGTCCGCCATCGGCCATCAATGCCCTGCACCTTGTTCGACACCACGACGTGCGTATGCAGTTGCGGGTCGGCGGCGCGGGAGTCGTAGTGATCGAACGCCGTGGCGATCACCCCGACGATGGGCATCTGCGCGACCCCGCCCCGACCCACCCGCGTTACGGCGACACGCTGTTCCAGCACGGCGATGGTGTCGCGCATCGCGGCGTGATGCGCCTTGGCGATCAGCGCTTGCGTTCCCGCGTCAGCCACGCCCCAGATCGCGCTCACTGACTTCGGCGGCGAGAACGTCAGGTCGAACCCCGCAACAGCAGTGCGCGGGGCTTTGGCAAGTTCCTCCTCGCGGATGTGTTGCACCACTTGCTCCCGTTGTTCGCCGCGTAACCTCGGGCTCAGGCGCGCAACCCTGGCTGCAATCCGCTCGCGTGGGGGCTGCAACTTCGGGAACCGGGTGCCGAGGCGTTCGCCGGTGACCGGATGGAGGCCCTCTCCCAAGAGCCGTTCAAGGTGTTCCTCGGTCACGGTGTCACCCTCCGCGAGCGCCGGGGAACGACCGTCATCGAGGCTCGTCAGACCGGTGCCGACCCACGTACCGGGTGGGCAGCCCGACTCGGTGTAGTACCGGGTCAGCGGACTGCTCATCTCCCGGTCGCCGTCAGCGACGACGACCGACTTCAGCAGATACTCAAAGCCCTTGCCCGACGACATGGGCCGGATCGTCATCACCACGACGGTCCCTCCCCGAGACAGGCTCAGGAGGGGCCGTCTCAGGGACCAGGTGGGCGCTCCGCGCCCGAGCGGGGCACCCTGGTGCCAGACGTGTGGGGGAAACATCAAGCGCTCGAAGAGCCTCAGCAAACTACGGCAGGAAGGACGGCGCTGTCGTAGAGGGTCGCGAGTTCGGACTCAGGAATCGGGAGTCAGCGACGGGGCAGATCGCAGCGCTTGGTCTCGGATTTCAGGTCTGAGAGCACGGCGTGGAGTTCGGCGATCCGGCGTTCAGCGTCGGCGATGAGGTGGTCGGTCAGTCGTTGCCAGTCCTCGGGCGTCGGCTCGTCCGGAACGTCCTCCAGCACCCTGGCGATTTCTTGCACAGACAACCCGACGCGCTGGGCGACTCGGGCGACGCGAACCACGCAGGGAACCCAAGGCTGGTAGCGGCGCTGGTTGCCAGAGGTGCGCTGTGACTCGATCAGTCCTTGCCGCTCGTAGAACCTGATCGCAGAAGTTGCGGTGCCGCTGAGTTCAGCCGCCTCACCGACTGTCAGCAACTCGGGGGCGTGAGTCTCGGTGGTGGTCATGCTTCCATCATGGCTTGACTTCAACCAATGTTCAACTTCTAGCGTCGTCGGTATGAAGATGAATCCACGCCAGCGCCTGGCCCTGACCACGTTGCTGCTGCCCGTGGTGGTCGTGTCGATGGACCTCACGGTGCTCTATCTCGCGGTGCCCTCGCTCAGTGAGCAGTTGCGCCCGTCCGGTTCGCAACTGTTATGGATCATGGACGTGTACGGGTTCGTCCTGGCTGCGCTGCTGATCCCGGCGGGCAGGCTCGGGGATCGCATTGGACGCCGCCGTCTGCTCGTGATCGGGGCCGTGCTGTTCGGCCTCGCGTCGCTGGCTGCTGCGTTCTCGACCTCGGCCGGGTGGCTGATCCTCGCTCGCGCCATGATGGGCGTCGGCGGTGCCACGCTCATGCCCTCGACGCTCGCGCTCATCCGCACCACGTTCACCGACGAGCAGCAACGTGCCCGAGCCATCGGCCTGTGGACGGCAGCGTTCGCGGCGGGCGGTGCGCTGGGTCCGGTGGTTGCGGGCGGGCTGCTTGAGTTCTTCCCGTGGGGTTCGGTGTTCATCATCAATGCCCCTGTCGTAGTGCTTCTACTGCTCGGGTTGCGGCTGTGGGTCGCGGAGTCTCGCGCAGAGACGCCCGCGCCGTTGCCCCTAATCGGTGCCGTGATCGGTCTCACGCTGGTGGTCTCAGCGATGGCCTTGCTGAAACAAGCAACTTCCGACGGCTGGGGCGTGACCGAGTGGCTGCTGCTCACGCTCACACTGGCCGCCGGCGCCGGGTTCGCATGGCATCAGCGCCGTGCATCACATCCCCTGATCGACCGCGACCTGATCCGCGTGCCCGGTGTCAGGCTCGGACTGCTGATCGTCGCGGTCGGGATGTTTGCGCTCACCGGGCCGAATATGTCGCTGGCCCAGTACCTGCAACTCGTGCTCGGCCTTTCTCCGCTGCTGGCATCACTAGCGATGATCCCGATGGCTGCGTTCGGGATCGGCGGCGCGATCCTGGCCAGCATCCTCATCACCCGACTACCGAAACCGCGCGTCATCGTCCTCGGGCTGGGAGCCGCAAGCATCGGCTTATTCGGCATCGCCTTGGCCACCCCCACGCAGTCACTCGTCTTGGTGCTGCTGGGCGGTGTGGCCCTGAGTGTCGGTGTGACCGCGTTTCTCTCCCTGGCCACTGACCTCACCGTCGCTGCCGCGCCGCCCGATCACGCGGGGTCGGCTTCGGCGCTGTCGGAGACGAGTTCCGAACTCGGCGCAGCGCTGAGCATCGCCGTGCTCGGTACCGCCGCCTCAGTCGTCTACCGCAAAGGACTCTCGCTTCCGTCAGAGCTGAGTGCCAGCGATGCCGAGCAAGCCGGGCAGTCGCTCCAGAACGCCGTCGCAACTGCCGAAACCCTGCCCGAAACGGTCGGGAACACGCTATTGGAGGCGGCGCAATCGGCTTTCAACGCTGGACAATCCGCCATCACCGCCGGTGCCGCCGTCCTGCTCCTAGCGCTGGCCTGCGTAGTGATGATTACCAGCAGGGGCAGGTCTCTGAACGACGGACAGCCTCCCTCACCAGCGCCAGCGAACGCTGGCGAACGGTCTGCCGATGGCTAGTCGTTCATCCCACTCGCGGTTCAACAACCGCCCTTGACTTCAACATATGTTCAACCCTCAGTCTGGAGAAATGTGACATCAACTAGACCACAACCCAGCGACCAGCACACCGCCCCAGCGCCCGTCCGGACCCGGATCGCGGTCATCTCTTCCAGCATTCGCGACGACCGGATGAGTCCGAGTATCGCCGACTGGGTCCTGACCTCGCTGACGGAGCGCGACGGCATCGAGGTCGACCTGATCGACCTGGCTCAGATCGCACTGCCCGATGACAACCTGCTCTCCCCAGGCGGCGGACCAGCGACAGAGGTAAGCGAGCGGATCGAGGCGGCCGATGCGTTCGTGTTCGTCACCCCGGAGTACAACCACTCCTACCCGGCGTCATTGAAGCGGCTGATCGACTGGCACTACGCCCAGTGGAAGTTGAAGCCCGCCGCCATCGTCGCCTATGGCGTTCACGGAGGCTACTCGGCGATCGAACACCTGCGCGGAGTGCTGGCCGAACTCAACATGATCACCACCCGTCGCTGCCTCGGACTGCCCGCCCCGTGGGAGGCCGTCGACGATGCCGAGCGCTTTGCACCGAGTGAGCCTGTGACCGCGGCGCTGAACGGTGCCCTAGCAGAACTGGCTTGGTGGGCTGACCTGCTCATTGACGCCCGCGCCCACCGTCCGTTTCCTAACTGAGCGCGGCGCTATTGCCCGCGATCAGAGCATTCGCAGAGGAGTTTCCCCATGACTGAGCAGCAGCACCAGGGTCCATCCATATCGATCAACACGTTCACCGCTATCGAAGGCGGCATCGACGCACTGACCGCCTACCAGATTGCCGAAATGCAGGACATGAGCGCAGAGGCCACGGCACACGGCTGGCTGGGCAACGAGGTCTACCGCTCGGACGACGACACCAGCCTGATCGTCCTCACTCGTTTCCGCTCCGCAGAGGCCAGGGAGATCTGGGCACAGACAGATCGCTTCCGACGACACTTTGAAGGCCTCCAGCCACTGATCCAGAACGGCACATCCATCCCAGTGACCTTCGTCACGGCTCACGGCCAGCACATTCCACCCCGAGGTCCGACAGATTGACCATGGACTCGGGACATACGCACCCCTACTGGCTCGCGCACAGACGGTGCATCGTGCCGTAGGGCCAGTGGCCTATGACTGCGTGAAAGTGGTCGTCGTCCGCGATGGCAGCGCGTTCCTGTTCAGCGAATTTGGCCGACTCCCTGTCAAGACCGGGGATGTCATCATCCTCGGTGCAAACGTTCTGGCAGGGTCGGAGCCAGAAGGACACATCACCGTTACCACGATCTACCTCGACACCGACTATCTGCTCGATCAAGTGCGCTGGCAGTACGCAGGGTTTCTCGACGACCGGCTTGACGCACAGGAGTTCGCGGAGACGATCTACACCGAGCCTGCGCAGATCCTCCGGCTGGGTGAGGCTCGTGCCGGGATGCTCATGCCCTGGCTCGACGAGCTCGTCGCGTTGAGCGTCGAGGGTGACTTCGTGCGCCATTACTACCGGATGCAAGCTCTGTGGTTTCAGATTATGTACGTGATCGCCCCGTTCGTGAGGGTGTCTCCGGTGCGCGTTTCACCTTCGCAGCGTGCGCACATCCGGCCCACGCTCCCGAGGGACCGTCGCTTTGCACCGTTGCGTGTTGAAGTTCGGAGGGCAGCCGCCCTACTACGGGAGTACCCTGCGCAGCGGTGGACGCTGGAAAACCTTGCGGCTGAGGTTCACTTGTCACCATCCAGGCTGTCGAGCGTGTTCGTGGAGGCGTACGGCAAGACCCCGCTCGCGTTCCTGACGATGATCCGCGCTGAGTACCTCGCCAAGCTATTGCGGGAGACTGATCTGACGGTCACCGCCGCAATGCAGAGAGTCGGCTGGCGCTCCCGCTCACACGGCACGCGACTGTTCCGTGAGTACGTCGGTGTCACCCCTGGCTATTACCGCACGATGGGCGCACAGACTGCCTGAGGGCTGTGCCGGATCTGCCAACTCTGCACCGCTTTCTTCCGATCATCTGCGTCCGCCGCTCCAGGCACGAATCGGGCTGGTAGGCCAGTAAGGACTCGTCGGGTTCTTCGAGAAGCCTGATGGTCACTGTCTCGTCTCCTTGTCCATCTCCTCTTCCTGACCCTCCCGACGTACCTCATGGTCGTACGGCTACTCGCTGATGAGTGGCCTCAGACGGAAGGAGGTCAGACGATGGCTGAGGTGCGCGACGCTGATGCGGCGCTGGATGTGATTGCGCGCCGAGCCTCGGCGGTCGCTGTGATCTTCTCGAGGCTCGGCGAAGGCGTGCCGCTACCTCTCGCCGCGCGCGAGCTGGCGCAGCTCGGTGTGCCGGTGTTCCCGTGCGTGCCGGGCGGGAAACGCCCGATAACCACCCGTGGCTTCCACGAGGCGACTACCGATGCCGCTCAGGTGGTGTCGTGGTGGAGGCAGCGACCGGCGGCGAACCTTGCCATCCCGACCGGTGCAGCCTCGGGTGTGGTTGTGGTTGATGTCGACGTGCACAAGACCAACGGGTACGCCGCTCTCGAACGTGCGGCGCACTCGGAGGTGCTGCCGGACCCGTTGGCAGTGGTGACGACGCCGACTGGCGGCAGACATCTGTACTTCCCCGCAGTTGCCGAGCATGAGCAGCGGTCGTGGCAGGTAGGCCGGGCGGGTATCGACTTTCGGGGCGATGGCGGCTACATCATCGTGCCGCCTTCGCAGCGCATGGTTAACGGCCGTCGGATGCCGTACCGGGTCGAAAGCGTGGCCGCTGGCCCGGTCGCGCGTCTGGACGCGCAGCGGCTGCGCCACTTCCTTGATCCGCGTCCGAAGTACACCACTGCGGCCGCACCGCCGGGTGGCTGGCCGCTGGATGTTGCCCGGCTTGCCTCATACGTAGCGAACCGGCCCGAGGGCGAACGCAACCTCGGGCTGTTCAAAGCCGCATGCCGCATGGCCGAGCACGGTCACTCACCCAGCGAAGCACTCGATGTGCTCGCCCTGGCCGCGAGCCAGTCTGGTCTGGGCGAGCACGAGATCACCCGGACGGTCGGTTCGGCGTATCGCCACGTCAGCACCTACGGGCCGCGTCGTCGCGCCCCGGTGCGCCAGACGGCTATTGCTCGTGACGAGTTGCCGGTTGCTGCCTCGGCGAGTGGTCGGGGGTTGTGATGAGCACGCGGCGACCGGCCTGGGGTTGGGCGGTGGTGACTGCTGCGACCGGCACGGTCTTGATCGGCATCGGTGCGTTCTGGCTCTCATTCATGGCGCTGGCCGACCTCGCGGCCCGGTCGGGTATCGCTTCGGGGCAGGCGTGGATCTGGCCGCTGCTGGTCGACGGGCTGATCGTGGTCTCGACGATCGCGGTCGTCGCGCTCGATGGTCGCCGGGGTGCCTGGTATCCGTGGGCGCTGCTGATCTGCGGGGCGCTCGTGTCTGTGGCCGCGAACGCGCTGCACGCGGTCGTTGCTGCCGATGCCAGCGTGCCCGCCATGCTCGCCGCGACGGTCGCGGCGGTGCCGCCGCTGGTGCTGCTCGCCAGCACGCACCTCACCGTCGTCCTCACCCGCTCGGCCACCGTCCCGCGAAGCAGCACGGCTCAGATACTCGGCGAGCTACCAGCCGTAGCCGAGGCAAACCCAGCACCCGAGTCCAAACCCGACGCCAAGCCGGAGGCCGAGCTGGTGCTTGGTCGGCGTGAGCGCGCCATGCAGCTTCGGGAGGCCGGCTGGTCGAACAAGACGATCGCCGACGAGTTGCAAGTGCATCCCTCGACCGTGGGCCGTTGGTTTACTCCGCCGGTCGAGGAACCGGAAACCACAACAGGAATGGAGACAACATCATGAGTATCGACCCGCGAGAGCAGGCACGAGCGTACGAGGAGGTGCGTGTCGAGGATGTGCCCGAACCGGACATGCCGGAAGACCGCAGCGAAGTGCGGCAGGTGCCCGAGGCGGTCGCCGCTGCCGACGCCACCAAGCGCAAGGACAACACGGTCGAAACCGCCGCGACTGACGAGCTCACCGATGCAGCTGAGGCGGCGGCGGTCGAGCGAAAGTTCGAGGATCACCGGGCGCGCGGTGTCGAGTGGGTGCGGCCCACCGATCTGATCGCCCGCAATACTGCGTCATTGGCCGGGCGGGGCATCGACATGGAGGTCGAGATGTCGCGCAAGGCTCGCGCACCGTTGGTGGACGGGCTGAGGAACCTCGGCGACCGAGCCAGACAGCTGTCCCCGCTGTCGGCGTTCGGGCACAGTGCCCGACGCCACGCTCCGACCCGCACTGCGGTCGGGAAGTCGTGAAGCGGTGATCACCGATGACTCGACAACGAACGCCCGACCGCCCCCAACGCAGATGCCCGCTGCGTGCACCTCGCTACCAGGAGGTGCCATCATGACAACCCGCACGACCTTCCGTGAACCGGAAGACTTCACTCGCAGCGAGGGCTTGCGTTCCCTGCTGAACCGGCTGCACGAGAGCGGTCCCGGCGCGTGGCAATCCGATCCGGCCGCCGCGGACCTGATGGCCTACGCCGCCGAAAAGTACGGGGCGCTGGCCCGCAAGCACGGCCTCGACCCCTGGGAGGCAGCTTCAGCCGCATTCGACGTGATGCGCACGAAAGCCGCGCGTACCGCGAATGACCCCTGGGGCGTGGTGACCCACGCGGTGCGCATCACCTGCATCGCGGAGGAACGCGGTCAAGGCCTGCTGTGTTCGGTGCATCAAGCCCGACGCCCGCACATCTCCGCGTTCCATGACGCCGAGCGGCTGTCAGACCGGGAGAACCCGCTGACGGACTATCACTCCGCATTCCACGTCACCGACCCCGACCCGACCGCCTCCGACGAACCGGTCAGCGCCACGGCGTGCTGCTCGGCAGGATCGGCGGTGGAGGACGCGATCGCGTTGTTCACGCTGCTGGGCTGGCCCCCGCACATCGCTCGCGCCGGGGTCGAGCACGTCTGCCAGGCTCTGGCCGGTGCGGGGAGCCGCCAGAGCGCCTATGAAACGCTGCGTCGCGACAAGCACGCCCGCGCCCTGCTGGACGTGAACGGCACCGCTTGGACGGCGCTGTTGAAAGCGCTACTCGGGCACCCCAGCCCGGCCTATGCCGCGACCGCCGCCGGGCGCGGCATCCTGCGCAGGCTGCTGATCGGCGAGAGCCTGCGCGCGCTGCTGCGCGACGACGATCTCGTGCTGATGATCTCCCTCGCGGCCCCGAAACGCGGGGGCCGGTCATGAGCAGGCGCACCGGACACATCGAACTGGATCGCACGGTCGACTCGATCATCGTCGGCAACCGGCACCGCACCGACCTGGGTGACCTAGACGCGTTGGTCGAGTCCATCGCCCGCGACGGACTCCTACAGCCGCTGACGGTCACCATCGACGGGGTGCTGGTGTGCGGCGCTCGGCGGCTGGCCGCGATCAAGCTACTCGACTGGCGCACGGTGAGCGTGTGGGTGCGCTCGGGCGTCTCGGGCAGGCTCGGGCACCTGCTGGCGGAGCAAGACGACAACCTTCTGCACAAGAACCTCACCTCGAGTGAAAAGACTGCGCTGTATCGAGAGCTGAAGACCCTCATGGCCGAGGACGCCTCACGCAGGCAGGCAGCAACACGGTTCAGTGCGGAGAACCAGCCAGGAAAGGACGGTGCGGGAAATCTTCCCGCACCGTCCGAAGCGGCGGGCCGGGCCAGCGAGCAGGCCGCCGCGATGATTCCCGGTGGCGTGTCGTACAAAACGCTCGACAAGATCGACTACCTGCGGCAAGTCGCCGACGACCGCGACCTGCCCGCCACGGTGCGCGGCGATGCCGCTGCTGAAATCGAACGCATCGACGCCGGTGGGCCAGTGCATCCCGGCTTCGAGCGCATCCGCGCCGCTGTCGCCGTCGCCGCAAGCGAGGACGCCGATCTGGAGGCGCTCGCACAAGAGGCCGTCACCCGTGCACATACCGCGCAGAAGCAGCCAGCACCGGTCACGTCCACGGGTGAGACCGAGCCTGTGCGGTGGCCGGTGCGCGCGTTCGTCGCCACCTGGACGGAGCTTGCCGACTGGTGGACGCACTACGACGCCGAGGTGCTGGCAAGCGATCTCACTGACGAGCAGATCGCCTCGTTTCTGGCGACCGCTGACGGCACCAGCACGTTCGCCGACGAGCTGCGTGCCGCTCGGCAGCCGCAAGACAACCCGCGCAGGCATCTCCGGGCGCTCTAGCCCTCATCGGGTGAGTGGGCGGCGCACCTGGGGGTTATGAAGACGACTCCCGATGATCCCGCCCGCACCCGCCGCCGACTGATCTCCCTTATCTGCGCCGGGGTCGCGTTCCTCGTCCTGGCTGCGATCGGCGTCTACGGGCTGGTGACCGGCCCGAACGACACCGGTCCGTCACCCGACGGGTCACCGGTGCCGACTCGCCCCACCCCCGATCAGTCGGCTCCGCGCCTGCCCTACATCGCCCCGTCGACCGACCCCGAAGAGTTCGCGCGCTCGGCCGCGCATGCGCTGTTCACCTGGGACACCGCCAGCGGGTACCTACCGCTGGATTACACCGCCGTGCTGCTCGACGTGGGTGACCCCACCGGGAACGAGCAGGCAGGGCTGGCATCCGACGTCACCTCCTACCTGCCGGACCGTGACGCCTGGATCGATCTACGCCAGTACAGCACGAGCCAGCACCTGATGATCACCGACGCTTATGTGCCGGACCAGTGGGCGCAGGCAGTCGAGCAGGCCCGCCCCGGTCAACTCCCAATCGGGGCAATAGCCATCACGATCGAGGGCACCCGGCACCGCGAAGGGATCTGGAACGACGAACCGGTGACTTCTGAGCATGCGGTGGCGTTCACGATCTTCCTCGCCTGCCCACCCGAAACCCCGCCGACGGGCAGCCAGAGCACGACCGACACACCCGCTGCGGGTGCGGTGTCGTCGTGCTACCTGCTGCGCCTGTCGATGCTCGACCAGCCGCTGCGCTGAGACGGAGGCAATGACCATGAAGAAGGTAGCCATCGCGCTGGCCCTGCTGCTCCTGCTCGGCCCATTCGTCGGCCTGCTGGCGATCGGCGTGCTGATGAACCCCGCCGCGAACGCCGCGTGCACCATCGACGGCACCGGCGTCACCATCGGGAACATCCCCGACGCGCTCACGGCGACCACCGCAAACGGCGAGACCATCACGCTCAACCGGCAACAGCTCACGCACGCGGCGACCATCATCGAGATCGGTTCCGCCATCGACGGGGTGGGGCGCGACGGCATCCAGATCGCGCTCATGGCAGCCCTCACCGAATCCACCCTGCGGATGCTGTCGAACACCTCCGCCTACCCGGAGAGCGCCGACTACCCGAACGACGGCAACGGTGGCGACCACGACTCACTCGGGTTGTTCCAGATGCGCCCGCAGTCCGGGTGGGGCAGCGTCGCCGAACTCATGGACGCCACCTATCAAGCTCGGGCGTTCTACGGCGGGCCGGACGGCCCCAACTACCCGAGTCCGCGTGGCCTGCTCGACATTCCCGGCTGGCAGCAGATGAGCAAAGGCGAGGCAGCTCAAGCCGTCGAAGTCAGTGCCTATCCCGACAGGTACAACAACTACGAGCCGGTCGCGCTCACCATCCTGAGCACGCTCACGGGATCGGGTGGCCCGATCAACCCAGCACCGCTCCAACCCGCTGTCAAAATGGCTGGGGTCGCGGAGTCATCGCGCGTGGTCTTCCCCCTGCCGGAGGGCACCTGGGTTCCCACGTCACCGTTCGGGTCGCGCATCCACCCGATCACCGGGGAGCAGAGCTTCCACACAGGTTCCGACTTCGCCGCGCCGGACGGTACGCCGATCCTCGCCGCGGCCTCAGGCACGGTTACCGTTGCCGAGTTCTCCGGCGGTTACGGCGGCCTCGTCGTGATCGAGCACCGTATCGCCGGGCGCACCGTGGCGACCGCCTACGCGCACAGCTGGCAGCACGGCATCCACGTCTCGGTCGGCGATCAAGTCGTGGCCGGTCAACACATCGCCGACGTCGGTTCCTCAGGCATGAGCACCGGGCCGCATCTGCATTTCGAGGTTCGTGATGGCGGCACCAACGGTGAGTTCATCGACCCTGCCGCATGGTTGAACCAGCACAAAGCCGCCGATCTTCCCGAAGCCGCAGTCGGGGCTCCGAACGGATGTGAGAAAAGCGCCGGCGCGGCCGGTGACCCGGCACCGTTCGACGATGATGACCCGAACAGGCTGGTCGCCGATCCGACCTCGACCGGGCAGATCACCGCTCGGATGCTGCACCTGTACGAGCAGACCATCGCTTCGTTCCCTGACACTGGGTGGGGCTGCTACTCACCCCGGCCCGGCACCCAGTCGGAGCATCCCTTGGGGCGTGCGTGTGATCTGACGTTCGGCAATGCGATCGGCCAGTACCCGACCGCCGAGCAACTCGCGTACGGCTGGCAGGTCACCGAGTGGATGCAGACCCACGCCCAAGCACTCGGCGTGGAATACCTGATCTGGCAAGGCAAGATCTGGTCGCTCTCACGCGACGCCGAAGGCTGGCGTCCCTATGGCGGCGGCGGGATGCACGACCCCAGCAACGTGACAGGTGGGCACTACGACCACCTCCACGTCACGGTGAAGTAGCGGGTGCGTCATGGACGTGTTCCCCGACTTCGACGGACTGGCTGGCATCGGCGATCTCCGGGAGGTCGTCGGGGCGCTGCTGATGTTCGCCCTCGTGATCGCGGTGCTGATGCTGATCGTCTCGGCGATCATCTGGGCAGTCTCATCGAGCACCGGCAACTATGCCGCCGCATCCAAGGGCCGCGTCGGAGTGCTGGTCTCTCTCGGCGGCGCAGTCCTGGCCGGGGCCGGTGTCGCGTGGATGAACTGGCTGATCGGCCTCGGCCAGCAACTCTGACCCGTACTGCTTCTTCTGAGCGCCCGCCCTCTGGGGCGGGCGCTCTCGTGCGTGTGGCAACGGGGTGCACCTGACGGCAGAACCACCCATCGCTTCATGAAGGAGAACTGCCGTGATTGACATCGACCCCAACTCCAGCGGCTTGCCGGGAATCGAGCAACTGCGCATCATCGTCGGCGCAGTCATGACCGTAGGACTGATCCTCAGCGTTCTGGCACTGATCGTCTCCGCGATCATCTGGGCCTACGGCTCCAACTCATCCAACCCGCATCTGGCCGGTCGCGGCAAGATCGGCGTTCTGATCTCGTGCGGTGCTGCCGTTGTGTGTGGCGCGTCCGTGACGCTCATCAACTTCTTCTGGGGCGTCGGCCAAGCCGTCTGAAACCCACCCATCAACAACTCCGAAATACAAGGAGGCTCGTGATGGGCGTGTGCGATATCCCCGTCATTTCCAGCGTCTGCGATGTCGCCGGTGAAGCCGCCGCGACCCTGATCTCGGCACCGTTCGACTGGCTCGCCAGCGCGATGGGCGAAGCCGCCGCCTGGCTGTTCGAGGCCGTCTGGACGGTCTTCGACACCACCACTCTGGTCGACGTCACCAGCGGCGAATACCTCGGCGTCTACAACCTGATCTTCGGGATCGCCGTGTTCGTCATGCTGCTGTTCTTCTGCCTGCAACTGATCACCGGCATGATCCGCCGAGAACCAGCCGCCCTCTCCCGCGCCGCCCTCGGCTTAGCCAAGAGCGTGCTCGGGTCCTTCGTAGTCATCACGCTGGTGGCGCTGCTGCTGGAGATCACCGACCAACTCGCGATCGGGATCATCCAAGCCGCCGGGGAGACCACCGCAACGATGGGCGACAAGATCGCCATTCTCGTCGCCGGACTGACCGCACTGAACGTCGGCGCTCCCGGAGTCGGGGCGATCCTGACGATCTTCCTCGCATCCTTGGCCATCGCTGCCGCCGCCATCGTGTGGCTCTCGCTGCTCATCCGCAAGGCGCTGCTGCTGGTCGCGGTCGTGCTCGCCCCGTTTGCGTTCTCCGGTGCCTCCTGGGATGCCACGCGCGGCTGGATCTCCAAGTGGGCGATGTTCGTCATCGCGCTCGTGTTGTCCAAGCTGGTGCTTGTCGTGATTCTTCTGGTCGCGGTGACCCAGGTCTCGGCCCCGATCGACGCCGACCTGTCCAACATCGCCGAACCACTCGCCGGGGTCGTACTAATGGCACTGGCCGGGTTCGCGCCGTACATGACCTACCGGTTCCTGTCGTTCGTCGGTTTCGATCTCTACAACTCGATGGGTACCGAGCAGGAAGCCAAGAGCGCCCTCAACCGGCCCGTGCCGACGCCGGGCAAGCCGCAGGGCGGCGAACCGAAGAAGGTACTGGATGAGGGCGCCAAGAGCGGCGAGAAGAAGGCCAGCGGCGCTGCCGGTGGCGGCCCTAACGCGAAGCCGACACCGCCAGCGTCCTCAGCGGGTGGTGCTGGCGCGGGCGCGGGTGGTTCTGCCGGAGCCGCAGGTGCCGGGGGTGGCGCAGCGGCGGCAGGGCCGATCGCCGCAGGAGTCGTGGCCGGTGCCGCTGTGGTCAAGGCAGCCGCGACCGCCGGGCCGAAAGCGGGTCAGGCGCTCGCTGGTCAGGCCGATCATGCGGCATCTGGTGCCGAGCAGTCGGGTCAGGCTCCGGTCGCACCCCACGCACCGCCTGCCTCCGGTCCGTTGCCGAAGACGCCGGACAGTTCCCCACCGCCACCGTCTCCGAAGACCCAGCCGACGAAGGAGTGACCTGCGATGCCCAGCACTGAAACGGCCCACGAGCGCGGCGGCGAGCTGGTGCCTGTGAAGTTCTCCCGCCTCACGAGGCGCGGCATCCTGCTGGGACTGTCACTGTCTCAGCTGATCACCCTCGGTGTCGGCGGGGCGAGCCTCGTGGCCGCGTTCTACGGCGGAGGCGGTGCCCTGTTCCTCATCACCGCGCCGATCTGGGTACTCGCTGCCGCGATCACCTGGATTCCGGTCGCGGGCCGCCCGCTGGTCGAGTGGCTGCCGGTGGCCTGCTGGTGGCTGTGGCGCACCACCGGCGGGCAACTGGCCTACCGGCGCAGGATCGTCACCCCACGCCCGGCAGGAACCCTCGCGCTGCCCGGCGATGCGGCCCGGCTGCGTGAGTACGTCGATCCCGAGACCGGGGCCGGAATGGTGCACGACCCGACCGCCGGAACCCTCACCGTTGTCACCGAGATCACCCATCCCGCGTTCGTCCTACTCGACCCCGGCGAGCAGGAACGGCGCGTGACCGCATGGGGCAGGGTGCTGGCGACCGTGTGCCGTTCCGGGCGCATTGCCACGCTGCAAGTGCTGGAGCGGACGCTGCCGGACTCCGGGCAAGGGTTGGCCGAGTGGTGGGCCGCGCACGGCACCGCCGACGGTTCATGGGCCGCGACGACTTATCAGGAACTCATCGAACGGGCAGGGCCTGCCGGGGAGCGCCACGCGACCACCCTCAGTCTGAGCCTGGATATGCGGGCCGCCGCCCGCCAGATTCGCACCGCAGGCGGCGGCGTCAAGGGCGCGGCGAACGTGCTGCGGCAGGAAATGGGCACGCTGTCGGCGGCGCTGCGTTCGGCAGACCTGACGAGCAAGGGCTGGCTCAGTACCGGACAGATCGCGGTCATCCTGCGCTCGGCATATGACCCGGCGATCGCCGCGACGCTCGAACGCCACGGCGACCTCGGTCACGACCTCGCCACCGCCGGGCCGGTCGCGGTCACCGAGTCGTGGGGGCATCTGCGCAGCGACTCGGCCTACCACTGCGTCGTGTGGATCTCGGAGTGGCCGCGCTCGATGGTGCATCCGGGATTCCTCTCGCCCGTGCTGCTGTCCAGTGGCATTCATCGGGCGTTCTCGCTGATCTGCACCCCGTTGCGCACCGATCAAGCCGCCCGCGACATTCGCCGCAAGAAGACCGAGTACATCTCGGATGCTGCCCAGCGCGCCCGCATCGGGCAGATCGAAGACGCTTCGCAGACCGCCGAGTACCACGATGTGCTCCAGCAGGAGGCTGACCTGACTGCCGGGCACGGGGTGCTCCGCTACACCGGGCTGATCTCAGTGTCTGCCGACTCGCTCGAGGAACTGGAAGCGGCAGTCGCCGCGATCGAACAAGCCGCGATCCAAGCCTCGTGCGAGACCCGCGTGCTGGTCGGCCAGCAAGCGCAGGCATTCACCGCCGCCGCACTGCCGCTGTGCCGCCAGGTCTGAACCGTCGGGCGCACCTCGAAACCATCCCACTGATTCACCTGGAGGCCCGATATGCCGACGTTCAACGACCCGACTGCCGACGCGGAGGAAACCCGCCAAGCATTGCGTGGTCTCGCGCACGCTACCCGTCGCATCGATGACCCTGACAAGCTCTACGGCATCGTCGGGGAACTCCTCGGCACGGCCCGCTCCCTGGAGCAATCGCTCATCCAACTCGCAGGGGCCAGCCTCACCCACCAAGGAAGCGCCGCCCACGACGACGGCGACCGCAACCTCGGCGCTGCTGATGCCTGGGCCGCTGCCGACGCGCTTCAGCAGGCCGCACGACACGTCAGCGCCGCCGAAAGCGTGCTCGAACAGGCCTCCGGGCATCTGGGCCGCATCGCCTGGCAACGCCCGCAGCGACGATGGGTAACGGTCGTGTTCTTGCAGGGCGACGAAGCCGGTCTGGTGCTCGACCTCATCGACCGCAACGGCACCGACGCCGCAATCGAGCATCTGCGCGGCTACGACTACGACGATGAGACCACTAGCGCCGCGCTATCCAACGGGCACGTCTACGACGAACCGCCCACCGATATGCACTCGCGACGAGCCGATGGCGGCGACTACGCCCTGATCTACAGTCACGCCCTCGGGCACGCCGGGCTATACCGTGCCCACACCCCACCGCGCGACAACACGGCAGAAGGTGACGGCCCGCAGCACACCGGGCCTGCGCGAGACGCGGCGAACGCCGAAGCCGCACGGCAGTCCCTCGATGAGCGCCGCGACCGAGTGCGCGGCGACGGATCATGGTTCACCCCTGACCGCATCGCGGACATCACGCGCAACCGGGGGCTGGAACGATGAGCCGCAACGATGGTGAGAAGCTGCACGCCTCGGTTCTGGTCGCCCCCGCGAAAGAGCGGCGACGCTACCGCAAACAGCGACGCCAGGCCGCGAACCAGCTACATCACGAACAGCAACAACGGAAGACCGCAGAGGCGAAAGCTCGCGCCGACGCAGAGAAAGCCGAGCGCGCCGCACGCCAGTATCTGCCCGTCGCAGGCGAACCCGGCCCGGCCATGCTGCGCACACCAGGCCGTTTCCATCTGCCCCGACATCAAGACACCTCCGCCACTCTGTCAGGCGCATACCCGTTCGTCGCAGAGGGTGGGCTCGGGTCCAGCGGAGTGTTTGTCGGCCAAGACCTTTACTCCGGTGGCTCGTTCGTCTACGACCCCTGGGTGCTGTACGCCAACGGTGTCATCACCGCACCCAACGTGGTCTTGGCCGGAATCGTCGGCTCCGGCAAGTCAAGCCTGGCGAAGTCCCTGTACACCCGCAGCCTTCCTTTCGGTAGGCGCGTGTATGTGCCGGGTGACCCGAAAGGCGAACACACCGCCGTCGCTGAGGCCGTCGGCGGACGCGCAATCGCACTCGGGCACGGCATGGCCAACAGGCTCAACCCCCTGGATGAGGGATATCGGCCCTCTCACTTCACCGATGTCGAATGGGAAAGCACCGTGGCCGCGCGCCGCCGTGACCTCATTGGCGCATTGGCCGAGGTGGTACTCGCTCGCGCGCTGACCCCACTGGAACACACTGTGATCGACACCGCGCTGACCGCGACCGTGCGGGAGAACACCGTGCCGATTCTGCCGATGGTCGTTGACCGCATCCTCGCCCCCACCAGCGATAGCGACGGACGGCTGGCCGAGGACGGCAGAATCGTCGGCCACGCTTTGCGGCGGCTGGTAGCTGGCGACCTCGCGGGGTTGTTCGACGGCCCCTCGACGGTGCAGTTCGATCCGACGCTGCCGATGATCAGCCTTGACCTGTCGCGGGTGACGGAGAACAGCACGCTCATCAGCGCATTGATGACCTGCTGCTCGGCGTGGATGGAGTCCGCACTTCTCGACCCAGCAGGCGGACAACGGTGGGTGATCTATGACGAGGCGTGGCGTCTGATGTCGCAGCCGTCGCTGCTGAGACGGATGGATGCGCACTGGCGACTCGCCAGGCACTACGGCATCGCCAATGCCTTGATCTTCCACAAGCTCACCGATCTGGAGAACGTCGGCGACTCCGGCAGCGCCATGCGCTCGCTCGCCAATAGCCTGCTCGCGAACGCCGAGACCCGCATCATCTACCGGCAGGAGAGCGACCAGCTGGGCGTCACCGCCAAGACCTTGGGCCTAACGACCACCGAACGCAAACTGTTGCCTTCACTCGGCGTCGGGCAGGGCCTGTGGCGCATCAAGGAACGCAGTTTCGTTGTTCAACAACAACTACACCCTGCCGAGCTAGAACTGTTCGACACGAGCGCCAGGGCATCAGGCCTGACTCCCGGCGGGAGCACACTGTGAACCAGAGCGAACCCGACGAGGAGCGCCTCATGGCGACCATGAGCGCGCTCGATGACGGACTGAACCAGATCGCGAGGAAGTACGACGGCAGCGTGCAGTTCTTCTACGAGGATCCCGAGACGTTCGGTGCCGGGCACTTCGTGTTCTACCCGGAGAACGACGGCCGTTCACGGTTCGCGATCGAAGAGCAGTACACCGGCACCGACTGGTCCGACGACGAGCGACTGCCGACATCGTGGACATCGACCGCAGAACGCCGAGTGCGCCACCCTGACGGCACTACCGTGTGGGGCATAGAGCGCGAGGGCGAGGCACGCGCCGAAGACTTCCGGCAGGTGCTCGCCGAGGCCGAGAAGTGGGCACGGCGCACGCAGAACCGCACCGCCTCGAGCAACCAGTTCGGCATCGGGCGCGGGCATCGAAACGAACTGCCCGCGCCGAGGCTCTGACGCCTGACTGAGAGACGGCGGGCGCACCTGACGGGCATGAGAAAGCCTCCCGCCTCTGCTTCTGTTCCTGCGCCGGTGTCGATGCCGGTGATCCGCCTGGCCGTACACGACGACGGCACGATGAGCGCTACCGTCGACGGTGAGCCCCTCGCCCCGCCGGTCGCCGAGGGCGTGTGGCGGCGCGGCTCGTTCGCGAGGATTGTCGATCAGGTCACCGCCGAGCGGATGATCCCGACACGGGTCGAGGTCACCGAGGTCGATGGCTCGACGTTCACCGACATCATCACCGCCACCGCCCGGAAGAACACCCCAGCCCCTGACCTGCCGGAACCCGAACCGGCCGACGCACCGCGGCTGGTGGAAGTGACCGGGGAGGGCTTTGTGCCCGGTGAGGACATTGCGGTGTGCCGCATCATCCGGCACACCGACGCGGCTCCGACCGGCACCGCCCGCGCGCTCATCGACCTGGCCCACGACCACATCGACGCTGGCGACGAGGTTGTGCTGGTGGGCCGGGTCTCGGGCACGTTCGTCGTACGGAGCCTGTCATGAGCGCTCCGGCACCGGGCAGGCAGACCGGCTCATTCGGTGACGAGCTGACCAACGCCGCCATGATCGGCCTGATCGGGGTGTTCGCGCTCGCGCTGCTGCTGCGCGGGGCCGGGTCGGTGGCCGCTTTCCTCACCGGAACTGCTCAGCCGGCGGCTGGCCCCGCTGCTGGGGTCGGCGTGCTGTTCAACCCCGGCGACCCGGCGACCGCGCTGGAGGCCGAGGGCCTGAACGTCGTGGCCTACTGGATTGTCGCGGTCGTCCTGCTCGCGCTGCTGGCAGCAGCGATCACCTGGGTCTGGACGCTGCTGCGCCGCCAATCGCGCAAGAGTGCGACCGACCCGCACCGGCTCGTCGGCATCGCCACGAAACACGACGTCGCCGGGGCCGCATCGACTAAGGCGCTGCTGGGGAGGGCTGCGAACCTGCGCCCCTCCCTGGCACGCCCGGCACCCGCCGATGTGGGCTACCGGCTCGGCACTTCCCACGGGCATGACGTGTGGGCCAGCGTCGAGGACTCGATTCTGCTGATCGGGCCACCGCGCTCAGGCAAGGGCCTGCACATCGTCATCCCGTCGATCCTGGACGCGCCCGGCGCGGTCGTAGTGACCTCGACCCGCCCGGACAACCTCACCGCGAGCCTGCGCGCGAGGCAGCGCATCGGCCCGACAGCGGTGTTCGACCCGCAGCATCTGGCTGAGGGCATCCCAGCCGGGCTGCGATGGTCGCCGATCAGGGGCTGCGAAGACCCGCTGACGGCGATGATTCGCGCAACCGGCCTCGCCTCAGCGACCGGCCTGAGCTCCGGCGGCGTCGAGGGCGGCGGGTTCTGGGAGGGCAAGACGCGCTCCGCCCTGCAAGCCCTGCTGCACGCGGCCGCGATCGACCACAGGCCGCCCGCCGAGTTGTTCCGCTGGACGCTCGACCCGACCGCCGCCGCCGACGCGGTGGCGATCTTGACGAACAGCCCGCTCGCGGCAGGCGGATGGGCCGAGTCCTTGGAGGCGATGATCGACTCCGACCCGCGCACCCGTGATT
>Ga0075012_10001922_pt1 | contig 20688 bp, 15 predicted proteins | sample All_14_2_FD_71474 | JGI IMG/M metagenome (GOLD analysis project Ga0075012, IMG submission 71474) | Freshwater microbial communities in response to fracking from Pennsylvania, USA - Allegheny Zone_MetaG_DW_15 | ecosystem: Environmental > Aquatic > Deep subsurface > Groundwater > Drilled... | reverse complement strand
CGCCTGCTCAACACCCGCCAGCGCCGCTTCGTTGACGCCATTCTCGACGGCCAGCCGCCCAAGGCGGCGGCGGTGGCGGCCGGGTATCAGCCCTGGGCCGGGGCCCAGACGGCCCAGGCGCTGCTGCGCAAGCCCCATATCCAGGAGGCCCTGGCGGCGCGGCGGGCGGCGCGGGGCGGGCCGGTGTCGCGCGCCGCCCTGCTGGAGGAATTGTCGCGGGTGGCGATGAGCAATGTGCTCGACTACACCCATATCGTCGACGACCGCCTGACCGTCGATCTGACCCGCTTCGACCGGGCCCGGGCGGCGGGGGTGCGCGAACTGACCCTGACCGAAAGCTGGAACCCGAAAACCCGCACCCACGACACCCAGCTGCGCATCCGCCTGGGGCTGAAGCTGCAGGCCGCCCGCCTGCTCCTGCCGCTGCTGAAAGATGAGGCGCAGGGCGCCGCCCCCGTGGCGCCCGAAGCCCGGGAGAGCGCAGGGGACGCGGCCTTCGCCCGGGCCGAAGCGGCCTGGCGGCAGACGGCCTCACTTTCGCCGCGGACCGGCATTGATCCTGACGATCCCGCTACATAGGGTTGAGCGGAGTCGGGGGTGTTGATGTCAGCGTTGGTTATGGCCGTCTGGGCGGCCGCTCTTGCGGGCGCGCAGCCCGCGCCCGCCTCTGCGCCCGCGCCCGCGGCCGCCACGGCCGACAAGCCCGCGCCGGCGGCTCAGACTGACGACGCCCCGAAAGCCGACGCCGACAAGCCCGACGCCGACAAGCCCGAGGCAGACAAGGACGCCGGGAAAGACCCCGAAAAGGACACCGTCTCCGACGTCGTCGTCACCGCCGAGCGCCCGGCGGTGGTCAGCCGCATCGACCGCCAGATCTATGACGTCCGCAAGGACCCGGAGGCCCAGTCCTCCTCGGTCGAGGATATCCTCGGCAAGGTCCCCTCGGTCACCGTCACCCCGTCCGGCGGCATCCTGCTGCTGGGCAAGCCCGGCGCCCGGGTGCTGGTCGACGGCAAGCCGCAGAGCATCCGCGCCCTGCGCGGCGCCGATATCGAGCGGATCGAGGTCATCACCAACCCCTCGGCCGAATACGGGCCGGCGGGCGCCGCGGGCATCATCAACATCATCACCCGCAAGGACCGCCGCCAGGGCCTGACCGGAACCATGTCGGCCAGTGTCGATGACCGGGGCGGGGGCAATGCCGGCGTCTCCCCCACCTGGGTGCGCGGGCCCTGGACCTTCAGCGGCTCGCTCAATGTCTTCAGCCAGTCCAACGAGAGCGAGAGCCGCAGCCGCCGGCGCCTCAATGATCCCCTGGTCGGGGTGGTCAACAGCGACCAGACCGGCCGCTCCGACTACGGCAGCGACTTCACCTCGACCCAGGCCAGCGTCACCTACAGGCCGGACGACCATCACCGCTTCAAGGTCGGCGGCTGGCTCTATGGCGGCCCCAGCAACAGCATCTACCGCACCCGCACCACCGCCGACGCCGCCCTCTATGACTACAGCTCCCGCCTCGTTGGCCGGGGCGACTTCAACGGCTTTGGCGTCGACGCCGACTATGACTGGACCGGGGCGGCGCCGGACGAGACCCTCGCCCTGTCCTGGTCGCTGAGCCAGTACGATTCCGACTACACCGGCCTGTCCACCGATGTCTTCACCGACCCCGGCATCGCCACCCGCCGCTACCGCTCGATCAACGACCAGAGGCAGGCCGAGTACGAGCTGAAGGCCGACGCCAAGAAGCCCTTCGGCGCCGACCGGCTGCTGACCGGCGGCCTGGTCTGGACCCGCAAGGACGAGACGCTGGAGCGGGGATACGAGGACCTGACCGGCGCCAATCCCGGCCGCGACTATGCGCTGACCATCGAGGGCGTGCGCGATGTCTGGGCGGGCTATGTCACCTTCCAGTCGGCCTGGGGCAAATGGACCGTCCTGCCGGGCCTGCGGGTCGAGGCCGAGCATTTTGACGTCACCTCGGCGGGGCAGGGCGGCGCCACCGACGATCTCTTCTGGTATCCCAGCCTGCATGTCAGCCGCGAGCTGACCGACAATCTGAAGATGACGGTCAGCTATTCGCGGCGGATCGAGCGCCCGGACCTCGAGCGTCTGGACCCGGCCCTCCGTTCCACCGGGCCGGAGACGGCCACTCAAGGCAATCCCGGCCTCGATCCGGTGCAGATCGACGCCTACGAGGCCCGCTTCGACTACAGCAAGGGCGGCTTTGGCGCCGGCCTGACCCTCTACAGCCGCGAGTCTTCCGGAACCTTCGCCTGGACCACCACCGTCCTGCCCGACGGGGTGCGGCTGTCGACCACGGTCAATTCCGGGGAAAGCGCCGATCGCGGCGCCGAACTGGCCCTGCGCGGCAAGGTCGCCGAAAAATGGCAGTATTCGGTGACCACCAACCTCTTCTGGCAGGAGCAGCAGGTGCTGGTCGGCGGCGCCCCCCGCACCGACAGCCGCTTCACCTACAGCGGCAACGCCCAGTTTTCCTGGAAGCGGGTCCCGTCCAAGCCCGAGACCGGCGATCAGGTCCAGCTCAGCCTGCGCTATCTGGGGCCGCAATCCAGCTATCAGGGCGACAACGACGGCTTCTTCCGCGCCGACCTCAGCTGGCGCCGGCCCCTGACCAAGAAGCTGACCGGCATCCTGGCGATCAACGACCTCTTCGACTCCAGCCGCCGCAACAGCCGCCTCCGCACCCCCGACCTCGACCAGTCCTCCACCAACTACACCCCCGGCCCGACCGTGCGGTTTTCCCTCACCTACCGCCTGGGCGCCGAATAGCGGCTTACGAGGGGCTTACGGGCGCCCTGCGCGCGGCTCACGCGCGGCCTGTGGCCGACTTACGCGCGGCTTACCGGCGGCTTATCGGTGAAAGGGGCGGGAGCCGGGTTCTGCGTTGAATTTGCTGGCAAATCGCTGTCTGGAGGCCTCAGACCTGTTTTTTCCGCCCCCCGCCCGCTACCGGGCGCGCAGCCATCGCCCTCCGGATGCGTTAGGATCACGCCATGAAGCAGCACCTCCCCAACATCCTGACCCTCGGTCGACTGGTCCTGACCGTGGCGGTGTTCCTGGCCTTGTGCGGCGGGGCGCTTGGCTTCTGCGACGCCCTGACGATGTACAGCTTCGCCTTCTGGGGCTTTGTCGTGGCTGCGGTCACCGACTTCCTCGACGGCTGGCTGGCCCGCCGCTGGCAGGTGGAGAGCCTCGCCGGAGCCATCCTCGACCCCATCGCCGACAAGGTGCTGGTCGCCGGCGCGGTCGTCGGTCTCGCCGCCAATGGCGACCAGGTCGCCGCCCTGGCCGGCGGGCTGATCCTGTTCCGGGAGTTCGCGGTCAGCGCCCTGCGCGAGGTCCTGGCGCCCCGCGGCCTGCGCCTGCCGGTGACCATGCTGGCCAAGTGGAAGACCACCCTTCAGCTGGTCGCCCTGGCCGCCGCCCTGCTGCGCCTGACCCTGCCGCCGTGGCTGACCGCCCCGGTCAGCCTGGGCATCGACCTGTCCCTGTGGCTGGCCGCCGCCGTCACCGCCTGGACCGGCGTCGAATACGGCCTCGCCGCCCGACGGGCGTTGAAGGCCGCCTGACTACTCCGCCGCCAGCAGCAGCGGCGCCGGAGCCTCCTCCGGTTCGACCGCCTCCGGGTCGGTGGGGCCGAACAGCAGCCAGTCGCTGGTCGCCTCCCGGTCCAGCTGCATCAGTTGGACAAGAACGCCCGCGCCAACCGCCTGAAACACCATGACTACCTCCTGGACTCAGTCTCACAAGTTGAGAATGACTCGCAAATAGGGCCGGTGCAAGGCGGGTCAGGACATCGGCGGCGGGGGCGGGCTGGCGTCGGGCAGGGGAATGAACTCGTCGTGGTCCAGATCGGGCAGCTTCATCCGCCCGGCCTTCCAGTCGGCCCGGGCCTGCGCCAGTCGCTCCTTGCTGGAGGAGACGAAGTTCCAGTCGAGGAACCGCTGTCCGACCGGCTCGCCGCCCAGCAGCATCACCGTCGAGGCCTCCAGGGCCGTTAGGGTGATGGTTTCACCGGGGGCGAAGACAGCCATCTGGCCGGTCCCGATGGTCCGGCCGTCGATCTCGACCGAGCCTTTTGCGACATAGGCCGCCCGCTCGGGATACTCGGCCGGCAGCCCGGCCCTGGTCCCGGCGGCCAGCTCCCAATGGACATAAAAGAGGGGGGAGAAGACCGGCACGTTGGCTGCCGCGCCGAAGGCCTTGCCGGCCACCAGCCGCGCCTTCAGGCCGCCGTCCTCGAAGGCCGGCAGGTCGGCGTCTCCGGCGTGATGGCTGAAGGCGGGGGCCGTCTCCTCGTGCTCGGTCGGCAGGGCCAGCCAGGTCTGGATGCCGTCCATCCGCCCGCCGTCCCGCCGCAGGGTCTCGAACCGCTCCGAATGGGTGATGCCCGAGCCGGCGGTCATCCAGTTGACCTCGCCGGGCCGGATGGCGATCTCGCTGCCGACGCTGTCGCGATGGGTCATCTCGCCCTCGAACAGATAGCTGAGGGTCGACAGGCCGATATGGGGGTGAGGCCGCACATCGACGGTGCGCGGAAAGCCCGGCTGGAACTCGGCGGGTCCCATATGGTCGAAGAAGGCAAAGGGGCCGACCATCCGGTGTGGGGCATAGGGCAGCACCCGCCCGACCTCGAAGCCGCCAAGGTCCTTGCGTCTCTGGTCAATGACAAGCTCGATCATGGCGGGGCCCTTCCTCTGCGCTGGCCCCAAACATGGCGTCATTGGCCAGCGACGCAAGACGTTGCGGGTCAGGCCCTCTGATAGGTGGTGACCAGCAGGCCGCGGGCGATGGCGTGTTTGTGCAGCAGGTCACGGATCGCCGAGCGGGCCGGGGCGTCGTCGAAGCCGGAGGGGCAGTCGAGGGCGTAGATCTGGGCCGCGTAGTGATGGGGGCCGTGGCCCGGCGGCGGGTCCGGCGGCAGGTATCCCGCCGACTGCAGCGCCCCGGTCTTCAAGCGGCCGTCCGTCGGCGCCAGGTCAAAGGCGACGGCATGAATGAGGGGGACTGGCGTCGGGCTGTCGGCATCTTCGATGATCAGCAAAAGCGACCTGGCCTCGGGCGGCGCGCCACTCCAGCTGAACGGCGGCGACAGGCCCTGGCCGTCTTCGGTGAACAGCTCCGGCAGCCGCGGGGCGTCGAACGCGGCGCTCTCCAGCGTCAGGGTCTCCGGGACCTCCTTGAGCGCGGCCTCATTGTAGAGAATCTGCTCAAGGCCGGGGCGGATCCCGGCGAGGGCGTGACCAACAAGGCTGGGAAGGGTTTTGAACATGGGCAATTGTCTCCTGCCCCCATCAACCCCCCGTCGGCGGCTTGGTTCAAAAGCCCGGCGGCAGAGCCAGACCCAGCAACGCGGCGGACCCCGGCGCGGCGCCCTTGCGCCGCTTGCCGTCCGGGCCGTAGCCGGACCAGCCGCCGCCGCCGATGACCACCGGCCCTGACGGGCCTTCGGCGCCAAGGGTCATGTCGTCCAGGGCGTCGTGGCCGGAGGCGACCGCGGTCCAGCTCTCCAGCGTCCGGCAGTCGGGGCTTATCCGGAGCAGGACCACGCGGCCGGGGGCGACGCCGTTCTGGGTGGCCATCAGCGCCAGGGGGAGGGGCGAGCGGTTGGCCATCCGGAAGTCAAAGGCGATCCGGAACAGGCCGTCAGTCCCGGCCAGAGCCGCCCGGGCGCCGCCAATCGGGGCCTCGGTCCCTGCCGCCAGATCTATGCGGTGGAGCCCGGTTGTGTAGTCGGCGACGATCAGGCTGTCGCGGCCACAGGCGACCATGCCCTGGGGCGAACCCATCTCGCTGGACTGGAGCAAGAGCTCCAGCGCCGCCGCGCCGGGCTTGAGGCGATACAGGCCGGCGCCGATGGTGTCGCTGGCGTAGAGGGTTCCGTCCGGGCCGAGGGTCACATCGCCCAGCTGCCGCGGCTTGCCGTCCTCGGCCAGCGGGTAGCGGGCGATCAGGGCGCCGTCGGCCAGAGAGATCTTCAGCACGGCCGTACGGGCGGGGCCGGTGGAGCCGGGAATGTCCGGCCCGGCGGCCTCGGCTGCCCAGACCACCCCGGCCGATTGGTCGACCGCCATGCCGAAGAGACCGCCGATCCCGTCGTCGGCCTTCAGAAACGGTTCGGGCTTGCCATCGCGGACCCGAAGGATGGTGTGATCGGTTACGCTGCTGACCAACCAGGATGCGCCATCCCAGGCCAGACCCTCGAAGATGGCGCCGGGACGATCCAGAGTCGCGATGGTGGTCACCGCCCCGGTCGGCGCAGCGCTGGCTTCCAGCCGGGCCTTTACGGGCGCGAAGTCCGGCGCCTCGGCCAGCGGGGCCAGCAGACTGTCCCGGGTGATATCCAGCGTCAGACCGAGATCGGCATAGGCGGTCAGGTGAGCGAGGGCTTCGGCAGGCTTGCCGGCGGCCATTTCCACCCGGGCCAACCGGATCAACGAGCCGGGGCTTTCCGGATAGAGGGCGAGGGCGTCCTCAAGCAGGGCTTCGGCCTTGACCAGATCCTGATCCCGGATCGCCGCAGCCGCTTCCTGCCGGAGGCGGAAATAGCTTTCAAGCCGGCTTTCGGGCGGCCCGGCCGCCGCCAGACCGATGGCCAGGGTCGCGACCAGAACGGATTGAATTCGCATGTGAAGGGCCTCCTCCCGAATACCCACCATAGTCCACGGGGCCGGCGACTGCTATTTGCGGCAACGGCTTCCCTGGTGAGGCGTTGTCGCCGCTCGGAGGAACCATGCGCCTGATTATCAACAGTGAACTTCACTACCGATTTCCGGAGCCCTGCGAGGTTCTGCTGCTGATCGAGGCCGCTCACAGCCCTGACCAGACGGTGGCTTCGGAACAGTTCGACGTCAGTCCACCGATGGAGGTCTCGCGCCTGGATGACCCCGGCACGGGTGAGCGGCGTGTGGTCATGAAGGCGTCCGGCGAGGTGAAGGTCGCCTATCAGGCTGTTGTCGACCTCGATCGTCCTGAGCCGGAGCTGGCGGGTGTGGCGGCCGTCGCCATCAGCGACCTGCCGCCCGAGGCGCTGACCTTCCTGCGTCCCAGCCGCTATTGCCCCTCTGATCGCTTCCACAGCTTTGTCGAACGACAGTTCGGTGAGCTTTCCGGCGGCGACAAGGTGGCGGCGATCCTGACTTGGATCGAAACGCACCTGGACTATCGGCCCGGGGCCAGCGACGGCGCGACCACGGCGCTGGAAACCTTTGTCGATCGGGCGGGCGTCTGCCGCGACTTCGCCCATCTGACCGTCGCCCTTTGCCGCGCCGCCGACATTCCCGCCCGAGCGGTCAGCGCCTATGCCTGGAAGCTGGAGCCGCCGGACATGCATGCGGTGGCGGAGGTCTATCTGGACGGCGGCTGGCGGCTGGTGGACGCCACCGGGTTGGCGCCGATCAGCGGCATGGTCCGGGTCGCAACCGGACTCGACGCCGCCGACATCGCCTTCATGAGCATCTTCGGCAGCGCCGAGATGCTGGATCAGAGCTTCGCAGTGGCCGAGGCGGCCTGATCAGCCGCGAGGACTGACATAGGGGCTGACCAGTCCCAGCGGCACGGCGGTGGTGTTCTTTACGCCGCGCACGACAATGCGGCTCTCGATGTTCGACACCAGGCCGAGCGACAGGATCTTCTCACGCAGGAAGGAGTCGAAGGCGTGCATGTCGCGGGTGACGATGCGCAGCTCGTAGTCGGCCGAGCCGGTCACCGTGGCGCACTGAACGACTTCCGCCCACTTGCAGACCGCCGCCTCGAACTGCTCGAGGTTGTCCTTGGTCGGGAGGGAGAGTTTGACAGTGCAGTAGACTTCGAAACCGAGGCCGAGCAGTTCGCGATCAAGGATGGTGACGCGGCGCTGGATGACTCCGGCATCTTCCAGGCGTTTGATCCGCCGCCAGCACGGGCTGGAGGACAGACCGACGCGCTCGGCGATCTCGGCGACGGACAGCCCGGCGTCGTGCTGGATGAGATCCAGGATCTTTGCGTCAACTGCGTCTAGCGGCTCAGACAAACTTTGTTCCCCCGAAAGGCCCGATTAGGGCCGCGATCTTGCCGAACCATGCCGATAGGCAGGCATGGCTTTGGCAAACATTTTCCCCGTACTTATATGATCTTGCAAGCTGGTCGACGCTCTCCGGAGGAAAGATTTTTCAATGCGGCACTCAGAAGTGACGTTGGACGACAAATATCTTCTCGAAGATGGTCGCGCGTTCATCACCGGCGTGCAGGCTCTGATCCGGGTCATGCTCGATCGGCGACGCCTTGACGAACGGGCCGGGCTGAACAGCGCCGGCTATGTTTCGGGCTATCGTGGCTCGCCCCTGGGCGGCCTCGACCAGCAGGCCGCGCGCCAGCGAAAGCTGCTCACCGCTCATGAAATTGTCTTTCAGGAAGGCCTGAACGAGGACCTCGCGGCGACGGCCGTCTGGGGCAGCCAGCAGGCCAATCTGTTCCCGGGCGCCAAATACGACGGCGTCTTCGGCATGTGGTACGGCAAGGCGCCGGGCGTCGACCGGACCGGCGATGTGTTCAAGCATGCCAATTTCGCCGGCGTCATGCCCAATGGCGGCGTGCTGGCGGTGGCCGGCGATGATCACAACTGCAAATCCTCGACCCTGCCGTCGCAGTCGGAGTTCGCCTTCCAGGACTTCGAGATGCCGGTGCTGTCGCCGGCCGATGTTCAGGAGGTTCTGGACTACGGCCTGCTGGGCATTTCCATGTCCCGCTTCTCGGGCCTGTGGGTCGGACTGATCGCCCTGGCCGACACCATGGACAGCGGCGTGACCATCGACGTCTCGCTTGATCGCCACAAGTGCGTGATCCCTGAGTTCCCGATGCCGCCGGGCGGCCTGCATATCCGGACCAAGGACCAGCCGCTGGAAAAGGAGACCCGTCTCCGCAATCACAAGATCCCGGCCGCCCTGGCTTTCGCCCGCGCCAACAATATCGACCGCGTCGTTCTCGCCGCCCGCCAGCCGCGCCTCGGCATCGTCTGCCAGGGGCAGGCCTACAAGGACGTGCTTGAGGCCTTCACGGCCATGGGCATCACCCTGGCCGAAGCCGCCGATCTCGGCATCTCCATCTACAAGGTCGGCATGCCCTGGCCGCTGGAGCCGCAGGGCCTGAAGGCCTTCGCCGCCGGCCTCGAGACCCTGATGGTCATTGAGCACAAACGCGCCCTGATCGAGCCCCAGGCCAGGGCCGCCCTCTATGATCTGCCGGCTCACGCCCGCCCGACCATCATCGGCAAATTCAATGAGCAGGGCGACCGGCTCATGGAAGACACCGGATCGCTGACCGTCGCGGCGATCGCCCTGGACCTGTACAGCCGTCTGCCGGAAGGCGAGCACAAGCAGCGCGCCTCGGCCTATCTGGACCGGGTCTCGGCCGCCGGGGTGGCCGCCGTCAGCTTGGCCAGCGACCAGCAGCGCAAGCCCTTCTTCTGTTCAGGCTGCCCCCACAACACCTCGACCCGGGTGCCGGACGGCAGCCGGGCTCTGGCCGGGATCGGCTGCCACTATATGGCCAGCTTCAACGATCCCTCGACCGACCTGAACACCCACATGGGTGGCGAGGGTCTGACCTGGGTGGGAGCGGCGCCCTTCACCAGTGAAAAGCACGTCTTCCAGAACCTCGGCGACGGCACCTACAATCACTCCGGCTCGCTGGCGATCCGCGGCGCGATCGCGGCGAAAGCCAACATCACCTACAAGCTGCTGTTCAACGACGCCGTTGCGATGACCGGCGGCCAGACGGCGGAAAGCGGCTTCACCCCCGCCCAGATCACCCGCCAACTGGCCAGCGAAGGCGTGGCGAAGACCGTCATCGTCGTCGATGAGGTCGAGCGCTACGAGGGCGTCAGCGATCTGGCGCCGGGCGTCGAGGTGCACCCGCGCAAGGAGCTGATGGCGGTTCAGAAGATCCTCCGGGAAACCCCGGGGGTCACCGTCCTCCTGTATGATCAGACCTGCGCCACCGAAAAGCGCCGTCGGCGCAAGCGCGGGCTTATGCCCAAAGCCCAGACCCGGGTGTTCATCAACCCGCTGGTCTGCGAGGGCTGCGGTGACTGTTCCAAGAAGTCCAACTGCGTCTCGGTCGAGCCTCTGAACACCGAGTTTGGCCGCAAGCGTCAGATCAATCAGTCGACCTGCAATCAGGACTACAGCTGCGTTGACGGCTTCTGCCCCAGTTTCATCACCCTCGAAGGCGGCGAAAACGCTGCGGTGAAGAAGATGCCGGCCCTGACCGCCGACTCCACCCCGCTGCCGGCGTTTGAACCGGTCGAGGGTGTGCGTCGCATCCTGTTCACGGGCATCGGCGGTACAGGGGTGACGACAGTCGCCTCGATCCTGGCCATGGCGGCCCACGTTGACGGTCGCAGCTCCAGCGTCGTCGACATGACCGGTCTGGCCCAGAAGGGCGGTTCGGTGTTCAGCCACGTGAAGATTGGTGAGGACGAAGAGAGCATTGTCGGCGGCCGCGTGCCGGCGGCAAGCGCCGATGTGCTGATCGCTTGCGACCTGCTGGTTGCGGCCAGCCCTGAAGCCCTGGCGCTGTTCTCCAAGCAGAAGACCGTGGCGTTCGGCAACGCCGACTTCTCCCCGACCGCCGACTTCGTCACCAACCGCGATGTCCGCTACGACACCGCCGGCATGGCCCGGCGGATCAAGAGCGCGACGAAGGACTATCAGGCCTGTCCGTCGCAGGCCCTGTCGCTGCACAAACTGGGCGACGAGATCTACGCCAACATGATCATGCTGGGCTTTGCCTGGCAGAAGGGCGTGATCCCGGTCTCCAGCCGCGCCATCTATCGCGCGATCAAGCTCAATGGCGTCGACGCGGACGCCAACCTCCAGGCCTTCGAGGTCGGTCGCAAGTCGGCGGTGGACCCGGATTTCAAGGGCCTGCCGGAAGACCAGGTTGCGACTCCGGAGACGATGCCGCTGGACGACCTGATCGCCCGCCGCACTGCCGAACTGGAAGGCTATCAGGACGCCGCCTATGCCCGCCGCTACGCCGACAAGGTGGCGCAGGTCCGAGGCGCTGAGCTGGCGCTTGGCGACAGTGAGTCCCTGACCCGGGCCGTGGCCGTCAACCTCTACAAGCTGATGGCCTACAAGGATGAGTATGAGGTCGCCCGCCTCTACACCGACGGCCGCTTCGCCAAGGAGTTGGGCGGCGTCTTCAAGGGCGGCAAGGCCAAGGTGTGGATGTCGCCCCCGCTGATCGCCCCAAAGGGCCCGGACGGCAAGCCGCAGAAGATCGCGCTTGGCGGCTGGATGCTGACCACGGTGATGCCGGTGCTGGCCAAGATGAAGGGCCTGCGCGGCGGTCCGCTGGACATCTTCGGCAAGACCGAGGAGCGCCGCACCGAGCGCCGTCTGATCGTCGACTACGAGGCAGGGCTGGATCGTATCCTGTCGGGCCTGTCGGCGCGTCGCCTGCCGCTGGCCAGTCGGATTGCCGCCGTGCCGCAGGATATTCGCGGCTATGGCCATATCAAGGAGGCGAGCATCGTCACCGCCGAGGCGGAACTGGCGGCGCTCTGGGCGCAATGGGAGGCGGGTGAAAAGGCGGCTGCTTGAGGCTATCGCCACCTGCTTCACCTTGATGGTTTTCGTCGGCTGCAATCGGCTCTAGGTCTAGGCCTATGACAGACGCTTTTGACTTCGATGCCGTTGTGGTCGGCGCTGGCGCTGTGGGCCTGGCCTGCGGTTACGCCCTGTCCCGTCGGGGACTTGTTGTGGCCGTCCTCGAGAAGGAACAGGCCATCGGTCAGGGCGTGTCATCGCGTAATTCCGAGGTCATCCATGGCGGGCTCTATTATCCGACGGGGTCTCTGAAGGCGCGGCTGTGCGTCCAGGGTCGGCGGGCGCTTTACGCGTTTCTGGACAAGCACCATGTCGACTACCGCAAATGCGGCAAGCTGGTGGTGGCGACCACGGTCGAAGAGATTCCCCGGCTCGACGCCATCTGGGACCAGGCCCTAGCCAACGATGTCGAGGGCATGGCGCGTCTGAGCGGAGAAGAGGCGAGGGCGATGGAGCCCGGTCTCAAATGCGCCGCGGCGCTGCTGTCGCCGGAGAGCGGCGTCTTCGACAGTCACGGCTATATGCTGGCTCTGCAGGGGGAGATCGAGGCCGCCGGCGGCGCCGTTGTCGCTGCAACCCCGTTCGAGGCCGCTGATCCTCTGGCCGAGGGCGGGTTTCGGGTGCGGACCGGCGGCGCGGACGCCACCGACCTGACCTGCCGCCTTCTGGTGACGGCGCCGGGGCTATCGGCCCAAGCTGTCGCCGGACATGTCACCGGATTTCCGGCCGATCAGATCCCCGAAGGCCATTTCGGCAAAGGGGTCTACTTCCGGCTGGCGGCCAAGGCGCCGTTTGACCATCTGGTCTATCCGCCGCCGATCCCGGGCGCGCTGGGCACCCACTATCGCAAGGATCTCGGCGGACAGGCGGTGTTTGGTCCTGACCTGCAGTTCGTCGGGTCAGAGGACTACAGCGTCGATCCGGCGAAAGCTGTGGAGTTTGCCGCCTATATCCGCAAGTTCTGGCCGGATCTGCGGGAAGAGGACCTCACGCCGGACTACGCAGGCATCCGGCCCAAGCTGCATGGCAAAGGCGAGCCGCAGCCGGACTTCCAGATTCGCAGCGCCGACAGCCACGGCATCGACGGTCTGGTCGCCTTGTTCGGTATCGAGAGCCCGGGACTGACCAGTTCGCTTGCCATCGGTGAAGAGGTGGCGTCGAGGCTGATCCCGGCGCAGCCCTGATCAGATCTTCGGAACCAGCTTGAGCAGTTCACCGGCGTCCGTAAGCACCCAGACGAACCCTTCCGGTCCGACCCGGACGTCGCGAATGCGCTGGCCGCGACGGTCGAGAAGGCGCTCTTCCCCGACCACCTGATCGCCATCAAGGGTCAGGCGCACAAGGTCCCGGTCCTTCAGGCCGCCAATGAACAGGCTGCCCTTCCAGGCCGGAAACTGGTCGGCGTTGTAGAAGGCCATGCCTGAGGGCGCGATCACCGGGTCCCAGTAGTAGGTCGGCTGTTCCATCCCGTCCTGATGCGTGATGCCCTCGCCGACGGGACGACCGCTGTACTCAAGGCCGTAACCGATCGTCGGCCAGCCGTAGTCCTTGCCCGCGGCCGGGATATTCAGTTCATCGCCGCCCAAGGGGCCATGCTCGACCGTCCAAAGCTTGCCCGTGGCGGGATTGATGGCGGCGGACTGGATGTTGCGGTGACCGTAGGACCAGATCTGCGGCAAGGCCCCGGCCTGGCCGACAAACGGGTTATCGGTTGGCGTCGAGCCGTCAGAATTGATCCGGATGACCTTGCCGAAATCCGAGTCCAGATTCTGGGCCTGCTTGCGCCCGGCGAGGATCGAACGCTCGCCGGTGGTGATGAACAGGGTTCCATCCGGGGCGAAAGCGAGGCGGGAGCCGAAGTGCTTGTCGCTATCCAGGGTCGGGCGCATGCGCCAGATGACCTCGACATCGCTCATCGTCGCGCCGACCAGCCTGCCGCGCGCCGCGGCCGTGCCATTGCCGCCCTCGCGAGGCTCGGCATAGGTCCAGTAGATCCAGCCGCCCGGTCCGACCGCGACGTCCAGCAGTCCGCCCTGACCCTTCGCATCGACGTCTGGCAGGCCGCTCACCGGAGCGGACATGGATCCATCCTGATCCACGACCCGCAGAGCGCCGCCGCGTTCGGTGACCAGCATCTTTCCATTTGCAAGGAAGGCCAGCCCCCAGGGCTTGGTCAGCTCGCGGGTCACGGTGACGACGTCAAAGGCGACCTCGGTCGTTTTCTGAGGCGCGCGCGTCTGGCCGGGCATGGCAGGTTTGTAGGGCGCATTGGCGCCCCGGGTTTCGAGAGGCTTTTCCGACCCGGAAGATGGATCAGCGGTCTGGGCGTTCGTCGCCTCGCTTCCGCAGGCGGCGATGATCATGGCGGCGGCGATCAGCGCGAAATGGCGCATGTCTTCTCCTTGTCGTCAGGTGGCTCCCAGCACCGCCTCGCGGGCGGCGGCGGGGTCTTCCCCCTCAAGATGGATCAGAGACCATAGGGCGAAAAACAGGATCGGCCAGCGGTGGGCCTCCAGAGCGTCTTCCCGGAAGATAGACTGAATCTCGTCAGGACTGCGGATCCGGGACACCGCTTCAATGCCGGCGATGCGGGGCGCCATGTCCATGGCGCGCGGAGCGATCCAACTGGCGACGGGGACGGTGAAACCCTTTTTCCTGCCCCAGGGATCAGCCGCGGGGCAGTGTCGCTCCAGCCATTTGCGCAGCAGCCATTTGCCGTAGCGCCCGCGCAGCTTCATGCGGTCGGGCAGATTGAAGGCGAAGCTCGCGACCTGCGGATCGAGGAAGGGCGTACGTCCTTCCAGACCGTTGGCCATCAGGCATCGGTCGAGTTTCAGCAACAGATCATCCGGCAGCCAGGTGGCGATATCAGCGGCCTGCGCCTGTTGCAGGCGGGTCCGGCCCGGCTCGGCCACCTGGGCCGCTTGATGGCGCCAGTCATCGATCCATGGATGGGCCACTTGAGGCTCTGCCGGGCGACCGCCCAGCCAGCCCGGCCGCATGGCCCGGCGATAGCGGCCGTAGCCGCCGAACAGTTCGTCGCCCCCCTCACCCGTCAGCACGACGGTCAGGTCCTTGCGGGCGGCCTGGGCCAGTTTGTAGGTCGGCAAGGTGGCGTAGTCGGCGGTGGGGTCGTCCAGCGCCCATGCGACCTGCGGGGCGATCGTCCAGAAATCCTCCTCGGTGAAGGTGGTTTCCCGCCAGTCGAGGTTCAGCGCCTTTGCGACCCGTTCGGCCTGGGCCCGCTCGTCGCGCGCGCCCGGCGCGTCAAATCCGCAGGTGAAGCCGATAACCGGGCGGCTGTTCAGGCGGCTCATCAGGGTGGCGATCGCGGCGCTGTCCACGCCGCCCGAGAGGAACAGCCCGTAGGGTACGTCGGAGCGCTGGTGGACGCGCACGCTGTCTTCGAGCACCGCGTCCAGCTGCTTGAGGAGGGTGGATTCGTCGCCGCGCGTCGCGCCAGCCGGGGGCAGGGCGGAACGGATCCGGCAGGTTTCGACCGTGTCGCCGTCGACCCGGGCGATGGCCCCGGGGGCGAGGCGAATGCTGTCGGCCATCACCGAGGGACTGAAGGCGTAGTTGAAGGCCAGAAGCTGGCCGGCGGCGTGCCGGTTCAGGGCGGGCGGACGATCGACCAGGGCGCGGGGTTCCGAAGCGAAGATCACGCCCTCGCCCTTCTCACGGCCGTGCAGACTGTCCCTGTAGTAGAGCGGCTTGATGCCGAACGGGTCGCGGACGAGCCAGGTGCGACCGTCGTGGCCAATCAGGCAGAAAGCATACATGCCGCGAAGGCGATCAAAGGCCTTCTCGCCCTCAAGGGCGTAGAGGTGGAGAAGAGGCTCGAAGTCGGACCCTGTGGACAACCTGTCCTTCAGACCGAATTGCTCGGTAAGCTCCAGGTAGTTGTAGATCTCGCCGTTGCCGATGATGGTCGAGCCGGCGGCGTGCAGCGGCTGCCATCCGCCTTCAAGGTCAATGATCGACAGGCGGGCGTGGCCGATCGACCAGCCGGGACCGTCCTCGACCCGGATGCCGTTGGGGCCGCGATGGGCCAGCTGTTCGATGATCGGACGCGCAGACTGGTTGCCGCCCAGCACCCCGGCGATGCCGCACATCAGGCGGCTCCGAACCGGGCGAACAACGCCTGCCAACGGGCGACGACGGCCTCCTGTCCGAATTCGCTCTCGACCCGAGCGTGGCCGTTCTGGATCAGGCGTATTCGCTGCATCGGATCGGCCAGCAGGGCGGCTGTGCGCTCGGCCAGGGCCTGTTCATCATCGATCGGCACCAGAAGGCCGTCCTCTCCGTCGTGGATCAGGCCCGCCGGCCCTTGACTGGCGGCGGCGACGACGGGAAGGCCGTGGGCCCAGGCCTGGATGACGACATTGCCCAGCGGCTCATAGCGTGAGGGAAACAGGCATACGTCGGCGGTCTGATAGAGGGCGGACGGATCTGACCGCCAGCCCAGGAAGCGAACGCGATCAAGGACGCCGAGAGACTGCGCAAGCGTCTTCAGCTGGCCTTCGAGGCCGCCGACCCCGGCAATCCACAGAAAGGCCTCTGGCAGGGCCTGCAGGGCCTTGATCGAGACGTCATGGGCCTTGGAAGTGTGCAGCCGTCCCATGCCCAGCAGGAGCGGCGCATCCTCGGGCGTATCCAGGCTGGCGCGGGAGACGGGACTGGTCTCCTCGGGGGCGGTGGCGAAGTTAGGGATGTAGCTGGCCTTGTCGGCCGGCCAGCCCTGGGCGATGACCCAATCGACAATGTCCTGGGTGTTGCCGACCAGATGGTCGAAGCCGCGATAGTTCTTGAGCTTGTAGTAGCCGCCAAGCCGGCCAATGCGCGCCCAGGCGCCGGACGGGGTATGTCTCGCGGCCCTGTTCATCCAGGCGATCAGCAGGCCGGCTTCAATGCGGCGGGCGGTGGAGGCGATGCGCGGCCGGGTCAGAAGATCGATCGGGCCGCCGAACCGGGCGGTGGTCACCGGCAGGCCGGCCGCCGCCAGGGCGGTTTCCCGACCGTGATTCGGCCTGATCGCGCAGGCCTGATCGCCGCCTGCTTTTTGCAGCGCGCTGACCAGCTGGACGAAATAGGTCTCGGCCCCGCCTTCGCCGCCGGATCCCAGAAGATGGAGCACGCTCATCGGCCGGGACCCTAGCCGCTGGCGATCAGTTTCCCAAGACGCTTGAAGAGAGGTTTTATCGCCACTATAAGGCCGCCTCCCTTCGGGACGCTTGTCCTGTATGGCTGGGTAGCTCAGATGGTTAGAGCGGTGGATTCATAACCCACAGGTCGGCGGTTCGATCCCGCCCCCAGCCACCAGGGATCAAGGTTTCAACCACCGGAATGTTCTGGCGATAAAGGCTCTGCCCTGACCTGTGATCGGGTCGGCGTGGGCCATAAGAACATTGTCCGTGGGCCAGGCCAGGATTCGTCGCAGATCGGCCCGCGCCGACCGGCGATCAACAAACGACAGTCTGAACTTTCGAGGCGTTTCGGGTTGCGGCGCGGTCATCAGGTCCAGACCTGCGATCACCGCGCGCCAACCGGAGAACCAGCCGGGGCGGAAGTGCTGGATCAGGTCGGTGAAGATCGCCGTGGAACTGGCCCGGTGGAAGAAGACCACCTCGGTCGTGATCCGGCTTCCACGCATCACGACATGGTCGATCTCGTCCGACCACAGATAGCGGGCGTCGCCTTCCAGGGTCTCGTCCGGGCGCAGGTCAGGGCGGCGTTTGGCCAGACCAGGCGCCGCGAGAACCGAGGCGTCCGGATAGGCGCTTTGCCATTCAGCGATGAAGAGGTTGTGGAGGGCGTTGGGGGCGACGATGTATCGGACCGGCCCAAGGCCCTTGAGGCGCGTCGCCAGAGCGTCGGTCAGCGAGGTGGGAGACCAGACAAAGAGACTCGTATCGGCCAGGCGAATGATGATGGAACGGGTCGGATAGCGAAAGCCCGCCACAATGGCCTCGGGGCCATCGGCGATCCACAGATTTTCGCCGAACGGTCGGAGCAACTGAAGATCCTTTCTCCGACCAGGTCGTTTTGATCAGGCGGCCGCCGAGTCGCGGTCTGCCTCTGCGCCATTCAGCACCCTGTCGAGCACATTGAGCAGCCGCTCGGCCTTGATCGGCTTTTCAACACAGTCATTCATGCCAGCCTCGATGTAGCCGCGAACGTCGGACGGGTCGGCATTAGCCGTCAGGGCGACGATCGGGACGGCTCCAGCCTCGCCGGGCAGGGCGCGGATCGCGCGCGTTGCGGCGACACCGTCCATGCGGGGCATCTTGATGTCCATAAGAATGAGGTCGAACCTGCGTTGGCTGGCCGCCTCAACGGCCTCGACGCCGTCCACAACCTGCTCGCTGGTGCAGTCGAACATCTCGCACAGGGCCTCGGCGACCATACGGTTGGTGGCGTTGTCGTCGACGATCAGAATGTGCGCGGTGGCCATGGCGCTGGCCGTGTTGGCAAGGATTTCCGGGGCTGCCTCGGCGGCGATCATTTCGAAAATTACCGTTGCGCCGGAGCCCGCGTTGGCTTCCGCCCTCAGAGTGCCATGCATGGCGACCGCGAGCGTAGCGGCATGGGCCATGCCCAGACCCACCGACAGGGTTGTCCCGCTGAACACAGGATCGAATATTCTCGCAAGTCTTGCCGGTTCGATGGGGCCGCCGGCGTCGCGGACGCGTCCTTCAAGAGCCAGGCCTTCGAGGGCGGGCCTGGCCGACAGGGTGACCTCCACGGCGCCCCGTCTGGTCTCGCTCAGCGCCCGCTCGACAAGGCCGTCGAACAGGTCGGCGAGGCGCTCGGCATCCACTTCGGCGACCAGGTCTGGCGCGCCGTCGTAGGAGGTCAGAAGGGTGACGTTTGAACCGGCTGTCCGCGCGGCCCAGCGGGCTTCCACCCCGGCCATGATTTCGCGGAGCAGAGTGGGCCGGGTCGACACCTGGTCAAGGCCGACCTCGGTGGCGTGCATGCTGGCCGCACGCCGCATAAGGCGGTGAATGTCCGTGAAGCTGTCGCTGAGAGCCTGACAGCAGCTGCTGCTGTCGGCCGGCAGGGGCTGGCGCAGCAGGGCGTCGATGAAGGTCTGGGCGCCCTCGAGCTGACGAACCACGTCGTCGGCGAGAGCCTGGGTCAGAGCCGCGCCCAGACCCCGCACCTGTGACGCCTGGCTGTGCGCCGCCAGCAGGGTCAGCGCCGAGCCGATACCGACGTAGGCCCCATGCTCAGTCGCGACAAATCCCCGGGCCAGAGCGGTCGGGTCATTGGCCAGGGTGTTGTCGCGGAACAGTGACGAGTCTGTTTCCACGTCAACAAGCAAGGGCCTTGGATCCATGAGGTCGGCAGCGAAACGACCGTGGTCGGCGGCCGACCACAGGGCGCGTTCGCGGCTGATCAGACCAATGGGCCGGTGCTCATCGTCGACAACAGCAATCAGCAACGCCTGGGGGTCTGCCTCAAACCGGGCCACGATGTCTGCGGCCGAGGCCGCGGGGGCGACCGGGGCGCGGTGTTCAATCAGGCGTGCAAGTGAGGCCATGGGGCTGCTGCAAAACTCGTTGGGCCCGGTGCGACACAGGGGGGCGCATGGCGGGCTTGGGAGACCACCGTATCTGTATGCACTTTAGGACAGGTTAAGCGTGCACAATCTGGGGGTAATCATGGGGGTAAATGTCGGCGCCTGCCAGAAGAGGGGCGACTGTCTATTTGAGATATCGACGATATGGGAGGCCGCCTTATCGGTCCTGTGGAGTGGATTTTGGTCTGAGGTCATGCTGTCGGACCGAGTGTTTTCCAACCCACCCGTGACTTGTTGATCGCCCAAAGAAAAACGGCGGGAACCGAAGTTCCCGCCGCCTCAAAGTCTGGTTTGACTTCGGTCTTAGTTGCCGAAGGTCTTGGTGACCGAGATGCCGTAGGTCCGCGGATCGGTGAAGAAGCCGTTCCGGTATAGACCCGAGGAGTCATCGGTCAGGTAGGTGTCGGTGATGGCCTCTTCGTCGGTCAGGTTCTTCACAAAAGCTTCGAAGATCCAGCCGGCGTCACGGTTGGCGACCGTGAAGGTCATGTTGACGTTATCCCATCCCTTAATCTTGTCAGCGTCGCTGTTGTAGATCCGGGAGAAGGTGTCGGTCTGCTTGTAGTAGTCACCGCGCAGGGTGGCGTTCCAGTCGCCGAACTCCCAGGTGTACTGGGCGCCGAGGGACAGGGTGAACTCCGGGGAGTTCGGCAGCTCCTTGTCCTTCAGGTCGACGGCGACACCGTCGAATGCGGCGGCGTTGGAGCACACGCCCAGCAGGGCGAAGGGCGAGAACACATTGGCCGTCGCAAGCGCGCCCTGGGCCACCGCGAGGGGGACCACACAGTTCGATGCCGCGCTCGACTTGACCACGACCAGGTTGGGATCGCCCTGGGTGCGGTTGAAGGTGTCGATCGAGGTGCCGTTGACGATCTTGGTGTTCAGATAGCCGACGTTGGCGTTCAGGCGGAGGTTGTCCACCGGCTCCCAGAGGCTCTCGAACTCCAGACCCCAGATCTTGGCGTCGATGTTCTCGTTGATCGAGGTGCGGTTGACGATCTTGGAGACCTGATAGCCCTTGTAGTCATAGTTGAAGCCCGTCAGGTTCACGACCATGCGGCCGTCCAGCAGGGTGTTCTTCATCCCGACTTCGTAGGCGTCCACGAATTCCGGTTCGAACGACGGGGGCGGGCAGCTGACCACGGCCGAGCAGGCCGGGTTCAGACCGCCGGCCTTGTAGCCGCGCGAGTAGAAGCCATAGATCAGGCTTTCGTTGGTGAAGCCCAGCTCCGGCTTCCAGTCGAAGCCGAGGCGACCGGTGGTTTCCTTGAACTGGACCTCAAGGATCGGGCGCGGGTCGGTGGCCGGCGGCGCGCCAACGCCGCTGCCCTTGGTGCCGAGGGTGACAGCGTGGTTTTCGACCAGCTTCTTGTCATCGGTGTAGCGGATGCCGCCGGTGATCTTGAAGTTGTCGAACAGCTGCCAGTAGACCTCACCGAAGGCGGCGCGCGACTTCAGGTGATAGGGGCCGTAGCTGTCATAGTAGTTGTG
>Ga0075012_10001919_pt1 | contig 20711 bp, 17 predicted proteins | sample All_14_2_FD_71474 | JGI IMG/M metagenome (GOLD analysis project Ga0075012, IMG submission 71474) | Freshwater microbial communities in response to fracking from Pennsylvania, USA - Allegheny Zone_MetaG_DW_15 | ecosystem: Environmental > Aquatic > Deep subsurface > Groundwater > Drilled... | reverse complement strand
GCAGAAGTCAATGCAACTAGCATCAACAATAAAGAAAAGATTACTTTTTTCATAGTTTTAATTTTTTAGTGTTTTAATGAATCAAATTTAATAGATGGATTGAACTTGTTAATTTGTTTAACACATCGTTAACAAGATTTTTTTTTACTTATTTGATTGGCTTTGGTTCAACATAAACTTTGATCCGCAGCTTCTCGGTTTTCTTTTTGGTATTGGTTTTCAGGTAAATGATACGATCTTGATAAAATGATTTTCCTTCAGTATCAAAGGTTAATTTAATCACACCTTGTTTTCCAGGTTGAATTGGTGCCTCGGGCAAAATTAACTTTGTGCACGTGCATGCCACCGAATAACCATCAAATATCAAGGGAATAGTTCCTGTATTGGTAAAAACAAATTCGTGTTCTAATACTTTGCCTTCATTTGTGCTCGGAAACTTGTGCACAGACTGCTTTAAACTAAATTCCGCCACCTGACCGAAGCCAAGGGCGGAATTCAATGCTAATATTATGATCGCGAATAATAGCCTCATCTTAATTGTTTGCAGGAACGCCAGAGTTGTTTACTGGTGCTGTTCCTTCTGGTGCAGGTAGGACATTTCCTTTGATACGAATTACTTTCGTTGGTTCGTTCACTGCATTTGATGTGATAGTCACACTTTTATTGATAGCACCTGGTCTTTTGGTGTCATACTTCACTTTGATTGTTGCTTTAGCTCCTGGAGCGATTGGCTCTTTCGGCCATTCTGGAACTGTACAACCACAAGATCCTTTTGCATTAGAAATGATCAAAGGAGCATTTCCTGTGTTTTTAAATTCAAAACTACATGAACCGTCTGCACCGTATTTAATTGTACCATAGTCATGCGTTTCTTTTGTGAAATCGATTTTCGGTCCACTTTCAATTTGAGCTGCTGCTTTGTTGAAAGACATTACCGCCATCAACATCAATACTAAAGTAAATACTGCTTTTTTCATGATTTTAATTTTTTATAAATTCGTTCTAAACAAATGTAAGATAAGATATTAATTCGTTTTTCTTTTTAACAGAACGTTAACAGCGCTTATTTTTTGGCTATTTCGTCCATTTTCTTTTCGATGTATTGGTCAAAATTCAAGTGATTATTTTTCAATCGATCTTTGATTCCAGCACGCTTATCCTTGTCCATCGATGGATTCTCTTTCAATAACAGTTCGTAGAAATAACGCACTTTCGCAGAATCTCTTGGCTGCATAAAAATATCGTAACTACTTCCTTGACTTTCAAGAATCATCGCACGATTAACGTATTTAGGGTATTTCTCCAACAGTGTATCGGCATATGCGACTGCTTTTTCATGGACATTCATTCCTGAATATGTCATATGAACTTTATCCAAACATTCAGCTGCGTAAGTGTCCTCAGGATAATTGTAATAAAATGCCAACAAACGATTAATTAATTCAATTCGTGTCAAATTTGGAATTTGCTTGATTTCAGACAAATTGGCTTGCAAACCTTTTAACGAATCCTCCATTTGTTTGATACTACCTCTTAATTCTTCTTTCGAAGGTTTTGGCGCGTCATTTCCATCTTTTTTATCGTTTCCACACGCTGCAAAAATCAACACAACTGTCAATCCAAAAATAAATTTAGTCTTCATAATTATATATTTTACAGAGTTATCTGCCTTTTTTCATGGCAGGAAATTTCATTTTATAATCAACATTGATATCGCCTTTCGAAATATTTTGAAGGCGCTTTGTCAATAAACGTCTTTTCAAAGGTGATAAATGGTCGGTGAACAAAATTCCATCAATATGGTCATATTCATGTTGAATAATGCGTGCTTTGTAGCCATCGAACTTCTCTTCATGGAATTGCCAATTTTCATCGTAGTAAGAAATGTGTACGATTTCCTTGCGGAAAACCTCTTCCCTAATTTTAGGAATGGATAAACAACCTTCTTGAAATCCCCATTCTTCTCCCTCTTCTTCCTCAATAACTGGATTGATGAATACTTTTTTAAATCCAAGCATTCCAACTGCACGCGGATCTGGTTCTTCCTCCTCATCATCTTCGTCATCTGCGAAAGGACTTCCATCCACAATAAATAAACGAATCGCTCTTCCTATTTGAGGTGCAGCCAACCCAACTCCTTGGGCTTTGTACATGGTCTCAAACATATCATCAATCAACTTAGGAAGTTCTGGATATTCCTTAGATATTTCTTCCGCTTCCTTTTTTAAAACCGGGTCGCCGTATGCAACTATGGGTAAAATCATTCTATAAAATTTTATGCAAAATTAATCCTTTCAAGCGAATCAATGAAAAGTGTGTTGAATTATCTAGTAATCTGTGCCAAATAGGACTGTAAAATAATTGCTGCACTTATTTTATCAACCGTTCCTTTCTCTTGACGTTGTTTTTTCTTCATGCCACCATCTATCATAGATTGAAAGGCCATTTTCGAGGTAAAACGCTCATCAACTGATACAATTTTTACTGTTTCGAACTTCTTTTCGAGTGCTTCTTTGAACAAGCGGACATTTTGAGTAATGTGCGTATCTGAACTGTCAAGGTTCTTTGGCTCACCTAAAACAATGGTGGAAATATTTTCCTTTTCCACTAATTCAATCAAGCGATTCATCAAGTTTTGGGTATCTACTGTTTCCAATGGACTTGCAATAATATTCGAAGAATCAGTTATAGCCAATCCAGTTCGTTTCATTCCAAAATCTATCGCGAGTATTTTTCCCATAACACAAATATAGTTTGAGAAATTGATTTGAAAGCAATCATTATCTTTGTTCAAAATTATACAGATGAGATCAATCATTGAAGCAGCTTGGGAAAATCGTGAGCTTTTAAAAGAAAAATCAACCATTGCAGCTATTGAGCATGTAATTGAAGAAATAGATAAAGGTATTATTCGTGTCGCTGAACCAACAGATTCAGGCGAATGGATTGTCAACGAATGGGTGAAAAAAGCAGTTGTAATGTACTTCCCTATTCGTCAAATGGAAACGATTGAAGTTGGACCATTCGAATTTCACGATAAAATGGCACTCAAAACAAATTACAAAGAGTTAGGTGTTCGCGTTGTTCCCCCGGCAGTAGCGCGCTACGGTGCTTTTGTTGCACCAGGTGTGATCATGATGCCATCTTATGTAAACATTGGAGCTTATGTTGATTCAGGTACAATGGTCGATACATGGGCAACAGTAGGTTCATGTGCCCAAATTGGCAAAAATGTCCATTTGAGTGGTGGTGTTGGAATTGGTGGAGTACTTGAACCTTTACAAGCTGCGCCAGTGATTATTGAAGATGATGCTTTTATCGGTTCACGTTGCATTGTGGTGGAAGGTGTTCGCGTTGGAACACAAGCTGTACTGGGCGCTAATGTTGTGTTAACAAAATCTACCAAAATCATCGACGTTACAGGAAATGAGCCAGTTGAAATGAAAGGATATGTTCCACCAAGAAGTGTTGTTATCCCTGGATCTTACATCAAATCATTTCCTGCAGGAGATTTTTCAGTACCATGCGCTTTGATTATTGGACAACGAAAAGAATCAACCGATTTAAAAACATCTTTAAACGATGCATTGAGAGAACACAACGTTGCTGTTTAAGAATTTATATTTGAAATTTTACAAGCCCTTTGATACATTCAAAGGGCTTTTTTTATCCCCATTCTACCTCAACCTGATGCCTTGAATTAAAAAAAATTAACATTTTGTACACTTGTTTTAAACACTTGTTTAAAATAGTTGTTTAATTTTGACGCCATCAATACGTTTGTATGAAAAAAGATGCATCAACAGAAGAGAAAATAAAAGCTGCGGCCAAGGAAGTGTTCCTGGCGAAGGGCTTTGCAGGTTGCTCGTCGAGAGAAATTGCAAAGGCAGCTGGAGAGAATGTCGCTTTGGTGAATTACTATTTTCGATCTAAAGGACAATTGTTTGAATTGATTTTCAAGGCAGCGATGGAGGATTTTTTATTGTCCATGGTCCATGTCTTTAATTCAGAGCAATCGCTAGAGCAGAAAATGCGCATTTTCATTGAAAGAGAATTCGAGTTTTTAACAAAGCATCCTGAACTACCTAGTTTTATTATCAATGAAATGAATCGTGAAGAAGGTTGTGCTGCTGGTGAACACACCATTCATTTTGAGAAAATTGCAGAAACAGGTATTTTCAATGAATGCATTAAAGCTCAGCAAGAAGGTACCATGAGAGAAATTAATCTTATCAGTGTTACCATGCTGATCATGTCCAATTGCCAATATCCAACAATGGCAAAAAATCTAATGAAAAATATACATCAGTTAAATGAGGAAGAATACGCTCTTCAATTAAAAACACATCAAAGCCACGTAACTGAAATGTTGGTCAACTATTTATTTCCAAAAAACAATTCATCAAAATGAAAGCAATGAAATTTAAACTCCTCGGTATTGCTGTTTTTGCCTCTATCCTAAGTTCTTCTGCTCAAGGATTAGATCTTGAAACGTGCTTAAGAATGGCCGACACAGCCAATTTAACCATTCGCAATTCACAGTTAGATGTCACTATCAATGATCGCGAAAGAAGTGCTTACATGTCGGCACGATTGCCACACCTTGCCTTTTCTGGTGATTATAAATACAATGCGATAATTCCAGGACAAGTTGTTCCAGGGGAGTTTTTTGGTGGACCTCCAGGAACATTTTCAACAGTTCAATTTGGGGTTCCCTATAACTTGAGCAATACTTTACAGTTGACTCAAGTACTATACAATCCACAAGTGAATTATGGCTTAACAGCCTTGAAAATCAACGCGGAAATTGTTGACATTCAACGCAGAATGACTGAGCAAGATGTGAAGCAACAAGTTGCTAGTACGTATTTCAATCTTCAAGCGATCAACAAACAACTCAGTTTTGTGAATGGAAACCTTGAAAATATGAGCAAGTTAATTACTAACATGCAAGCCATGGTTGATCAAGACCTTTTGATTCAAACGGAAGTGGATAAATTGGAAATCAATCGTTTGACAATGGTTAACACCAACCAATCACTTTTGGCTTCTAAACAACAGCTTGAGACCTACTTAAAGATTTTAATCGGAATGGATGTGAATAGTCCAATTTCATTGGCTTCAGACAATTTAGTTGAGAAATCAATTCTAATCGATAATTCAAGCATTGTTTACACCGAAATGGAAATGCTTGCTGCTCAAGAAAAGATGAACAAAGAGGAACGTAAAGGGACAAACATGGCCTATTTGCCTAACCTTTCTTTCTATGCAAGCTACAACTATAATTACAACATGAAGCCCGAAGATGATTACCGCGTAGGAATCGAAGGTGCATTCATTGGTTTGCGATTGGACTGGACCTTGTTTGATGGTTTGGAAAAATTCCACAAGCAAAAAGCAAATGCGATCAATGCGGAAAAAATTCAAAATCAGCAAGCACTTGCGCAGCAACAATTGGATATGAAAGCTACCAATGCAAAACGTCAAATTGAAGTACAAGCGAATGCCTTGACTGTTTCAAAAGAGCAATTGAGGTTGTCAGAAAGAGTTTACGACCAAGCTAAATTAAAATATGAGCAAGGAACGATTTCATCCAACGATTTGATTGATGCAGATAATGGATTACAACAAGCACAAACAAATGTTGTTGCATCTTACATTCAACTGCGTCAAGCTGAATTGGAATATTTAAGATCAATTGGAAGTATCAAATAAGAAATTAAACAGAAAATAAAAAGAAATAAAACGCACAAAATGAACAAACGAATTATTACCATCACAGTTGTCTCCGTTGTATTTGTTGGATTAATCATCGCCAAATTGCTTTCAAACAAGGACGAAGCTGAAAAGAAAATTTACATCCATAACTCAGATGCAGCTGTGTTAGTTGAAGGAGTTTCTCCGACGATGCACACATTTGAAAGCTCTTATAACTTTCTCGGGACATTTGAGGCTTACCGTCAAAATACCATCAGTGCTGATGCACAAGGAAAGTTGATCAAATTATCAATTGAAGAAGGAGATCGCATTACCAAAGGTCAAGTGATCGCGAAAATCGATGATGAATTATTGCGTCTTCAACTAGACAACGCTGAAGTAGCTTTAGAAGGTCAAAAAAATGATGATGCTCGTTACACTAATCTTGGAAAAGACAATGTTGTTTCGGGTGTGCAAGTTGAAAAAACGAAGCTTGGACTTCGTTCTGCTGAAATCCAAAAAAGATTGATCGAAAAGCAATTGAGAAGTACCACAATTACAGCTCCTTTTTCAGGTGTTGTTACGAAGAAAATGGTCGATTTAGGCTCGTTCATTGGAAATGGTACTCCAATAGCTGAAATAACAGATATCTCTTCGTTAAAACTTACTATCAGTGTACCAGAACGTGACATCTTAAAATTTAAATTAGGTCAAAGTGTTGAATTGAAGGCTGATATTTACGGAAACAGAACATTCACAGGAAAAGTAAGCAACATCAGTGTTCAAGCTGATAGATCACACAACTTTAAGATTCAAATCACCGTTCCGAACCAAAAACAAGAATTAATGGCTGGAATGTATGGATCTGCTTCATTAAACAATGATAAAAGCATTACGTCACTTTCCGTTCCAAGAAAAGCATTAATTGGTTCATCGAAAAACCCACAGGTGTATGTTATCCGCAACGGAAAAGCAATTTTAACTTCATTTAGCGCAGGGACTTCTGATGGCGAATTTATTGAAGTAATCAGTGGACTTTCTAAATCGGATCTAATTGTGATCAAAGGACAAGTGAACTTGCAAAACAACTCAAACGTTAAAACGAAATAACAACGCATTGTCATGACATTAACAGAATTATCGATAAAACGTCCTTCCTTCATTATTGTAATTTTTACGATTCTGATTGGAGGAGGTTTAATAAGTTACAATCAACTGAGTTATGAATTACTTCCTGACTTCTCCCCTCCTATTTTAACGGTTACGACTACCTATCCGGGTGCATCGCCTGCAACTGTTGAAAGTCAAGTTGCAAAACCCTTAGAGGATGCCTTAAGTGGACTTGAAAACATTGTAGAAGTAACTGCCTTTTCGTTGGATAACGCTTCAATTGTAATGCTTGAATTTAAAGCATCTGCAAATATTGACAAGTCCTTGGAAGACGCGCAACGAAAGGTAAATAACGTACTCAACAAACTACCAGAAGGAGCAAATACGCCAGTAATTGCTAAAATTGAGCCTAATGCGGCACCCGTTTTACAAGTAAGTGCGGTTGCCAAAAACATGGATGATCGTGATTTCATGGAGTTGATGGATGATCAAATACTACCTTTAATTAAACAAACTAAAGGTGTAGCCGACGTTGTAGTTATTGGTGGTGAAAAGCGCGAATTCAGGGTCAATGTTGACAAGGAAAAAATGAAAATGTATGGTTTATCGATGGCTAGCATTAATCAAGCAATTTCTTCATCAAACGTTGAATTTCCGACAGGTAAATTAAAAGATAGCGAAGAACAAATGACCGTTCGTTTGGCAGGTAAATTTAAAACCGTTGCCGATCTTCAAAACCTAATAGTTTATTCGACCGGGACATCAGTAGTTCGCTTGTCTGATGTTGCGGATGTGGAAGATGGCTCTATAGATCAAATTACCGTTTCTCGCTACAATGGTGCGAATGGTATTGGACTTAGAATTACAAAACAAAGCGATGCCAATGCAGTAGACATGGCAGGTGCAACCAAAGAAAATTTCAAGGAAATTGAAAAGAAATACAAAAAACAAGGAGTTGAATTTACGATTGCAACAGATACATCTGTTCCAACAATTGAATCAGTTGATGCAGTAATCCACGATCTTGAATTAGCGGTTTTATTGGTTGCTGCCGTAATGCTTTTGTTCTTACACAGTTTAAGAAATGCATTTATCGTATTAATTGCCATTCCAGCATCCTTGATTTCCACCTTTGTTGCTATGTACATGTTAGGTTACACACTTAACTTGATGACACTTTTAGCAATGTCCTTAGTAATTGGAATTTTGGTGGATGATTCAATCGTTGTATTGGAAAACATTTATCGCCATTTACAAATGGGTAAAAATCGCCGTCAAGCAGCCTTAGACGGACGAAATGAGATTGGATTTACTGCACTTGCAATTACCTTAGTAGACGTCGTGGTATTCTCACCAGTTATGTTTATTGAAGGAACAATTTCCGATATTTTGAGACAATTCTCAGCCGTCGTTGTTGTGTCAACCTTAATGTCCCTATTTGTATGTTTCACACTTACACCATGGTTAGCATCACGATTTGCGAAAGAGGTTAAATTGAATCCGAAAAATCCGCTTCAAGCAATTTTAATATGGTTTGAGAAACGAGTTGACATCTTTACGAATCAATATGTGAAGTTAGTTGCTTGGTCATTGCGCCACAAAATCATTGCAGGTGTGACAGTTTTGGTCATTTTCTTCGCTAGTATGGCTTCTATGGGATTAGGAATTGTGGGACAAGAGTTCGTTGCACAAGGAGATCAAGGAAAGTTCATGATTAAGTTGAAATATGATAAAAGCGCAACCTTTGAGGAGAACAATACCACTACCCTCGAAATTGAGCAAATGATTTTGGCACAAAAAGACATGGTCGACATCGTTTTTGCGAATGTTGGTGGACCAAGTTCGGGAATGGGGGCTGCAACTTTTGGTGCAGAAAACAAATCCGAGTTAACCGTTAAAATGAAACCTGGGAAGCAAAAAGAAATCCCTACGATTGAATACATGAATGCCATTCGTAATGAAATTGAAGCGAAATACCCGGGAATTGAGGTTAAAGCTTTGAATATTGGAATGGTTGAATCAGAACAAGCGCCAATTGAAATCTTCCTTTCATCAGAGGACACCGATTTATTGATGAAAGAAGCGAGACGTTTAAAAGATGCCATTTTAGAAATAAAAGGAGCAAAAGATCCAACGATTTCAACAGATGACGTTTCTCCAGAAGTTCGTATTGAATTGGATCGAGAAAAAATGGGTCAGCTTGGACTTCCAATCGCAGTGATTGGAATGCAACTTCAGAATTCACTTACGGGTAATGATGATTCACAATTCGACGATAAGGGTCAGGAATACGACATTCGTGTGATGATTGATAAATTTGATCGTAAGAACATTGACGATATCAAATCAATGACCTTCACTGCCAATGATGGGAAACAGGTTCGTTTGAGTGAATTTGCTGATGTGACGATTGAAAATGCAAATGGATCATTGGAGCGTAAAAACAGAATTCCAAACACCACAATTAGAGCCTATGTTTTAGGAACTGCTTCTGGGAACGTTGCAACAGGAATTATTGACTATTTAGACGAAAATCCCTTGGATGAAAATGTACGTATGTTGTGGGGTGGTGAAGTAAAACGTCAAAACGAATCAATGGGTGCCTTAGGTATGGCGATGGGAATTGGATTGATTCTCGTTTACCTCATCATGGTCGCATTGTATGATAACTTTGTGTATCCATTTGTAGTTTTGTTCTCCATTCTTGTTGCCTTGGTTGGAGCCATATTAGCTTTAAATTTAACTTCTTCTAGTATGGGAATCTTCACCATGTTAGGAATGTTGATGCTTTTAGGATTAGTGGCCAAGAACGCCATTTTGATTGTCGATTTCACCAATCACTTGAAAACCGAAGGGAAATCAACTTACAATGCATTGCTAGAGGCTGTGCGAGAAAGAATGCGTCCAATCTTAATGACCACCATTGCGATGGTAATTGGTATGATTCCAATTGCAACAGCGACAGGATCAGGTGCAGAATGGAAAAACGGTTTGGCATGGGTATTAATTGGTGGATTAACCAGTTCAATGTTCTTGACAATCATTGTAGTACCGATGATGTATTACATTGTGGACCGCATTCAAGCAAAACTTTCACGCAAGAAAGCACAGGAATTACACTTCGAAGAAGATCCGATTTAATACTTCGGAATTCATAATTCGGACACCGTTGCAAAGTTTAACAGAAACAATGCAACGGTGTTTTTTTTTGTCCTTTTGTTGAAACGAAGCTGTTAAATCCATTTCGTACAAAATAAAAATCCTTAACTTCGTCCACAACATTTTTATTGTTAGAGATATGAATTACGACCTTATAGTTATTGGTAGTGGACCAGGCGGATATGTAACAGCTATTCGCGCATCACAACTTGGATTAAAAACAGCTATTGTTGAACGTGAATCCCTTGGTGGAATTTGCTTAAACTGGGGTTGTATTCCAACCAAAGCATTGTTAAAAAGCGCAAATGTATTTGAATACATCACACATGCGAGTGACTACGGAATTTCAGTGAAAGAAGCAAAAGCTGATTTTTCTGGAATGGTTGATAGAAGTCGTGGTGTAGCAAATGGAATGAGCAATGGTATTCAATTCTTAATGAAGAAGAATAAAATTGACGTTTTAAAAGGAACTGGAGTTATCAAGGCTGGAAAAAAAGTTGTTGTAACTGCAGAAGATGGAACATCAACTGAGTACACAGCTGACAAAGGTGTTATTATCGCTACAGGTGCTCGTTCACGTGAGCTTCCTAACTTGCCACAAGATGGTGAGAAAATCATCGGATACCGTCAGGCAATGACCTTAAAGTCACAACCTAAGAAAATGGTGGTTGTTGGTTCAGGTGCAATCGGTGTTGAGTTTGCTTATTTCTACAACGCAATTGGTACAGAAGTAACAGTTGTTGAATATTTACCCAACATTGTTCCAATAGAAGACGAAGAAGTTTCTAAGCAATTAGAGAAGTCATTCAAGAAAATGGGAATCAATGTCATGACAGGTTCTTCTGTTGAATCAGTAGATACGAAAGGTAAAGGTTGTGTTGTGACAGTTAAAACGGCTAAAGGAGAAGAGAAAATCGAATGTGATGTTGTTCTTTCTGCTGTTGGTATTGCTGCAAACATTGAAAATTTAGGATTAGAAGAAGTTGGTATTGTGGTTGACAAAGGACGTATCCTTGTGAATGATTTCTACCAAACAAATATCCCAGGATTCTATGCAATTGGTGATGTTATCCCAACTGCTGCATTGGCACACGTTGCTTCTGCTGAAGGAATTATTTGTGTTGAGAAAATTGCTGGTCACCACCCAGAGCCGTTGGATTACGGAAATATCCCAGGATGTACGTATTGTTCACCTGAAGTTGCATCTGTTGGAATGACAGAAAAGCAAGCGAAGGAAGCAGGTAAGGACATCAAAATTGGTAAGTTCCCATTCTCTGCATCAGGCAAGGCGAGTGCTGCTGGAGCGAAAGATGGATTTGTTAAATTGATTTTTGATGCGAAATATGGCGAGTTATTGGGTGCACACATGATTGGTGCGAACGTAACTGAGATGATTGCTGAAATCGTTTCTATTCGTAAATTGGAAACAACTGGACACGATATTATCAAAACAGTTCACCCTCACCCTACAATGTCAGAAGCAATTATGGAAGCTGCTGCCGCTGCATACGGAGAGGTTATCCACTTATAATTACAGAATAATTGATATAAAAAAAACCTCAGTGAAATCACTGAGGTTTTTTTGTGGTTGATAATTACATATTATCTCCCAATTCCAATCTTCATGCCCATTGTAGCTGTAAATCGCACACCGTGATAAGAATATCGATCCCAAGAATAATCGTATTCTCCAGTTGAACCATTGTATTCATAATTAACTCGAGCTGTTTTGTGTACTTCTTGACAAAGTCCAAGGCCTGCGAAAAAATCCATTGAAAAATGATCTGAATACCAACGTTGAACACCAACGTTAAAGGTAAACATCGCTTGTCCTTCACTTCCTTTTGTATCACCCAAAACTTCAGAATAATCCATCAATCCAAAGTTGTATAAACGGTACTTAAAAACGGGAGATACGTAAAATCCGTTCAAGACTTTCATTCCATCCATTGGGTAAAAGCGATATGCAACAGAACCAAAGAACCCTGTACCTGTTAATCGCAAAGCACCAGGTCCACTTCCAAACGGATCATTGTAATGGTTTTCATTCACTGAAAAACCAATTTCAGAAATGGTAGGTCCCAATTCAATTTCAAAACTCGACATTTCATCAATCGTCTTTTCAAAACCTAGATTGATCTCACCTCTCAACATTTGAATTGGCGAAAACTTCATTACATAACTGTTGTCAACGATTTTGTGCTCTTTCGGTTCTTTTCTTGATCTTCCTTTTTCAACAATTACTATTCGTTCTTCCTGCGTATAAGCCAAAACTGGAATAAATGCAAGCCCTAAAACAACTAATTTCTTAAACATACTTTCTTTTTTAGATGTAACGTTTCCTTTAATGCAAATGTTGGGTATTTATTGTATTTCGACAACTTGTTTTCTGTTAAATCTTTTCTTTTCAATATCAAAATCGATTCTTCCCAAATGAATTCCACCCCAACCAACTTGATTTACAAGGACAATTTGACCCTCGCTATTTTTCACTTCAGTTGGTTTCTCTAAAAACGTATGTGTATGTCCACCAATAATCAAGTGGATGTTTTTTGTTGCTGCTGCCAATTTCAAATCTGAAATCTTATCACTTTCGTATTGATAACCTAAATGCGAAAGACAAATAATCAAATCACATCCGTTCTTTTTTAGTTCCAATGCTACGCGATTCGCAGTTGAAATTGGATCTAAATAAACTGTTTCACCAAATTTATCATCCGGAACTAAGCCTTTTAATTCAACTCCAATTCCAAATATCCCCACTTTTAATCCATCAATTTCCTTGATACATGAATCTTGCGTTTGGTTCTTCAAAATTGTGGCCGAAAAATCGTAATTGGAGCACAAAAATGGAAATTCAGCAAATTCCTTTGCTTTGAGAAATCCATCCATGCCACCATCGAAATCATGATTGCCCATTGTTGCTGCATCATAGCCCATTTTCGACATGGCTTTCATTTCCAGAACTCCACCAAACATATTGAAGTAAGGTGTCCCTTGAAAAATATCTCCAGCATCTAATAAAAGCACATTTTCTTCCTCTGAGCGAATTTTTTGAATCAAATTATAGCGATTCACAACTCCACCCATCCCTGGAAACTTTGAATGATTAGCTGGAAAAGGTTCAATAGTTGAATGGGTATCATTCGTATGTAAGATAGTCAGTTGCTTGACTTTTTTCTTCTTTTCATTCGAAGTTTGAGCCATCAATGAAGGTGCAATCATGGTTGCTCCCGTGAACAGAATTCCCTTTTGAACAAAACTTCTTCTTTTCATAGTAGAATTAAAAATTCATTCGGTTCTCATTCACACTGATCAAGGTTCCTTGGTTTTTGGCTTCTTCCAACAAGGCATCTCTCAATAATTTTTGAGGATACATCACATCTACCCTTTTTTCAAAGAAACGCATGTTGTCACCACCATTCATCAAATAATCGGAGGTAATAACCCAGAAATGTGTTGATTCTTTTCGAATGCCATTAATTTCTAGGTTCGAAGCGCTCATGTTGGCATTGGAAATTGGTTCACCACCTTTTGTCATCAGGTAATCTTCAATATCCTTAAGCACTTCAATTGGTAATTTAACCCAAACCAGTTCGTTATCAAAAGGCATCAATTTGTAGATATCTCCTTTTGTAATTTCACCTTTATTGAGTGTCGAACGAATACCACCCGTATTCAATAGACAAAACGTCGGTTCGCTTAATCGCACATTGCGCGTTTGATTTACGAAAATAGCGTCAGCCACCCAATTATTCAGGTTCCCCGAAGGTTTTCTAAGGATAAAGAAATTGGTATCAGCAAGAGCTAACACTTCGCTCATTTCATTGTTTACAGAGTCTTGATAAGGTTGAATTAGCGAATCTAAGCCAGTTGGTTTTGTTCCATTTGAAACAACATCAATTCGCTCACTGCTTATGCGATAGGTTGAAACAGAAGAGCAGGCCGTTAAGCCTGCTCCTGTTAGAATTATGTAAATTATTTTAAGCATTATTCAATCACTAATGATCTTTGTGCTATTCCGAATGGTGTTTTAGCTTTTACAATATAAGTGCCGGCTTGTAAATTTGAAATATCTAATTTAACTAGAATTTGATTCTCAACAGATTCATTTAAGACATTACGTCCTTGAATATCAACTATTTCAACACTAGAAATAGTTGTAGCATCAACATGCAGAGTCAATTCTTCTTTAGCTGGATTTGGATAAACAATAAATGCGCTACTCAACAATTCCTCAATAGAAGCTAAACAACCTAAAGCCTCATACGTCATATTCGCAAAGTTGACAAAACAAACGTAGTCAATGCTATCAACGAAAGGATTTCTGTTGCTTTGCAAAGAATCCAAATAATCATTTCGCGCAATTTCCCAATTAGAAGGCAAATCTTGAAAATGCCATTGTTTCAATAAGCTCAAATTTTGAATTGCTGGAATTCCCCAATTGTTTCCACTTACAGTCGTATAACAAATAGATTCATACATCATGGCTCTTGCAGCGTCACCTTTATGTTCATCTCTTGGTTCAAAAACAGTATTACCATTCGCATCTAATCCAAATTTTGCATCTTGGTAACCATCAGTTTGAGTGACTACTATGCCTAATGGATAATTACTTCTTAATGCATTCACTTCATTCTGATTGGTTGGAAACAAGTGGTGATAATCATTGTATTCAGGAAGATCTTGAGCCGGATTTGTTGGCATCCAACTATGGCAATATGTATGTTCTCTGCTGTAACCATTTGCAGTGAAATCAAAAGGTTCTGTATAAATTTTATTTTCTCCTGAATATACACATGTTATAACTCTTCTGTTTAATGTCGTATCTCTTGCTGTGAAATTACGAATCATGAGATTTCCATAGTTACTGTAAAACTGCATTTGATGTGGATTTACAAGAGCATGTAAATCAGCTACAAAAGTTCCGCTAGAGGTTGAAATTCCATTGTAATAATTAGATGGCATCATGGTATTTGGTGTCATCACATTTGCAGTTAAAGGATTCGTTGTTAAATAATTTCTATTTGAAGCAATTCCGTTGTAGGCGAAAACTGCAAAGTAATAATCTGTGGATGCAACTATGTTATTCGGAACGAAAGAAGTTGAATTTGAACTGAAGACAACTTGTGCATCTCCGACAATATCCCCTCGCTCATAAACAGTTCCATCAGCAGGCAAACCAGTAATCGCAGAACCTTTTTTTCTAAGAACTAAGTAACCTTCTGCTCCCGAAGTTGGAACAAACGAACCTGTCAATCGATATGTTTTAACATTGGTAAAAGAGAGATTGGTTGGTTGAGTCATTGGCTCAGAAGCAAAATTTCCTCCAATTCCATATAAATTGATAATATATGAAGATTCATCAGCATCATTATTGGTAATAGTCATGATAGCACTTCTTGTCCCTGCCAATGAAGGAGTAAAATTCACAACCAAATTACCAGTTGAAGTTGCTGAAACCGTTGATGGAACAGAAGAAACTGAAAAATCAGCAGCATTAGGTCCAGAAATAACTGCACTAGAAATGTTCAACGTATTTGTTAATCCAAGATTTTCAACCGTAAAAGTTACTGGCGTCATTGCTGAAACTGGAGATGTCAAATAGCTTGTACCTCCATTTAAAATCGTAATTGACCCTTGTTTTACGTTTATTTCTTGAGCTGGTCCTGCCGCTGCTACAGCTATATTTACGTTGTCTAATCCAATATTACCTGTCACTTTGTTAGTATAATTAAATCGGATATAACGTGTAGCACTTAACGGCACATCAGTATAAGTACTGTAAGTGCCAGCTGGTGGGGCTGTATGCACATGTAAAGGTGTCCAAACTGCACCTAATTCTGATTCTTCAACTGTAAAAGTTCCTCCAGAAAAACTGTTTCCTGTTAAATCATATGTTAAATTCCCAGGATTACTTCCAAAGTAAATAACCAAATTATCCCCTGTCGAATCAAACTTTTTAGCGGGAGCAGGATTCCCAGAAGCTGTATAATATCCAACTGCATCTGATTCTGTCCAACCATTAGGAAGTGTGGTTGTTGCAAAATTCCAACTTGTTGGTAAAATTGCCTGGGAAATACCTGAAAAACAGATAAGTACTACAAGCATTGAAGTGTAAATAATTCTTTTCATCCTTTCTTAAATTAAAATTGTATACCTAACGAAACATTAAATCTAAATCCACCACCAAACATCACTGTTGCCGATTGAGCATCAGAATTGGCGTATGGGTCATTATCATTATCTCTTGCCTCAGCAATAAAATTGTTGTGCAATCCCTTTGTTTTTAAAATTGAACCTATATCTGTTAAATTGGTAATTGATCCATTAAATAAAATATCGAATTTTTTCAAATCGTATTTATAACCAGCAAATAGATTAATTAAATAATAAGATGGGATCTTCCATGCTTCACGTCCAGCATTTGCACCTTGAAGTGTAAATGGATCAAATTGAGAGTAATATCGATCAAAATATTGAGCCTGTACTTTAAAGAATAAATATTTCATCGGTTCAAATCGAATTGCTGCTGCAATAGCTGTTTGGGCTGCATCACCCACATGAACACCTTTTGCATCAAATGTAATTTCTAAACTATCGTATTGTGGTATAAAAACAGTTTCTGATGAATTCCAATACCAATTACCTAATGAGACCATCGCTTCAGCAGACCATTTTTTATTCAATTTATACGCCACATCAATCTCACCACCCAAATGCACTGCATCCATTCCGTTTATATTGACACGAACAAATTCTTGAGGATCATTCGGATCAGGAACTAAAACACCGAATGGAAATGGTTTATTTTTCCAGTTTGTTAGATATCCATTCACATTGATTCCAAATTTTTCATTTGCATAATTATATCCACCTTCTAAAGCATATATGTTTTCATTTAGTATTTCGCGGAAGAATGTATTCGTATTATTATCTATCACGTTACTGAATTGCGGCGTACGGGATAAATAACCAGCATTCATAAATACAATAGCATCTTCGGATAGTGAAAAACTTCCTCCAAATTTCAATGTCATACCTGGAAGATATTTCCAATCAGTTTGAAAATAATCCAAACCATCTGAATTCTCGGTATACGTTTGTCCTTGGTAAACAATTGTATCTCCTGCCCCAATTCTTAATGTTGTATCCCCAACTTCGAGTGATTTCTTTTGGAAATAATCTATTCCTTTATAGCCACTCATTATACCAGAAAGATTCACGAAATATGACCATCTCGTTCCTGAATATTCCATTTGACCGAAAGCACCCATCCAATTCACTAAACCATCTCTATGATTATTGAAAGTATTCAATGCAATTTTATCTCCTTCAACCATCATTTGGTTGCTGCTATTCTCATTCGCGGTACTCACATAATAATCGCCTCCAAGTAAATCTCTGACTTCTTGAAAATGAGTTCCTTTATAGAAACGGTAATCCAATCCACCAGAAAACACCAACTTTTTAGAATATTCATAATTAAATTGACCTAGGTAACCCAACCAAAAATGATTATTTACTGAAGAAACTAATATCTGTGATGACTTGATTTGAGTTGGACTGTAAAAAGGGTCAATATTTGGCGTACCAAAAAGTGAATTCACTTTATTTTCTTGTTCGATAAGGTCCCAATCAATTAATCCACTTGTATCTCTTAGTGCAGATGAGTTTGCTAATCGAGTTCCTCCACCTCTACCTACTGAAACATAAGCAATATTCGAAATCGACCATTTGTCATTTAATTTCCAAAAATCCTTTAAAGTAAATTGTGGCTTATTGTAATAATTTAATCTCTCATTCATTACTTCTTTTTTGCCATCAACTGTGCGGTAACCCCAATGTTGATTAAAACGAACCCCTTCATTGAAGAAAAAAGCAGCCGAATCAATTTGCAAACCTTCTTTATTCGCGTAATCTGAATCCCAATATTGAATAGCTTGATTAAATGAGCGTTGTCCATGCTTTTGAGGAGCAGAAAATGCAGAAAGAGAAATCAAATGCTTTTTAATTTTTTTCTGCACTTTAATATAGCCGAAAGCACCTTGACTAGGAGTTCCATATACCCAACCATCGCTTTGCTTATATGAACCTGAAAATGTAACTCCCCAGCCTTTTTTAGACATCCCCGAATTGAATGCTAGAGTAGAACGTAGCATATTTCCAGTTCCAAACTCTTGACGAAAAGTTAAACCTTTTCTATTTCCAACTCCTTGGGTAATAATGTTAATTGTTCCGCCGATAGAAGGCATTGCAAGTTTTGCAGCTCCTAAACCACGTTGCACTTGAACAGTAGAAGTAATAGCGTCCAAACCAAACCAGTTTGACCAATACACCCAACCATTTTCCATATCATTTACAGGTACGCCATCAATCAAAACTCCCACATTACGTTGATCAAATCCACGCACGTTAATTCTTGAATCTCCATCTCCACCGCCTGTTTGGGTTGCATAAACTCCTGGTGTTCCATTCAACAACATTGGAAGATCACGCGAACCAAGTTCTTCTGTGATTTTTTGAGTAGATAATTTAGTTACGGCAACAGGATTTTTACGGTCAGAAACTAAGTTTCCTATAACTTTTACTTCTTCTAACTCCTGACTTCCACCTAATACAACATCATATTTAAAATTGGGAGAATCAATATTCAACTCTACCTTCATAGTATCAAATGAAGACATTGTTATGACCATGGTATATTTTCCAAAATCCACATTCTTTATCTCATACTTCCCTTCAGAATCAGAAAGTGCACGACGCTCTGAAGTAAGTGTAATTTTAGCCCCAACTACTGGCTGTTTCGTCACATTATCGGTAACAACACCTGTAACATTGGATGTTTGAGCCGAAATTAAGGTTGTTGTAAAAATTAAAGCTAGGACTAAAATTGATTTCATCTAGGATAGAAAGTTTAAAATAAAAGAGGTCGACATTATGCCGACCTCATATTTATACAAATGTTTATTTTACAATAACTCGTTTTGTTATTTGATTACCAGACACATCAGTTAATTTCATCAAGTAAAGTCCTCTGTATGACCCTAAATCCATAGAAAGAACAGATTTAGAATTATTATCCACAGATGCAACTAATTGACCTAGCGAATTCATGACTTGAATCTTAACTATCGTAGATGCTCCCTTTATGTATACAATTCCATTAGTTGGATTTGGATAAATAGATAATTCAATTTCTGAAACTGGTGAAATAATTGCTGCCGATGGATCACAACTACAAGAATGTATACCCAATGAATTCCAATTACCGACAATACTATCAGCTCCTCCTGAAGTTAATACTGTATCGCCAAATTGATCCAAAAGAACAACTTCAGCAGGAATAGAATCCCATTCAGCAAGTGGATTGAAAAGGGCAGGATTTGCGATTACACCTTTTTGAATTGACAACTTTCGGATTAATGAATGGTCAACGGTAACACCATATCCAGATTGTACATAAGGAGGATTTACTGTCCAACCAAACAAAGGATCTGATCCGCTTCCTGGGTTTTCACCAATTTTTCCAAAAATGTCCTTTAAGACGAATCCAGGAATATTTGTTGCGTTAATTACTGTTGTAGGCGTTGAAGGAAGTGTTCCTTTCGCTAATAAAATAGCATCATTCCCATTCCAATAAAAGGCATCAGATGAAGTATATACAGGACAATAAAAACCATCCGCTTTCGCTTGCAACGCATCCCAAATCGGCGCTTCATTTCCAGTTCCTGTTGCAACTCTTTTGTCCAAAACAGCAACATATGTTCCATAAGCAGGAATTGTTCCAGTCAATTGAATTGAATTTTGTACAGTAGCAGATGTTGATCCATTTGAATAACGTGACACAAAATAACCACTTAGATTAATAGCATTAGCGGTTGGATTGTATATTTCTATTGCCTTGTTATTAAAGCGACCTTCAACATACTCGGAAATGAACAAGTCTGAACAATTCTGGCTAAAACCTATTCCAGAAGTAAAAATTGAAACAATAAAAAGTAGACCTTTTTTCATACGATTAAAAATTAAGAAATTGAAATTGATTAGAAACTTTTGAAACTTTGGGTAATGAGAAGAAAAAAGAATCTTTCTTCCATAATTTGATTGATTGCATAGTGACCACATTGTAGTAAATACAGCCTCTTACGAACAATTGAATCATTTTATTTACTCATTCCACGTGTTTATGATTCTTTATGGTTTCAGTCTAAGAATTCTTAGCATCAAGGGTTACATAAAGAAACTTTGCACAAATGTAAGGCATATTTTCTTTCACTTCTTTACGAAATTGTTAACATTAGAAAAAGGTTTTTCACCAAATCGAAAAAATACGTTTAAACTATTCCTATTTTTATGGCTTAAATGAAAAATATTCTATGAAAAATTATTTGTTATTTGTTAGTATTTCTCTATTCTCCTTGGTTTCATTTTCTCAGCAATTATCAGTTGAAAGCATATGGAAGAAATATGAATTCGGAAGTCAAGGTGTGGATGGATTTAAGTCTATGAAAGATGGTTTACACTTCACGAAACTCTCAGAACTCGAAGGTAAAATCGCCATAACAAAACATAAAATCACCGATTCAGAAGGCAAGGGTGAGGTTTTAGTTACAGCAGCGCAACTGACTTTTAACGGAAAAATAATCGATGTTAACGATTATGAATTTAACGATAACGAGTCAAAATTACTCATCACAACCAATACAAAAAGCATCTATCGAAGAAGCTATACTGCTGAATAT
>Ga0075012_10001918_pt1 | contig 20717 bp, 13 predicted proteins | sample All_14_2_FD_71474 | JGI IMG/M metagenome (GOLD analysis project Ga0075012, IMG submission 71474) | Freshwater microbial communities in response to fracking from Pennsylvania, USA - Allegheny Zone_MetaG_DW_15 | ecosystem: Environmental > Aquatic > Deep subsurface > Groundwater > Drilled... | reverse complement strand
ATATTTGGATTTTGGACAAAAACGGAAACAAGCTACAGACCCCGTTTCTGAACATTGACCCGTCCGTCGGCTCCAGTGGCAACGAGCAGGGCCTTTTGGGCTTGGCCTTTCACCCAAACTACCCGACCACACCTTATTTTTATGTAAATTATACGGACAACAGCGGTGATACTCACATTAGCCGCTTCACCGTCTCGGCCAGCGACCCGAACGTGGCCGACCCGAACAGCGAATTTACCATCCTCACCGCCGACCAGCCTTACGGCAACCACAACGGTGGCTGCGTCCGCTTCGGGCCGGATGGCTACTTGTACATCGGCCTCGGCGATGGCGGCTCCGGCGGCGACCCTCAAGGCAACGGCCAGAACAAGCAGACTTTTTTGGGCAAAATGCTCCGCATTGATGTGGACAACGGCTCGCCTTACAGCGTGCCTGCCGATAATCCCTACGTGAACAACCCCGATTTTTTGCCTGAAATCTGGGCTTATGGGCTGCGCAACCCTTGGCGCTACAGCTTCGATGCCCTCACTGGCGACCTTTGGATTGCCGACGTAGGCCAGGACCAACGGGAAGAAATTGACTACCAGCCTGCCACTAGCACTGGCGGCGAAAATTACGGTTGGAAAATCATGGAAGGCAATCAGTGCTACCCGCCCAGCACCACCAACTGCGACATGACCGGCCTTACGCCCCCCGTCCACGACTTCCCACATGCTGGTGAGTGTTCTGTGACAGGCGGCTTTGTTTATCGTGGGTTCAAGTACCCACAATTGTACGGGAAGTACCTCTACACGGACTACTGTTCCGGCAAACTCTGGGCGATTACCCCCAACGGTTCCGGCGGCTGGACGAACACACAAATCGCCGATTTTGTCAACAGCCAAATGGTTTCCTTCGGGAAAAACAAAAACGGGGAACTGTTCATGGTGGCCGCCAGCATCCCCCAGAATTTGGGCAATATTCACCGGCTGGTGGACAATACCGAGACCTGGGGTTACACCGTCAACGTGGTGAACCCGCCCTGCGCAGGCACCTCAGACGGGGCCATCGAAATTGAGTTTACCGCCAATACACCAACGCCCACGGTCACTTGGAACGACGGCGTCACTGGCCCAACCCGCAGCAATTTGCCGGCAGGCACCTACACTGCTACGATAGTGGGAACGAACGGCAGCGTGGCCACAGAAACCGTGACCATTTCGACCTCCATCAGTGTAAATGCCACAGCCAGCGATGTCGTTTGCGTCGGTGGTCAAGATGGGGCTATCGGGTTGGTGGTAATTGGCAGCCAATCGCCAGCTACCGCCACCTGGTCGGACGGTGGCACGGGCTTGGAGCGCATCGGGCTATCGGCTGGGCAATATTCCGTGACCATAACCACGGTCGAGGGCTGCGTTTTCACAGAGGAATTCACGCTTCAGGAACTGTTTCCGAACCCCACGCCCACCATCAGCCTTGCGAACGACTCCGTGCTGGTGGCCAACGAAACCTATGATTCCTACAACTGGCTTTGGAACGGCACACTCATCCCCGGCGCTGATGACGACAGCTACGACACGCATTCCAACCCCGATTTTTTCCCTGGTGACTACACCCTGCTCGTGGTGGACAGCAATGGCTGTTCCGGCGTATCCAATATTATCCAGATTGAGTTTGTGGCCGCCAACCTCATCCCTGAAATCCAGCATGTGACGGTCACCCCCAACCCCTTCAGCCAGAAAATCAGGGTGGAGGTGACAGTTTCCGAACCTATTTTCTTGGAGCTATTCCTGAATGATTTGCAAGGGAAAACCCTGCTCAACGACCGCTTGGCCGTTACGTCCACAGCGGTGCGGGAATATGATTTGGGCAAATTGCCCGTTGGGACTTACTTTTTGCGTTTGAAAAACAAGAAAGGGGAGTGGGTGGAAAGATTGGTGAAATTGTAAGCGTTGAGGAAACGTCGGCGAGGTTTCAAATCCTCGCCGACGTTAATGCAAATTCAAGTATATTCCTGTCTTAAAACATTTCCAAAAATTTATGTGGTTTGTTCGACTCCATGTACCATTTATCATTGAAATACCAATACTTGTTATTGTCTGAAAGGGCTGCAACTGGGACTGAGATGCTATGGAATGTTACCAAATAAGACTCATTTCCTTTTATGAGAGAATAATCTCCATCCAGTTTCTCATTTTTACTATAAAACACATGTTTTTTGGAGTCGAAAAAAAGTTCACCATAATCAGTTTTAGCATCTTTGATGGTGTCATTAATGTAAAATCTATGGCTATTCTTTACAAAAAGCAGTAGATATGAAGAGTCTCGAATACACTTCAAGCCAGTTTTGGTTTCTTCTTTTTCTTTATTAGGCTTAATTTTTAGACCATTCTCTGAGTAATCGTCTGATTCTTGAGAAATAACCTCACTTATGAAATCCAGTGATTTGTAAATTCTTCCATTTTCAATAACAGCAATTATTGAACGCCTTACAGCTACTCCAGTGCCGCCATTTACTCGAAATCGTATATGCCAAACATCCTTGCATAATTCAGTCGAATCATATAATTCTGCTACATCTTCAATTAAAATACTATCAAACTTTGCCCCATCATTCGTGTTCATTGAGAAAATCTTAATCGGTCCTATTTCTCCATGATTGGCATTTTTAATTGTAAGCCTTTCGGTGCCAATATTTGCATTCATACCGAGTTCTTTTACGCTATGATGGGTTTTACCTGATTTTGAACATTCCATCAAACATAAAGTGAATGCTGCCAAAATTAACGATTGAATTAACTTCATGACCTAAATGAGTTTATGAGCCTACGCTTTAATCGTCAAAATTACTAAATATTATACACCCAAATCCAGTTATGCATTGACCTTTCATCGTTAACGTCGGCGAGGTTTCAAATCCTCGCCGACGTTTATATTTGTCAAAACCCCCATTTCAATATCTTCTCTTTGATATTCACGCCCGGCCCCTGAAGGAGTAAGAAATAATACCCACTTGGCCAATCGGACGGAAACAGGTCAATCGAGTCGCTGTTGGCAGGTATCGTCTCTATTAAAATTTGCTGGCCCATTGAGTTGGCCACCGTTAATTGAAGCTGGGAGTCAATGGTTTTATTGAAGACTAATTCTATTTGGTTGGATTTGATGGGATTGGGAAAAGATAGCAAGGCAAATTCGGCAGGTGGAGTTGGAGTAAGGCTGTCATTTTGGATACCATCAGGCAAGACAATACCCATCGAATCATTATTTATTATGGAGCCAACCATTTCTACTTCTTTATAAGAATTAAGGCTAGGTTGCGAGAAGCTTTTAGCAATCCGTGTAACACCTTTCCCTTCAGCAAAATATAAAAAGCCATTAGCATGTGAAGTTTCAGCAAACGGACAATGCGCTACTGTGTCATAAAGATACAAATTGGTGGAATCCAGGTGCAGCCAACCATCCTGCATGGCTGCATTTGTATAATCATAATGCATAGAGACCCGATTGTTTCCGTCCAATGGGAATGACAAAGTAGTGTAAAAATCCGGTTCATTTAAACCATATTCATGAAACGGTTCCTCCTCATACAAAAAGCTGGTGAAAGTGTTTTGCAACACCTTCGTTTGCTTAACTGAACTGGCAGATACTTGCCAAGATATGGTATCGAAAGCCACTTGATATGGTGGCGTCAAAGTGTCAATATTCCCATAATACTGTTTCTCCAGTGTATATACAATAGAGTCACTGAAATCCATCCTGTCCAACACTTTCATCTTGGTGTAATAGGTTATGTCTTCAGTGCCACTTGCAGGGGTATAATGGTAGCGATGGAATTTATATTGCAGCACATCCCCCACATGGTAATCAAAAACCCGTTTATAATCGGGCAAACTCACGCCTAGCCCTTTGGTGGGTATCCCAATCAGTTCATAAAACTTATTTGCGTCTGAAAAATCCGGCATTTCCAAAAGCCCAAAGTTCTTTGAAAGTTTTATGCCCAGCCCATTGGACAGCAGTATGTTTTTCACAGAGTCCATTTGATTCAAAACCATTTCTTCAGCCACCTCTGTAATGGTGGCATCAATGCCGTTCACAGCATCGAGCGTCCAGGTCGTGTTCAGCGGGGCATTGGCTTTCAGTAAAAGCTCGTGGAGGCCCGACAACAGATAGCTGCCATCAGCCTGCTTCGTCATGGTGCGTTGCAGGAACTGCCCCTCCTGTACTAACGTATCGCACAGGAAAACCAGGCAATCGGGGCAGGGGATGAAAACCCGGTTCAGGTGAAATACCGAATCGCCGTTTTCCACTGACGCTGAGTCCACTTGCACCAGCCTGAGATAGGCTTCGGTGCCGTCATTTTCCCGAAAGTAGTATTGGTTGCCTGCGTGGATGGGTGCCCAATTTTGGGCGTGGAGCGAGCAAAATGCGAGAAATGCAATGGTGAAAATTATCGAGAACTTTTTCATACAAAGGATTTAGAGCTTGCAATTTAACGGCTTTAGATAAAGTCGATTGTGTTTATAGGCAATTCGTCTGCAAAACTACAAGAAATCGAATTACATCTAAAGGAGGCTCACTCCTATTTTGCTTTCTTTTCCAACAATAAAAATTACCTTGGCTCCTTTTAATTCTAATACATGAAGCGCAACGAATTTTTACCCTCCGTCCTATTGCTTTTGCTGGCAACTTTTGCCAGCGCACAAAGCACCTTCACCATTTCCACCGAAAAACTTCGTGACAAGATAAAAGGCGGCTGGGCTGGCCAGACCATCGGCGTCACCTACGGCGCACCCGTCGAATTCCGGTTTCAGGGCACAATGATTAACGACTACCAGCCGCTGGCCTGGTACGATGGCCTCATCAAAAAATCCATGACGGAAAGCCCCGGCATCTACGACGACCTCTACATGGACCTGACCTTTGTGGACATAATGGAAAAACAGGGCCTCGATGCCCCCGCCGAGGCTCATGCCAAGGCCGTCGCCAATGCGGGCTATATGCTTTGGCACGCCAACCAAGCGGCACGGTATAATGTGCTGCACGGCATACTACCGCCACAGTCAGGCCATTGGGCCAATAACCCGCACGCCGACTGCATTGACTACCAGATAGAGGCCGATTATGCTGGCCTCATGTCGCCGGGTATGCCCAATGCCGCCTCGGAAATCTCCGATAAGATCGGCCATATTATGAACTATGGCGATGGCTGGTATGGTGGCGTATATGTGGGGGCAATGTATGCGCTGGCCTTTACATCCAATGATGTGGAGCATATAGTAAACGAGGCGCTCAAAACCATCCCTGAAAAGACCAAATACCACGACTGCATTGCCGACGTCATCCGCTGGCACAAGCAGTACCCCATTGATTGGAAACAGACTTGGTTTGAAATCCAGAAGAAATGGACAGATGACTTGGGCTGCCCGGACGGCGTTTTCTCCCAATTCAATATAGATGCCACGGTCAACTCTGCTTATGTGGTGCTGGGCCTGCTATATGGCAAGGGGGATTTTGGCAAGACCATCGAAATCGCCACCCGTGCGGGGCAGGATGCCGACTGCAACCCCTCCACCGCTGCGGGCATATTGGGCACGATGCTCGGCTATGACGCCATTCCCGCCTACTGGAAGCAGGGCCTTGCCGAGGCGGAAGACCTCAATTTTAAATACACGGATATATCTTTGAACAAAGCGTATGATTTAAGCTACAAACATGCGCTTTTGAACATAAAACGGCATGGCGGCAAGGAGGGAAATGGAAGCATAAGCATTGCCCTGCAAAGCCCGACCCCCGTCCGCTGGGAACAGAACTTCACGGACATTGTACCCTTCGACAAGCCGTGGGTGGGCAAAGAACTGACCGATGAATTTACTTTTAATTTCACAGGAAATGCCTTTGTGGTAATGGGAGACACCCACCCCACCAAAGGCAGCGTTTTTGATGAAAACCTGAAAGGTAGCGCCACGGTAGAGTTGTTCGTGGATGATGCACCCGCCGAAACCATTGAACTGCCCATGAGCTTCACAACCCGCCGCTATGAAATCGCCTGGAAATACCAGTTGGAGAATAAACCGCATACCGTGCGGTTGAAAATCCTGAATCCAAGTAAGGAAATGGTTTGCTTCCTTTCGCAGGCGATATTGTATAGGGCGAAGGAGTAGGGGATTTCCAAAAGTTTTTAGCTACCTAATATTAGGCAGCCTTCCTTAAAATTAAGTAGGCAGTGTAGTGGATTTTAATTAGAAAATCACTGCACATTCGGCATTGTTTAGACTGTGTCCAGATAAGACCTTTGCCCCGATTCTTTTATACACTAAATCAACAGTCAAAACATGTCGAACAAACATATTTTCATTACTGCCTTGGCAGTGATTTGGGCGGGCTTTGCGCTAGCGCAAAACGCCATTGTGAAAGGCACGGTCAAAACCGCCGACGGCTCGCCAGCGGGCTTCGTGAACTTGGCCATCAAGGGCACCACCAAAGGAGCCGTGGCCGACAAGAACGGCCAATACGAAATCAAGAACATTGCCGCAGGCGACCAAACCATCGTGGCTTCCTTTATCGGTCTGGAAACCCAGGAGCAAAATATCCAACTCGCTGCTGGCCAGACACTTACCATTGATTTTACCCTTCGGGAAAATGCGAAGCAATTGGCCGAGGTAGTGGTTTCCGCCCATGCCAACCACTACAAACAGAACACGCCTTCGCAGACCCTGCGCATCACGACGCCCATTCTGGAGACGCCGCAGAACATCCAAGTGATTTCGCAAGCTGTGCTGAAGGACCAGCAGGCTTTCGACATGCTGGAGAGTGTGCAGCGCAACGTAAGCGGGGCGCAAAAAGTGGAGCATTGGGACAATTACGCCCGTATCAATATGCGTGGCACGCAGCTCACGGCCTTCCGCAATGGCATGAACGTGCAGCTCAGCCCGTGGAGCCCGCTGGCGGAGGACATGAGCATGGTCGAGCGCATCGAGTTCGTGAAAGGCCCGGCTGGCTTCATGCTGGCCAATGGCGAACCGAGCGGCTTTTACAACGTCGTCACCAAAAAACCGACGGGGCAGGAGCGGGGCGAAGTGGGCTTCACAGTCGGCAGTTTCGAGACGTACCGGGCCACTGCCGACCTTGACGGCAAGCTTTCCAAGAACGGAAAACTCCTCTACCGCTTCAACCTGATGGGCCAACTCAAAGGCTCGCACCGGGATTTTGAATACAACAACCGTTACTCCATCGCCCCTGTGCTGAAGTACGTGGTGGACGACAAAACCGCCGTCACGCTGGAGTACAACCACCAGTTTTCGCAGATGAGCGTCATCGGCAGCAACTACGCTTTTTCCAAAAAAGGCTATGCCGACCTGCCCGTGGACTTCACGACCGCCGAGGCGAACCTCGACCCCACGACGATGAAGGACCGCAGCATCTTGGCGATTTTGGAACACCAGTTGAACCCCAACTGGAAATTCACAGCGCAGGCTGCCTACTTGCATTTTGAGCAAATCGGGCAGAGTATATGGCCTTGGGGCATCTCCAATTTCAACGACAGCCTCATGCAGCGGGGCATCAGCATTTGGGATGCGCTGGGCTTTAACAAAAACGCCCAGTTCTTCGTGAATGGCAAGGCGCAGACGGGCGGCATCACCCACAACCTGCTCGGTGGCCTCGATATGAGCCACAAGGACTACTACGCCGACTGGAACCAAGGCGCCGCCCTCGGCGATTCGACCTTTAATATCTACAACCCGCAGTACGGCACGGTTGCCGCCGCCGACATTCCGCAATGGGATCGCTCGCAAGACATCCGGGAGCGGGCCGTGCGCTACAACAACAGCTACGTCGGCCTCTACGTGCAGGACGAGATTGGTTTCTTCGAAAACAAGCTCCGCCTCACGCTCGCTGGCCGCTACACCAGTAATAAATACATCAATCCGTACAGCGGCACGACCGACGACAGCAAATTCACACCAAGGGTGGGCCTGAGTTGGACAATTCTGGAAAACCTCGCTACCTATGCCGTCTATGACGAGGTGTTCCTCGCCAACCCCGGCACCGACTGGCAGGGCAAGAACTTCGCCCCGCAGGAGGGCGTGAGCTTGGAATGGGGCATCAAGAAGGATTGGTTCGGTGGGCGCTGGAACACCACGGCCTCCGTTTACCAAATCACCCGGAACAACGTGCTGACTGCCGACCTCGAACACCCCGACCCCGTGACGGGCCAGTTCATCTACAGCCGCCAAAACGGCCAGCACCAGACCCGTGGCTTGGAGTTCGACCTGCGTGGCGAGCTGCTCGAAAACCTCGAACTCATTCTGAACTACGCCTACACCGACGCCCGCATCACGAAGGACGCCAACCCAGAAGTGGTTGATAATCAAGTTGCTGGCGCAACGAAGCATATCCAGAATGCTTGGCTGAACTACCGCATCGCTACCGGAAAACTAGAGGGCCTGCGCTTCTCCCTCGGCTACCAGTATCAGTCGGGCCGCTCCTCGTGGTATGTGTTCGATGGAACGGAAAATGGCCTGCCCAACTACTTCCGCCTTGACGGTGGCATTGGCTATCAGACTGGCAAATTCGGCGTGAACCTTTTGGTCAATAATCTACTGGATGAATACCTATATTCTGGTGCGCCTTATTATGGCATTTATTATTGGCAAACGGAGCCGCTCCGCAATTTCCGGGTATCCATTACACAGCGGTTTTAATGCAGCAGTTGGCAGTGGGCTAGGGAGGTGACATCTTTTTTCGCTAAAATAAATTTGCCAGGTAGCACTATTTGTAAAGCGAAAACAGGTGTCATCTTCCTAGCTACCGCAATAAGATAACACCTTTTCCCTATCATAAATGCGTTCAAAATTAAAAGTTCCGAGCGGGGAAAAGATGTCACCTTATTGCTATTTACAATTTCCTGATGAAAAAGATTATCGGCAAAATACACCTATACCTGGGCCTTGCTTCTGGTTCAATCGTGTTTATCGTGGCCATTACAGGCTGTCTGTATGCTTTTCAGGCGGAAATACAGGAACTGACGCAGCCATATCGCCGCATTGCGAAGCAGGAAAAACCACTCCTGCCGCCGTCCCGGATATGGGATATAGCCAATCAGGCATTGCCCGATAAGCATATCCATGCCGTGCAGTATGAAGGGCCGGAGCGGGCAGCAAAGGCAATTTATTACAGCTATGCCGACCACTATTACTACTTCGTGTATGTGAACCCCTACACAGGCGAGGTGCTGAAGGTGTCAGATGAATACGCTGGGTTCTTCCGCTTTGTGCTGGATGGCCATTTTTACCTTTGGCTGCCGGAGAAAATCGGGCAGACCGTGGTCGCCTCGGCCACGCTGGTGTTCTTGGTCATGCTCGTCACGGGCATGATACTTTGGTGGCCCCGCAACCGTGCTGGCGCAAAGCAGCGGTTCAGCATCAAGTGGAATGCCCGCTGGCGGCGCAAAAACTATGACCTGCACAACGTGCTCGGCTTTTATGCATCTTGGCTGGCCATCGTGTTTGCGGTGACGGGCTTGGTCTGGGGCTTTCAATGGTTCCGGGATGGGTACTATGCGACCATCACGGGCGGCAAGCAGTTCAAGGAATACCAAAACCCCGTCTCCGACTCCACGGCAGTGGCCTTGGCGGGGCAGCCTGCCATTGACCAGGTTTGGGCGAGAATGGTGCAGGAATACCCCAATGCCGAGTCCATCGAAGTACACCCGCCGGAAACGCCGCACGCTGCCATTGCTGCCGATGCCAATCCCGACCGCAGCACGTACTGGAAGACCGATTACCGCTATTTTGACCAATATACCCTACAAGAACTGCCAGTGGAGCATATCTGGGGCCGCAGCGGCACGGCCTCTAAGGGCGAAAAACTGATGCGCATGAACTATGATATACACGTGGGCGCCATCCTCGGCCTGCCGGGCAAGGTACTGGCGTTTTGCATCAGCCTTATCATTGCATCGCTGCCCATTACGGGCTTTATGATATGGTGGGGGAGGCGGAATAAGGCTAAAATACATGCTTCACCTTCTCCTAAAATGGAATTGGCCTTATAAATAGCTTGGGCTACTGCCAGCCATGGTTGTTAACCCAAATATTTGCTGCTATACTTAATAATGTCATCAAAAGGTTCAGGATTAATCCGCCCCTTTTCATGCCTTTTGAAGGCTCTTTTCTCACAAAACTCATAACGGTGGCAATCAATCCAGCAAGGAGAATATATCTTATCAGTATCGGAAACACCTGTGGCACCCGTAATCCTTCAGAAATATTTACATGTGAAATAGATATAATCACCACTCCAAACAATGTCCAAGCAAGAATTCCCAACAGCAAGGAAATCAAGGAGAAAATTGATTTTCGTACCTGCGGCTCAGCTTCATAATCCAGGATTTCAGACATAGCTTCGTGTTTTTTCACAAATATAAATCACCGCTCCAACATATCCTTACCCAATGGTCATGATTACCCTTTTTGAACAGAAGCTCCCCATTTCAGTTTTACCAAAAAACTGAAACCATCAAAACTAAATTATGACCAAGTCCAGCCAAATCATCTGCATCGTGGGAGCCATTGTTTCCTTTTGCGCCTGCAACCCAAAATACTACGTGCCCAATACCCAAAACGTCCCCTTGTTCACGGAACGGGGGCAGGTGAGCCTGACCGCTGTGGGCAACGGCAACCAAGTGGAGTTCCAAGGGGCCTACGCCGTCACCGACCGGGTGGGCATCATGGCGAACACCGCTTTTTACCACCCAAAGGACGACGGCAACGGCAATGGCGGCTCCGGCAAACTGCTGGAAGCCGGGCTGGGCTACTACAAACCCCTCACCGACCACCTCGTTTTTGAAACCTACGGGCTGTTGGGTTTTGGCGATTTCGAGAACCATTTCCCGACTGCCAACGCTGGCAACCCCGGCAAAATCAGCGGCAAACTGAGCCGCTTTGGCCTACAGCCCGCCATCGGGTACAAGACGGAGGTGTTCTCCGTGGCGCTGTCCTCCCGGCTTTCCTCGCTCCACTATGGCGAGCCTGACGGCAACCTCGTCTTCGACAACGTGGACCAAATTGCCTACCTAAAGGACAACAACTCCTTCCTGCTGCTCGAACCGGCCCTTACCCTGCGGGCTGGCTTGCGCAAGGTCAAACTACAAGTGCAGCTAACCCGTGGCTTCAACCTCACAGACAAGGATTTCCGGCAGGACGAGTCCCTGCTCACGCTGGGGGTGAATTTTGATTTGCGATGAATAATCCCGAAGAATGACCGGCTCTGAGCGAAAAATGACCGGCACTGAGCGAAGAATGACCGGCTCTGAGCAAAGAATGAGGTACTGTTTTCGAAGAATGAGGTACTGTTTTCGAAGAATGAGGTACTCTGAGCAAAGAATGAGGTACTATTTTCTAGTAAAAACCTTCTTACAAATCAAACCCAACACCCACCTCGATATTTGGAAGGAAATAAAACGTCGGGGAGGTTCAAAAGCTCGCCTTCGTTTAAGGCAATGAAATCTGGAAGTTGTTTTTCAATCGTTATTGAAAGTAAGGAATGCTGCCAACAAAGCGTTTGTTCTACTTATGATTTGAGTCTCCATTTGGTTGAAGTTTTCATCTAAATGCGAAGACAAAAGCCTAAACTCTTCTTCGCCTTGGATGATGCCTCGTTCCAGTATTTCCTTTACTTTTTCTAATCGCTTATTATCCAGTGCAAGTAATTTTTCATTGATTTCCTTGGGATGTGGAGATAGGCTTTTTGCCCATTCCATTAAATCAGAATGTATGATTTTTAACCCATTGATGTTTTTTTTCTGGCAAGTCTCTTCAATGACAGCCACAACATCATGCATCTCTTTATTTCCTTTATTTTGCAGGTAGGCAATTAACTCATCACATTGTAGCTTAATGTTTGCAATGGTCTCCTCTTTGTTCATGGTGCCAATTTTATTCAATAAGTGTAACAATTATCTATTTAATTAAGAAATAGAACAAGATGGAAACACCAAAGAACGTCGGGGAGGTTCAAAACCACCCCGACGTTAACGGCATTCATTCCCTACCTCACCACCACCTTCCGCACACTTACCCCGCCATCCACCTGCAAGCGGGCGAAGTACAGCCCGGCGGGCAGGTTCAATTGCGCTTGGAGCCGATGTTGCCCGGCGGGCAGGGCGTTTTCACCGGCATCAAACACCTGCTTGCCCGTGGCATCCAGCAGGTGGAGATGGACGCTGGCGTTTTTATCCAATAGCAAATCAACCGTCAGGTCGCCGCTGGTAGGGTTGGGTGATAGCTGCCAGTCGAAGGGCAGCCCGGCGGCCTCCGTGGCATCGGTGTAGAAGCTGGGGGCAGTCAGTTTCACATCCGTGTAGAGGCGGTACTCCCCGGCGACAAAATCAAGCGGGGCGGCGATGTCGGTCAGGTTCAGGCTGTCGCCCGTGAAGTATTCGTACCACCAGCCCGTGTGCTGGAAATTGGTGGGCACGCTGGCGGCGGTGAGCGCAAAATTGCCCAGTACCAAGGCGTTCATCGTGGGGTCGTTGAGGCGGATGGATTTCTGGAAACCACTCGTGTTCATCACAAAATCGGTGGTCTGGAAGGTCGGGTAGTTTGTGCGCAGGAGGTTCATCTGGCGCACCGTGTTCCAGAGGTCCACCCGGTCGGGGTTGGCCATATAGTCCCAGCGGATGGGCTTCGGCGACAGGCGGCAGGCATTGTTGACTGTGCCGTCTTCGCAGCGATTAATGCTGAAGTCGAAGCCCATTTCGTAGAATTGCCAGAGCATCTTCGGCCCTGGAATGCTCAGGTAGAACACGCCTGTGAGCGCCGCCCGGTCGAGGGCCGTGGGCAGGTCTTTCACGTTGTAACTGCCAGCGCTGCTGCCGAAATTGAGGTTCTTGTACATCATGCGCTCTTCGTCGTGGCTCTCCATATAGGCGATGAGGTGCGGGTCGGCCCAGCCTTTGTTTTTGTAGTTTGCACCGCTGAAATTGCTCGTAAAACCCATCGAACTTTCGAGGAACTGGTTGCTGACACCAGCGCCGCCCCAGAGCATGCAGCCGTAGTTGCTCAGTTCCTTTTCCTCGGTATTTTCGGCGAAATGCTCCAGAATCACGTAGGCATCGGGTGACTGCGACCAGATTTCGTCGGCGTAGTCCTTGAGCGTGGCAATGCGGCTGGCGTCGTAGGCAAAGGCATCGAAATTGCCGCCCGTGTTCTGGGTGAGGCCCTTCGAGAGGTCGAAGCGGAAGCCGTCCACGTGGTAGTCGTTGAGCCAGTGGCGCAGTACTTTTTTCACATAATACTTGGTGGCGGGGCTTTCGTGGTTGAAGTCGTTGAAGACGCTGTAATCGTGCGGCGCCTGTTGATTGAACCAAGGGTTGTCAGCGGCGGGACGGTTATTGGCCCCATCCCAATACAACATGCAGAGCGGGTTGCGCTCGTGCGCATGGTTGTACACCACATCCAATATGACGGCGATGCCCCGCCCGTGGCAGGCATCCACCAACTGGCGGAACGACTCCGGCGAACCGTAGAATTTATCCAAAGCATAATGGTAAGTGGGGTCGTAGCCCCAGCTCAGGTTGCCGTTGAATTCGCTCACGGGCATAAACTCGATGGCATTCACGCCGAGCCGCTGGAAATAGTCGAGCGTATCCAACAGGGCCTGGTAGTTTTTGGCTTGGGTAAAATCCCGCATCAGCATTTCGTAAATGACGAGCTTGTCCTCGGCAGGGCGCTGGAAACCGTCGTTCTGCCAATCAATAAGCGGATCGGCGGTGCGCAGTACGGAGGCATAACCCGTGGTTTTTCCGTAGGGATATTCCGGCATGCCGGGGAAGGTGCTGGCTGGCACGGCCCAGTCGTTCAGGGGGTCGAGCACGATATTGCTGTACGGCTCCCCGATGCGAATGTCGCCATCCACCACGTACTGAAAAGCGTAGTATTGGCTGGGGGTGAGGCCCGTGACGTCAATCCACCAGATAGTGCCGTCGGGCGTGCGCTTCATCTGGTAGTCATTGCTGAAAAGCCAATCGTTGAAGTCGCCGATGAGGTAGGCAAACTGTTTGCCGGGGGCAAAAAAAGCCAACCGCACGTCGGTAGCGCTGAGGTAATTGATGCCGAGGTCGGAGCCAGCGGGCAGGGCCTCCACGGTGTTGGCATTGGGAATCAGGTAAATAAAACTGCTGCTCTGCGTGTCCGTTCCATTGGTGGAATTCACTTCTACGGTATGCACGCCGCCGCTGCTCACGTTCAGGGCGTAGTTTAGGTTCGTTCCATTGAAGCTGTAGACAGTCGTGCCGTTGTCCACCACCTCGAAATCCGCTGGCTGGTTGGTGGCCGCTTGTATATTGATGACCGACCCTAGGCTCGTGAAGATGGCCTGCTCGGTGGGCGCTATCAGGCTCATGGTGAAGGTGGCGTTGTCGGGGGCCACATCGTAGTAAATATCAGAGCCGCCCGTCGCCTTGCCTTCCAAGGAGCCGTTGGCGTTGCGGAACACAAAGGCCATCTGCTCCACCAGTTCGTTTGGGTCGGTGAGGCCGTAGTATGCCCGAATAGTAGGGGTGATATTGTAGCTGTAAACGTTTGGTTGGCCGCTAACGGGGGTCATCTTCCAGGCGGCATTCGCCTGCCCCCAGGTCGTCACCACGTGCTTCCAGTCGGCGCCGCTGGTGCTGAGGTTAGTGATGACGCCCGTGTGCAGATAGACGTCGCAACTGCAATTGGCTAGCCCACCCGTGCCCTGCGTGGCATCGAAGTAGATGGTGACGGCCTGGTTCTCGGTCGGGAACGGCGGGTCGGCCCAGATAAGCTGCGCCTGCGCTGTGCGGGCCACGAATAGCGTGATGAAAATGATGGAAATGTATCGGAACATACGGAATGTTTTTGGTTCAAGGCCAGAGGATACTGGCTTAGGGCAAAGATAGGAAAAGGGTAGGGTGGAGATAGCGGCTAAAACGTCGGCGAGGTTTCAAACATGGCCGACGTTAAATGGAATTTTGACATTTAATCTAATGAATTCGTTGTTTCTATAAAATAGTCCATAAGATCTTCATATTCTATTTCACCAGGAATCCAACTGGCGAACTTCCAATATTTCCAGTTTTTATTATCGCTACTTGGAGGGATTAATAAGAAGTATTGCTCTTCTTGCAAGCCAGCAACGATTATGCTCATGCGGAGTTCCCTGCTGACTTCAATATTCCCTGTTTTTCCCCAAATATCTATAAGTTCAGGATTGTAGTCTTTTAAATATCGTATCTGATCAATTCTCTCAAAACTAGGTTCCACTCCATCATGGTAAGCTGGGTATCCATTGGCTATGGATAGGAATTCTTTATAGTCTGTTGGTAATATTACCCCAAGCCTGAGTTCAGTATTTTTGATTTCTTCCGAAGTTGCAGGCGGATTTCCAATCCAATTATTGATGATTTGCACATCTGTAAAATGGTTATTTTCCTTGGTTGTCAAAGATTTTTCAAATAGCTCAGTCAAAATCTTCAGCATGCTGTCCTTTTAAGTAAGATGTATTTAAGTTTCCCAATCAAAATTACATCAATTGGTGGAATACCAATTGTGAAAATGACCTTGGTTGGAATGATTTCACGCAATTCTCCATAACCCTCAATATTCCACAAGTTTTTCCCACCTTTGTTCCATTCCCAATTCCATACAATCAAACTGTTTCAAATGAAGATAATCAAACTCCTTACCCTTTGTTTTTTCGGCCTTGGCCTGCCGGCAACCGTTTTCTCGCAGGGCCTCAACGTGGTGTACAATGCACAGACCGGGCAAATCCGCTACCTCGAAAACGGCCACGAACTCTCCGGCCCACGGGTGAAAAAAGGCCAGCCCATCACCCTGCGCATTGAAAATTACAACAACTACATCTACGATGTGGACATCGCCGAGACCTACGAGTCCATCAAGCCCGGCTCAGGCAGTATTCCCTTCGGCAACCTGCAAGCCTTGGGGATGCCGCCGCTGGTAACCCCAGAATTTATTGAGGAGCCAAGTAGGAATATTGATGCGGATGGCGTCGTGGACATCATCGACAAGGAACCCAACAAAGGGGGGCAGGAGCAAATGATACGGCAACTCGCCCTTGAAGCCGAATCAAAGCTAAAGGAGATGAAAAACCTCGAAAATAAAATGCAGGAAACTGTCACGGATATCCGCAACTATGAAAAGGCGGTGCAATTCAAGGCGATGACCCTACCAGAGGTGCAAAAGCTGAAGCTGAACCCAATGTTGCCGCCGGAGAAAATCAAGACCTATTCCAATGAATTGATGCTACAGGCGCTGAATATTGGCGGCCTAAAGGAACCCAAGATGCAGGAGGTCATTGCCCGCAACAATTCGGTGGAAAAGGTCGAACGCATCCAATCGGAGCACCAATCTGCCACGGAAAAATACGAAGCCAAGGCCGGGGAAATCTCGGTGCTCAACCGCCAACTGCTTACGCTCGCCCCCGGTCGGGCCGATTTCGGCGTGCTGTTTTTTTCAATGGAACAAGCCAGCCAGCACGCCAGTTCGGTGCTGGATGGTGCTGCGCAGCTCTCCGCCAAATTGGAGCAATTGCGCATCGAAGCTGAGCAGGATTCGCTCGATAAGACGCTGGCCATTTGGTATGAGTTCGAGGCACTGAAAGCCAATGAATTTGCCATGAACCATCTGGCACAGGCCGACGAAGACTTGGTTGTTTTCAACGTAAACTTAAAGCGGAAAGCGGAAGCCGCCGAATGTGGCGCACAGGAAATAATCCAATTATCGCCCATAAAAGTGCCCGTATATGGCGACCTGAAAATCAATGCCAGCGTGGGCATCAATTTCGGCGGCCTTTTCTCGCCCGTCAAATCTTATACCGTGCGGGACTCTGTCATATATGGCCAAAAGGAGGACAGTTTTCAGCCGATGATTTCCTCTAACCTGCATTTTTACCGACAAGGCCCCAATGCCCTTTCCGTGGGTGGTACGCTTGGCATCGGACTGCCCATCGGTTCCGATACAGGCTTTCAGTCCGTGAACTTTTTCCTCGGCCCAAGCTTGTTTTTCGGGCATTCCGAGCGAATTGTGCTCAATATGGGCATCATGGGCGGCAAGACCCGGCGACTTTCCGAAGGCTATTCCGAAGGCGATTATTTCGACAACGAAACGGTGGCGTTGCCCCTGCATTATCCGTATGAATTGGGCTATTTTATCGGCCTGTCGTTTAATTTGAGCAGGGGTGGGTGATAAGTGAAGACGTCGGCGAGGTGCAATACCTCGCCGACGTTTGCGATAGGGCTGCTTTTATTTAACTATCAAACGTTTGTTCATGTGTTTGTTTCCTGCTTTAATTTCGAGAGAATAAGTCCCCGGATTAAGCCCCGATAGCGGAAGGCTGGAACGGGATTGCACTTTGTTTATAAAAATAGGGTAATTGCTTATCTGCTTTCCTGCTGCGTCATATATGGTTATGCTTGCCTCGCCGGAATAATCCATATCAATGGTCACGGTGGCCTCACCATTAGCGGGATTTGGGAATATATGGACTGCGTTTGCATCCTTGTCCCACTCCACGGTTCTTATGGGCGAATATGCTTCCCCTTCATTGTAATCCACTTGGCGCAAGCGGTAATAATTCATGCCTTGAAATGGAAGTTTGTCCATGAAATCATACGCATTTGGTACAGAGGATGTGCCATTCCCGGCCACAAAGCCCAGTATTTCCCACTGATGCGCATCGGCGCTGCGTTGTATTTCAAAGCCCCTGTTGTCCTGTTCGCTGGCGGTTTTCCAGTCGATTTGAACATAGTTTGTTTGTGGTTTTGCCCCAAAGCTGATTAATTCCACGGGCAGCAGGCCGGAGACTGTTACCCGAAGCGTGTTTCCGCCGGGGTAGGTGATTTCGACGGCGTTAACGTTGCTGCCACTGACGGTTACGTTTTCAGGATAAATGAATTCCCCATCAATAGAAGAGGCAGTCAATATGTCAAACGTAGAGCCTAGGGTTGGAGTATAGCCAAACATAATGTTCAGTTTGGAATTACTGCTGATAGTGGCTGTACCGCTGACTACAAATAGGTCGTAGTTGGAAGTACCATCAATTTCCGCGTTATAAACACCATCCTCAAAGTTAAAATTTCCATTAAGAGTTAATGTGCCCGGGCTTAATCCAGGATCAATGCTGCTTGAGCTGCTATTCATGAAATTACCATTGTTGGAAATTGTTCCCATCCCTTTAATTATTCCATTATTTCCGATTGTACCTTGGGACACAAATTGTCCATTCCTGAATTCTCCATTAATTTGAAGCGTGCCGTCATTGGTGAAATTACCTCTGTTGGTAATTGAAGCATTGTCATTTACTTCCACAGTCTGGAAATTCTCAAAACTTTTATTATTGTTGATATTTAGATTGCCGGAGTTGTTGATTTTGAATACACCAAAGTTGTAAAATCCAGACCCACCAAAATTAAAACTGCCGCTATTATTAATAGTTCCACCATTTGTCAAGGTACCGTTGACGAACACTGCGCCCTCATTGTTGAGTATTCCGGTTTCAGTAATATTGATGTTACAATCACTGTCATTGTTTAAGTCGCCAGAAAAATAAAAGGTACCGCCGATGGTAATATCAAAATCATACACAGTAAAATATCCAAATACATTGAATATAAACGTAGCGCCCTGCTCTATGACTAAATCTGTGGTCAGGTCGCAATAATCAGCCGGAATGAGAATGATAGTATTCCCACTTGTGAGCGTACTCGGCGGAACTCCGTTAGCATCCCAATTGGCGGGGTCATCCCAATTACCAAAACCCGTAAAAGTGTAGGTCGTCGCCATCCCACGGTTGAATGCCAGGAATTGCAGAGCTAGTATGAATGTAAATACAAGGGTATTGCCTTTCTTGATACAATAGTACATAAAGGATTATTTTGTTAAATTATTTGATGTTTCCAACACAATGTTCCAAAGCGAATTGTGTTGTTAATATTGTATAATATGGCATTCCGCTAGTGATAAATCTATTCAAAATGCCTTCTATATATTTTTTATCGGCGTACAAGTTTAGAGGCTAAGCAATTTTTTTGCCAAACGGCCTGCTTGTGGGAAAATAGGTAAGTAGTTGTTCGAAATTGTTTGAGGAGTTAGATATCGTTTGAATTGTTGCAATGCGATGACCATCAGCACGTACAGCAATTTCAAACTACTCAAACCATGTCAAACTAATTCAAAAATACCCAGCAAATCCAGTTTGATGCGCAGGAAATTCATCTCGTTATGCATCTTTGCGAGCTTGCAAACTATGTTTGCGAGCTTGCAATCCATCTTTGCGAGCTTGCAAAGCATCATTACGAGCTTGCAAACTATCTTTGCGAGCTTGTAATCCATCTTTGCGAGCTTGCAAACTATCATTGCACGTTCATTTTTTTAAAAAAATCGGCGGTTTTACTCAAAAAACAAAAAAAATGGCAAGGAGATTGTGTTTTGTTAAGCCGAAAAATCTTTGTATCGTTTGGCAAAATGCCGAAAAGTCGGCAGGAAAGCCATGCGGTTTGGAAGGCGGAAGCTTTCCTAGTTTTTCGAGTGAACACATTTTTTAACCTCCCGATCGGGCAGCGATGCCCTTGCGGGAATGCGGAAGACACGTTATACCGCTCCAGCCAAACCCCTTGCCTTCGCCTCCGGCTTTCTGATAATCGTCGTTGGTGATAACGCTCGGTTTGCACGCTGCGGCCCCATGGGTCGGTCGCTTACATCTTTCTTTATCTTATGGTAGTCGTAAAAAAAACCTACCGTCGTCTAAAAGAGGACAAACTCATTACATTTGCCAACAATTTCAGGACAAACCTGGGCCTTTCCGTGGCTACTTTCCCGACGCCGCCCGTTTCTGATGCTGATATGAAGGCAGCCATTACGGCTTATGACAATGCCGCCGAGACTTTTCGGGCCGAGCGGAGCAGCTATAATGCTGGCCAGACCCGCACGAAACGTGCTGCACTGATTGAGGTACTCGATACACAGATTGATTATGTGGAGCTGACAGCACCGGATGTGCCTTCAGTGGAGGCATTGGGGCTGGAACCTTCTTCAGAGGGCAAGCCCAAGAAAGCGCCAAAACCGGGCAAACCGGAGGGAGTGGGTGCCAAGGAGTCGGACGAGCCGCTATCCGTCACGATGTTCTGCAAACCGGTGCGACTGGAAAACTCATCGGCGAAGGTTAGCTATTTTGTATATGAGACCAATGTGGACGGCACGGAGGAGCGACGCCTGATGTACTCTGGCTCAAACAGCCGTAACCTGAGTTTTGGTGGGCTGGAGACAGGCAAGGTCTATTATTTTTATATCCGTGCAAAAACGACGGCAGGCTTCGGGCCGCGATCTGCCCCCGTAAAGTGGGTTGGGCGGTGAAGAACTCAAGTTTATTCTGGTATAAGAGAACAATTAGCGCTTCCGGTTGGGAGCGCTTTTTTGTGCTTTTGTCATTGCGCAGCTATTTTTTGAAGGTGATGTCGTTAGGTTGCACACCAAAAGGGACATATCTTTATGCGAACTAAAAAGAAGTTTTATGCGCCATGCTTTGCATTGTGTTTTAATATTGATAGGCTTTTGTTCCTGCAAAAAGGAGAAAAAAGACATTGACGTCCCAGTTAATGAGTCTGGTATTAGTTATTTTGGATTGAAAGGGAAATATAGGGGAACCTGTTTTAAAGTTACTTCAGAACATAATTTTCAAACTGGCGAAGTTAGTAC
>Ga0075012_10001917_pt1 | contig 20766 bp, 15 predicted proteins | sample All_14_2_FD_71474 | JGI IMG/M metagenome (GOLD analysis project Ga0075012, IMG submission 71474) | Freshwater microbial communities in response to fracking from Pennsylvania, USA - Allegheny Zone_MetaG_DW_15 | ecosystem: Environmental > Aquatic > Deep subsurface > Groundwater > Drilled... | reverse complement strand
GCATCCCCGAACTCGGCATCCACCTTGCGCATCGCACGACGAAACTCGACGGCTTCGGAGAGCGATTCGTTAACAAGTGCGGGACCGCCCGGCGCCTCCATCATCGCCGCAGCCACGTCGCACGACGCGATGATCGCGTACTGCGGAGACGTGGACGTGTGCATCAGGTAGGCCTCATTGAAGATATCCCGATCCAGTTTGCGCGTCTCCGAATCCTGCACCAGGATCTGAGACGCCTGACTCAAGCCAGCAAGCAACTTGTGCGTCGACTGGGTCGAAAACACCATCGACTCCTGGCAACGCGGCCGCCCTTCGCCGATGGCGTGATAGTCGCCGTAGAAATCATGGAATGCCGCATGTGGCAACCAGGCCTCATCAAAATGCAGGGTGTCGATCTCACCATCGAGCATCTCCTTGATGGTCTCGACGTTGTACACCACCCCATCGTAGGTCGACTGGGTAATGGTCAGGATGCGGGGCTTCTTGTTCTTGGCTTCACGTGCGAACGGGTTAGCTTCGATCTTGCGCTGAATGGTCTCCATCGAGAACTCCTCCAGCGGAATCGGACCAATGATGCCGTAATGATTGCGCGTCGGCGTCAGAAACACCGGCACCGCACCGGTCATGATGATCGAATGCAGGATGGACTTATGGCAGTTACGATCGACCACGACGATGTCGCCTGGCGCGACCGTGGTATGCCACACCATCTTGTTGGACGTCGACGTACCGTTGGTGACGAAATACAGGTGATCGCAATTGAAGATACGGGCCGCGTTACGCTCCGAGGCCGCCACTGGCCCCGTGTGATCGAGCAGCTGCCCAAGCTCGTCCACCGCGTTGCACACATCGGCACGCAGCATGTTCTCACCGAAAAATTGGTGGAACATCTGCCCGACCGGGCTTTTCAGGAAGGCGACACCACCGGAATGTCCGGGACAATGCCACGAATACGAACTGTCTGCAGCATAGTGCACCAAGGCCCTGAAGAATGGCGGCGACAATGACTCGAGATAGTTCTTTGCCTCGCGCACCACATAGCGGGCAATGAACTCCGGCGTATCCTCGAACATATGGATGAAACCGTGCATCTCTCGCAGTACATCGTTGGGGATGTGCCGGGTCGTGCGCGTCTCACCATGCAGGAAGATCGGAATATCGGCATTGCGGAAACGAATCTCCTCGACAAAGGCGCGCAAATCGGCAATCGCCTTCGCCGCCGCTTCGGGCGACGAGAACTCCTCATCATCGATCGACAGGATGAAGGCAGAGCCGCGGCTCTGTTGCTGCGCGAACGAGGTCAGGTCGCCATAGCTGGTCACCCCCAGCACCTCGATACCCTCTTCCTCGATGGCTTTTGCCAGCGCCCTGATACCCAGCCCCGAGGTGTTCTCCGAGCGGAAATCCTCGTCGATGATGATGATGGGAAAATGGAAGCGCATCCTTCAGGTCTCCAACGCGACGCAAGGGCAAAAAAGGAATCTTACGCGGGGATCGTTGCCCGATCGTTACCGGTATAGATCGAAAAAGACGAAAGGGCCGTCCTGCGGCCCCGTACTTCAAGAAAACCGGACGCCCGCCTCAGATCTTCGGCAGCGTAACGCCAGTCTGGCCAAGATATTTGCCGCCACGATCCTTGTAAGACGTCTCACAGACCTCGTCGGACTCGAAAAACAACATCTGCGCAACCCCTTCATTGGCGTAGATCTTGGCCGGCAAGGGTGTCGTGTTGGAAAACTCCAGCGTCACATGCCCTTCCCATTCGGGTTCCAGCGGCGTCACATTGACAATGATGCCGCACCGCGCATAAGTACTTTTTCCCAAACACACCGTCAATACGCTACGCGGAATGCGGAAATACTCCACCGTGCGGGCGAGCGCAAAAGAGTTGGGCGGAATGATGCAGACATCACCAGTGAAATCCACAAAATTGCGCGCATCGAAATCCTTGGGATCAACAATTGTGGAGTTGATATTGGTGAAGATCTTGAACTCGTTCGCACAACGGACATCGTAACCGTAACTCGATGTTCCGTAAGAGACGATACGCCCACTGTCGTTGGTCCGCACCAACTCCGGCGCGAACGGCTCGATCATGCCGTGACCTTCGGCCATGCGACGGATCCACTTGTCGGACTTGATGGACATGAGTAGCGCTTCCTGTGCGGTGGGCCGGGAACTCCGGCCGCGAAAAATCCGCGTAGTTTAGGGCAAGCACGGCGTGAGTGAAAGTCAGCCGCGCCTGCCCCGATCGATCAGGTATTCTGGATCACGATATTGGGAAACTTATGCGTCATGTCCTTGGACTTCTCAGCGATGCTGACGGCCACCTTGCGCGCAATCGACTTATAGGTCTGCGCGATCCGGCCGTCGGGATCCGACACCACGGTCGGCGCACCACGATCGGCCTCCTGACGGATCTGCAGGTCCAGCGGCAGGGCCCCAAGGAAAGGAATGCTGTAGTCCGAACACATCGTCTCACCGCCACCCTGGCCAAAGATGTGCTCTTCGTGACCGCACTTCGAACAGATGTGGATGCTCATGTTCTCCACCACCCCCAGGATGGGCACTCCGACCTTCTCGAACATCTTCAGCCCCTTGCGTGCGTCCAGCAAGGCAATGTCCTGCGGTGTGGTGACGATCACCGCCCCCGTCACCGGCACGCTTTGCGACAGCGTCAACTGGATATCGCCCGTACCCGGCGGCATGTCGATGACGAGGTAGTCCAGATCCTTCCAGTGCGTTTCCTTCAGCATCTGGGTCAGGGCCTGTGTCGCCATCGGGCCACGCCACACCATCGGCGTATCGATATCGACCAGAAAGCCGATCGACATCGCCTGCAGACCATAAGCCTCCAGCGGCTCCATGGTCTTGCCGTCGAGCGACTCGGGCCGGCGATCGCCGATGCCCAGCATCTGAGGCTGCGAAGGGCCGTAGATGTCCGCGTCGAGCATGCCGACACGAGCCCCTTCGGCAGCCAGCGCCAAAGCCAGGTTCACGGCCGTCGTGCTCTTGCCGACCCCACCCTTGCCCGAGGCAACGGCAATGATGTTCTTCACCCCAGGCAACAGCTTCACGCCATGCTGCACCGCATGCGCAACCACCTTGCTGCGAACCTCGACCTTCAACGCGCCAACGCCTGGCACAGCGGCCAGCGCCTGACAGGCCAGATCCCGGATCAGATCATGCTGACTCCTGGCCGGATAGCCCAATTCGATTTCGAAGCCGACATCCGAACCGTTGATCACGACGTTACGGATGCAGCGCGCGGAAACAAGATCCTTACCGGTGTTCGGATCAATGACGGACTTCAGCGCATCGGTAATGACTTCCTGGGTAATGCTCATATCGGGTTCCTTCGAGATCGGTTCTTCCGCGGTCTGGCGGCACGACACGGATCATACCGGACGATGCACAATCACTCACCCTCGCCCGCACAGGGGTTTCTATTCGCTGAAAATGCCGGATAATATGCTTTTCGCCTAATCACTTACCGGACCCTCCCGATGCGACTGTCCCGTCTTACCACATCCCCCTCCGTGCTGTACTCCCTCGCCCTGAGCGCACTGCTGCTTTCGGGCTGTGCCACCCAAGGCAGACACGCCGAACCGAGTGCCGAACCCCCTGCCACCACTGTTGGCGCTACACCCGCGTACGACTGGGCGCCTTTGCAGCAGGCACTGTCCGGGGCACTAGCGGAGATCCCGGGTGCGGAAGTCACGACGACAGCAGGTAACGGCCTTCATCTGCGCATACCGGTTTCCGACGGCTTCGCGTCCGGTAGCGCCGCGCTCAAACCAACACTCGTGCAAGTACTGGATAGTCTGGTCGCACCACTCAACGACCACCCGAAGGTGCTGATCCACATCGTCGGTCACACCGACAGCGTCGGCAGCGAGATGTATAACCTGCAGTTATCCATCAAACGTGGTGAGGCGGTCATGGAGCATCTGCGCAGCCGTGGAATCGTGCTCGCCCGCCTGAGCGCGGATGGCAAGGGCGAGGCCGAACCCATTGCAGACAACGGCCGTGAAGCGGGCCGCGCACGCAATCGCAGGGTGGAAATCGTCCTTACCCTGGATCGCTGATCCAGTCTGACGCGTTGCCGTCAGCGGCTGTGTCGGACGCACCGGGGTTTCACGCCTAGGTGCGCCCGACATCGAACTGCGGGAGAGGCCCCGGGCTTTGTTAAACTCTAGGCTTTCGATTCACGCAAAGCCCATCATGCCCCGCAAGATTCTCGTCACCAATGCACTGCCCTATGCCAACGGCGACATTCATTTAGGCCACCTTGTCGGCTACATTCAGGGCGATATCTGGGTGCGCTTCCAGCGCATGCGGGGTAACACGGTCCACTACGTCTGTGCCGACGACACCCACGGCACGCCGATCATGTTGCGTGCGGAGAAGGAAGGTCTCACGCCCGAACAACTGATCAACCGGGTGCATGGCGAACATCTGCGTGACTTCACCGACTTCGGGGTCGCTTTCGACAACTACCACTCGACCCATAGCCCCGAAAACCGCGATTACGCCGGAGACATCTACGGCAAGCTCAGTCGCGGTGGGCTGATCGACACCCGCTCGATCGAGCAATACTACGACCCGGTCAAGGAAATGTTCCTGCCCGATCGTTTCATCAAGGGCGAATGCCCCAAGTGCGGCGCAGCGGATCAATATGGTGACAACTGCGAGGCCTGTGGCGCTGCCTACGCCCCTACCGAGCTGAAGAACCCCTACTCGGCAGTCTCCGGCGCCAAACCGGTACTGAAGACCTCGGAGCACTATTTCTTCCGCCTCTCCGACGACCGTGCAGTGGCCTTCCTGCGCGAATGGACACGCGGCACCAATGCAGCCGGCAGCCGGCGCCTGCAGACCGAAGCTGCCAACAAGATGAAGGAATGGCTGGGCGAAGAAGGCGAAAACAAACTATCCGACTGGGACATCTCGCGGGACGCACCCTACTTCGGCTTCGAAATTCCAGGAGCACCCGGCAAGTACTTCTATGTGTGGCTGGACGCCCCGATCGGCTACCTGGCAAGCTTCCGCAATCTGGCGGACAAGCGCGGTGATATCGCGGTCGAGGACTACACCGACGCCGTCCGCAGTGAGGCCGCCGGCACCGAGATGGTGCACTTCATCGGCAAGGACATCCTTTACTTCCACGCGCTGTTCTGGCCGGCAATGCTCAAGTTTGCCGGCTACCGCACCCCTAGCCAGCTGTGCGTAAACGGTTTCCTTACCGTCGATGGCGCAAAGATGTCGAAGAGCCGCGGCACCTTCATCACCGCGCGATCCTACGTGGAGCAGAAGCTCAACCCCGAGTGGCTGCGCTACTATTTTGCCGGCAAGTCGAACGGCACCATGGAAGACGTCGACCTCAATCTCGACGACATGATCGCCAAGGTCAACTCCGACCTGGTTGGCAAGTTCGTCAATATCGCCAGCCGCTGTGCCGGCTTCATCACCAAGCGTTTCGACGGCCAGCTGGGCGAAACCGATGTCACGGCCTGCAGCGAGTTTGCCGCTGCCTGGGCGGCCGACAGCCTCTCCAGCGCCTATGAAGAGCGTGACTACAGTCGTGCGCTGCGCGAAATCATGCGCCTTGCCGATGTCGCCAACCAGTTCGTCAACGACCACAAGCCCTGGGAGCTGGCCAAGCAGGAAGGACAGGACGCCCGGCTGCATCAGGTCTGCAGCACGGCACTGACCATGTTCCGCGACCTGACCCGCTACCTGAAGCCAGTGCTGCCGTCACTGGCCAGCCAGGTCGAACGTTTCCTGGGCGTTCCCGCCCTGCAATGGCAGGGTGATTGGGCGCCCCTGCCTGCCGGCCACAAGGTGGAGGCCTACAGTCACCTGATGACCCGAATCGAGCGCAAGCAGATCGATGCCCTGCTCGAAGCCAACCGCGAATCCCTCGCACCAAGCACGGCCCAGCCGCAAGCGAAGGCCGTCGCGGCCTCGCCGCAGCGCCATGCCGAGAAGCAACAACACACAGCACAGGCAGCAGAGACGGCGTCACCCCACATCTCGATCGACGACTTCACCAAGATCGACCTGCGCATCGCGCGCATCGTCGATGCCCAGCATGTGGAAGGCGCAGACAAACTGATCCGGCTACAACTCGATATCGGCGAATGCGACGAGGCGGGCAACCCGAAACCCCGGCAGGTCTTTGCCGGCATCAAGTCAGCTTACGATCCCGTCACGCTGGTCGGCCGGCTGACCGTCATGGTTGCGAACCTGGCTCCTCGCAAGATGAAATTTGGCATGAGCGAAGGCATGGTACTGGCCGCCTCTGACCCGGACGGCACGACCGCCGGGCTGTATATCCTGGCGCCAGACGATGGCGCCACCCCGGGCATGCGGGTCAAGTAAGATCATGCCGCTGACGCCCTCAAAACGCTGGATCGCACTCACGCGCGCCGGCCGAGGGCGTCGATCTCCGTAACCCCTGTGGCACGCAACTCACCCACATAAAGGCATACGGAGACGACATGAAGATCAGCTTTCGCCCCAAACTTCTGGACACACTGCCCGACTATGGACGTGCGTCCTTCACCCAGGACCTTTCTGCCGGCATCACGGTCGGCGTACTTGCACTGCCGCTGGCCATGGCTTTTGCGATCGCCAGCGGACTATCGCCGACTGCGGGCATCTGGACCGCCATCGTCGCCGGCCTGCTGATTTCCCTGCTCGGTGGCTCGCGCGTCCAGATCGGGGGCCCAACCGGCGCCTTCATCCCCATCATCTACGCCATCGTGGTCGACTACGGCGTGCAGAACCTGCTGATCGCCACCATGATGTCCGGCGTGATGCTACTGGCCATGGGCGCATTCCGGCTCGGCAGCATGATCCGCTTCATTCCACTGTCGGTGGTCATCGGTTTCACCAATGGCATCGCCGTCGTCATCTTCATGTCCCAGATCAAGGACTTCCTCGGGTTGAAGATCGACAACCTGCCCGGTGAGATCTTCGCCAAGCTTGAGGCGCTCTATCAGGCGCTCCCGAGCATTCACCTCCCGACCGTCGCGGTCGCAGTCATCTCGCTCGCCGTGTTGTTGCTGTGGAATCGTCAGGCGGGCAAAGTGGCGTGGATGCGGCGCATGCCCGGGCCACTGGCGGTACTGATCATCGCCACCGCGGTCAACGCCTTGCTGGCACTGCCGGTCGACACCATCGGCAGTCGCTTCGGCGGCATTCCGCAAGAGCTGCCGAACATCGGTCTACCCGAACTGAGCCTGAGCACGCTGGGCAAGCTGATCGCACCGGCCCTGACCATCGCCCTGCTCGGCGCCATCGAATCCCTATTGTCGGCACGCGTCGCCGACAGTCAGATCGACGACAGGCATGACCCCAACCAGGAGCTGATGGCCCAGGGGATCGCCAACGTGGCGGCCCCCCTGTTCGGGGGCTTTGCCGCCACCGGCGCCATCGCCCGCACCGCCACCAACATCCGCACCGGCGGACGCACCCCAGTAGCGGGCATCATTCATGCCCTGGTGCTGCTTGCCATCGTGCTGGCGCTGGCGCCACTGGCCAGCAGCATCCCGCTGGCGACGCTGTCGGCGATCGTCGTCGTGGTGTCGATCAACATGGGGGAATGGCATGCCTTCTCGCTGAAGGAACTGGCGCGCTACTCGCTGCAGTACCGCACCATCCTCCTCGGCACCTTCGTCGTCACGGTGATCTTCGACCTGACGCTGGCAGTCGAGCTCGGCATGGTGCTCGCCAGCCTGTTCTTCATCTACCGCATGTCGGACCTGACCCGCATCGAGCGCATCCCGCTCGAGGACTTCTACGGCGTCCAGGCCTTGACGAGGGACGATGGCAGCCCGCGCATCCTCGCCTACCGGATGTTCGGCAGCCTGTTCTTCGGCGCCGCCAACAAACTGGAGAACCTGCTGCTGATGCAGGACGGACACCCGGATGTCGTGATCCTGGACATGGACAAGGTCATCAACATCGACACCACCGGACTGGATATCCTGCAGACCCTGCATCGCAATCTGCAAAAGCGTGGCGCCTCGCTGGTGCTGAGCGGGCTCAACTCTCAGCCCGGTTCGCTGGTGTTCCGCTCGGGTTTCCTCGAGCAGTTGGGTGACGACAACGTGACCGCCAACATCACCGAAGCCCTGATCCGCGCCCAACGCATCGGCGGGCACGAGCCGGAAGTCGCCTACACCTGATGAAGTGGCAGCGCAGCGCGCTGCCCGGTCACCCGCTCTGCCGCGGCACGATAGTGCCGCTGCGCCTCATCCTTCCGATCGAGCTGCTCGAGCAAGCGGGCAAGCGCCAGGTGCGTATCCACCGCGGGCGCCAATCCTAGCGAGGCTTCAAGATAGCTCTGCGCCTTGCCCCACAGTTGCGCGACGATGCACAGACGCCCCAACGAGAAAAGCAGCCCGGCATCACGCGGATGAAGTTTCAACCAGTTCTCGGCCCGCCCCAGGCAGGACATCGCATCCCCAGCACCTTCGCCGCAATGGGCATACAGACGGGCAAGTGCCTCATCCCATTCGGCGTCGAGCATGCGCTCGACGTTTCGTCGGGCCAGCGCTCCCTGCCCCGCCTCGGCCAGCACCGGCAACGCACGCTCGACCAGGCGCCGGTCATCGAGTTCGGCAGACGGAATCTCGTTCCACAACTGCTCCAGACCTGCCGCATCACGGGCCCGCTCGCGAAAACGCTCCAGATGGGCTCGTCTTAGCAGCGGCAGCGCCTGATCATCCGACAAGGCCTTGTGCTTGCGCAATTGCCGGGTCAGACGCAGCACTTCATCCCACCGCCCCAATGCAGAGGCAACACGCAGCGAAAGCCGCAGCACGGCAATATGCCGATGACCCGCAGCCTTGATCTGCTCGAGCAAGGTTTCGGCCTCGGCAAACCGCCGGTGGTCCACCGCCAGCTCGGCCTCGGTCATCAAGCGCGCGACCCTTGACTCCTCACCCTGATCGGCGGCACGGCCGATCCAGATGCGATAGCGTGTGTCGTCATGCATTGCATGAGCGGCACGTGCAGCAACCAAGGCAGCCATCGCCGGACTGTCCCCCGCCGAAAATGCCGTAGACGCAGCTTTCAACGACTGGGCAAAACGTCCTTCAAACAAGGTTCGCAGCGCATCACGCAAAGCCTGTCCGGCACGCTCACGCCGCCGCCGCTCACGCCACTGTCCCACGACTGCGGGCAAAGCCAGCGTACGGCGCACCAGGCGGACGAGCAGGTAGCCCACCAGAAAGGCCACCACTAGCAGGACGATCAACAGGTTCAGCGACAACTGAGCACGCCATGGCGGCATGACCACCAATACATACCCCTCGTTCAGCCCCGCCAGCATGGCCACACCCGCTGCCAGCGCAAAAATCCCGATCAACCAGATCAATACACGCATCGATCGTCCCTCAGGAACCGGGGTTCACGGTTGCGCCGCGAGCACCGCCCGCTTCGGGCCTGGCGTCGGACGGACGGGCTTCGGGCGGCTCAACCTGCGGCTCTCGCCCCCCTCGTGACTGAAAGAGACGAAGGGCAGAGAGGCTGGCAGCCAGATCATGACGCTCGACCTTGACCGGCATGGCCTCAAGCGCCTTCAGTTCGGCCAGCGCAAGCTGCACGCCCTCATCGCGCGAATCGAAGAACCGTTCGATCCAGGTACGCGCCTCAGCGAGGTCAACGGCATAGCTTCGCCCATCGCCTGCCAGCAAGGCCAATCTGGCAGTCAGCAGACGGATGCGCAGATTTTCGCGCAGATAGGTGCTCTGCGACGGTGCCAGCAACACCGGCTCAGCGCCTTGCTGGAGACGCTCGACCCGGATCAGCGAACGCAGGTCGTGCCACACATCCAGCGCCAGTTGAGCGGCGAAATCCAGCACCTTGGACCCACCCTCGGTTACAAGCGGTGTGGACACCTCGGGCTGCACTGCCTCAACCTCTCCCGCAAAAGTCAGCGGCAGCACATCCACGCGGTCAAGCAAGCGCTCCAGGCGCAGGGCGATACCCGACACATCCACCACGGCGAGCCGACGCAGATGCTCGATATCGGTCGCCAGCGCCCGACGTAGCGGCGCAAGCTGTCCGCGGTCATGCACCGCAAGGCGCGCTTCAGCCGACTGAAGGGCCACCAGAGCACCCTCGACGTTGCCTGCCAACTGCAACTGCTGCGCGGCCAGCGTGACAGCCTGATCCACTTCGGCGATCACACCGTCATCCTGTGAACGGGAAAACTGCTGGTACAGTGACTCCAGCGCCGCCGCTTGCCCCTCGGCAGCCTCCATCTTGGACTCAACCACCGCCAGCTTGCCCTGCAGCGAGGCAATGACATCCTGCTGCTGGCGTGCCAGCGCCTTCACCTCGGAAACCTGCAGATCGCTATCGGTCAATCGACGGGCCAACTCCGCACGCAGTCCATCGGCCTCGCCGCGTACGGACCACGCCTGCCAACCGGCCACACCGGCGCCACCCAGAGCAATCACGGCCAGCAACAGCGCCCAACCGGGCAGCGCTCCACTACGCGGAACATCCGCAGACGGTGGGGACGCGGCACCGGCAACACTGGCGGTCGCGGTATCCTTTGAGGGCTCGACCTGCTCCGCAGCGGGAGAGGGAGACGGAAGCGTAAGGGCGGGCGTTTCTTCTTTCATGCCGAGAGTTTAACCAAAGTGACGAGTCAACGCGCGCAGGATGCCCTCATCGCCGGCTTCAGTCTCGACCACGTGGCCAAAACCACAATCCCGGCTCTGAGCCGCAATACGCGGATGACTTGCAAAAACAGGAACCTCGGCCAATAGATGGATGCCTTCATCGCCGACCAAGGCCCGCAGGTTCCGGACACCTTCACTACTGGTCAACACCAAGGCATCCAGTCTCCCTTCGCGGGCGGGCTGCAACAGGATGCCAGGATCAATGACCGGGCAACTGCGACAATAACAGCTCAGGTATTCCACCGTCGCACCGCGGGCTCGTAGCGTCTCACCCAACAGGTCGCGGCCGCCATCGCCACGTAACACCAGCACGTGCCTTCCACGGACGGCATCTGCCGCAAATTCAGGCAAAGCTAGCACCGCCTCGCTGTCAAAGCCACTCGCCGGCGCCACGACCCGAGCAAAGCCTCGTTCAGCCAGCGCCCGCTCGCTACCCTTGCCAACCGTCGCGACGGCCAGACTGCCTGGCCAGTCACGCCGCGCAAGCAGGGCGTCCAGACCATACCGAACGGCGTTGGGGCTAACGAAGAAGGCCAGATCAAAGGTACCGAGACGCGCAGCCACGTCATCGAAGCGATCCGGCGCCCAAACCGGCGCTATGTCCAATACCGGAAACAACAACACACGCCCACCGAGCGCCTCAATGCCCTGCACAAGGCTCCCGGCCTGCTCCCTGGGTCGCGTCACCGCAATCAACCGGTCCTTCAGGACGGTGGCAGCACGACTCGCGAGATGGCCCCCGCGCGCGGTCATCGCGATGCGGTTTCTCAGCCCAGCTCGGCCAGGATGCCTTCCGCGCCCTGGGCCAGCAGATCATCGGCAAGCGCGCGGCCGATTTCCTCGGCGGCGGAGGGGTTCCCCTCGCGTTCGGCCCGGATGATGCGACTACCGTCGGGCAGCGCGACAAAACCACGCAACCACAGCATTCCACCGCGAATCTCGGCATAGGCGCCCAGCGGTACCTCACAGCTACCGGCAAGCGCCCGCGCAACCGTCCGCTCGGCACGCACACAAGCCGAAGTGTCGGCATCGTTGAGCAGCTGCAGATACTGGATGACCTCGCGCCGCGACGACAGACACTCGATTCCCAACGCGCCCTGCCCCGCGGCCGGCAACGAAACCTCGGACGGCAAGGTACTGCGGATGCGATCCGCCAGCCCCAGGCGGATCAGGCCTGCGGCAGCCAGGATGATGGCATCGTACTGACCCTCGTCGAGCTTGCGCAGCCGGGTGTCGAGATTACCCCGGAGACTGGTGACCCCCAGGAACGGGTACATCGCATGCAGTTGGGACTCACGCCGTAGCGAGGAGGTACCCACCACCGTCCCAGGCGGCATATCGGCGAGCGAGTCGTAGCGATTTGACACGAAGGCATCGAGCGGCACCTCACGGGCCGAGATGCAGGCCAGCGTGAATTCGTCACCCATGACCATGGGAACATCTTTCATCGAGTGCACGGCGATGTCTGCACGCCCATCGAGCAGGGCCGTTTCCAGTTCCTTGACGAACAAGCCCTTTCCCCCCACCTTCGCAAGCGGCCGATCAAGGATCTGGTCACCGCGTGTCGTCATGCCAAGCAACTCCACCCGGCAGCCGGGATACAATCCCTCGAGACGTGCCTTGACATGTTCGGCCTGCCACAGCGCAAGACGGCTTTCACGCGTGGCGATGGTAATGCGCTCGGGCGGCACGGGCGCGCTGGCCCCAGGGTAGACAGTGCTCACGGTAGAGGAACTCATGCAGGGAGATCGAAGTTCATGCGGCTGAATGCAGTGTTTTGCGGCATCGCAGCATCAGGGTTGGCACCAATGGCGCGCAAGATGGCCGTGATTCTAGCATGCGTACCCATGACGCTGAGTGCGGCCACGACCCTGCCCAAGGCAGGCGACCTGGCCGCCGATGCAACAGACATGCGCAAGCATGGCAAGCCCATGGTGATCTTGTACAGCCGTGCGGACTGCAGTTGGTGCGATCAGGCCAGGCGCTACCTGGTGCCCATGTCGACCGCCAGGGAAAGCCGCGACCTCGCGATCTTCCGGCAGGTAGATATCGACACACAGACAGCAATGACGGACTTCGCGGGTCGGCGCAGCAACCATGGCGCCTTTGCCCGGACACAGAAGGCCAGCCTGACCCCCACTGTTGTCCTGTATGACGCTGATGGACGGGAGCTTGGAGACCCCATCATCGGCATGCGCCTGCCAGATTTCTATGGACAATACCTGAACAACGCCATCATGGACGCCCGCAAGCGCCTCGAATCACGCTGAAAACCCCGATAACCTGCCAGCCATCATCATGACCCAAGACAAGGACGCGCCCCTGCGCGAAGACATCCGCCTGCTCGGCCGCCTGCTCGGCGACACCGTGCGTGATCAGCAGGGCGAAGCCAGCTTCGAGTTGATCGAGCGTATCCGCCAGACCTCGGTACGCTTCCGGCGCGACGACGACCTTGCCGCACGCCGCGAACTCGAAGGCACCCTGGATGCGTTGTCGCGCGAACAGACCATCCAGGTCGTCCGGGCATTCAGCTACTTCTCCCATCTCGCCAACATTGCCGAGGACCAGCACCATATCCGACGCAGCCGCGCCCATTTGCTGGCAGGTTCCGCGCCGCGCGAAGGCAGCCTCAGCCACGCAATCGCCCACGTGCTGGACAACAACATTGCCAGCCCGGCCGAACTGGGCAGCTTCTTCGACACCGCACTGGTCTCGCCGGTGCTGACCGCCCACCCGACCGAAGTCCAGCGCAAGAGCATCCTCAACTGTCAGACCGTCATCGCCCGTCTGCTCGACGAACGCGACCGGATGCAATTGACGCCTGAAGAGTCTGCGGCAAACCTGGACGCACTGCGCCGCGCCGTGCTCACCCTGTGGCAGACCCGCATGCTGCGCCCCGCCCGACTGTCGGTCATTGACGAGGTCAGCAACGGCGTGTCCTACTTCGAGACCACGTTCCTGAGCGAACTGCCGCGTCTCTACGCCGGGCTGGAAGATCGCCTCGCAGCCGCTGACCCTAACTTGGCCGGACACGAACTGCCGGCATTTCTGCAGGTCGGCAGCTGGATCGGTGGCGACCGTGACGGCAACCCCTTCGTCACCGCTGAAGTGCTTGAGCGCGCGCTGACAATGCAGGCCAGCGCCGCGCTCGGCTACTACCTCGACGAGCTGCACACCCTGGGCTCGCAACTGTCGCTGGCGCTGGGTCTGGTCAGCGCATCGGACGCCCTGCTCGCACTGGCGGACCACTCGCCCGATCATTCACCCCATCGCAGCGACGAACCCTACCGCCGGGCCATCTCCGGCATCTATGCGCGGCTGTCAGCCACTCACCGCGCACTGCTGGGTACCGACCCGGTACGCCATCCGGTTGCCGACGCAGCGCCTTATCCGAGTGTGGATGCATTCGCGGCTGATCTCGACACCATTCATCGCTCGCTGGTCGCCAATGGCAGCGCGGCCCTGGCACGAGGCAGGCTGCGGCAACTGCGCCGCGCACTCAAGGTGTTCGGCTTTCACCTCGCACCCATCGATCTGCGCCAGAACTCCGACGTACACGAACGCGTCGTTGCCGAGTTGCTCGCGCTGGCTCAGCCCGGCACCGATTACCTTTCACTGGACGAATCCGGTCGCTGCGAACTGCTGCTCAACGAACTGGCCACTGCACGCCCGCTGGCCTCGCCCCACGTCAGCTATTCGGCAGACACCGAATCCGAGCTGGCGATCTTCCGCGCCGCCCGTGCCGCACACCTGCGTTTCGGCCAGGCCGCCATCCGCAACTGCATCATCTCCAAGACTGACGACGTCTCCGACCTGCTTGAACTGGCTGTCCTGCTGAAGGAGGCCGGCCTGCTGCGCCCGCTGGAGAACGCACTCGACGTGAACATCATTCCGCTGTTCGAGACCATCGGCGACCTGGACAACGCCGCCGCGGTCATGGACCGGCTGTTTTCCATCCCGCTCTATCGCGGCCTGTTGAGCGAATCGCGTGACGATTCGCAAGAGGTGATGCTGGGCTACTCGGACAGCAACAAGGATGGCGGCTTCCTCACCTCAGGATGGGCGCTCTACAAGGCAGAAGGCGAACTGATCGAGGTTTTCGGACGTCACGGTATCCGCCTGCGCCTGTTCCATGGCCGGGGTGGCTCGGTGGGTCGCGGTGGCGGCCCCAGCTACCAGGCCATCCTGGCCCAACCCGAAGGCGCGGTACAAGGCCAGATCCGGCTGACCGAACAAGGCGAGGTCATCGCCGCCAAGTACGGCAACCCGGAGGTGGGTCGACGTAACCTCGAAGTGCTGGTCGCAGCGACGATCGAAAGCAGCCTGCGCGCGGACGGCGCCAAACCGACGCCGGCCACGTTCATCGACGCCATGCAGCAACTGTCGGATACCGCATTCCAGAGCTACCGCGGCCTCGTGTACGAGACACCCGGTTTCGAACAGTACTTCTGGGAATCGACCGTCATCGCTGAAATTGCCGGATTGAACATTGGCTCGCGCCCGGCGTCGCGCAAGAAAGGCACCCGCATCGAAGACCTTCGCGCCATTCCGTGGGTGTTTTCATGGTCACAATGCCGTTTGATGCTGCCAGGATGGTATGGCTTCGGATCGGCAGTCAAGCAGTGGCTCGCCAGCCATCCGGATGACGGACTGGCGCAATTGCAAGCCATGTACCGCGACTGGTCCTTCTTCAGCACCCTGCTGTCGAACATGGACATGGTACTGGCCAAGACCGACCTCGCCATCGCGTCACGCTACGCCGCCCTGGTCAAGGACGTCACGCTAAGGACCTCGATCTTCGAGCGCATCCGCCATGAATGGCAGGCAACGGTCGATGCGCTGCTTGCCATTACCGGACAGGCGGAATTGCTGGCTGACAACCCCTTGCTGAAGCGCTCGATCCGCAACCGCTTCCCCTATCTGGATCCGCTCAATCATGTGCAGGTCGAACTGTTGCGGCGACACCGCGAACAAGGTGACGACGAGCGTATCCGCCTCGGCATCCATATCTCGATCAACGGAGTGGCCGCGGGCCTTCGCAACAGCGGCTGACCACGACGCATGACGCAGCCGGCCCGGACTCCGGGCTGGCAATGCGCCCTGTCCTAGACGCCGAGAGCCTGCTTGACGACCGGCCATTGCCGGCGACTGACAGGTAATTGCTCATCGGAATCCCTTAGCAGGATTGCCCAATGCGCTTCCCCCTCGTGCTCACCGGCCCGCACCACGCCTGCAACCGCGCTGCGTGCTACCAGGCAGTTGCGATGCACACGCAGGAAGCGCTCACCAAATTCGTGCTCGATCTGCACCAGCGTCTCGTCCAGCAAGTAATCCCGCTCCCCCGTCCGCGCAGTGACATACTTCTGCTCGGCGCGTAGGTAAAGCACCGCATCGACCGGCACCAGCAGGATCCGCCCCCGCTCACTGACACTGAAATGCTGCCGTCGCCCGGTCGCCAATGACTCGAGCACCTGACGATCCAGCGGTTCGCGCCTGACCTTACCCAACGCCGCAGCAAGCCGCTCGGCCCGCACCGGCTTCAACAAGTAGTCCACCGCTGCCACATCGAAGGCCTGGACGGCGTACTCGTCATAAGCAGTGGTAAAAATCACCCCAGGCGGGCGGGCAAGCGCCCCCAGATGGCGGGCGAGCTCCACGCCATCCATCAGCGGCATGCGGACGTCGGCCAGTACCACATCGGCATCAGTCGCCTCCAGAAGGCGCAAGGCCTCCACCCCGTTTGCCGCCATTCCGACAATTCGGGTCGGACAACTGACGGCCAGGTCACCCAACAGATCGCGCAACCTCGTCCTGGCCGGAGCCTCGTCGTCGACGATCAGCACATTCAACGGCACATGGCTCATTCTGCAGACATCCTCACCGGTAGATGAATACGTACGCGGTAGCGATCGGCCCCACCATCGATCTCAAGCCTCGCCTCCAGATCGTAAAACAGCATCAGCCGCTCGCGAATGTTCTCAAGCGCCATGTTGTTCCCATGATGATGCGACCCACCTGGCGCCGCCGGATTCTCGACTTCGAGCAGCAGATCCCGCCCCTGCCGCTGGATCCGGACCCGGACAACACCGGTTCCGGCCAAGGGCTCGACGCCGTGATACACCGCGTTCTCGAGCAAGGGCTGCAGCAGCAGGGGCGGCACCAGAATGCGCTTCAAGGCCGCCACATCCCCCTCCAGTTGCCATTGCACCTCCAGTCGCTCGGCCAGGCGCAACTGCTCCAGCCCCAGGTAACGCTCACACAAGGCAAGCTCTTCACCCAGTGGCACCAAGTTTCGATTCTCCCGCATCAGCGCACGAAACAACTCGGCCAGTTCCTCCAGGCCACGCTCGGCACGGCGCGGATCGGAGCGGATCACCCCGAGCACGGCATTGAGGGTATTGAACAGAAAATGGGGCCGGATCCGTGCGGTCAAGGCCTGCAGCCGTGCCTCTGTCAGCGCGGGCGAGAACAAGCGGCTGCGATAGTCGAAGTACATCAGACTCACTAGCGCCGCCCCCAGAGCCCAGCTCATCCAGCGCACAAGGCTGCCATTCTCACTGCCCTGCAGAATCGGCCAGGTCAGCGCCACCGACGCCAGGGCCACGCCGGCAACGACCAGCGCAGCCAGTCGAGACGCCATCTTGCTTAGCGCCGGCGCCACCCCATACAAAGTCAGCATTGCGAGAAACAGCGGCAGCTCGACACGACCCGCCATCAGTAACAGTTCTGACATCAAGTCGGCAGGCACATCGACACGCACCAGCACGGTCAAGACCGCAAGCAGATTGACCAACAGCATGGCGCGCAGCATCACGCCAAGATTGCGGAAATCCGGCAGGGGCGCAGCAGCAGGCGTACGAGGCTTTTGCTTTATACTTTTCATCTCGGAGCAGGCAGCACAGCAGGCTCTCGCACAAGTAGCACTCCGTCAGCAAGCACTACCGCGAAACGGGCCTGACATGCCCGCCGCGACATCATCCTCAGTTAAGGCATTATGACAGATCAAGCCGCGCCCCAGCCCCACGACATCGACTCTGCCAACACCAGCAAGGCCTGGTCCGGACGCTTCTCCGAGCCGGTCTCGGATCTCGTCAAGCGTTACACCGCATCGGTGTATTTTGACCAGCGCATGGCGCAGCAGGATATCCGTGGATCGCTCGCGCATGCGAAGATGCTGGCCCGCCAGGGCATCATTGCAGCGGCCGATCTGGCTGACATCGAACGAGGCATGGCCCAGATACTGGGGGAGATCGAGCGTGGCGAGTTTGTCTGGAGCCTTGATGACGAGGACGTCCACCTCAACATCGAGAAGCGCCTCACCGCCCTGGTGGGCGATGCAGGCAAACGCCTGCATACCGGCCGCAGCCGCAACGACCAGGTTGCAACCGACATACGCCTTTGGCTACGCGACGCCATCGACCAGATCCTGATCCTGATCGGCGAGTTCCAGCGCAAGCTGCTCGATGTTGCCGAAGCCCATGCTGCCACTCCAATGCCGGGTTTCACGCATCTTCAGGTGGCCCAACCGGTGACTTTCGGCCACCACTTGATGGCCTACTACGAAATGAGCCGCCGCGATGCCGAGCGCTTCGCTGACTGCCGCAAGCGCGTCAATCGCCTGCCCTTGGGCAGTGCGGCCCTGGCGGGCACCAGCTACCCGATCGATCGCGAGTTCGTCGCAGCCGAACTTGGCTTCGACGAGGTCTGCTACAACTCGCTCGACGCGGTCAGCGACCGTGACTTTGCCATCGAATTCTGCGCTGCAGCGGCGTTGCTGATGACCCACTTGTCGCGACTGTCGGAGGAGCTCATCCTGTGGATGAGCCCTCGCGTGGGCTTCATCGACCTGGCGGACCGCTTCTGCACCGGTTCTTCGATCATGCCGCAGAAAAAGAACCCGGACGTACCGGAACTGGTCCGCGGCAAGACCGGGCGCGTCAACGGCAGCCTCATCGCCCTGCTCACCCTGATGAAGGGTCAGCCGCTGGCCTACAACAAGGACAACCAGGAGGACAAGGAACCCCTGTTCGATACCGCCGACACGGTCATCGATACCCTGCGCATCTACGCTGACATGATCACCGGTATCAAGGTCAAGGCCGACGCCATGCGCGGCGCACTGTCGCAGGGCTATGCCACGGCAACCGACCTGGCCGACTACCTGGTCAAACAAGGCCTGCCCTTCCGTGATGCGCACGAGGCTGTTGCGCTTGCGGTGCGCGCGGCAGAAGGCCGGGGCTGCGACCTGCCCCAGTTCAGCCTCGAAGAGTTACGGGCGGCCATGGCACATGTCCCCGGCGCGGCAGAGCGCGTTGGACCGGAAGTATTCGAGGTGCTCACCGTCGAAGGCTCGCTCGCGTCCCGCAGTCATGTCGGCGGCACGGCCCCGGAACGCGTCCGTGCCGCAATTGCTGCTGCACGCAAACGACTGGCCTGATCGGACATGGCGACGAACAGGATCGGCAAGTACGAGATTCGTCGCCTGCTGGGCGAAGGGGCCACCAGTGCTGTCTTCCTGGCCTGGGACCCCTTCCGCCAGCGTGATGTAGCCATCAAGCAGCTCTTCCCTGAAGTCGTCAGCGACCAGCAGCGAGGCCGTCTGTACCGGCAACTGCTGCTCAACGAGGCCGCGCTTGCCGGCAAGCTCGCTCACCCACACATCGTGCAGATCTACGATGCGGTCATCAGCGACAACGATGCCTATGTGGTCATGGAGTATGTCCCTGGCGGGACGCTCGAGCCACTGACCCGCCCAGGTCAATTGCTACCGTTCGAGCGCCTGATCGAAATCATTTTCAAGTGCACCCGCGCGCTCGACTACGCCTTTCACCAAGGCATCACCCACCGTGACATCAAGCCGGCCAACATCCTGCTGACTGCGGCCGGCGGTAGCGACATCCGGATCTCGGACTTCGGTGCGGCGCTGCAGACTGCCAGCGACACCACCCAGATTACCGGCATCGGCTCACCCGCCTACATGTCACCCCAGCAAGTGCGGGAGATGCCGCTCGATCACCGCACCGACATCTACTCACTGGGCGTGGTGATGTACCAGTTGCTGACCAGTCGCCTGCCGTTCGAAGCCGATAACAACTACGGACTGATCTACCGTATTGCCCACGAAACGCCGGTCCCCCCCATTGACCTGCGGCCGGAGATCCCTCTGGCGCTAGACGCGATCGTACGCCGCGCAATGGAAAAGGAGCTCGACCGCCGCTACCAGAGCTGGGCAGAGTTCTCGCATGACCTCGCCCTGGCCTTCCGCAACCGCAGCGTGGCGCTCGACCGTCATGCCCTGCCCGAGGCCGAAAAGTTTCAGACCCTGCGCAGCATTGCCTTTTTCCGCGAGTTCGCCGATGCCGAACTGTGGGAGGTGATCACCCTGGCTCAATGGAGCCACCTCAAACCAGGCACCGTCATCATGAAAGAAGGCGAAGCCGGAGACCACTTCTGCTTTCTGGCCAACGGCGAAGCCCAGGTCAAGAAAAGAGGCAAGCTGTTGAACATCCTGACCGCCGGCGAGTGTTTCGGCGAGATGGCGTTGTTTTCTGCCGGTGGCGGGATCCGGTCAGCCTCTGTCGAAGCCAATACCGAGGTCGACGTCATCACCATTCGCGCCCGCGCGCTACAGCGCGCATCCGACACCTGCAGGATGCACTTCTACAAGGCCTTCCTCGAGGTGTTATCCACCCGGCTGTCTCTGGCCAGCGCCCGTATCGCGAACCTTTGATGCAGCACGGAAGCGGACGGCATGCGCAAGCTGCCGCCCCATCTTCGTCGACAGATGGCGGATCAACAAGCCCGGCGGCATACGGAGGCGGTGATACCGAACCTGCGCAGCCCACCCCCCCATGCGGCGCTTCAAGCCAGGGACAGTATCCGGATCATGCGGCAACATCGTCGCCGACATCAACCAGTCCATGCCACGGCACGCCAGGCCCATCGGCGGCGCAACAACCTCGCGAACCGGCGTCCCGAGCCAAAGCCCGCAGTATCTCAGCGCATAAGCCAGCAAACCCGAGGCGCCGTGGCATTGGGCACGCGTCGCCAGTTGGCACCAATCTGC
>Ga0075012_10001913_pt1 | contig 20774 bp, 20 predicted proteins | sample All_14_2_FD_71474 | JGI IMG/M metagenome (GOLD analysis project Ga0075012, IMG submission 71474) | Freshwater microbial communities in response to fracking from Pennsylvania, USA - Allegheny Zone_MetaG_DW_15 | ecosystem: Environmental > Aquatic > Deep subsurface > Groundwater > Drilled... | reverse complement strand
GCGATCCGAGCGGCGTTGTATGACTCCTTGTGCCGCGCGACAGTGTTTGAGAGCTGATAGGGCGAGACGATGATCCCAAGGTCGGCATTTGTCCTCAAAACGGCTCCAGCTAGCTCATCCAGCATCCTGAGTCGGATTGAATCGCTAGTTACCTTCACAATCACCTTGATCGGTACGGTTCCAAGCGTCGATTCACAGAGCAATTCATGTCCGCCGAACCGTGATTTCTGTTTCGTTTCGCGCCTGTCAAGGATTTGCACGTCTCCATAGCCTGAACGAGCAAGCATCTTGGACGTGACGAGGAGCAAGCTGTGGAGCGAGCAGGTTTGCAGTACAGAATTTAGTTCCTTCTGGTTCATCGCGAACCTCCTTTCTTACTTGATTGATAGCCGCTTGGATAGCGCGAGGTGACCCACCGACCAGGTTTGATATTGGCAAAGGCTGGTTTGATATCTCCAAATTCGTCGGTGGCGTTTTCCGGAAGGCATCCTTGGCATCCCATGAGGTCGCACGTGTTATTAGTCAGAAACCGGCCCAGTTCAGCTACTAAGTCCCGTGGATCGATCCGATATCCGACAGCTGCTTCGAGAGCCGAAGTCACTCGTGCCACCATCGCAAACGAGGGATTCATTTTCCCGTTGATAAGACGGGAGACGGAGGAGGCACTTACTCTCGCGTCTTTAGCAAGGCGAGCCACGCCACAAAAGGCGTACCGGTTTGTATGAGCCATCACATCGGCAATGCGATTGATGGTCGGCCCGAAGGCCTGCTTAGTGGGTGTTTTTGTCATGCATCTATTGGACCACGCCGAACAAAACCCGCACAACCACTTGACCCCGGATGCAATCGTTGCACAACTCGAATAAAACTACTTCAGGTTTATTTTAATATTGGTTGGATTGTATTTCCTGTCGTTGATTTCGAGCCGCACGGATTTATGTCTATCAGTACGTTTATGCAATTGTTGCCTTACGTGAGTGAATTTCGACTACCAGACAGACTTTCTCGATACTTTCCGATATGTGGCTCCCAACACCTACATCTGCCGATATCAAAAGTTTCCGGACTATGGTCCAGGAGCGGTTTTCGATACAGTTAAGTGAGAGCGAAGCTCAACTATACGCAACAAATTTATTACAAATCTATTTTCTATTGCCTTATGCGAACAGTTCTCTACGCCCGCAAATCAACCGAAAGCGACGACCGACAAGTTCAAAGCTTGGAGGATCAGATTTCCGCTCTGAAGCGAGTAGCTGAGTACGAAGGGTTAGAGATCGTCGAGATTATCAAAGAGTCGAAATCCGCGAAAGCTCCTGGACAGCGACCCGAATTTAACCGAATGATCGGCATGATTTACGCAGGCGAGGTTGAAGGCATCCTGACCTGGGCAATCAACCGGCTGAGTAGGAACCCGGTTGATGGCGGTCAACTTGCGTACATGCTTCAAACAAAACAGCTTTCCATGATCCGAACTGCTGATCGAACCTATTTGCCAGACGACAACGCACTACTGCTTAGTATTGAAAACGGGATTTCCACCGCCTACTTACAAGATTTGAGTCGAAATGTAACACGAGGTATGCAGGGCAAGATCGAACGCGGTTGGTGTACGTGCAAGGCTCCGCTTGGCTATTTGAACAATCCGATCACAAGAGAGATAGACACCGATCCACGAACATTTGACATTGTTCAAACTGCATGGCGGAAACTTATACTTGACCAACTCTCCGTAATGGATCTGCATCGATTCGTTTTGAATGCCGGGCTCACCATTTCGAGCCGTCATGGGCAACCAAAACAGCCTTCAAAAGTGATGATGTACAGCTTGTTCCGCAACCCCTTCTACTGCGGCAAGATTCTCTACAAGGGCCAGGTTTACCCAGGAAAGCACGAGCCAATGATTTCGCCTGGAGAATTTTCTAGGGCTCAGGAAATTCTTTCTAGGTCAGGTTCTACTGCCAAGCGACTTAATTCGAGATTTCCGTATTCAGGTGTATTCCTTTGTGAAGAGTGCGGATGCAATATTGTCGGTGAGAAAAAGTTCAAAGTTTTTCGAACCACTGGTCGAACTGTTGAATACATCTACTACCATTGTTCAGGTCATAAGGGTTGTTCAAAAATCAGTGTCAGGCAACGAGATATCACCTCTCAACTGGAGGAGATGATCCAAGCAATTAAGATTCCGCGAGAGTTTGGAGGCTGGCTCAAAAGCTCATTAGGTAAAGCTTTGAGCCAGAAACAACTTGAAGCCGATATTGAACGCGACACTAAGGAGCGACTTCTGGGTGAGCTTGAACGAAAGCAACGAAGGCTCACCTTGATGAAGCTGAACCGAGAAATCACCAATGCCCATTTTCAGGAACTCAAGGTTGAGCTAGAAGCCGAGATGGTAAGTACAAAGAGTCGTATTGCGTTTTTGTCAGAGACACGTTCGAGGATTGTCCAGTTTGGTCATTTTTTGATTGATGCTGCGATTGAAGCCGGTGAGTTGCCTTCTGATCGATCTAACCTGGGACTACTAGGAGGAATTGCGAGGAAACTTGGAGTTCATAGAGTTTCAAAGGGTGTTCTGAACCTGAATCCGCACGAGTTTTTCAAAAAAATCGCCCTCTTCGAACCTTCAGTGTTAGCTCCTGAAGCTCCAAAGATGGGCGACTTTGTGCCTTCAACTTCAATATGGTGGGCCCTAGTTGATGATCTTCTGACTCTGTTGGAGGTTGCAGACATGCAATCTTCTAATACGAAGAAGCGCGGGGTGCGTCAATGAGCGATACCTTGACTAGTGTTTCGGTGATACTTGACGGGATGGCGTCTTTTGGCTAATGTGCGAACGTCTCGCAATGAGCACTTTTATGTGTTTCGATTGTGTTTCATTGTCAGCCTCCGGGCTGGAGGGGCTGTCACCCCCCGAGGCACTTTCCACCGAGCAACCTGTATAGGCTGCTCGGTTTTTGTTTTTATATGTCTACAGCATTGTATAGAGCATTTTTCTGATGAGTACGAGCAGCCCATGCCGAATCACCATAGGAATAGTGCCAATACTCCTTTGGGTAGTTACTGAATCCTTCTGACTCCATAAGTTCACAAAGGATTTTTCGCAAGCTCTGATTCTCAAGACTAACCTGTTTGCAATCAGTACTTCCAAGACTCCAATCTGTTAACGGTGGAACTAGATCAACTGGATTACCAGAAATATCAACAAAATAGACGTCAACCGCCCCGCCTGTTGAATGGCCCGGGGGTGTTTTTTGGTCATAGGGCGCATAATACTTATTTGTCTCGCGCCGAATTATCGCATCAGACCAATCGGGGTGCTGATCTTTAAGTTTCGTAGCATATGCGTCATACCGTTCTTTTTGTTCTTGAATCGTACGCAAACCTCGGTGTAAGAATAGTCTAAGATCATTAGGAGTCTTTTCTATTACCCTCGCTAAGCGCACGGCAACTTGCTTTCTTACCAATGGACGGATACCTTCACGCACAAGAAGACCCTGGCAAACTTCCCTCACATCAATAACAGGATCATGTGACTCAATGATCTGAATCTCGTTCAAAACCTCAATTGATTCGGCTGATGGTGGCATATGTAGTATTTCAATACTTTTTCTTATACTACGCTTTCTTAGCTTGAATCTGAAGTGACCAAAGTGGACTCGAACCTCTGCTAATCTGTTGCAAAAATGTTACTTAACAGACCTGCATCGTCTGTATCAAAAAAGACAGCTACAGGAGCCGTCTTTATTGTTGCACGTACGCAATCGTTGCATGAATGTAGTGTTGGTGGTCTCTCGTAGAGGATCTTCTCAGTCTGTTGGCTGTTGCAGATATGCAATCTTCTAATACGAAGAAGTACGAGGTGCGTTGATGAACAATTCTTTGACTAGAATTTGGGTGTTGTGTGGAGCTTGTGCGCAGCGAGGGCAGCTTTGCGGCGAAGATATGGTTTTCGCGACCGAGGCTTCTTCCGATATTTGCGTTTGGGAGGTCTTTGGGGGTTGGTCGGTGGTGCGGGATTTTCTGCATCCTCTCGCTTTTGGACTTCATACATTAGGAGGAAGTAGTGAAGCTCAAGGAGTTTCTTGGCAGCAAGATCAGATTCTTCCCGAGACATGTCAATCTTCTCCTTCTGTACTATCTCAAAGAAGTCATTTAGCTCTTCTTGGGAAGGTTGTGGAAGCCAGTGAGCCATAAGGAAGATTAAAGACTTGAACTGCATCTGTGCACTGCGTGCACGAGATACACAAGAATCTTCTTCACATCTCTTTCATGATCAGAATGACACTAAAGAAAACCTAACTCAAGCAGCATGACAACACACAGTTCAGCTATCCGGAAAAACCGGAAAGTTCAATCACCAAAGCCAAGCCCCGCTCAAGATTCCGAGCTCACCACCTACTACAAAACCATCTCAGCCATGGGCAAAGCTGCAATGATTGACAAGAAAGCCAAAGGAGAGCGCATGCACTTGGCTCCACTGGGATGGTTGAATGCACGAGATGACAAAGGCAGGTCAATCATTGTGCCCGACCCAGAGCGTTACGAGTTGGTTCAGGAGGCTAAACGACTGAGAGCAACTGGCATGTCCATTCGAAAGATATGCAAGGTGATGGAAGAGAAGGGGTTGCGATCTAAACGTGGGAAAGAAATTTCTCCAATGGCCATGTGGAAGTGCCTGGAGCTCTTAATTTGATATGTTGTAGCTAGCTAAATTGTAGAGCAATACTAATTCCTTTTTTGAGTTCTTCTCAGAACAGTTTTTGTTGCGACCGTCTTTTTTGCAACTCTGGGCTTGGACTTTGGTTTTATCTCACCCTTAATAATTTTCTTCAATCCGAGAAGCTTCTCACGAACTTCATCATAAGCATATATCTGGACATCTTTGCTGTTTGCCCTAGCTATCTCGAATGACTTTAACTGTTTGGCATTTAGTTTACTAACTGTGCCTGAGATTACAATGCATATCGTTCCGTACGCATCAAAATCCTTCGTGCCATTTTTAGCAAGTTGAAAGTATTCTTTTTGCAATGAGTCGCGTTGATCTAGTACTTGGGAGACTCCTCCGGATAGATCGGGACTTTGAGCAAAGACATCTGAACCGCGATAAGCTTGCTTTGCAACTAATTCGGACGTATGGTCTTTAATTTCCACTATTGCCACATTCGAGGTAAGACTGTTTTTGTATAAGAAATCGGCGATCTTCCCATCCTTGTTGTCTATCGATTTTCCTCCAACATAGGCCTTGGCACTCATTAGTACAACCGGCATGCCAAATAACTGACTCAACACCCATGAGTGATTTTGAAAGAACTTCTGCCACTGCTCTTCATCTTTTCCTTTATTCTTACGCTTAAATATCTGCTCAAAGTCATCCACAACGTCTTCAATGTATATTTCATCAAGCTGTTGGCGGGTCGACAAAATCTGCTCTGGATCGAGCAATCCCTTTTGGCCCTTTACTATATTGAAAGCGCTCTTCGCGTCTAAACTTGATAAAGTAGCTGCTGTAGCCCCACTAGATTCAATGAATCCAGCCAAAGAATTTCGTCTATATTTACGTTCTTTTTGCTTGAAGACCTTGGGCAATAGCTCATGAAGTGTACTTGCTGCAATCTGAGCTGAGTCTTCTCGATAGTTCTGATTTAAGCCGGAAAATTTCGAGAATATAGCTTTTAAATCTGATTCGGAGATGACAATCTCCTCATTAGAAATCGAACTAACCCTAGTACGAGAAATACAAACTTCTGAAACGCCAACTTGTTCTTGTATTCGTCTAAAGAGGGGAAAGAGCGTGCCTGTCGGTCCGTATCCGTAACTGGCCGATGTGTAAAAGCCTTGTGGAAATCGACCCTTTAGCCCTTCAAAGCTTACGACTTTTATTTTCTCAAATTTTGAGTTGCCTTCACGGTCGAATGGATATACCGAGTGCTTGTCACCTGCTTTCCACACCCGACGTATCACGACAGATTTCTTTTCTGAAACCTGGGCGTACTGAACTACTGCGTCATTCTCGTCCTTAGCAGGCGGGAACAGGGGGTAGGTAGGAGGTAACTTCATTTTCGATAGCTGTAATTTACGTTGATAGTACCAGGATGAGCATTTGATCGCCAGTGCAAGGATGTCGCAGAGGTTCAAAAATGACCCTGGCTGTAAGGGTCATTCGCTACTCTTGTAAACTTTGGTGACCCTAGTTGAAACCCCTCTAAACCTATTGATTGTTTCAGATATGCAACAACCCTCTACTTAGATGCAAAAGAGGAGGACATGATGCAATTTGGCATTAGAAATGGGGTGTTACGTATTGGTTCTGAGCAGGGGGAAGACATTACATTGCTTTCGCTATACCTGCCAACCAGAAAGCACTCACTTCTTGCGTTTGAATTGAGAAACGATTGCCTTCAGACTGGTCATGAACCATTCCGAAATGGAAAAACTCTGACGTTTGATTTCTTCCTGACTGGTGTTAACAGGTTGACTGTTTTGACTCTGAAAATCTTCCCAGGATTCTGCCCATACAACATTTGAGTGTCGAATCCAGTAGTGTGATTTACAAGGGAAATTCCAATTGCCAATAGAGGGCTTGAGGGTAATAGATTCTCCATCATACTGGAGTTGCCACTCCCGTCGCCCAAGCGGTGTTATAACCTTTTCCCCGCATCCGCAGGCACACAGGTGTATGACCGTGCCGTATTCCATCGAAACGTATAGTATTCCTTGTTCAATCTCTTTGGGAATAAACTCAGAAAACGCTAGTTCAAACTGCTTCGTTTTGATCACCTGAACCTCCAACATTAACGATATTGTTTCCGTCAATTGTGTAAGTACTGCGATGCGCCTCTTCGAGGTCATCGTAAAAACCAAGATGTCTTTTCCAGGCGAACACACTTAGGGCGGCTGCCAGCGCGTTGACTTCGGCAACTTGAATATTGGTAGCGTAAAGATCGTCGTCTCCGCCTCCCTGAACCGGTATTCGCTCTGCAAATTGTGGTGGAGTGTGCTGGGAAATAGATGTAACACGTATCAGACCCGCTAAACCGTTTCGTTGCCTATGTAAACCGACTCCAGAATCGATAAAGGACACCTTCTCCCGAACAAGGTGTTGAATAATCGCTGCCTTCGACGTACTTGGATCGATGCAAACAAAGATGAAATCGAGTCCATCGAGCTCGTTGAGATTCTCCTCACCAAGATAAATCGGAACTGCCACGATGCCTTTGTGCATTTGAGAATACTTTTCCTTAAAATACATGACTTTTGACATTTTGGATTTAAGGTCTTCAATCGACGCTGCTCCCGGAGCCCGAAAAGCATTGTGATCCTTAAAAATATCGCCGTCAAAAAGCTTAATCTCGCTTACACAGCATTTTGAAACAAGATCAAGAATGTATGAGCCGGTTCCACCAAGACCGATAATACCAATTTTCTTGCCATTATAGATTTCGTTAAGATCTATAGTGCTGTTGCGGGCGCTATTTGTGTCGAGGTACTTAAATACACTCTCATCCTCATCAGTTTCTCTCGGATTATGTCTCTGAGGGGTGGCTGATTCATCCTTAGACTGAGCGTGTCGACAAATATAGTGACAATATGTGGTTACTTTTTCATAGTAATCTCGGTATTTGCCGCCATGAGGGAGTCGTGAAAACACGAACTTGAACTCATGTCCATCACATTTCTCAGAGGTAGTGCTTGCAACTAGTTTTGATTCGAGGGATTGCCCCGCTACATCATGGGGTATTTCCCCAGCGAACATCATGGTGTGTTCCGCAGGCTGAGCGGTCTTCTCCCCATCTGTATTCAATGGACATGCTAGCGTCCCCGAACAAATCTCGCCCTTGTCATTGAGATATGGTACTTCCCGAACTATAAGTCGGGCATCTCGAATGATGAAGTCATACCCATCTTCTTCGAGATGCTTTAAGTCTTCACTATGATTTCTTAGTTGGTGTGACATTGAAAATCATCCTATTTACTGCCTGAACTGATTCGCCTGGATCAAGTTCCCCCTGATCATGGGGTGACTGACCTCGTCGGTAGGTAACTGAAAAGTCGTACTCTGCAGTTGGGGGGTTGCCATCATATGCCAATTCAACGACGCGCTCGTATGTAATCGGGCCCTTTTCAATGGAGTGTTCCTGACCATTGATAATGATCACTATTTTTCGTTCGCCGTTTTGCGCTTTCGCATTGTCTTCCATGTTGTTTCCTGTTAGCTGATAATTTTGCTGTAGCTACATCATGGCTCCTGACCAAAATAATGTCAATCCGTAATTTGCACAATCCATGTTTGCTATGGTAACATGTTTGCGAAATGCTACATTAGCAGGGAATTCACAAAAACCATGATAGAATGGCCATGACAGATGATGCAATCTACAAATTGGTTGGGCTCAAGATCCGGGCGGCACGAAAGCGTAGCCTTCCGTACGTTAGCCAGGACAAACTTGCTAGCAAGATTGGGCTCACCCGCGCGTCAATCGTCAATATTGAGTCTGGAAGACAGCATGCCCCGCTACATGTGCTCTGGCGAATTGCGGAAAAGCTAGATATGGACGTTCATGAATTACTCCCACGACGGCAGGAAATCGCTGGCGCTGAGACACCCCTGAAGCTTGATGCTACCGCCATTCAGAAGATCGAAGAGGCTGCAAATGGCGATCCTGCTACAAAAGCGCTCCTGACTGAATTCATTTCCAAGGTAACAAACACTGGCTCGCTATGAAAAAACTAACACGATCTCAGGTTGAGCAGGCCGCTTTAAAGATTCTGGAAAATGCGGGCATTTCAAAGGTGCCGGTGCAGGTTGACAAAATAGCGATTTCGCTCGGTCTTAGCATTTCGCCAGTCGATCTAGGAGAGGCTGTTTCGGGAATTCTCGTCGTTGGTAACGACCACTCAACTATTGGCTACAATATTTCACAATCCCCAGTCCGGCAGAGATTCACAATTGCCCACGAATTAGGGCATTACGTACTTCACTCTCAAAAGGAAGCGTTATTTATCGACCGAAATTACTCTGTATTTAAGCGAGATCAACAGTCCGAGACTGGAGAGCAGATGATTGAAAGACAGGCAAACCAATTTGCCGCTGCATTGCTAATGCCAAAATTCTTAGTCGAAGAAGAGCTGAAAAGCATCCACATTGACTTGGGAGACGAACAAGGACTAAAAAGTTTGGCTGATCGGTTCGCTGTCAGTGCGCAAGCAATGTCACTTCGCTTAGTAAACCTGGGGCTAATTGAAGCACATTAAAAGATTATCTGTGAATAATTGTCCTCACTGAGCAAGTTGCGCGAAAGTCGTTTTTTTTTGCTAAAGAGCGTGACTATTCTAAAATCAAAACAGACCTCGTGAGGAGGTCTGTTTTGGCGTTCGAACTGTAAACTTTGGTGGACGATATTCAAAGCAATTCGTAAGGAACTTCGATTTTGATCACAGGGTCTGTAAGTCACGAAGAGCGACTATTTTATTAAAATTTTCAATTTAAAAGCCACCGAATCGGTGGCTAAGAATTAACTCTTCATAAAGAGTTAAGTATGGCTTCAATCTCTTCATCATATTGCTCCATAACTCTTCGGTCAGCCTCACTAGGATTTGACTCAAGCCGCATTACTGACTCGTTCAACTTTTTCGCGGGGCTCAGAATTGGGGCAGGTTGAGATTGCAAGATTTGGTCAATCTTCTCAATGTCGTAAACGACCTTTGTAGTGTAATCAGAACTCATCCTTTTCTCCTGAAATCATCTTGAAATCGCCTTGGTTAATCAAAGTCGACCGCAAAAATGAAGCCGTCATCAGTCTACCATAAATCATTGTGGAAATGTTGGGGATAACTCTCATTGGAGGTGTTTCACAGTGGCTCCGAGTGAAGATGCAACTTCATCTGCAATTATTTTCCGATGGCAATCTGCAGCCTCCCGCTCGAAGCAGAGCAAGCAAGATACCTTATTCTGACACACTTCTGTAAGCCACTGAAGAGCTTCCTTTTCGGAAGAGAGGTGTTTTGAGTACGCTTCCCAATTGTAGACGCCTGTTTCCCTCAATTGTTTCATTATGTATTCAGGTGTGCCCAAATCTCTGCGATGTACATAGTCTATTCCATGTTCAGAGCAATTCTCTGCCAAGCTGGACTTGGAAAAACCTGGCTTGCGACTTTGTGGTCGTATTCTGACATCTACAAGGCATGTAACCCCTGCAGCTTTTAGGGACTCGAACAAACTTTCAAGTGATTTCCCTTCGTATCCGATGGTGCAAATGGGATGTCTCATTTCGTTGTATCTCCGTTAGAAACTCGTTCGATTGGCTCCTCTGTAGAAGGAATATTTACAAAATCAAAATATTCTAAAAATTTATTTGGTAGAGTAAACGTTACTTTAGCTTTTGCGGAGCAAAACGCACTACTCTCCAGTTTGTGTTTTCTCAATTTTTTTGATTGCTCCATAACTTTTTCCCATCTATCTCTCTCACCTTCCTTATCAAATTGCAGACTTGGATTTCTCATATGGCACAAATGAACGGTAGCCCCCTCTTCACTAGTGTCTCTTGAAAAGGAAGGACGCAAAAATAGAACCGAAAAAGGAAATCCGGAAAGGCAACGGGTATGCGGTGCGAGAGCTACAGGAGTTGCACCCAATACCCAAACAATTTGGCGATTAGGTAAGAAATACCTAAGTCCAACGTTGAGGTGCTGGAAGTTCTGACGATGCGAATTGTAATCCCCGTGGCATATTGCGCAATCTGAGTAGTCTTCGGCAAAGGACTCTTCTCCTATCTCATTGAGCTCCAAAAACCACCTCTTTGACCTACTTAACCTCACGAGAAACTCGGCGAGTTGCTCCGGAGTTGTTAGTCCTGACAGTATGATTGTCATTGCCTCGACTTTTCTGTTATGCAAATCGTCAATGATATGCTCTAGTTCAACCGGAGTTACATTATTTCCATCCACACAATATGTCTCCCAATTAGCATTTTGAGGATCCCGTGCTAGGACAGTCGCGAACGTGCATCCTGCCTCGCCGCGTGCGATCCACTGATCAAGCAGCACAGCCCAATCACTCTGATTTGGTAAGCGGCCATTGTTGGCTCTGAATTGATCTGCTAGCTCAGTGTACTTTGAATGCACGAAACCTATCCTTGTGGGAACGGACGTCTACTCGGAGAAAATTGATTCACGCTAATTTTGCATTATCCAACTGCTACTAAGAAACCAAGGGTTGCACGCGCATGAATTGGCAAGGTTGATCTGGTAGAGGATCAATGATGATTGAGTTATTCTGCACATTTTGCACAGAGTCACTCACATTCGACGATCTCATCAACTTAGCCAAGACTGGTACTGAGCGTCCGCTATCGCGGATGAATGAACATAATGAAACCAGTCCTTACTCCACCAGAGGCAATAGAATGCCTCCATACCCTCAACTCAGGCTCATGGGATCAGATATTGAACCCAAGACAAATCACCTTAAAGCAAGGTGAGTGCTCCATCCAAAGCTCGGGAGGTGAAGGAGTAAGATACTCCATCTCGGACTGGGCGAAGTCTCAGCTCCTTTCAAGACTCGGGATACCGGTCATCTACTACGAAAGGTGTCCTGTTGTACTCCAGGAACTCCAGTACTCATATTGGAGAGATCAGTTATCAGCAAGGAATACTAAGTTCCTCGTTCGAGGTCGAGGAAATCTCATTAGAGGCATCCTGTCATCCCGGTACTCCATCATCAACGACTTCACGCTTATAGAAGCAGTTGAACCACTTTTTGTTGAAGGAATGGTCATCACATTCTTCGAGGTGACAGACAATAGCTTTCATTTGAGACTCGTATCACCGCGTCCAGTTGAAGAATCAGGTCACCAAGACCCGCTCTACTGCGGAGTCCACGTCTCAAACAGTGAAGTTGGCTACAGACCAGTCTCAATCGATAGCATCGTCTACCGGGAGGTCTGCTCAAACGGGCTCATTCGCTTGCACGACCAAACCAACATCCTTAGGAGACGGCACATTGGCACAACTCCCGCAGACTTCGCATACCAGGTGCTCCAAGCGGCAAGATCGGCGATCTGCCTTGCTGAGGATACAGCTGAGTCCTTTTTGCGAAGTAAGTACCGACCAATCCTGAATACCGTGGAGCGGGTTCAGTACTTAGGCAAGAAGTGGGAACTCAGCAAGACCTTCCAGCAGAGCATCATAGACCAAATCTCTGGTGAAGCATATCCTGAAACCGAGTATGCGCTCATCAATGCAATCACCTCAGTTGCGCAGGACTTAGAACCAGACAACCGCTACCGCATGGAATCCCTTGCGGGGAGCCTTCTCTAACAAACCCCAGAAGGCATGGAACGTCCCATGCCTTCTTTTTATGAAAAGAGCCGGATGATAAGCGCGGCAAGTCCAAGAGTCGCAAACGCAGTTGCAATAATGATGAGATCATGAAGTTCACGCATTCTTCTTTCTCTGTCTATCCTCTTAGTGCAAAATATACATACAACGCGGTTGGCATAGTGATTCTGAACCGAAACTACACGGCCCGAGGGATATACCTTGCGCTCATGGGAACCAGTCTTCACTTTGCGACGAAGTCGTTGCCTGGTATCTAAAATTGGGTTGCCGCATACATAACAATTTGCCATAGCTTCACCGTTTCAAAGGATAGCACTTGATGCAAAAATGAGTGACATGAAGCAATTTCTGAAAAACTCCAGTTAGTTGCACGAAGTCAGCAATACTTGCGAAATCACTTACCAAGACATATCCTAAGCCTGTGGCACCTCGACCGGGTCTGCGGCTCAAAAGCCTCCCTGACTAATACACAGGAGCGCGACGCAGGCCCTGAGAGGTGCCACATTGATTACTCAAACCAAATTCCCCCTCGGTCGCTTGGTCGCGACTGAAAATCTCGTAGCCACGATTCCACAAGATGAAGTCTTTGTCGCGCTTCAACGCCATGCATATGGCGATTGGGGTGACGTTTGCGATGAAGATCTCGAATCGAATGAAGAGGCTTTGATTCATGGCTCACGTCTCATGTCGGTCTACGCATCTAAAGGTGATGTCACGTTCTGGATTATTACCGAGTGGGATCGCTCGGTCACGACCGTCCTCTTGCCTGAGGACTACTAACTGAAGCAGCTTTCGTTCGAAAGCTGCTTTCTTTATGAATTTGGTAGTTCTCAAAATTTTGGAGTGTGATTCCTACATTGTGTTATCACATATTGTGTCTGGGATTGTGATGACCTGAATTTTCTAAACCAAGTCTGGAACAAACCGATCCTCATTAGCGGTGCTTACTTGTCGATAAGAGCGTATTGCGAAGCAGGAGCGGGTGTTACCCCCGCTCCTGCCAAGGCTCAAAGCAAGTGCCTGGAACAAAGTCAGAAAGGCGACACTGATGCTGTTTTGATTTCAAATTGTAACGAATTATCGCGGATGGGCAGTATATTTATGTGATGGTAAGGGTTCCCTCCGCAATCTGTGTTCATGATGACAATCTGTTTTTAGAAGCAGTAATCAGTGCGTTCAAAGCGTATGGCGATGTCTATGTGTTTGTCAGCTCTGAGGCATGGTCGGGGGAGCCTGGAGATTGGAACCAGTCGGTGCAGATCGCAAAGGATGCGGGTGCAATAGTAGTTACTGGCGAGTGGAGTGATGAGAGTTCCCACCGGAGGGGAGCGTACGAATACATGCGGGGAGTAGGGGCGAGCTACATTTTCATTCCGGATAGTGATGAGATTCCCGAACCGCTTCTCATGGAATCTCTTCTGCAAGTAGCCCAAAGTGGTTTAGCAGACCTCGTTAAAGTCCGGATTGATACATATTGGAAAACCACCCAGCACGTAGTTCAGCCGCCGGAGGGAATTGCACCAAGCTTCTTAATCAATCTTGACGTTGTAGTGCACAGCTTTGTGCGTGAATTTGAAGGAGGAAAGGAACTTCTCCTGAGCCGCGATCACGGGATTATGCATCACCTATCATATGCGGGGTCAGATGCCCGGATATTTAAGAAGACGACGACTTGGAGTCACAAGGACGAAGTTGCACAGAATTGGTGGAATAGTAAATGGCTTGCATGGGATTCTGATCCGTGCCTGAGAGATCTTCACCCAACTCATCCTGAAGCATATCGCCAAATTGAGCGAAGAGAGGTTCCAGATGTTCTCAAAGGAATTGAATGCGGTAGAGAAGTATCTGCGTGTCCTGCTATTCCCATTGGAATGCCCACTGTCTCAATAATTATCCCTCTGTATGGCGGCGAAAGCGATATTCGCGATTGTTTAACAAGCCTGACGGGCTCACTAGACTTACTTCATGAAGTCATTGTTGTCGATGACTGTAGTCAAGATAATGCAGCATCCGTTGCGAAGTCTTTCAATTTCGTTTCTGTAATTGAGCGTAAGGAAAATGGTGGCTTTGCGGCGGCATGCAATTCCGGACTTAGCCAGGCAACAGGCGATATCGTTATCTTCCTGAATAGCGACACAATTGTTCCAAGAGCTGGACTCATTAGGCATATTGAATCCCTCATAGCGGACGATAGCGTCGGCGCAGCAGGACCTGTTTCAAATGCGGTTGCCTATTATCAGCAGATTGACGCGCCGATAAGTTCACTGGCAACCATTGATGGTTTTGCCACAGATTTTGCAAACCTGAATCGGCCCGACGAAGCGGTTTCGATGCTTGTAGGGTTTTGCCTGGCAATACCAAGGGCATTGGCAGCGGAGTTAGGAGGTTTTGACGAGTCGTTTGGCAAAGGAACATTTGAAGATAACGACCTGTGTTACAAAATTCAGCGTGCTGGTTATTGTCTTGTCATTGCTCATCGAAGCTTCGTATTTCATAAAGGCTCTCAAACTCTCTCCAGACTTAGCGAGCATCCTGCATCGCTGATGAAACGCAATGAAAGCATTTACATTGACAAACACCGGGAGGAAGTAACCAGCGGATTTGCAAGCCACTGGCCGGGTGAAAGACGTGAGCCAATCCGCTTCTCACCGGAGCGTCATCCCGTTGAGATAAAGAAGCGATTGAGAGAGCGGGCAGCTGAGGCGGACATTTCGCTTTGTATGATTGTCAAAGACGAAGAACGGGTAATTGCAGATTGCCTGAATTCTGCGAGGGATGTTTTTTCTGAGACTATCGTTATTGATACTGGTTCAGTTGACCGAACTGTTGAGATTGTCAAGGAGTTTGGAGCGCAGGTTCATGAAATAGTCTGGCCGGAGAGCTTTGCGGATGCCCGAAATGAAAGTCTGAAGCACGCAAAAGGTAAATGGATTTTTTGGATGGATGCTGATGATGTTTTGCCCGCTTCCTCCGCAGAGCGAATACTTGATGCAGCGATTAATGCACCAGATTGGGTAACCGGCTTTGTTGTTCCGGTGCAATTTGTTGATGGGGTAGGCGGAGATGGAACCAGGGTTGACCATGTTAAGCTCTTTCGAAACAGTCCCGGAATTAAGTTTGAGGGCAGGATCCATGAGCAGATTCTGGGATCCCTTCGGGCACATGGCGGTGAAATCCAGCGGCTTGATGCGGTCGTTCTCCATGCGGGGTACGACACAAGTGAGGCAGGCCAGGCCAAGAAGAAGAAACGTGATTCGACACTACTTCTTTTGGATCTTAGCGACCGGCCCGGACATCCATTTGTGCTGTTCAATCTTGGAATGACGGCTCATTACAACGGTGAGCACGATGAGGCGATTGATTGGTTTAGACAATGTCTTGATGCTTCGATTCCTGAGGAGTCTCATGTGAGAAAGGTATTCGCTCTGCTCGCAGGTTCTTTGAAAGCTCTGGAACAGCATGAGGCGTGCATCACGGTTCTATCAGATGGACTTAACCTGTATCCTGACGATCCAGAAATTTTATTTCTAAGAGGAGTGAGCCATATGAGCTTAGGCAGATTTGGCGAAGCGAGGCTCGATCTAGAGCGAATACCGGAAGGGGTTCCGGGGCACTTTGCGAGTTTTGATACAAGTATTCAAGGATTCAAAAAGTACTTTAATCTTGGTATTTGTTGCGGACAGCTGGCTGATCATGTTGGTGAGCGGCACTATCTTCTGCGGGCACTCTCATCTGGCAATTATGCTGATCCCGCAATTGTCCTTTTTGATTCGGCGATGCGAAGGCGTGACCTGCGCATTTGCGAGGAGGTCGTTTCACGGCTGGAGGTTCTTGATGGCAGAGGAGAGCTTTGGGGGAACTGCCTTGTTCAGCTTCTTACGGCGCAGGGCATTGATGTTCACCGGCACATGATGTCGATGCAGTCTGCCAACCCTTACGACTCCAGGATTGGGATTGTGTGGGCTAAGTATCTTTTGGAGAAGGGATACGATTCAGAAGCTGTGCCCATTCTTAACCAGCTCCGGCAAGCGGGCATTGCCGATGCAAGTTTCTACTTTGGAATACGGGCAGCGAACCTTCAAGACTTTGTTTCCGCCGAAAATTTCTTTAAGGAAGCATTAAGCTTGAACCCAAGCCACAATGGAGCAAAAAATAATTTAGAAATTTTGCGAATGAGTGCAACCTTCTAAGAGAATTTTGTTATACAGTAATTGTGCTTGCAGTGTTTCGTGAGAGTTTTGCACTGTTCTAATCGCTGAAAATGACTTCCGGCTTTACTCCACTTGCAATGCAACTCCTTCGAGACAGACCAAGCGCAAAATCGCTTGAGCAGCCAACTCATGTTGGAAGGGTAGGTGAAGAGGGCGGTGGAGACTACGTGGTCGCTGAATTTGAAGTCGTTGATGGAATTGTCAAAGACTTTGGCTACCGATGCAATGGATGTCCCACGACGATTGCTTGCTCAGAACTCCTAGGGCCATTACTCAAAGGGCGAGACTGGAGTTTGCGGAGCGCAATAACCAGCGAGGTGCTTTCCAAATTACTGGGGCAAGCAGCAGAGGGCAAGGAGCATATCCCAGGATTTGCGGCAAAAGCAGTTTTGCATGTTAATGCTTTAGAGGAACAAAAAGTTGAGAAAATGAAGCTATGAGATCACCTTACCAGCCAACATCGACCGGTGCTACAGGCACACCAAGTTTTTGCCTTCTGCCACCTTCACCGCCGTGCGGTAGCTGTGAACCGAATGGAAGCGGTGGGGGGGTTTGTGAGAACGCAAATGGGCTACCTGTGCTTGTTGGAAGAAGCTGGGTGCAACTCAATGTTTGCGACCAACCTGTTGCGATAGTGGAGCCGAACGATTCATGAGCTTGTACGGTAGACCAATATTCCCCTCGGGAAGTGGGGGAGGTCGTAGTGGTTCCGGTGCGGTGGGTGGAGGTTCAGCATCGGAGTCGTTCCTGAGCATAACATTGCCAGCGCGTGGGAGCAATATTCAACTTCAGTTTTTCTATGTCACAAATTCTGGATTCCAAGAAGTCGGCTTGGGTCGTCAGCGCAGCTTTGGCGCAATGTCCCGGATTCAGCGAATTTCTTCAGGAAATGCAACATATTTTCGAGGAGACTCCCGGTGGTTTCCTCTCACCATGCAAAGTGGCGGGGGCGGAACGCCAGAAAATTATGCCGGTGCAACGGGCTCTAGTTTTACAAACACACTTGCGTATGACGCAGGCGTCTTCACTGAATACTATCCTAATGGAGCGACCGTTCGATATGAAGACGTTAACTCCTCCGGCAATATTTACCGACCAATTGCTCTCCAGGACTTGCACGGCAATACTCAGACATTCACATACAGTTCAGCTACTGGTGAATCTGGATTATTGAAAACTATCACTTCACCGAGTGGAGACATTGTTACCTTTGCGTACACCGCTGGAGCTACAGTTTCACTTTTGCATACCGTAACAGACTGGGCTAATCGCGTGTGGACATTCCAATATGATACGGCCCGAAACCTTCAGCAATTAACCACTCCGACTGGGTGTGTTACTCAATGGACATATACTACTATTGCTGCTCAAGCTGGCTTTCCTCCAATTGCCGCATATTCAATTATTTCCACAGTGGAAAGCCCGCGAGGGTATCGCACGACATATTCTTACGATACATCGGGGCGCGTAACAACTTTGGCGTCAGGCAGCGCTATCCAGACTTTCGTCTATGGATCGCCAAACACAGCCGTTATTGACGCTTTTGGGGCGAGAACAACATCTGTATTCAGCAGTGGAGTATTTGTTGCTCAGATTTCTCCGATTGGCTTTAGGGAGACCTACACATACAACGCTTTGGGCCTCCGAACTTCAGTGCAAAATCCTCTGGGCACAGAGTCTCAAACTTATGATTCTGGCAACCGGCTTACATCAACAACGGATCGTCTCGCGCGGAAAACAACTTTCCAATATGATTCGATTGGCAGGCTCACGACGATTATTAATGCGCTTGGCCAATCAATGCAGTACGAATATAGCACTGATTCAAACAACAAAACACGTGATGTTTATGCTGCGGTTGATGCGTTGGGGAACCGTACAACCTACGCTTATAACTCGGACGGAACCGTTTCTTCGGTGAAAGATGCTCGGGGGCTAATTACTTCATTTGGCTATGACACTCGCGACAATACTACTTCTGTTCAAAATCCAGATGGTAGCCGGAGTACATTCACCTATGATTCGATTGGACGGCGAATTACACAAATGGATCCGCTGGGCCGGGTAACAACCTATGCTTACGACGCGGCAGATCACATGATTTCCATGACGAATGCGGCGGGTGAGATGACACGGTATATCTATGACTCGTGTCTCTTGCAAGCAGTTGTGGATCCCCTGGGGAACCGAACCACGTACACCTATGGCAGGTTTGACGAGCGGACTTCGATGATGGATCCGCTTGGGAATGTGACGACTTACACGTCCGACATCATTGGGCGAACGGTTTCGTTGACCGATGCGCTTGGGAACATCTCTCAGACTGTTTACGCAGCAAATGGTCTGCGCGAAGCAACCATCGATCCGCTGGGCAATCGCACAACATTCTCCTATGACTCAGTGGGCCGCCAGATAACGGTTAAGAATGCACTGAACCATGTCAGCACGACTAATTATGATGCGGTGAGTCAGGTTGTTAGCACAGTTGATGCGCTCGGGAACATCACGCGTTACAGCTATGACAATGTTGGTCAGCAAACGGCGGCTCAAAACGCGCTTGGGCACCGCTCCACCACGAGTTACGATGCGAATGGCCGGGTTGTTACGACAATCAATGCGCTGAATCAGGTGAATACGTTTACTTACAATGAAGTTAACGCGCAGGTGACTGCCCAGGATGCCCTGGGGCGGGTTTCGACAACGGTTTATTCGACGGATTCTAACCGCGTTCAGGCAACTGTGGATCCGTTGGGGAACCGAACCACATTCACTTACAATTCTGCGGGTGAGCAAATTGCAGTTAGAGATGCAAGAAATAATCTCTCTACAACGAGCTACGATCTAGCGGGCCGTGTGTCTACGACGATGAATGCGCTTGGAGCGATTGCAACCTATTCGTATGATGCGGCGGGGCGGAATACGGCGGTGACAGATCCTCTGGACCGGACTTCATCAACGGTTTATGATAATGCGGGCCGAACGATTGCTCAAGTTGCACCGGATGGGACGCGGGTTACGACAGTTTATGATGCGGCATCTCGGCCGATCGCTTATGTGGATCAGCTGAATAACAAGACGACGCAAAGTTATGATGCGCGGGGGCAGGTTGTGACATCGATGGATGCGCGGGGTGCAGTTTCGACTTACACCTATGATGCGGTTGGTCAGCAGACGGCGATGCAAAATCCGAGAGGATATGTGACGACGACAGTTTATGATGCCGTGGGTCGTCAGCAGGTGACGCAAAATGCGCTGGGACACCGAACCACTTATGCTTACGATGCGGTTGGTCAGTTGACGACGACAACCGATGCACTCGGTGGAGTGATTACGATGGTTTATGATGCGGTCGGTCAGATGACGGTTATTGAGAACCAGATTGGGCGGAAGACCACATATGCTTATGATGCGGCGGGGCAGACGGCAACGCGTCGATTCCCGAATGGTGATGTCACCACATATTCTTACGACAATAACGGACGTGAGATTGGACGCCATTATGCGGATAACACGCGGGTTACCCTTGCCTATGATGCAACGAGTAATTTGACGACGATGGTGGATTCGACGGGGACGACGACTTATGCCTATGATAGCGTTGGTCAGATTCTGGGCAAAACGGATCCGGGGCCGCTTGTTCAAGCATACACTTATGATTTGGCGGGTCAGCGGACGACGCTGCGAGATCCAGACAACGGTGTGCGGACATACACCTATGATTCTGTTGGTATGGTCAGCACATTCAAAGTTCCGAATGGCAAGGTCACGACGTATCAATACGATGCGGCGGGACGCCGAACCACGATTGCCTATGGTGAGAGCCGGATTACGGTGACCACGAGTTATGATGCAACTGGAAATGAGCTGATTGTTACTGCATCAAATCGCTTTGGAAGTTCTCAGGTTGTTGCTCGCACTTATGACCTCAATGGCAATCCGGTGACGGAATCTGATATTCGCGAATATAACAAGACGTTCACTTACGATGCGCTTGACCGGCTGGTTCAGATGGACGGAAGCGGTGCAGGAACATTTGTTCGGACTTACTCTTATGATGCGGTTGGTAACCGGACGTATGGTTATGCTCAGGGGTCTGTTGCAAGCACTTATAATTTGGCGGGTGAGATTACGAGCATGGTGCGGCTTGGTGGGAACCAAGTGACTCACGTTTATGATCTGAACGGTAACATTGTTTCGACGAATGGCTTGCAGCTGAACATTGGGAATGCA
>Ga0075012_10001912_pt1 | contig 20779 bp, 12 predicted proteins | sample All_14_2_FD_71474 | JGI IMG/M metagenome (GOLD analysis project Ga0075012, IMG submission 71474) | Freshwater microbial communities in response to fracking from Pennsylvania, USA - Allegheny Zone_MetaG_DW_15 | ecosystem: Environmental > Aquatic > Deep subsurface > Groundwater > Drilled... | reverse complement strand
CTCGCCAATGCGGCCCACGACCTCCCCATCCCCTTGGGTAGCTGGCGCAATGCGGGCCAGTTTCCGACAATTGCCAACGAACTTCCCAAATTGTACGGCCTCGGCCCGATGGGATTGCCATCGGCAGGTAGCCCCGAAGCAGATGTCCGCCGTTTGGCGCAAGCCCGGCAAATGCGGGCTTACTTGACTTTTTTTGACCAAATACTCAGCAACCATGCGGCTTTGCTAGCGGAATTGCCCAAGCTGCTAAGTACCTCGCCCAGCGACGACCCTGAATTGCGGCTTCGCCAAACCTACTCGGCCAAGTTGGCGGAAGGTGTGCGTGATGTTCGGGCGATTTTTGCACATCTCAGCGCTTCAGCCGATAATGCGGATTTTCAGGCTAGGCTAGCGCAAATGCCAGAGCGGCTTTCGAAGCTATCATTTTCAAAGCAAATGGACAACCTGCGCCTCAATCATCGCCGCAGAAACCGACAACTCGACCACCTGCTGGCCCGCTACGCCGAGCGTTTTGATGACTATGTACTGATGATGCACCAGGTTTTCGGGGGCAAGCGGCAGGAGTGGGAAATCATTGACGACAAGGAAGATTTTCTGAACGAATACCCGCTCGTCAGTCAGCGACGGGCCACGGCTTACAACGGCACGGCGATGGGTTTTGATGAAAACGGGCAACCATTGCCCCTGAAACTTTGGTACGATGCCAGCGACGCCAAGCTGCCGCCCGAATCCATCAACGTGGCGGGCGTAGTGCGTCGGGTGGCGGGCCTGCTCGGCATTGACAATTACCGGCCCCGCAACCTGGCCAAGATTGACTATCAAGTTTATCAAGAAAAAGACACGGACGAAAAGAGCGAATTCCGCTTTCGGGTGGTCGATGTGGATGGTAAAAAAATACTACTCAGTGGCTCCACTAAATACGACAACGAAGAAGCCTGCATCCTTGAAATGAAAGCTGCTGTGGAACGGGGCCAAATTTCCGATGGCTATGATACCAAAGAGACAATCAATGGCAAGTTTTATTTCAACCTGATAGATGAAAAAAAAGAGGTAGTGGCCCGCCGCATTGAATATTTTGAAACAGCGGAACAACGGGACGATGCCATCCAATACTTGAAGGAGTTCCTGACGGAACGCTACAGTCAGGAAGGTTTTTTCGTCGTGGAGCACCTGCTGCTGCGGCCACTTACTGAAACCGACGAGTTTCTGCCCGTTTGTACCGATGAAAATTGTGTGGTCTGCGAGTCGCTCGACCCGTATTCGTTCCGGGTGAGTGTGGTACTGCCGGGCTACGCCCCACGGTTCTCCAATATGGAATTTCGGGCGCTTTTCGAGCGGACGCTACGCTCAGAATTGCCTGCGCACATCCTCGCCAAAATCTGCTGGATTGGCGTGGAACAAATGGGCGAGTTTGAGCAACGCTACCGGGCTTGGTTGGAGTACCGGCAGTCGGTGTTGGCTACCAACAAACCGGAATCAACCAACACAACTTTGAACGACCTGCTGGAACTGATGGAACAACTCTACACCATTTACCCACCTGGCACGCTGCACGATTGCGAAGAGGAAAAAGAAGACCGACCAATCGTGCTGGGCCGCAGCCAGTTAGGTTCGCAAAAGGAGGTGGATTTGAACCCAGAGGATTGAGAATTTGAATGATTGGAGGTTGAACGATTGAAGTTTTTCCAAAAAAAATAAAAGCAAAGCATCATGGCAATTGCAACCATTAGTTTCCCCGAACCGCTAGAACGGTTTTACTTTTTCAAGGATGACCAAGTGCTCACGGCTGGGCAATTGAACCAACTGGCCGGGCATTTTGATGCAGAAAACCGCCTGACGAGAACCAAGGGCTTGGGCATCGGCATCGTCTGTGGACTGGATATCAGCCAGTCGAATGGCAATATCCAAGTTTCGAAAGGCTCAGCCATCACCTCAGCGGGCGATGTGTTGTATTTTACTGATAAGCAAGTTTTTACCCACTTTAAAAAATTGCAGGACGAGTCCACCCAGCCGACAGAGGACGGGTCGGTTCGGGTGTTAAAATTGGGAAACGAAAAGCCGGCTGAGCCCTTATTGGGAAAAGAAACGCCTCCTGTGCCCATGTGGCGGCTGCACACAACCGATGTGGCAGGAAGCACGCCGCTTTCAAGTCCGGTGGGATTGCCAGGATTTGAAAACTTGGTGGTGGTGCTCTACCTCGATAGCTGGCTAAAAAGCCCCGACGAGTGTACGGACACCAACTGCGACAATGGCGGTGTGACGCAGATGAACGATTTGATGGTGCTGCTCGTGCCGAAACAGCATGTTTATGTGACAGAAAATAACCCAAACCTCCGTCGGAACCTAACGAAGGCCACCGTTCGGAACGTGGACTTGGCAAGTGGCACTTTGACCAATGTGCAGGAACTCATCAACCGCTACGAGACAGCACTGACAGGCTCATTGGATTCCCTGTTGAAAGCAATGGAACAGGTTGGCCGCTTTGAGGGCTTGGTAAAATTGGCTTTCGGGGATGCAAGTCCGCTGGCGCAATGGCCTGAGCAACTCAGGTCTTTAACTACGCAATTCAAAGACACTCCTAAAATTCAGTACGTCTATGATTTTTTCCAGGATTTGGCGGCAAGCCTGAACGAGCTTTGGGGAGCTGTAACTGACATTCCCGGCGAGTGCTGCCCAGTTGCCGATAAGTTTTCCAAGTACATCATGGCGGGAGAACTGGTGCTCGGCACGGGAGTTCGTTTTGCAGAGTATCGCCACTATTTCAATGAGTCGCCGATATTGAACGATGGCACCAGCCGGGCGGCGAAAGCCGTGTTTTTGCTGCGCCGGATTGGGCTGATGATGCGCAGTTTTAACTTGAACCAACAATTACCAGCAGGTACTACCGCTATCCGAATCACGCCTTCCAAAAAAGCGGGGAACAAGCTCGGCGACCGGGCCATCCCATTTTACTACAAACTGGATGATGTGACACCGCTGCATGAGTTTTGGAGCTTTGAGAAAAGCAAGCTTGGCATGGAGGATACCAACCAGGGTTACTGGATGCGGGGAAAATCTGGTTTGGACGAGGTGAAAAACCCGTTCAGCTACACAACGGACGAAAGCGATTTTTACCGGGTGGAAGGGCTATTGGGCATGGACATCAAACAGGCTGAAGATGAAGTTGAACGTTTGCAACTGCTTCATAATCTGGGCTTTAAGATTGAAACGATACAAATCGAGGATGATTTACCGAAGGTAAAACCTTTCAAGCCTATCAAGTTCGCAGACTTGAACCTGCTGTTCCGGCACAACCGGGAAATGCTGTTTTCCAACTTGCAATTGGCCGACCACTACGTGGGGTCGTTGAAAACTGAGTTTGACCAAACACCGGATAAGGAGGTTTTTAAGACGGCTAAGGACCCTGACGGCTCGGACGTTTTTACCAATCTGACACAAGCCGTGACCACCAACCGCCAAGAATTTCAAGGAAAGGTTAGCTCGATAACCGACCGCATGTACAAGCCGCTGGAAGAGTTCTCCTCCAAGTTCACGGAGTTTCGGAAGGACTACGACGAGGCTGCCACCTTTGCCGAAACCATTGACAGAAAGGTGAGCTACGCTAAGCAATCCTCGGTGGACAGCCCCATCCAAAAACTGGTGCTGGAGAACAGTTTTCAGCGTTTCGATTTGATTGCCGATATTTTCAACAAGCGCAAGGACTTTGTGCTACGGCAATATATTTTCGAAAAATTTTTCAACCAAAACCCCGGCCTGCGCCACCAGTGCGGTGTACCAGAAGGCGGTACCTTGGTGCTTGCGTATTCTGCTGTAAATCAGCAGGTTGTGGCAGATTTTGCCTTATCCTATTGCTGCGTGGTGAAAGTTGACGACGACGATGACAATTCCAAGCCACCATCCATAGAAGTTAAGCCGTTGCCGGGCATCATTTTCCATCCCCTGCGGCCAACGCCAACTCAGCCCAATGAGCCGTTCATAAAGTTCAAGTGGCTTGACAAACTCGACCTCGTATCTGTGCCAAGGGTGCCAGATATTGGCGTTTTGAAAGATGTTGTGAAATTTAATGATTTGGGTGGGGTGATAAAAACACAAGTAACGGATTTCGTCAAGACGCAAGATTTCACAAATGCCATTGGCAATAGTTTTGTGATGAAGGGTGAGCTTTCCAACTATGCTACCACAACTTTTGTCGAAAACACTGCCTTTAACAAAGCCACCTCAGTGTTCTTGGATAATATTGGAAAATTTGGCTACAGTGGCGGCAAAACAGTTGGAACTGGTGATGTCGCAGGCGATTTCAATTTTAAGGATACGACCACCAAGCGACAGGCCGACATTCTCGAGAACAGTACAAAGCGCTTGGAAATATTGGAAAGCACGCCACCAACCGATCGTACGCCACAAGTTGAAGAAGAAATAAATTCGCTGCGCAACCAAGTAGCTGAGCAATCCAAAGTCCTTGTGGAAAAAGCTGGAAACATGCAGGGTGAAGTGGTGGAAGGGAGCGATTCATTTGGTATCATTCAACTCGTTTCTGACGTTGCACAGCGCACGAAAGGCAAGGTTGATTTTTCACCTGTCACGGCCATTGTGGAACAACAAGTCAAAGCCTCAGTCGAAGAGAATAATTTTAGTCGTGCCAATGCATTCAATGCGTTGAATAATAAGGTTAAGCTTTGATGGCGTTCCATCACCGGCATATCATCCAAAAATTGACTTTAGAAGTGGACGTCGAAGTCGCAGTGGGGCATGTGGATGCCAACCATTGGCTGACGGGGCTTAGGTCATGGTTGGAAATGGAATTCCTGCCTCGATTGGAGGCTTTGTTGGACGAAATGTTTCCAGCCCAATCAGCGGTTCTGCGTCTGGAAAAACTAGCGCTGGATATTGGAACCCTGGGCCACGATTTTTTTGAAAAACCGAGTTCCATACCCTTGGATGCACTACTTTCAAAGGCGTTTGAAGGAAAAACCCAACCATTCGCATCAGCATTGCCGCCAGGGGAAAGCCTACAGCAGGCACTGTTCCATTTCCTCCAGTTTGGGAGGCTGCCGTGGTGGGCCGATGTCGCAAAACCATTCGAAGAGTGGGAGGAAGAATGGATGGAATTGGTTGAAAATCAGCGGATTAAGTGGGTCGAATTGCGTGAACTGCTTTTTGCTGATTCGGCAAGGCGGCGTTTGGTAGGCAATTTTTCAAAAAAATTCAAACTGGCGGTGATGGAGGCGTACCTGTTTTCCGAAGGCAAAAAAAGCCACAGCCCCAGCACCGAAACGGGGTTTGAAAAAAAGGAAACTGACTGCGAGGACAACTATTGGTTGAATTGGCTGGAATCGGCGATAAAACGGGGCACTCCGCATTTTAATGAAAAAAACGGGGCACTGGAAGCCAACTTTACCATCCCTAAAAACAGCATCGGCATTGCGGAGGAAATGCCACAGGGTGAGCGTGAAATCGAATTGGACAAGCGTGAAATAGAATTGGGCAAAAGCGAAATTGAATTGACCAACGAAGCTTTTCAATGGGGAGAACTTGGAGAAGTTGGAAGCGCAAACTCGGACTCGAAGCCTGCCAGCATAAATGCCGACCCGATTTACCTTAAAAATGCTGGCCTGGTGCTGGTTTATCCATTTATCGAAATGTTTTTTGAAAACATGGGAATATCAAAAAATGGCCAATTGGAACAGCCAGAAAAGGCGGTTCAATTGCTGCATCAATTGTCGGTCGGAAGAACAGGCGTTGAATATGAAATGCCGCTGAACAAGCTGCTCTGCGGCATCCATCCTGATGAATTTGTAGCAACCGACTACCAGTTGATTGATGCTGAAAAAATGGAATGTGAGCACCTCCTGAAGGCGGTCATAGGCCACTGGTCGGCACTGGGCGATGCTTCCTTGGAAGGGTTGCAGGGTACGTTTCTTTGCCGGGACGGCAAATTGTCGTTGCGAGAGGATGGCAACTGGTTATTGCAAGTGGAGCAGCGGGGTTTTGATGTGTTATTGGAGCAATTGCCTTGGGCTATTTCAATTATTAAACTGCCTTGGATGCCAAGCTTGCTTTTTGTTGAATGGACTTGATTTAAAAATACCGTTTTCAATTGCGAAGTACAGCAGAAAAATCACCAAGCACGGCCAGTCGTTCGAACCAGACTGCGCCATTCTTCCCGAAAGCGGGGGGCGGGGATTTTTTTGCGCCAGCCATACAAACAAAATTGAAGGTGGGCAAACCCGGCGACAAGCTCGAACAGGAAGCCGACCACATGGCCGATAAGGTGATGCGAATGCCTGCCCCTTCGCCGCTAGCCAAGGATGATAAGCTGCAACGGGCAGCAATGCCGGAGGAGAAATTGCAGCGCAAGGAAGAAGAAAGGGTACAGAAAAAGGAGGAGGAAAAATTGCAGCGGGCAGCCATGCCGGAAGATAAATTGCAGCGCAAGGAAGAAGAAAAAGTACAGAAAAAAGAGGAAGAAATACAACGAAAGGGCGACGGCGTACCAGCCGTAACATCCAATGTCCAGTCGGGCATCAGCAACAAGATGAGCGGTGGCCAGCCAATGGACACCAACACCCGCAGCTTCATGGAAAGCCGCATGAATGCTGACTTTTCCAACGTCCGTGTCCACTCCGACGCCGAATCGGGTAGCCTGAACAACCAGCTCAGCGCCCGTGCCTTCACCTACCAAAACCACGTCTTTTTCAACCGTGACCAGTACCAGCCCGGCACCTCGGAGGGCAAGCACCTACTGGCCCACGAGCTGACGCACACCATCCAGCAGGGGCACGCCGTACAGCGGTCGCCACAGGTGAGCACGACGGCGACGCAGCCACATATCCAGCGTCTGTTAGGGGTGCCTACCAGCTTCAGTGAAGCGATTGACAAAATCATGAATTGGGTGGAGGGAAAGGTGAGTTTGATTCCTGGCTGGCGGATGTTTACCATTATTTTGGGTACAAACCCCATAACTGGAGCAAGTGTGGACAGGAGTGCGGCAAATATCCTCCGAGCGTTGATAGAGTTCATGCCGTTTGGGACGGTCATCACCCAGGCGCTGGACAATCACAAGGTTTTTGATAAAATTGGGAATTGGATTGAGGGTAAAATCAAGGAGTTTGGCATGGTGGGCAGCATGTTCAAGGATGCCCTGAAGAATTTCCTGAAATCAAGAAGCCTGTCGGATTTGGCACCTTGGAACTGGGACGATGTGTGGTCGGATGCCAAGAAAATATTTACCGCACCCATTACCAAGCTGATAAATTTCGCCAAGGGGGTCGTTACAGACATCATCAAGTTCGTAAAAGATGCCATTTTGAAACCATTGGCGGCACTGGCCAAGGGTACAAAAGGGTATGACTTGCTTTGTGCCATCTTAGGTGAAGACCCTGTAACTGGCGAAAAAGTGGAGCGAAACGCCGATACGCTCATCGGTGGATTTATGAAATTGATAGGGCAGGAGGATGTTTATGAAAACCTCAAGAAAGGCAGGGCGCTCCAACGGGCGTATGCATGGTTCCTAGGCGCTTTGAAAGGTTTATGGAGCTTCGTGAAAGCGATACCGGGCGTCATCATAGATACCATTAAATCGCTCACATGGCAGGATATAGTAACGGTGGCTGGGGCATTTGTGAAAATAGGCAAGGCATTCCTAAATGTAGCATCCAGTTTCAGCAAATGGGCCTTGGCGCAAATCATCGAGTTACTGAAAATCTTGTTTTCAGTGGTAGCGCCCGGTGCTATCCCTTATATTTCCAAAGCGCAGGCAGCATTTACCAAAATTATCAAGGACCCAATCGGCTTCGTTGGAAACCTAGTAAAAGCTGGCAAACTCGGCTTCCAGAATTTTGCTGGAAACATTTTGGAACACCTCAAAACTGCCCTCATCAAATGGCTGGTTGGGCCTCTCGGCGATGCTGGTGTTTATATTCCCAAGTCATTTAGCCTGTTTGAAATCATCAAACTGGTGCTTTCCATCTTTGGGCTTACTTGGCAGAACATTCGGGGTAAACTGCTGAAAATAATACCAGAACCAGTGCTGGTCGTGCTGGAAAAATCGGCGAAAATCCTTGTAACGCTTGTGAAGGATGGGCCAGCAGCAGCTTGGGAAGAAATCAAGGCGGAATTGGCAGAACTTAAGGACCAAATCGTGCAGCAAATCACGCAGATGGTGACGACAGAAGTCGTGAAAGCGGCGGTAGGAAAACTGGTGATGATGTTGAACCCAGCTGGGGCTTTTGTGGAGGCCATCATGGCGATTTACAAAACCGTCACTTTCTTTATTGAAAAAATTCAGCAAATTGCGGCGGTTGTTGCATCGTTCATTGACTCTATATCTGCCATCGCAACCGGGCAGATTACAGGTGCCGCCAAGAAAGTGGAGGCGACCATGGCCAGCACCCTGACGGTCATCCTTGCATTCCTAGCCAAGTACATCGGCCTCGGCGACGTACCGAAAAAGGTGGTCGGCATCATCCAGAAGCTGCGGGCACCTGTGGACAAGGCGCTGGATAAGATTGTGGGTTGGTTAGGGGGGATGTTGAAGAAGGTGAAAAATGCTATTTCGGGAAAGAATGATACGCGCACTCCGCAAGAAAAAGAAAGGGATGTAGAGTTGGCTAAAAATGAAGCTGAATCTGTTTTGAATAATTCGAAAGGAGATAAAGAAGAAGTTCTAAAACAATTTCCTACCATCAAGAAAAAATACAACTTGACAAGCATAGCGCTTGAAAATCTGCCAGGTGGAAAATTTGACGTATTGGTGGAAATCAACCCCAAAAAGAAGACTAAATCAGTTGATGATATTTTTAAGGATGAAGCGATAAGAAGTAAAATCCGGGTTGAGATCGAAAAAGAACAGCCTTCATTCAAAGATTGGGTGGCAGTTTTTCCGGCAAAAGGAGTTCAATTAAATATTAAAAAACCAAACGAGACTCTACAAAAAGCCACCCTTTTAAATGTGCTTAAAAGTGGTAAGATGCAACAGATGCATTTAGCATTAACAGGTGCATTAGATAGTACAATAAACAAAGACGTTTCGGCGACGGCAGAGAAGCGAACTGAAAAAGGAGCGGGATTTAAGATGACAGGAGTGAAAGTGGATGTTGTAACTGACATTTCTAAAGCGGCTTCTAATATTATTCGGGCGTTAAAAGACACTGAATTATTTTTTGTTTCAGGAACCGATATTCCTCGTCATCTTAAGGCAGCTCATGCTTCCGATTTAATAAAAGTTAATAATGAAAGCCCAATATCTCCCTCGCTTTATTCGAGTGTTGCAAAAAAATACAATGCTTCTGTTCAAGCTAAATTTAAAGGTGAAGTTCATCATGTTATCCCTTTATATCTTGGTGGTTCACATCAAATTCAAAACTTAATAAAAGTACATGGAAAAAAGGCAAGCGACATTGCCGATTCCGCTCACGCTGCACTGCATAATTTTATTGATACTACAAGTATTGAACTGTTTTTAAAAGACAATGCAAGCCCGTCAGGTCAAGCTAGTATAAAAACAACACTTAAGGATACTGAAATTGCTGATAAACTAAAAGGACATTTAAAGATATTAATTGGTACTTTGAAAGAAGACGGAAGCATAAAATATAAAGAAACACAAATCAAAATGACTTGAACATGCTATCCAATGCCAATAATTTAACGCTGTGCATTAATTACTTGCGAAATTTGCTTATAGCTCGGTTGAAATTGCAATTTGGCAATGATCAGGAGATTGAAATTTCGCCACCCCAGTTTTTTGATGATAAATCGCCTATTCAACATTTTTTTAAGACCAGTCAATTCAATTTTGAAGATTATATAGTTCTACTTCTCTCCTTGGTTCCCCACCTCTCCCCTGGCTTCTTCCGCTCTATCCTCGCCGAGCACCTCCCCGACGGCGGCGACTTCCCCGAGTTCGGCGGCGTGAAGGGCCAAAACCACCGGGACATCCTACCCACGGGCGAAACGGCTCAGTTCATCCTCGCTGGCGACGACCTCGAAAAGCGGCTGGAGGTGCAGCGGCTCTTCGGCACCGACCACTGGTTTCATAAAAAAGGCATCCTGCACTTGGAGGCAGTGCCACCCGGCGAACCCGTCATGAGCGGCCGCATCATCCTCGACCCTGAAGTGCTGGAAATGCTCACGTTGGGCAGTGTCAGCAAGCCCAAGTTCAGCACCGACTTCCCGGCAGAGTACATCGAGACGGGTATGGAGTGGGAAGACTTGGTGCTTGTGTCTAGTACCTTGCGCCAAATCCGGGAAATCGAGTCGTGGGTGCGCCACCAAGCCACGTTTTTTGAAAAATGGGGCATGGGAAGGAAAGTGAAACCCGGTTATCGGGTGCTGTTTCATGGCCCACCCGGCACGGGCAAGACGTTGACGGCCACATTGCTTGGCAAGAGCACAGGCAAGGATGTTTATAAGATTGACCTTTCGATGATCGTGTCGAAGTACATCGGTGAGACGGAAAAAAACCTCGCCCGCCTATTCGACAAGGCACAGAACAAGGACTGGATTCTGTTCTTTGACGAGGCCGATGCTCTGTTCGGCAAGCGCACCAGCGTGCGGGATGCCCACGACAAATACGCCAACCAAGAGGTGAGCTACCTGCTCCAGCGCATCGAGTCGTACCCGGGGCTGGTCATCCTTGCCTCCAATTTCAAATCGAATATTGACGATGCATTCTTGCGCCGATTCCAGTCCATGATTTTTTTCCCCATGCCCAAGCCGGAGGAACGGTTTGTGCTGTGGCAAAAAGCATTTCCGAAGGAAATAAAATTGGACAAAGCCATTGATTTTCAAGCAATTGCAAACCGCTACGAAATCAGTGGCGCTGGCATCATGAACATCGTACAATATTGCTGCATTGCCACCTTGGAGATGGGGTCGGACAGCGTTTCGCTCGACACTCTGCTCAATGGAATCAGGAATGAGTTGGTGAAAGAGGGGAAAATTGTGTGAGTTCAAGATTTTCTCGCAGGCTTTAGGAGCATGAATCTGTAAGCTTTTTTATTTTTGGCCTGCTATGTATTGAAAACGCATTATTTCATGCCAAAACCAATCATCCATACCATCGGCCACTCCAACCTCCCCGCCGAGGACTTTCTTCGCCTGCTGCAGGCGCATGGGATTGATTGTGTGGTGGACGTGCGCAGCACCCCGGCCAGCCAGTACAACCCGCAGTTCAATAAGCCAGTCCTCGCCAATTTTTTAAAGGAAAACGATATTGCCTACCTGCATTTCGGGCGGGAGTTTGGGGCAAGGCACACGGGAGCCAATTTGCACGATGCCGAAGGAAAAGTGGACTTCGAGAAAGTCAGGGCCACTGCCGACTTCAAATTGGGCATCGAACGTCTAACCCAAGGCATTGAAAAAGGTTATTTCCCGGCATTGATGTGCGCCGAGGCCGAGCCGCTAGACTGTCACCGCTTTTCCATGATTTCGGTTTTTTTGGCAGAAAATGGCTTCGAAATAGTGCATATCCTGAAAAACGGCGAGACGACCACGCAAGCCGAATTAGAGCAGGAAATGCTCAAAAAGTTTGCAAAAAAACTGCCGCAACCCAATATCTTCGAACCAGAAATCGGTCCAAAAGAACAGCTGCAAGCTGCCTACCGTTTGCACAATCAACTGGTGGGCTGGTCGCCCAAAAAGGAAGCCTTGGCGACGGAAGAAGACCGAATCTAAATCTCACCCATTCGATGATAAAGCTATATACCATTGGTTTTACAGGCAAAAACGCCAGCCAATTTTTCGGATTGCTTCGCAACAATGGCGTCAGCACCGTCATTGACACCCGTGTCAGCAATGCCTCGCAGTTGGCGGGCTATGCAAAGGGAAGCGATTTGCCCTTTTTTTTAGGGGAAATCGGCGGCATTCGCTATGAACATAACCTCGATTTTGCCCCGACAAAGGAACTGCTCGACCGCTACCGCAACAAAAAAATGACTTGGAAGGAATACGAGGTTGACTACTTGAATTTGATAGATATGCGGAAGATTGGCGACAAAGTCCACCCCGAAAGCCTGCACCAACACTGCCTACTGTGTAGCGAGCATGGCCCCGAAAAATGCCACCGCAGGCTGTTGGCAGAATATTTTCAGCACCGTTTCAACGATGTGGAGATTGTGCATTTAGTGAAGTAATGACTGTGTAAGTGGTTGAAAATCAGGTGCTTTTGGTGCGATTGATTTGCATTGTATGATAAACACCAAAAACAACTGCTATGACGAAAACCTACCTCCTCTGCTTGGCAAACTCCAAGAAGTATGGCGAGCGCTGCATTGCCGGAATCGAACTCAGGCCGGATGCCCAACAGCAATTTCATCCAGTAAAGATTGACGGAAAACCCCAATGGCTGCGGCCTGTGGCCGACTCGGTGCATGGACAGGTACCAGCCCAACTCGTCGCTGATTTTGCCGTGGGCGATATCTTGGAATTTGAGCTTTTGAGGCAATGCCCTAGTGCTTACCAAACCGAAAACTGCCAGTTCGTGCCCAAAAGCCTCCGAAAAATTCGGGCTGCCAAAATATCGATATCCCATCTTGAACAACTCGTTGAAAATCAAGCGGATGGCTTGCTCGGCAACCAGCGCAAGACGCTGAGTTTAGATGAAATACAGACCGCTGACCGCTCCTTGGTCTTGGTGAAACCGGAACAAGTGATGCCCTATTTCACGACGCCTTACAACACCAAGCCCCGTGTGAAATTCAAGCTTGGCAATACCGTGTACGACCTTCCCATGACGGATGTCAATTTTTTTGACCAAATGCAGCTTGGCTTGGAAGCGTTGGTTGGCATGACCGTTTTTATTACGGTGTCATTAGGTGTGGAGTTCGAAGGTAAAATCTACAAATTAGCAGCGGGCATGATTTACTGTAAGTGAACTTGGGAAGCTAACTTTGCCCCAATTTTCGAACTTAAAATGCTACTTCCCTTCTTCAACGAAAACGAAATCGAAGCGGGCTGCGACGAAGCGGGCCGGGGCTGCCTTGCTGGCCCTGTGTTTGCGGCAGCCGTCATTTTGCCCAAGGATTTTACCCACCCGTTTCTTAACGACTCGAAACAACTGACTGAAAATCAACGCATTGAACTACGGCCCATCATCGAACGGGAGGCGCTGGCTTGGGCCGTGGTCAGCCTTACACCCGCCGAAATTGACGAACTGAACATCCTGTGGGCCTCAGTGGAAGGGATGCACCGGGCCGTTGCGAAGCTTCAAATCAAACCCACTTGCCTATTGATTGACGGCAACCGATTCAAGCCATTCCCGAACATCCCACACCACTGCATGGTGAAGGGCGACGGGCGTTTCCTCAGCATTGCGGCAGCGTCTGTTTTGGCGAAAACCTATCGGGATGAGCACATGGAAAACCTTGCGAAGCAATTCCAGCAATATGGTTGGGACAGGAATAAAGGCTACCCAACTGCCGAGCATCGAACAGCGATACGTTTGCATGGGGCAACTCCGCACCACCGAAAATCTTTCAAGCTCCTGCCAATTGAGGAGCAGGGGAAGCTGTTTTGAATCCGCAAATGTTTTTCCCAAAAAACAATCAAGCAATTCAACAATCATACAATCCATCTTGCCGATATTAGCGCCCATTTTGGAAACTTGCGGCGGCCCCAGCCGTTTTCCTAACTAAAAAATTCAATTTCTAAACCTAAAATGACTGATTTCTCATTCATCGCAAACGCCCATCCGAGTTATATTGACTCGCTTTACGAACAATACCAAAGCAACCCCGATGCCGTTGAGCAAGGCTGGCGCCTCTTTTTCAAGGGCTTCGACTACGGCTTTAATCCCCTGAATGGCACAGGTACAGGCGCTTCGAACGGCAGCCCTAACACCGTGCCCAGCGCCATTGACCTCGACGAGCTGCGAACGCTGGCGCTCATCATCGGCTATCGCAACCGGGGCCACCTGAAGAGCACCACCAACCCGCTGAAGCCCCGCAAAAACAGGATGCCTTTCCTCGACCTCTCCGACTTCAGCCTGACGGAGACGAACATGGACAAGCCCTACGTGGCCGGCAAGGAGATTGGGCTGGAAGGCGCCACGCTACGCCAAATCATTGCGAAGCTGGAAAAAATGTACTGCGGCAATATCGGCTTCGAGTACCACCACATCCAAGACCGCAACAAGCGGCGCTGGCTGCGGGACCGCATCGAGGCACAAACCCCTGAAAATCAATGGGGATTGAGTATTGAGGAGAAAAAACGGATTCTCGAAAAACTCAACGGTGCCACCATTTTCGAAGAGTTTTTGGGCAAAAAATTCATTGGGCAAAAACGCTTCTCACTGGAAGGCGGCGAGACAACCATCGCAGCGCTCGACGCCATCATCACTGCTGCTGCAAAGGACGGCGTGGAGGAAGTCGTCGTCGGTATGGCGCACCGTGGCCGCTTGAACGTGCTGGCCAACACCCTCGGCAAAACCTACGAGCAGATTTTCACAGAATTTGAGGGCGAAATGCCCGAAGACCAAAGCTTCGGCGACGGCGACGTGAAATACCATCTCGGTTTTTCCTCGCAAGTGACCTCGGCGGAGGGCAAACCTGTTTACCTGAAACTGGTTCCAAACCCATCGCACCTCGAAGCCGTGAACCCCGTGGTGGAGGGCTTTTCGAGGGCAAAGGCCGATGTGCTTTTCGGCAGCGATTACGACAAGATTTTGCCCATCCTCATCCACGGCGATGCTGCAGTGGCGGGCCAGGGCATCGTTTACGAGTGCATCCAAATGAGCCAATTGCCCGGCTACTACACGGGCGGCACGTTGCATTTTGTCATCAACAACCAAATCGGTTTTACGACCAACTGGGAAGACGCCCGCAGCTCGACCTACTGCACGAGCGTGGCGAGCACGGTGCAGGCACCTGTTTTCCATGTGAACGGCGACGACCCGGAGGCTGTCATATTTGCTTGCAAATTGGCGATGGAATATCGGCAAGAATTCAACAACGACGTGTTCATTGACATGGTTTGCTATCGCAAACACGGCCACAACGAAGGCGACGACCCGAAGTTCACGCAGCCCATTCTCTACGACCTCATCAACAACCACGAGTCTGTGCGCAGCCTGTACAGCAAGGAGTTGATACGTAGGGGCGACCTTCACAAGGAGATTGCAGAGCAAATGGAAAAAAGCTATTGGGATGAACTCCAGGCCCGCCTCGATAACGTGAAGCAGAACAAGCTGCCATACCAGTACCAGGAAAGCGAACTGGCTTGGAAACAGTTGAAAAAAACGAGCGAACCAGAAGACTTTGAGCAATCGCCGGAAACAGGCATCGAGGCCAAGGTTTTGGATAAAATCCTGACGCATATCCACCAGTACCCAAAGGATTTCAAGGCGGTGAGCAAGATTGACCGCATCCTGAAATCTTCGAAGGCGCTTTGGGAAACTGGCAAACTGGATTGGGCACTCGGCGAACTCAGCGCCTACGGCTCACTGCTGCTCGAAGGCTACGATGTGCGCCTGAGCGGACAAGACGTGAAGCGGGGAACCTTCTCCCACCGCCACGCCGTGCTGAACGAGGAAGGCACTGGCCGTGAGTACAGCCGATTGGATGGTTTGGATAAAAAACAAGGTCAGTTCCGCATCTTCAACTCGCTGCTGAGCGAGTACGGGGTGCTTGGTTTCGAGTATGGCTACTCCCTCGCCACCCCCGATGCGCTGGTGATTTGGGAGGGGCAGTTTGGCGATTTCTTCAACGGGGCGCAGACGATGGTGGACCAGTTCATCATGTCCGCCGAGCGGAAATGGGGCAGGATGAGCGGCCTCTGCATGTTCCTCCCGCACGGCTACGAAGGCCAGGGGCCGGAGCACAGCAGTGCCCGTGTGGAGCGCTTCCTGCAAGGTTGCGCCAAAAACAACGTGACCGTGGCCAATGTGACTTCGCCCGCCAACCTCTTCCACCTGCTTCGCCGACAAATGGCGAGGCCGTTCCGCAAGCCACTGATTTTGATGACCCCGAAGAGTGGACTTCGCCACCCGGAAGTAGTGTCTGAACTGAAGGATTTCCACACGGGAACCCGCTTCCAGGAAGTGATTGACGACGCCAATGTGAAAGCAGCGAAGGTGAAAACCCTGCTGCTTTGCACGGGGAAAATCTATTTTGACTTGCTTGAAAAACAGCGCACCGACAAACGGGACGACGTGGCCATCGTTCGCTTGGAGCAATTGTACCCACTGCCAGAAAAGCAGTTGGATGCTGTTTTCAAAAAATACAAAAACGCCAAAGTGCGCTGGGTGCAAGAAGAACCTGCGAACATGGGTTCCTGGATGTACCTGCTTTTCCAATTGAACGGTAAACGCACCTTGGAGTACGTTGGTCGGGACGCCGCAGCTTCACCTGCCGTGGGCTTCAAAAAGCAGCACGACAAGCAACAGGCTGAGGTGGTGGCGAAGGCGTTCGAATAGGAAATTTAGAGATTAAGAGATTGAAAAATTAGGATATTGAAAGCCCCGTTCGTGATGGTTCACGGACGGGGCTTTTGCTTTATAGATAATCGAATTGAGAATTGATAAAGACGTCTTTGACTTTTCTTGTTCTTTTCCTTGATGAAAAGAACCAAAAATCAAGGCTGTATTTCTTTTTTAACTGCTAAAAGAAATAAGGCCGTCTAAGGTGCTGTCATAGTTTCAAGTATCAGTTTTAAACATGACAACCTATAAATGGATAATTGACAAAACCTCTACGTTGTTGAAAATCAACCTTTATCAACCTTTATCAACCATACACCTAAAACAAAGCAAAACTTATGGCAGCAAGGACAGCGACGGAAAAAGTTGCCAAGAAAAAATACATGCCGCTGAGAATCACATACTTGAGAATGGTCTTTCCCCACCCTTGTTTATAAAAACGCTTCATCGCCATCGGGATATATATCAGGACTATAATGGAGGCAATCTTTGTTACCCATTGCCGAAGGGAGCCGGGATATTTGCCGAGCAGCATCACCAGCGAAAAGCAAATGAACAGGAACGAATGTACATGGAAAGTGAAAATCAAATGTTCGAAGTATAAAAAAGGGCGACGCACATAAATGAGGTAAAGAATAAATGCAAATAATGGCATCATAATGAGCATCATCCATAGCACATTACTAACGATGTAAAGGCCGAAATTATCCCCTTGTTTTTGCAGCCTGATTTGTTGCCGGGCAATGAGCCTTTTCCAGAATCCCGTGAAATGGTAGGCATCCAACAGGCTGTCGGGGGTCATATTTTCCACGTCATCAATGGCCACTTTGACACTGTTCATTTTATCGGTAGTTATTGTAACGCCATCCTCCGATTTCAAGGTGTCCCTATTTTGGGTGTCGCTCAACGAGGTGCGAATATCAATACTGTCGTAGTCAGAAGAGTGGTATTCCTTGGCCATCCTGCCCATCAGCGTGTCCAAAGCGGTTCTGGCAATTGGAGCGGTGTATTTTTCAGCGACTTTTTGCTGGGTAGAATCCAGCTCCAAATAGAACAGGTGCATCTCATGCTGTTGTTTTCTTTCCTTGAAGGATTCACTCAGCCATTGGAAGCTGGTTCCTTCCATGCGCACGCTGATTAGACCGATGAAAATAGCGCCTGTTACCAAGAAAAGCCGCAAAGGATGATAGTACCGAATATGCTTGCCATTGAAATAATCCCCGCTGAGTTTGCCAGGTATCACCATTGCCCGCAGGGTGCTGAAAATGCGGTTGTCAATATTGAAAAGCGTGGCCACGAATTCCGCCATGAACTCCCGAAAACTGAGCCGCCCGTCATGGTTCTTTTGGCTGCAATTGGGGCAAAAACGAGCCTCCTCCGGCAACGGGGCCTCACAGTTTCGGCAATAATGTTCTATCGGTGTTTCGTCTTGCATGAACGCTCAGATTTTGCGGTAAAATTAGTGCAGCAGCCAAGTTTTCCAATTTTTTTTCGATGAACACTAAAACAGCAGGATACTGGCAAACAACAACAACAGCAGCGAAACAATGCCGAGCGCAACACCTGCCAAAGTGAATAGCGTATATTTTAAAGAAGTTCGCCAAAATCCCTCCTTATATACCCGGCGCATGGCGATGAACGGATATATCATGGAAAGGACGACTAGCACAACCGTCAGCCATATCGGCGGTGATTGTTTGAATATAAAATTCAGGAAAAGCAAAACAAAACTAGCCGAACTTATATCCAAAACGAACACGAAATGCTCATAATATACGAACGGTTTTCTCAGATATAATAGCCTTAAACATAGCGCCAGTAAGGGCACCACCAACAACAGCATCCAAATCGCCTTCCCAAGCAAGGAGAGGATAAAACCATTGGGTTGCTTGTACATCTGAAGGTATTGTTTCAGGCGATACCTGTCCCAGCTTTCGTGAATGCCGTATTTAGTGAGCAACGAATCGGTCGAAAGCTCCACCAAATCAAGATTGGCTATTTTCAAAGACAGCTTTTGCTGACCGAAAAACCGAAAGGAAATGCCACTGCTGTCGCTCTCCACCGGAACTGGATGCAGGAAATTCGCACGGCTGGCGAAGCTGTCCACCGCTGCCACGGAGGCTGCATCGGGATGGTCCCCGTTGAAGGCAATTCGGGCAGTGTCCAAGTTTGCGAAGAAACGTTTTTGTGTCAGCTCGGCTTTGTTGCCATCAAAAATTCCCTCCTGTTTCTTATACAAATCACTTTGCTGGAAGCGCACCGCAATGATGGAAGCCAAGGCCAGTCCCGTGAAAATGAACAACCTGACGGGGTGATAATACCGGATTTGTTTGCCCTCAAAATAATTTGTGGTGAGCTTGCCGGGCACGAGCATGGCCCGTAGGGTGTTGAAGATGCGATTGTCGAGGTTGAACAATGTGCCGATGGACTCGGCCATCATTTCCCGAAAAGTGAGCTTGCCATCGTGGTTGCGCTGACTGCATTGCGGGCAGTATTTCGAATGCTCCGGCAATGGAGCCTGACAATTTCGGCAATGCTGTACTATTGGCGTTTCGTCCTGCATGAGCGTTTTGTTTTGCGGTAAATTTATACTTGGTTTTTCATTTCATTATTATTTTCTGCCAACAGGCAAAAACAACCACCACTAAAACCACTTGGATTTCCGCAGAAAATATACATTTGCTTTAATAGGTAGAAAGCGGGTTATGTAGCATTTTCACCGCATTTACCCCTGACCCCTAAAGGGGGACCAACCTTGCAAATTATCGAGTTTAGGTTCCCCTTTAGGGGTCAGGGGTAAGAGAAATTCTGAAATGCAGGCATATTCACCGCAGCAAAAAACAAAAATAGCAGCACCATGTCCACCACCAAGCAAGCAGCTACAGTTTCCCAGCCCATCGTCGCCAATCCCGATTTTTTCACCAACCAAGACGAAGTGAAGGACTGCCTGAAACGGTTGCACGAAAAATTTACACCAGAAAAACCCCTCATTGTCTCCGATGTGATGGACGATGCGGGCCGACAGTACGTCAACCTCGTGCAGAAAGGTGGCGGCGTGTTGGGCGTGGCGCTCGTCGGTTACACCTATATATTGGAGGAAATGGGCATCCGCTTCATGCGCTTGGCAGGCACGAGCGCAGGTGCCATCAACACAGCGCTGATGGTAGTGGTGGGTAAAAAAGAAGAGGCAAAATCCAAGCAGATACTCGACATCATGGCGTCCCTGAAGTTCTTTTCATTGGTGGACGGTCACCCCGCCGCCCGTTGGTTCATCAAGATGTTCATCACCAGTAAAAACTTCGCCACGAAACTCAAGCGGCGCATCGGGATTTTCATCGGCTTCGTGCTGCTGATGTTCGTGCTAGATTTCATCTTCGCTGGCTTGGAGCACAACCACCCGAACCTCGTTCCGCTCACGCACCTGACGTTTATCCTGACAGGGTTTGCGCTGGCCTTCATCGTGGGTTTCCTGATTTACCTCACCCGCCTTTCCAAGCGCTTGAAGAACTCCGGCTTTGGCATTAACCCCGGCGATTATTTCTACGACTGGCTCAAGCAAACCTTCACCGACCAAGGCGTGAACAACGTCGCCGACCTCAACGCCAAAGCCCAGCAACCCATCCCCGGCCTTTGCCTGCGCACCGAACACGACGAAGGAACGAACGGCCTCAAGGGCGACGTGAAATTCATCACCTCCGAACTGGTGACGGAAAACAAAGTCCTGTTCCCGGAGATGTACCATTTGTTCCGGCAGCCGGGCGAAAAGGAAATCCATCCGGCGGGCTTCGTGCGGGCGTCCATGTCCATCCCCTTGTTTTTCGAGTCCTATTTTATCAATAATATTTCCGTGGAAAAAACGGAGGTGCAGCAGGCCTGGAAAGACACTTTCAATGTGAAGAAACCGCCCGTTTCCACCCGCTTCGTGGACGGCGGCCTGCTCTCCAATTTCCCCATCAACCTCTTTTACAACCCAAATATAGCCGTGCCCCGCCTGCCCACTTTCGGCATCAACCTCGACGACTCCGTGCCGGAAGATGCCAAGAACGATACCGCTGCCTGGAGCTTCACCGGCTATTTCGGCAGGATGCTGGCCACCCTGCGGGGCTTCTACGACAAGGACTTCCTCGTGCAAAACAAGGCATACGAAAAAGGCATCGGCTCCATCCCCCTCGCCGAGTTCAACTGGCTGAACTTCTTCCTCACCGACGAGGACAAGAAGAACATGTTCATCCGGGGCGCAAAAGCTGCCACCGATTTCCTCCTCCAATTCGATTGGGAGGAATACAAACGGGAACAAGCCAAAATGCGCCAAGAAATCAGAAAGGACACCCCGCCCCCCACCATATACGGTCAATAACCAATCAA